>Ga0118677_10000098_pt1 | contig 166388 bp, 176 predicted proteins | sample AliMusrvi5mmetaG_FD_86154 | JGI IMG/M metagenome (GOLD analysis project Ga0118677, IMG submission 86154) | reverse complement strand
CAAAGGCCCTTTGGGTTACGCCATGATCAAGAAAATGAAAGTGTATGCGGGTAGTGACCACCCCCATGCCGCCCAGCAACCCAAACCGCTGGAAATTTGAGGCTACTATGATTGGTAATTATTACTATGGCACCGGCCGTCGCAAAAGCGCTGTAGCTCGTGTGTTTATGAAGTCGGGTTCCGGTAAATTTGTCGTGAATGGCAAAACCTTGGAACAATATTTTTCTCGTGAAACCGGCCGTATGGTGGTGCGTCAGCCTTTAGAGCTCACCAACAACCTGTCCGGTTTTGATGTGCGCATTAACGTCATGGGTGGCGGTGAATCTGGTCAAGCCGGTGCTGTACGCCACGGCATTACACGTGCCTTGATCGACTTCAACCCAGAACTCAAAACCACGCTGAAGCAAGCGGGTTTGGTCACTCGCGATGCACGTGAAGTGGAACGCAAGAAGGTGGGTCTGCATAAAGCCCGTCGTCGTAAACAGTTCAGCAAGCGCTAAGCTGCTTTCCTCACAAGCAATAAAAAATTCCCATCGGCCTCAGGCTCATGGGGATTTTTTTCGTGCTGGGTTAAAACCCCAAGCCTAAAGAAGCGTTTTCTCGAACGTCATCGGTCGATTCCCTTTTTTGCCACTTACAGTACCAGTGGGCCCACTCGCTTTCCAAGCCCATTACTTTAGACAGTCTTTTCAATCGAGGTTGGTTCATTCCGTGCAGTTGAATATCCAAGGGCGGCAACGGCAGTCGGCTATGAGGCGAACTTCCTAGATAAATCCAGTCCATCAACGCGCGCTCAGGTGTTGCGCGGGGATAGGCGTAGCGCACATCTTGAACATCCTCAACGTGTGCGGCTCCACAATTCACAATACGGATCGGCATTCCATAAAAACGGAACTGGCCTGCCAACGTTTTATGCTCACCCACACGAGGCGGCGCCATTCCCACCACCAGCGGCACCACGCAGGTGACGATATCACCAAAATTATTTAACGCTCCTGAGCGTTCCAGTACCCAAGCCAGACTAACCACCGCGCCGCGGCGAATCAATTGGGCAGCCTCTGCCAGTTGAACAGTAGGGCCTGCAAGCTTGTTCAAATATACGGTGCGCGACACCCTCTGCAGCGCACCAGTCTTTGCCAGCGCGTTCGCCATTCGCGTGACGGTTGCGGGGGCAGGACGCGCGCCCGTTTCAAATTCAGCGTAGGCGTTAAGGTCCTGCGTGGTGACAACATGCGGCGCGCCAAGCGTTAGCAAGGATTTTTCCACGGCCTGTTTGGCTGATAGCGTCATAGCGCTTCCCTGATCCACTGATCTACGGTTTCAGCGACCCTAAGGCATTTGTCTTCCCAATCCGCTGCGCTGAGCGTTTCCCGAACTCTCTCAGGGAGATAGGGCAAAACTTCCTCGTTGGCACGGCCCCATCCAATAATGCTGGTGCGCTCAATACCTCTGTCGGCAATGCTTCGCAACCATGTTGGACTGGCCCTCTGGCGCAGTAACGTCACTGGATTGGCGCCCTGCGCAATCAAGTCACTGAGGTCAAATATATCCCGTGGAACGCTGCGGTTATCCGAATGCAAGGCCGCTACCTTAGCAGCAGCCATCGCATGGGCGTCATAACTGCTAATAGTGAACTGCGCCATGCGATAACTCATGGGTGGAGCCACGCTAAGACGCACGAGGTTCTCCGCTGGCGGTAATCCACGCCCTGAAATCTCCACCTCATACTGTACAGCCTCATCTGCTTCCCGCAGCCGTGCCGCCAGCGACACACGAATCGTCGTTGCTGTGACCTTGGTGGCGGTAGCGGTGGGCTCCTGAAGACCTGCCAGCAGCGCTGCTTTTTCTAAAGACTTGGGAAGTGATTTACGTAAGCTTGCAATGGACAGCGAGGCTGCTCGCTCAAAATCAATATCTTTGGTGAGGCGCAGGCTGCCAAACAACGCGCGCATGGCCATACCGCCCTTCAAGAAAAGCCGGGAGTCGTAGTGCACCGCCAATTCGCGCAACAATCCCATCTGACAGCGGTCTATGGCGCACATTCGCGGTGAGAAACCTTCAGTGGTTGGGTCATATAGCATATTCTGTATCAATCACTATTTGATTGATACAGAATATGCTAAAATTAGAACAATGTCAAATTAATGTATATATCAGCGTATTGACCCATTTCAATCAAAATTATTCGTAGCATAGTGAAATTGGCGTACTGAGATTGCCTTGTATTTCATTCGCCCAATCGCTAAATTCATCTGGGCAAATACTTGGGTCGGCTTTTCGTTCTACTATGCCCAATTTACGGTAGCATGCAATTCTGGACTTACAGGTTTTGAAAACCATGAAAAATTCACTCATTACAGTGGGCGTTGTGGGCGGCACCGGCTACACCGGGGTGGAGTTGTTGCGCCTATTGGCGCAGCACCCGCAGGTCACCCTCAAAACCATTACCTCACGCAAGGAAGCGGGGCTGCCCGTGGCAGACTTATTTCCCAACCTGCGTGGGTATGTGGATTTAAGCTTCTCTGCCCCGCAAGACGCTCATCTAGACGAATGCGACGTGGTGTTTTTTGCCACCCCCAATGGTATTGCCATGGAAGAGTCGCGCGCCTTGGTGGCAACCGGGGTGCGCATCATCGATTTGGCGGCAGACTTCAGAATTCAGGATGTAGCCCTATGGGAAAAATGGTATGGCATGAGCCATGCCTGCCCCGAGCTTGTGAAGGAGGCCGTTTATGGCCTGCCCGAAATAAATCGTTCCGCCATTGCCGGGGCCCGTGTGTTGGCCAACCCCGGCTGCTACCCCACCGCCGTGCAGTTGGGGTTTCTGCCCTTACTGGAAGCAGGCGTGGTGGATGTGGCGCACTTAATAGCGGATGCCAAGTCCGGCGTTTCCGGCGCGGGACGCAAAGCCGAAGTGGGCGCCCTCTTTGCTGAAGCCGGCGACAACTTCAAGGCCTATGGCGTATCGGGCCACCGGCATCACCCCGAAATCAGCCAGGGGCTCTCCCTGGTTGCGGGTAATCCCGTGGGGCTGACTTTTGTGCCCCATTTGGCCCCCATGATTCGCGGCATTTACGCCACCCTCTATGCCACTCTCACCCGGGACGTAGACCTACAGTCCTTGTTTGAAGCGCGTTATGCCAAAGAGCCTTTTGTGGACGTGATGCCCTCCGGTAGCCACCCCGATACCCGCTCGGTACGGGCATCGAACGTATGCCGCATTGCCGTGCATCGGCCCCAGGGTGGCAACACCGTGGTGGTGCTCTGCGTCATCGACAATCTGGTGAAGGGGGCTGCAGGACAGGCCGTCCACAACATGAACCTGATGTTTGGGTTGCCTGAAACCACGGGGTTGACCCAGGTGCCTGTGCTGCCCTAATCAGGACTAATTTGGTGTAGAATTACTTTCTAATGGACGCGGCACATGCCGCTTACGATATTGCTGGAGAAAACCATGAATGCACCCGTAGAAATGATGCCTGCCCCCTTGCTGTTCACCGATAACGCCGCCAACAAGGTAAAGGCCCTGATTGTCGAGGAAGGCAATGCCGAATTGAAGCTACGCGTATTTGTCAGTGGCGGTGGATGCTCGGGCTTTCAGTACGGCTTTACCTTTGAAGAAAAGCCCAATGAGGACGACACCGTCTTAGAAAAGAATGGCGTGCAACTCCTCATCGACCCCATGAGCTATCAGTACTTGGTGGGTTCTGAAATTGATTACAAAGAAGATTTAGAGGGCGCGCAGTTCGTTATTAAAAACCCCAACGCCACCACCACCTGCGGCTGCGGTTCATCCTTTTCTGCTTAAACGCGCTGCCCTAAGGTTTGGATCGCTGCTTTATTAGAAGTGGAGAAGCATTTCTCAGCCGCCTCAGCCCACGGCAACCACAAGTAATTTAAATGCTCACGGGCGGATAATTTAACCGCCAGAGTGGTGGGTACCTTCAACCCAAATACATGTTCTGTGTTGCGCAATGTGCCCGGCGGGTAACGATGACGCCAGCGCTCATAAATATCGTATTGGTTTTGTAGGTGCCAATCGCGCAACTCATAAGCACTGGCATCAATGCCCGTCTCTTCCATTACCTCACGCTGCGCAGTAACCATTAGCGGCTCATCTGGCGTGTCGCAACTGCCTGTTACCGACTGCCAAAACCCTGGATGATCCGCGCGCTCCAACAGCAGCACATCAAGCTTCTGCGTGTAGATCACCACCAGTACTGAAACCGGAATTTTGTAATCCATGCTTAGGGCTTCTTACTAAAGTCGCCCACCACGGTTTCCACAAACTCATCCGGCTTTAAATAACGCCCCAACACGCTATTGACTTGCTCTGGTTTTAAACTCATCAGCTGACGATCCAGGTTGGCCACAAAGTCCATGGTGCGATCACTAAATTCTAACTTAACCAATAACCCGGCCAGCCGGCCATCCTGTGCGCGCGCCAATTGACGCGACTGCATGAGGGCTGATTGCGCAGCCGTAATCTCTGCCGCCGTGAAACCCTCTTGAATGGCGCGACGCACTTCTTCAAAGAAGGCTTTTTCAAGCTTATCCAAGTTCTGCGGTGCGTAGATGGCATAAGCACCAAACTGGCTATTGGGTAGGCGATCATTTAAGCGGAGGAATGAGCCTACACCATAACTTAAGCCTTCTTTCTGGCGAATGCGTGTGGCCAAGCGTGAATTGAGAAACCCTTCGCCCAGAATTGAGTTGGCCAACATAAGCGCCGGTGCATCGGCATCGCTGTCTTTAAGATGGATGGGCTGGCGCACCATGAACACGGCATTGGCTTTATCAGGTGCAGCCAACTGCATGCGCGTACCGGGAAAGGCTTTAAAGTCATCCAGTACTTCGGCGTATTCTTGGTGACTCTTCCAGTTACCAAAACCTTTTTCCAAGGACTGCGTAGCAGCCGCGCTATCGAAATCCCCCACGATGGCAACTTCCCCATGATTCGCCCCATAAAAATCTTGATAGAAGGCTTTCACCTGCGCCAAATTTACAGCTTTAACATCTTCCACTTGTTCATCAAAGGTGGAGCTGTAACGCACGTCACCGCGCGGATGACGATTAAAATAACCACTGCTGGCATTGCTTGCTATGGCTTTGGGGTCACTGCGTCCTTGTTCGATGTCGGCCAATTCAGACTGCACCAACTGTTTAAACTCGCTCTCGGGAAACTGCGGGGCTTTAATAATATCCGCCACCAAGGCCAGCACTACAGGAAGGTTTTCTCGTACCGTGGTGATGCTAACGGAAGCTCCTGTGGCAGTGCCGCTAAAGGCCACCTGCGCTTTCAGTGCTGTGAAGCGATCTTGAATGGCCTCACGACTCAGCCCTGCGGCTCCTTTATCCAGTAGCGCTCCAGCAAAATCAGCTGCCGTCCCTTTGTTCATCAAGTTATCCGCAGTGCCGAAGTGCAATTGAATTTGCGCATGCACCGTGGCGCCACGGGTTTTTTTAGGGAGTAGCGCCAACTTCAACCCGCTGGGCAGCTTGGTCCATTGGGTGCGTTTTTGAATATTCTCAGGCGTTACATCAAAGGCTTCGCCCGCGCTTACTTGTGCGTTGCCCATGTACCCTTTCAGTTGCTCATGCGCGTCCACACGCATGGGGTTTGGGGCGCGTTCTGGTGTGGCAGTGGGGATAAAAATACCCAACGTGCGGTTGCTGGATTTAAGCCAAGCGTCTGCCACACGCTGTACATCTGCGGCTTTAATTTTACCGATACGATCACGTGTTAAAAAGAACAGACGCCAATCGCCATTGGCAATGGCAGTGGAGAGGCTAATGCCAAACTTCTCGGGGTCGTTAAACGTCAGCTCAATGCCGTTAAGTAAGTTGGCACGGGCACGGGCCACCTCTTCTTCTGTAAACTGATGCGCGCTGGCATCTTCTATGGTTTTAAGAAACACATCTTGCACGGCTTCCAGTTTCTGATCTTTGCGTACATCCGCTTGGAAAAAAATAACGCCAGGCTCATTCAGGTTTAAATATTCCGCAGCAATGCTGGTGGCCAAATTGGTTTCCACCAACGCTTTATGCAGGCGGCCTGAGGGTGTATCGCCCAGCACATTGGCCAACACCTCAAAAGTGGCCGCATCCACGCTGGCCGCTGCCACAGTGTGGTACACCGCTTGCACATATTGAATATCGCCCACGCGGCGCAGGGTTACTTCACGCTCACCGTCTTGCACGGGGTCTAAGGTGTAGGTGGGCTCTAGCACACGGGCGGGTTTTTTAATCTTGCCAAAAGAATTATTAATCAGCGCCAATGTGGTGGTGGCATCAAAGCGTCCTGCCACCACCAGCGTGGCGTTATCGGGCTGGTAAAACTTGTGATAAAAAGCCTGCAGGTGAGGGATGCTGACATTCTCTACATCGGTGCGCGCACCAATGGTGGATTTGCCGTAACTGTGCCACTGAAAAGCCGCGGCCATGACCTTGTCCATCAGTACTTCGCTGGGCTCGTTCTCACCACTCTCCATTTCATTGCGCACCACAGTCATCTCACTGTCCAAATCTTTGCGCGCAATATAAGAATTCACCATGCGGTCCGCTTCCATCCCCAGCGCCCACTTAAGGTTATCGTCGGAGGCGGTAAAGCTTTCAAAATAATTGGTGCGATCAAACCAGGTGGTGCCGTTGGGGCGCATACCGCGCCGTGTCAGCTCTGCAGAAATGTCTTTATGTTGCGGCGTGCCCTTAAACATCAGGTGCTCTAACAAATGAGCCATGCCGGTCTCGCCATAGCTCTCGAAGCGCGATCCTACCCGATACGTCACATTTACCGTAGTGGTGGGCTTGCTGTCATCAGGGGCCAAGAGCACCTGCAGGCCATTGGCCAGACGGTATTCCGTCACACCCTCCACATGGGTAACGCGCGTCACTCCCGTGGGCAGCGGTTTTTCCTGGGCAAAAGCGGCAATGGAAAGGGTTAACAATAGGGCCAACAAATGCTGCAGTCGCATGAAAAAATCCTCAAGTAAAACACCGATGATGGGTTGGAGGGCGGAGAGCGCAATGGGTTCCCCAACCCCCGAAGCCGTGGCCCCAACCCTTTGATTTAGTGAATTATGCTATTATCACCGGTTCACAGGAGGATTCAATGCCTTTGTACGAATACCGTTGCCAGTCCTGCGGAAAATTACTGGAAGTACTACAAAAAATCTCTGAGCCACCCCGCACGGAATGCCCTTCTTGCGGGCAAAATGCGTTGGTGAAACAGCTTACAGCTGCGGGTTTTCAATTAAAGGGTACCGGCTGGTATGCCACCGATTTTAGGGGTGGGGGGGCCAGTACTGTAGCAGCCAAAACCGACAGCTCGCCATCGGACACCAAACCCGCCAGCGAGGGTGCGGCCGCCAAGCCCGCCACTGAAGGCGCCAAGGTCTCGACAGTGGAGCCCTCTGCCAACCCGACGCCTTCTGCCGCAGCTTCTTCATGAAGCGCTATTTCTTAACCGGTGTAGCGGTACTTATCCCTCTGGTGATTACCATTTGGGTGCTGCGCTCTGTGGTCAACACGTTGGATCAAACGCTTTTCTTACTGCCCCTCTCGCTGCGCCCTGAGGCGCTGTTTGGGTTCGCCATCCCAGGTTTGGGTGTACTGATCACTGTAATCGTCATCTTGCTCACCGGTGCTGTGGCGGCCAACTTACTGGGCCGACGCTTGCTGACCTTAGGCGAAGACTTGTTAGCCCATATTCCTGTGGTCAACAGCATCTACAATGGTGTAAAACAAGTCAGCGACACGCTCTTTTCAGGTTCCGGAAAAGCCTTCCGTCAAGTACTGTTGATCCGCTATCCCCATAACCAAAGTTGGACCGTGGCTTTTCAAACCGGTGTGCCCAGTGGCGAGATTGCGGACAAGCTCTCCGAACCCCACGTGAGCGTGTATGTGCCCACCACACCCAACCCTACATCAGGATTTTTTCTGATGGTGCCGCGCAGCCAAATCATCGAGCTCGATATTCCTGTGGATGTGGCCCTAAAATATATTATCTCTATGGGGGTTGTGGACCCCATAAGCGGAAAACCCTTGGCGGATATCGTTGTTCCGCCCAAACAACACAATTAACCTTGCAGGATTGCTGAACCATGCGCACTGATTACTGCGGCCTCGTGGATGGCCGTTATCTGAACCAAACCGTTACCCTTAAGGGCTGGGCCCATCGTCGTCGCGATCATGGCGGCGTTATTTTTATTGACCTGCGAGATCGCGAAGGCTTGGTGCAGGTGGTGTGCAATCCCGACAATGCCGCCACCTTTGCTGTGGCTGAAACCGTGCGCAATGAATTTGTATTGCAAATTACTGGTCTTGTGCGTGCGCGCCCAGAAGGGGCCGCCAATGCCGATCTGCGCAGCGGCGCTATTGAAGTAGTGGCAGATACCATTGAAGTATTGAACCCCTCACTGCCGCCACCGTTTTTATTGGACGACGACACCCTCTCTGAACAAGTGCGCCTAGAGCACCGCTACTTGGATTTGCGTCGACCAGCCATGCAAAAGAATTTCATATTGCGCTACAAAGCCTCCATGTTGGTGCGCAAATACTTGGATGAATTGGGCTTCATTGATATTGAAACTCCCATGCTCACCAAATCCACACCAGAAGGCGCGCGTGATTATTTGGTGCCCAGCCGCGTGCACTCAGGGCATTTCTTTGCCTTACCGCAATCACCGCAACTTTTTAAGCAGTTGCTCATGGTGTCGGGCTTTGATCGTTATTACCAAATTACCAAATGTTTTCGCGATGAAGATTTACGTGCGGATCGTCAACCTGAATTCACGCAGATCGATATTGAAACCTCCTTCCTCACCGAACATGAAATTATGGACATCATGGAAGGTTTGGTACGCGACCTGTTCCAGAAAGCCATTGGCGCTGATTTGAGCGGCGATTTTCCACGCATGAGCTGGACGGAAGCCATGGCACGCTTTGGTTCGGATAAGCCTGACTTGCGCATTCCTTTGGAATTTACCGAGCTTACAGATTTAATGAAAACGGCGGATTTCAAGGTGTTCCGCGCTGCGGCCGATATGGTGGGGGGTCGTGTGGCGGCCTTGCGCATTCCCGGTGGCGGCAGTCTGTCGCGCAAAGAGATTGATGATTACACCACCTTCGTGGCCATTTATGGTGCGCGCGGCTTAGCCTACATTAAAGTAAACGACAAAACCCAAGCCAACGACACGGGCTTGCAGTCCCCCATCGTTAAGTTTTTAACCGAGCCCATCCTGCAAGAAATTATTAAACGAACAGGTGCGGAGAATGGCGACTTAATCTTCTTTGGTGCTGATCGCGCCAAGGTGGTAAACGATGCGCTGGGTGCTCTGCGCGTGAAGATTGGCCATGAAAAAGGCTACTCCACCGGTGGCTGGAAACCCTTATGGGTGGTGGACTTCCCGATGTTTGAATACGACGAAGAAGACAAACGTTGGACCGCGTTGCATCACCCTTTTACCGCGCCCAAGGATGGTCACGAAGCGCTGTTAGAAACCAACCCCGGCGAAGCCTTTGCCAAGGCTTACGATGTGGTGTTAAACGGTTGGGAAATTGGCGGCGGATCGGTGCGGATTCACCGCGAAGAGGTGCAATCTAAAGTTTTTCGCGCCCTAAATATTGGCCCGGATGAAGCGCAAGCCAAATTTGGTTTCTTATTGGACGCGTTGCAATATGGCGCCCCACCGCATGGCGGCATCGCATTCGGTTTTGATCGCTTAATTGCCATGATGACCGGTGCGGAACATATTCGCGACGTGATCGCCTTCCCCAAAACACAACGGGCCCAATGCTTGCTAACGCAAGCACCGAGCCCGGTAGATGAAAAACAATTGCGCGAGTTGCACATTAAGCTGCGCTAATGCGGTAACCCTTTTACAGATCTTCACTCTGCTTTGGCATCGGCACCATACTCAGACAACTGAGACCCAAACCAACGATGTATTGCGGTTAGCAGATGCAGATCAGTGGTTTCAAATATGATCTCAGCGCCGTCAGATAAAGTGGCGTACGAAACTTTGGCTTGCTGCGCGCCGGGTTGAATATCTTTTGGTTCCGGCTTATCTGTTCTGTGCAGTGCGGCAAAATCTGAATAGTCACCGTGCTGAAAGCGATCGGCTTCCTCGCGTAAATTTTGTTGAATGAGAGTGACTTGATCGGCATCATCCCTATTCTTCACAATGACACGCTGAACACCGCCGGATTCGGTCATCTTAAAAATGCGTACCGTCTTTGCCACATTAATGGGCATTATGCTTTGCGAAACGTGAGGCATATACTTCTGCTGCGCTGGTTCATTCATTCTGGCGGTAGAAAAACTATAATTAGCAGTGAAAGGAACCCGGGATTCTTTTCCCGTCTGGGCCTGGTTACAAGGTTCTGTTGGCGCCTGCCATCCCTTGGTTCTCAGTAGTCGGACGCTTATAGTCTGCGCAAAGACGCCCTTTCCGGCATTGGATTTCGAACTGGGCAGTAACGAAATCGCAGCGGCATCCAGGCCAGGATATTTTCCTTTTATCTCGCCCACCACTTTGCTGCCGTCATAGGCTTCCCAGGCCGGCCCCACATAGAAATGGCCGACTCCATTGCCGTTTGCATCATATAGCTCGGCCTCAGGGGCTTTGAAAACCCATTCGAATTTCGACGAGTTGTCACTCACTTTCATACATTCATAAACCCGAACGCCTGAAGCCATGACTTCAACAACCAACGCCTGATCCGCCGGAACCGCGAGGGCCTGAGCGTCATCGGGTGTAGCGGCAGCAACCGGGAAGGAGAAGGAGCTCAAAGCAGCTGCGCATATTAAAGCAAGGAAAGCGGAATCGGGTTGCAGTTTCATAGAGGGGCTCCGAGCATACGGGGTAGGGGTCTGGACCGGATAACAATTGTATAGCCTCTGACATGCAGGTTGCGATTGGCCCAACGGTATGCAAACCGATGGGCCAATCAGATAAACCTTAAAAGGGAATGTCGTCCGCGAAATCTTCAAACTTAGCCGGCGGCTTTCCTGAAGGCGCGCTGCTGCCGCCACTGGCTGGTGCTTCTGAACTACCGCCACCCCCACCACCTGATCGCCCACCCAACATTTGCATGCGGTCGGCCACAATTTCTGTGGTGTATTGGTCTTGGCCCTCTTTGTTCTGCCATTTGCGCGTTTGAATGCGCCCTTCCACATACACCGACGAACCCTTCTTCAGGTACTCACCCGCAATCTCGGCCAACTTACCAAACATGGAGATGCGATGCCATTCTGTTTTTTCTTGCTTCTCACCCGCTTTGTCTTTCCAGGTTTCCGTGGTGGCAATACTGAAATTGCACACGGCGCCCCCTTCAGGCAAATAACGTACTTCTGGGTCCTTGCCCAAATTGCCTACTAAAATTGCTTTATTCACTGATGCCATAATGCCCTCTCTGTAAAATTAACTGGCCTTATTCACCTGCATGGGCCAGGCCACCACCAGCCATAAGGCGGCGATACTGGCACAAAAAACCGGCACGCTGTCCGGACCCCAATACTTAGAGATGATTCCTGCCAAGGTTGCCCCTGTAAACGCCCCCAAAAACTGAATGCTGCTGTACACACCCGAAGCGGTTCCCTTAGCCTGCGCAGGTGCCACAGTGGTAACAAGCGAGGGTAAGCTCGCCTCCAACACATTAAACGCCACGAAGAACACCGTGAGTGCCGCAGCAATGCCCATTACGCTACCCAATCCCAACCACAGCAACCCTGTGGACAATAACAGCACCGCCACCGATGCCAAGAACACTGCTTTGCGCCATTTGCCATGGGCAATGGCCACCGCTGGAATCATCAACACAAAGGATCCGCCCATTACAGGCAGGTACAACTTCCAATGATCCGCTTGTAATAAGCCCGCCTTCACCAAGGCTTGGGGCACCACCACAAAGATGCCCATCAATAATGCGTGCAGCACAAAAATACCCCAATTCAGCCTGAGCAGCTCGGGGTGGCGCAACACCTGGGCAAACTGCGCTGCCGAGACTTTTGCATGGATATCAACGCTGGGCTGGGGAATAACCCACTGCACCACCGCAATGGCCGATAGTGCCAATAGCCCTGTCATGGTAAAGATGCCCGGCACCCCAATGACGGGTTCCAACAGGGGGGCCAGAATCATGGACAGACTAAACGTAATACCAATGGTGATACCAATCAAGGCCATAGCCTTGGTGCGATGCTGTTCGCGGGTTAGGTCGGCAGTCAACGCGATGACCGCCGCAGAAATGGCGCCCGACCCTTGCACAATACGGCCCAAAATAACCCCCTCTATGCTGTTTGCCGAGGCCGCAATGAAACTTCCCAGTGCAAAAACCACCAAACCTCCCATAATGACGGGCTTTCGTCCCACCCGGTCGGATAGCCAACCCAGGGGGATTTGTAGAATGGCTTGGGTCAGCCCATAGGCTCCCAGCGCTAACCCCACTAGGGTGGCATCTTGCCCGCCGGGCAACCCCACTGCATAAAGGGCAAAAACCGGCAAAATAATGAACATGCCCAGCATACGCAGGGCAAAAATACCGGCTAGCCCCAAGCTGGCACGCCATTCTTGAGGAGACATTTTATCGGATGATTTCATTTAGATTGTGCAAGAAAAAGTAAAATTCTTCGCGTATATTAACAGGTTAACCATGGCTAACGCATGATGCTCAAACAAACCAAACCCTCTCAAGAGAGTATTCGCATTCGTGGGGCTCGTACCCATAATCTCAAGAACATTAATCTTGATATCCCCCGCCATCGTCTGGTGGTGGTGACCGGGTTATCGGGCTCGGGAAAATCCTCTCTGGCCTTCGATACCCTCTATGCCGAAGGGCAACGTCGCTACGTAGAGTCTCTCTCGGCTTACGCTCGGCAGTTTTTACAGCTCATGGAAAAACCCGATGTCGATTTGATTGAGGGTCTCTCACCCGCCATCTCCATTGAACAAAAAGCCACCAGTCATAACCCGCGCTCCACCGTGGGTACCGTGACAGAAATTCATGATTATTTGCGCCTTTTATTTGCCCGCGTGGGGGACCCCTATTGCCCCGAACATAAAACCATATTGGCCGCACAAAGTGTGGCGCAGATGGTGGACCATGTTTTGGATTTGCCCGAAGACACACGCTTGATGATTTTGGCGCCCTTGGTGGTGGGCCGCAAAGGGCAGCAGCAAGAACTGTTTAATGAATTGCGCGCACAAGGATTTGTGCGCCTGCGCATCAACGGCGAGGTAGTGGATATTGATGCCACCCCCAAATTAGAAAAAAACCACAAACACACCATCGAAGTGGTGGTGGACCGCGTGAAGGTACGTCCCGACTTAAAGCAACGCTTGGCCGAATCATTCGAGACTGCGCTGCGCCACGCCGATGGTCGAGCGTTGGCGGTAGAAATGGATTCAGGAAAAGAACATTTATTCTCCGCACGCTTCGCATGCCCCGTATGCAGTTACTCCTTATCTGAATTGGAACCACGGCTTTTCTCTTTCAACAACCCCATGGGGGCCTGCAGTCATTGCGATGGCTTGGGCGTCATCAGCTTTTTCGACCCGCGTCGCGTGGTGGCCTTCCCCAATTTAAGTTTGGCCGGGGGTGCCATTAAAGGCTGGGACCGCCGCAACCAGTTCAGCTTTCAAATGCTCACCGACTTGTCCGCCCACTATGACTTCAGTCTCGACACCCCTTTTGAAAAGTTGCCGGCCGCTATTCAAGAGATTGTATTAAAAGGTTCCGCCAAAGAAAAAATTTCCTTTCATTACCCCGGTGAGCGCGGACGCTTTCGTGTAAAAGAACACGTCTTTGAAGGCGTTATCCCCAGTCTTGATCGCCGCTATGACGAAACCGATTCCGCCACTGTGCGCGAAGAACTCTCAAAGCTCCTCAACGAAAAGATATGCCCAGAATGCGGTGGTGCCCGACTGCGCGTGGAAGCGCGTCACGTAAAGGTGGCGGGGCATGCCTTATACGAATTAAGCGCCCTGCCGCTGAAAGATGCGCTGTTGCTGTTTCAGGATCTCAAGCTGACAGGTAAAAAACAAACCATCGCGGAGCGCATCCTAAAAGAGATTGTGGCGCGCCTGCAATTCTTAAACAATGTGGGCTTAGATTACTTGCAACTTGATCGCTCGGCGGACACGCTGTCCGGCGGAGAAGCTCAGCGCATCCGCCTGGCGTCACAAATTGGTTCTGGATTGACCGGTGTGATGTATGTGTTGGATGAACCCTCTATTGGCCTGCATCAGCGCGACAACCATCGCCTGTTAGAAACCTTGGTGCATCTGCGCGACCTCGGCAACTCGGTGATCGTGGTAGAGCATGATGAAGACGCCATTCGCGCGGCGGATTACGTCATCGACATGGGCCCGGGCGCCGGCGAGCATGGGGGTGAAGTGGTGGCCTGCGGCACGCCGGTACAAGTGGAAAAGAACCCCGCCTCCCTCACAGGTCAGTACCTTACACGCAAGCGCCGCATCGCCTTACCTGAAAAGCGCCTTAAGCCCGACGCCGCACGTGAATTGGTAATTAGGGGTGCCAGCGGTAACAATTTAAAAAATGTGGATCTCCATCTGCCGGTGGGGCTTTTGGTGTGCATCACAGGTGTTTCGGGTTCTGGTAAATCCACCCTCATTAACGACACCTTGCACCATGCCGTGGCACGCCACTTGTACGGCAGCAACGCAGAACCCGCGGCCCATAGCGCCATCGAGGGCTTGGATCACTTTGACAAAGTAATCGCTGTAGATCAAAGCCCCATTGGGCGCACGCCACGCTCTAACCCCGCCACCTACACCGGTCTCTTCACGCCCATTCGCGAACTCTTCGCGGGCATTCCCCAAGCACGAGAGCGCGGCTATGGGCCAGGGCGCTTCTCCTTTAACGTCAAAGGAGGTCGCTGCGAATCGTGCGAGGGCGACGGGGTTATTAAAGTAGAGATGCATTTCTTGCCGGACATTTATGTGCCCTGCGATGTGTGCCACGGCAAACGCTACAACCGCGAAACCCTAGAAATTCATTACAAAGAAAAAACCATCGACGACGTACTGCGCATGACAGTAGAAAAAGCGTTTGAGTTTTTTAAACCCGTGCCAGTCATCGCGCGCAAACTGCAAACGCTGCTGGATGTGGGCTTGGGCTATATCACCTTGGGTCAATCAGCCACCACTTTGTCCGGTGGTGAAGCGCAGCGAGTAAAGCTGTCGCTAGAATTATCCAAACGCGATACCGGCCGCACTTTATTCATTTTGGATGAACCCACTACCGGGTTGCATTTTCAGGACATCGACTTACTGCTGAAAGTGCTCTATCGATTGCGCGATCACGGCAACACCGTGGTAGTGATTGAGCATAACTTGGATGTGATTAAAACCGCAGATTGGATTGTGGACTTAGGACCTGAGGGGGGCGGAGGGGGTGGACGCATCATCGCAGAAGGAACCCCCGCACAGGTAGCTGCTAATAAGAAAAGCTTTACCGGCGCCTTTTTGAAATCTCACCTTTAGGTTAGGGGTCAGACCCCATGCGGGGTCTGACCCCTATTTGGCCGCCATTTGACGCTTTTGCATCTCCACTGCCATGGCAGTGAATTGCTCTTCAAACTCATGACGCATAAACGATAAGCCAAACAGTTTGGCAAATATTGAATCGGCGATGCCCTCCGCGTGATACTTCACACTTGTACCAAAAGCGGTGGGAATGAGTTGCAACTCGCTCTCCATGCTCTTAAAAGTGCCTGAGATATTCTTAGACATCATGCGTTTCATGGGCTCTGTTCTAATTTCCCGTACCGACTCAAAAGGGTAGGATAGCAAACCAAATTTCGCCTCACCTTTCTGTTGCACCACCCACACATTACCGTTGCTACTTAGCACATGACTGTATGTAAGGTTGGTGACAATAGCGGTCATGTGTTCAAAGTCTGTGAACACATCCCAAACCGTGGCCGGCGCTGCCGCCACCTCCAATGTGGCATCCACAATAAAACCATCCCTGCTCTTAACTACAGATACCGTAACCTTGGGCGCTGGAAAAGAGGGTGCGAGCGCTGCAGCCGATGGTGCGGTGTGCGTGGCTAATGGTGCAGCATCAACCATAGGGGTCAGACCCCAAATACAGAAAACCAAAATAATTGGGGTCAGACCCCATGGGGGGTCTGACCCCCCATGGGGTCTGACCCCGGGTTCACCGGGTTCACACGTAAAAAAACGCCGGGCTGAGCCGGCGTTTTGGGGTATTACATTCAATTCTTTACGCTTCAGGCGCATTTTCCGCTGAGGCTGTTTCGGCGGGACGGTCCATCAGTTCCACCAAGGCCATGGGAGCATTGTCGCCCTGACGGAAGCCAAATTTCAGAATACGCAGGTAACCACCATTGCGGGTAAGGTAGCGCGGACCCAACTCTTTAAACAACTTCACTACGTTTTCACGATCGCGCAGGCGGTTGAAGGCCAAGCGGTGATTGGCCAGTGAGGGCACCTTGCCCATGGTGATGAGAGGCTCAGCCACACGACGCAATTCTTTGGCTTTGGGCAATGTGGTCTTGATGACCTCATGGCGCAATAAAGAGTTGGTCATGTTGCGAAGCATCGCCAACCGATGGCTGGTGGTGCGGTTTAATTTGCGGTTACTTAAACGGTGACGCATGATAATTTCCTTAAATAATCGGTCGACGCTTAGCGACGATCGGTCAGGCCCACAGGCGGCCAATTTTCGAGTTTCATACCCAGCGTTAAGCTCTTAGTGGCCAACACTTCTTTAATTTCATTGAGCGACTTGCGGCCCAGATTTGGTGTTTTCAGCAGCTCGGTTTCGGTGCGCTGAATTAAATCGCCGATGTAGAAAATGTTTTCGGCTTTCAGGCAATTGGCTGAGCGTACGGTCAATTCCAAATCGTCCACGGGTTGCAAGAGGATAGGATCTACTTGCGGTGCTTTGGTGGATTCCAATGTCATGGGCGTGCCTTGCAGATCGGCGAAGATATTGAGTTGTTCCATCAACACGCGAGCAGCGAAGCGAACAGCTTCTTCAGGCTCGATGGCACCATTGGTTTCAATGTCCATGACCAATTTGTCTAGGTCGGTGCGTTGCTCAACACGGGCGCTTTCAACGGCGTAGCTTACACGTCGCACGGGGCTAAAAGAGGCGTCCAGCATAATGCCGCCTACAGCACGGGACTCTTCATCCACATTGCGCATAGTGGCGGGCTGATAACCGCGGCCTTGTTCAACTTTAATTTGCATATCGAGTTTGCCGCCGGCGGTAAGGTGCGCGATGACGTGCTCGGGGTTGATAATTTCAACATCATGTTGGGCTTCGATGTCGCCGGCGGTAACCACACCAGGGCCAACTTTAATCAGCTTCAACACGGCTTCGCTGTTGTTGTGCAGCTTCAACACGATGCCCTTCAGGTTCAATAACAGATCCACTACGTCTTCTTGCACGCCTTCAACAGTGGAGTACTCGTGCAGCACACCCGAAATTTTCACTTCGGTGGGTGCAAAACCAGGCATCGAGGACAATAAAATACGACGCAGAGCATTGCCCAGCGTATGGCCGTAGCCGCGCTCGAAAGGTTCCATCACCACCTTGGCGTAGGTGGGGGAAACGTTCTGCACGTCAATACTGCGTGGCTTTAAAAAAGGATTCGATTGGCTATGCATTGTTTATCCTTGTGACTAACTGGGGTTACTTCCCCGCTACTTCGAATACAGCTCAACCACCAGAGATTCATTGATGGTTGCTGGTAATTCACTGCGCAATGGGCGAGCCTTGAAAACACCTTTCATGGCCTTGGCATCCACTTCCAACCATTCGGGGAAACCCCGTCCTTCAGCGGCTTCGGTGGCGCCCTTAATGCGCAACTGTGTCTTGGATTTTTCGGCTACTTCCACGGCATCGCCGGGACGCAGCAAGAACGATGGGATATTCACCCGATGACCGTTCACCAAAATTCCGTTGTGACGCACTACCTGACGTGCTTCGGCGCGTGAAGCACCAAAACCCATACGGTAGGCCACATTGTCCAGACGGGATTCTAGGGTTTGCAGTAAGGTTTCACCCGTAATGCCACGCGCGCGGTCGGCCGCATGATAGGTGTTACGGAACTGACGTTCCAGAATGCCGTAGATGCGACGCACTTTTTGCTTGGCGCGCAACTGTCCGCCGTAAACGGACTGACGGTTGTTTTGTTTCTGACCATGCTGGCCAGGTGGATATGCACGACGGTCGACGGCACATTTGTCCGTAAAGCATTTTTCTCCCTTAAGGAAGAGCTTCTCGCCTTCACGGCGACATTGGCGACATTTAGCGTCCAGGTTTCTTGCCACGTTATTTCTCCTGATCCCTGGTTAGATTCGGCGTTTCTTGGGTGGACGGCAACCGTTATGGGGCACGGGCGTCACATCCGAGATACTGGTAATTTTAAAACCCGCGGCGTTCAGGGCGCGCACCGCAGATTCACGGCCAGGGCCAGGGCCCTTGATCCGTACTTCAAGATTCTTTACACCGCATTCCTGCGCTGCTTTGCCTGCGCTTTCCGCTGCAATCTGTGCAGCAAACGGCGTGCTCTTACGTGAGCCCTTAAACCCGTTGCTGCCCGAGGTTGCCCAGGACAATGCATTACCCTGACGATCGGTAATCGTCACGATGGTGTTATTAAATGACGCATGAATGTGAGCAATGCCTTCCGCCACATTCTTTTTAACTTTCTTGCGTACACGTGTTGCTGAGTTTGCCTTAACCATTCAATTAATCCTTCGATTACTTCGTTGCACGAACGGCCTTACGCGGGCCCTTACGGGTACGCGCGTTGGTCCTGGTACGCTGGCCACGGCAGGGCAAGCCACGACGGTGGCGTGAACCCCGATAACTGCCCAGATCCATCAATCGCTTAATATTCAGCGACACTTCACGGCGAAGATCGCCTTCAACGGTAAACTTGGTCACTTCAATACGAAGTTTTTCCATTTCTGCATCGGTTAAATCTTTAATTTTAGAACTGGTGACCACACCAGCGGCCGCGCAAATGTCGCGGGCGCGGGGGCGTCCAATTCCAAAAATTGCCGTCAATGCAATTTCGGCATGTTGGTGATTTGGGATATTAACCCCTGCAATACGTGCCATAACGACCTCTAATTCCTGTTGGCTTAACGGTTTATAAAGTTAAGGCTTAGCCTTGGCGCTGCTTGTGACGCGGATCTTCACAGATCACACGCAGCACACCTTTACGGCGCACCAATTTGCACTTGCGGCAGACCTTTTTTACAGATGCTTGTACTTTCATTTTTCTCTACTCCTGCTCATCACGCTATTTGGCGCGGAAGGTAATCCGGCACCGCGTTAAATCGTAAGGCGTCAATTCCACAGTAACCTTGTCGCCCGGCAATATCCGGATGTAATGCATACGCATCTTTCCGGAAATGTGTCCTAGTACCACATGATCGTTTTCAAGTTTCACACGGAAGGTTGCATTCGGCAACGTTTCCACAATTTCACCCTGCATTTCGATCGTATCTTCTTTAGCCATTTATCTGGAGGGCTGCCCTTTAAAGTTAGCTTTCTTTAACAGGCTTTCGTACTGTTGCGACATGGCGTAGGACTGAACCTGGGCCATGAAGTCCATCGTAACCACCACGATGATCAACAGCGATGTACCCCCAAAATAAAACGGCACATTAAACCGCACAATCAAAAACTCTGGCAACAAACACACCAAGGTAATGTAAATGGCCCCAGTTAAGGTGAGGCGCGTCATGATCTTGTCAATGTAGCGCGCCGTTTGTTCACCGGGCCTAATTCCTGGTACAAATGCCCCACTCTTCTTTAAGTTGTCCGCAGTTTCCTTGCTGTTGAATACCAACGCCGTATAAAAGAAACAGAAAAACAAAATGGCGCTTGCGTACAACAACACATAAACCGGTTGTCCTGGACTCAGCAACGCGCTGACGTCCTTCAGCCAACCAAAATTTTCATGACTGCCAAACCATCCCGCCAAAGTAGCCGGAAACAAAATAATGCTGCTGGCAAAAATGGGGGGAATAACACCCGCCATATTCAGCTTCAGGGGCAGATGCGAGCTTTGCCCGCCGTAGACCTTATTGCCCACCTGCCGCTTGGCATAATTCACCGTAATCTTGCGCTGGCCGCGTTCTACAAACACCACCAAAGCGGTTATCAGTACCACTCCGGCAAACAACGCGATGGCCATAAACCAGGAAAATGCACCGGTTCTAACCAGTTCTAGCGTGCTGCCCACAGCCCGTGGCAATCCAGCCACGATACCGGCAAAGATAATGAGTGAAATGCCATTACCAATGCCGCGCTCTGTAATCTGTTCACCCAACCACATCAGAAACATGGTTCCGGTCACTAAGGTGATGGCGGTGGTGGCCCTAAAGGCCATTCCCGGATCCAACACCAAACCCGCTTGTGATTCCAAAGCGATGGCAATGCCAATGGCTTGGAAAAACGCCAGCACCACAGTGCCGTAGCGGGTGTATTGCGTAATCTTGCGGCGCCCTGCTTCGCCTTCTTTCTTCAACGCTTCTAAGGTCGGCAACACCGAGGTTAGAAGTTGCATGATGATGGATGCCGAAATGTACGGCATGATCCCCAATGCAAACACCGTGAAACGCGACAGCGCGCCTCCGGAGAACATATTAAACATCCCCAAAATGCCACCTTGCTGACTACTAAACAACTTGGCCAGCTCATCGGGGTTAATACCCGGCACAGGGATATGCGCACCCAACCGGTACACCACCAATGCACCCAGTACAAACCACAGACGGCGTTTAAGGTCGTTTAACTTGCTGCCTGCTGATTCGTTGCCCTTATTGGCCAAAATTACTCAGCCTGCTGCGCTTCAACCTGCGCTTCAATGGTTCCGCCCGCCGCTTCAATAGCCGCGCGCGCGCCGCTTGTAACGCCTACGCCACGCAGCGTGAGCTTGCGCGACAACTCACCTTTCAAAAATACTTTGGCACCACCGGCACTGCCGGGAATCAGGCCGGCTTGCTTTAAGGTCAGCAAATCAACCACATCGCCTTCCACGCGCGCCAAGTCTAACAAGCGAACTTGCGCGGTTTCATGACGGTTTACGGGTTGGAAACCACGCTTGGGTAAGCGACGTTGCAGTGGCATTTGGCCGCCTTCAAAACCCACTTTATGAAAACCACCGGAACGGCTTTTTTGACCCTTGTGACCGCGGCCTGCTGTTTTACCCAAACCACTACCAATACCGCGGCCCACGCGGCGGCGCGGGCGCTTGGCGCCATCGGCTGGTTTAATTGTATTTAGTTCCATGACCCTTATCCTTTATGCGAGACGAACCAAGTGTTTCACGGTGTTAACCATGCCACGGTTTTCAGGGGTGTCGATGACTTCAACTGTTTGCTGCATGCGACGCAGTCCCAAGCCACGCACACAAGCCCGATGAGCCTTCAACGCACCAATGGGGCTTTTAAACAACGTGACCTTAATCATTTTTTGAGTGGCGCTATTCATCTGCTTACTCCGTAATCTCTTCAATAGACTTGCCGCGCTTGGCTGCAATTTCGGAAGGACGGCGTGTGGCTTCAAGACCATTTAAGGTGGCCCGGATCACGTTGTAAGGATTGGTAGAACCAATGCACTTCGCCAACACATCCGTCACGCCCATCACTTCAAATACGGCACGCATCGGGCCGCCGGCAATAATGCCCGTACCTTCGGATGCGGGTTGCATAAACACTTTAGCGGCGCCATGGGTACCAATCACTTGGTGAAACAAGGTGCCATTCTTTAAATTAATTTTGACCATTTTGCGACGTGCAGATTCCATGGCTTTTTGTACGGCCACAGGCACTTCGCGGGACTTACCCTTGCCCATGCCAATGCCGCCATCGCCGTCACCTACCACGGTTAATGCGGCGAATGCCAAAATACGGCCGCCCTTAACCACTTTAGTGACGCGGTTTACCGCAACCATTTTTTCCCGCAGGCCGTCGCCGCGATCTTCGTTATCGTTCTTTGCCATGTTCTGTCTCTATGGGTTTTACTAAACCGTTAAAACTTCAGGCCGCCTTCACGAGCTGCGTCGGCCAAAGCCTTAACGCGACCGTGATAGCGGAAGCCGGAGCGATCAAATGCAACGCTCTCAATACCCACTTGCTTGGCTTTTTCAGCAATGCGACGACCCACCAGGGTTGCTGCATTAATGTTGCCACCATTTGCCATTTCTTTACGTACTTCAGGCTCAAGAGTGGAGGCGCTGGCCAACACTTTTGCCCCTGAGGCATCAATAATTTGCGCATACACATGCAAATTTGTACGGTGCACGGTAAGGCGCACGGCGCACAATTCTGCAATCTTGCTGCGGGTGCGGCGTGCCCGACGAATTCTTCCGTTGCTGGTGTTATTCATGATGTGTTCGCCTTATTTCTTCTTGGTTTCTTTGAGGATGATGACTTCGTCCACATAGCGCACGCCCTTACCCTTATAAGGCTCAGGTTTGCGATAAGCCCGCACTTCGGCGGCCACTTGGCCCACCACTTGGCGGTCAATGCCCTTGATAATAATTTCAGTCTGACTGGGGGTTTCTACCTTAATACCAGCGGGCATCATATGCACCACGGGATGGGAAAACCCCAATGTTAAATTCAATTTATCGCCAGCGGCTTGTGCGCGATAACCCACGCCCACCAAGGCCAATTTCTTTTCCCAGCCGCGGGTGACACCTTCCACCATATTGAATACCAGAGCACGCGCCGTGCCGGACATGGCATTGGCTTGTTGACTGTTGTTGGCCGCTTTAAACAGCAATTGGTTTTCAGCGCGCTCTACCAATACTTGGTCACCCAGATATTGGTTGAGAACACCCAGCGGGCCCTTAACGGACACATTGCTAGGGCTAATAGTCACTTCCACTTTGGCAGGGATGTCGACCGGGTAATTTGCTATGCGTGACATGGTTATAAGCTCCTTACGCCACGATGCACAGGACTTCACCACCCACGTTGCGGCTGCGTGCCGCACGATCGGTGATGACACCCGCAGGGGTGGACACAATGGCCACGCCTAGGCCATTCATGACCTTGGGGATTTCCTGGCAACTCTTGTACACACGAAGCCCTGGGCGGCTCACGCGTTCGATTAACTCGATCACGGGACGGCCGGCGTAATACTTAAGAGCCATCTCAAGTACCGGCTTGTTGCCACTTTGGTGGACTTCAAAACCATCGATATACCCCTCGTCTTTTAGGACTTGGGCAATGGCTATCTTTAATTTAGAAGATGGCATCGAAACACTGGTCTTTTCCGCACGCTGAGCGTTGCGGGTTCGAGTCAGCATATCGGCAATCGGATCTGTCATGCTCATCGGGTTGTCGCTCCTACTACCAGCTGGCCTTGGTGATGCCCGGAATTTCTCCGCGCATGGCTATTTCGCGGAGCTTGCTACGCCCCAGACCGAATTTACTATAAACGCCGCGCGGCCGACCCGTAAGGGCACAGCGATTGCGCAGCCGCGTTGGGCTTGCATTGCGTGGAAGTTGCTGCAACGCTTGACGAGCCTCATACCGAGCCTCATCACCCGCTTTACTGTCGTTGATAATGCTCATCAACTGTGCACGCTTGGCGGCAAATTTCTTTACCGTTACACGGCGCTTTAAATCACGATTGATCACTGCAATTTTCGCCACAGTTAACCTCAGACTTTCAATGGGAATTTAAATGCCAGCAATAATGCTTTTGCTTCGGCATCCGTTTTTGCCGTGGTGGTAATGGTGATGTCCATACCACGCACTGCGTCAATCTTGTCGTACTCAATTTCCGGGAAAATGGTTTGTTCTTTAACGCCCATGCTGTAATTGCCACGACCGTCAAAGGAACGACCCGAAATACCACGAAAGTCTCGAATTCGCGGGATGGCCACGGAAATCAGGCGATCGAGGAATTCATACATGCGCTCACGGCGCAATGTGACCATACAGCCAATAGGATAGCCTTCGCGGATTTTAAAACCGGCGATGGACTTGCGTGACTTGGTGACCACCGGTTTTTGGCCGGCAATCTTTTGCATGTCACCCACAGCATGTTCAATGATTTTTTTATCGGCCACAGCCTCACCCACACCCATGTTGAGGGTGATTTTGGTGATGCGGGGCACTTCCATAACCGAGGTGTAACCAAACTCTGTGACCAGTTTGGGCACAACGGTTTCTTTGTAAAAACTATTCAGGCGGCTCATGCTCATTCCTTACGCGTCAACGACTTCGCCGTTGGACTTGAAAAAACGTACCCGTTTACCATCTTCCAACACCCGAATGCCCACACGGTCGGCTTTTTGGGTGGCGGGGTTGTATAGCGCCACATTCGAAATATGAATGGGCATGTCTTTTTCGATAATGCCGCCCGGCTCACCTTTTGCGGGGTTGCCCTTAGCGTGTTTCTTTACACGGTTTAAACCATCTACCACCAAAGAAAATTCGCTGACCACGCGCGCCACTGAGCCGCGTTTGCCTTTGTCTTTGCCAGTAATTGCGATGACTTCATCGCCTTTGCGAATTTTGCGCATGAAAAGCTCCTATAACACTTCGGGGGCTAGCGAGACGATTTTCATAAAACGCTCAGTCCGCAGCTCACGGGTAACCGGTCCAAAAATACGTGTACCGATGGGTTCTAGCTTGGCATTCAGTAAAACGGCTGCGTTGCCGTCAAACTTAACCAGCGAACCATCGGGGCGACGAACGCCCTTGGCGGTACGTACCACAACGGCGTTATACACCTCGCCTTTCTTAACGCGGCCACGGGGCGCAGCAGTTTTAATGCTGACCTTAATGACATCGCCAATGTTGGCGTAACGGCGTTTAGAACCGCCCAGTACTTTAATACACATGACCGATTTGGCGCCGGTATTATCGGCGACATCTAGTCTCGATTGCATTTGAATCATTTTTTAGTGCCTCTCCAACTTAATCCGACGGCCTTGCGGCTCTGCCCGGGATTTGTAACGACCCCACGGCTACGACGGCTAGTTTTGGACCCCGTTTTAAGGGATAGAAAACGTTGCTTCCGAAGAATCCGCAAGTTTAGCGTAAAAACCGGCCCGAAGGCAAGCCCCCAACCTAATTTAGACCGTTTCTGCCTTTGAAATGAGGCGCGCCACCTTCCAAGTCTTGGTTTTGGAGATGGGTCGGCATTCCTCAATAATCACCACGTCGCCGGTATGGTACTCATTGCTTTCGGCATGGGCGTGGTATTTCTTGGTGCGACGCATCACCTTGCCCAAAGTAGGGTGGGTTACGGTGCGTTCAACCAACACGGTAACCGTCTTGTTCATTTTGTCGCTCACCACGGTGCCGGTCAGCGTGCGCTGATTGGCAGTGGTTGCGGCTTGAATGGTATTTGTCATAATTAAACCGCCTTTTCACGGATCAGCGTTTTGACCCGGGCGATGTCGCGCCGGAGCTTGCCCAATTCGCTGGTCTTGGTGCTTTGTTGGGTGGATAACTGCATCTTCAGGCCAAAACGAGCCTTCAGTAAGGACACCAGTTCCTGGTTCAGTTCTTCCACGTTTTTAGTACGAAGTTCTTTTGCTTTCATAGCCTTATCCCAAATGACGGGTAACAAAGGTGGTGGCCAGAGGTAACTTGGCTGCCGCGAGGGTAAATGCCTCACGGGCCAACTTTTCATCCACACCATCCATTTCGTAGAGCACCTTGCCGGGCACGATTTCGGCCACAAAGTACTCGGGGTTGCCCTTACCGTTACCCATCCGAACTTCGGCGGGTTTACGGGAAATAGGCTTGTCCGGGAAAATCCGGATCCAAATGCGTCCGCCCCGTTTAATGTGACGGGTCATGGCACGACGAGCAGCCTCAATTTGACGGGCTGTAAGACGACCGCGTTCGGTGGCCTTGAGGCCAAAATCGCCAAAGGAAACCTTGGCTCCGCGGGTGGCGACACCCGTGTTGCGGCCCTTCTGTTGCTTACGGTATTTCGTTCTAGCTGGTTGCAGCATTTCGGACTCCTGACTTGCGGGTCTTTTTCTCGGGCTCAACGGCTGCCACTACGGGCAATTCGCCCCGACCCTGATGTTCACCCTTAAATACCAACACACGCACCCCGATAATGCCGTAGGTGGTTTTGGCTTCGGAGAAGCCGTAGTCGATATCGGCACGCAAGGTGTGTAATGGCACACGGCCTTCGCGATACCACTCGGTACGGGCAATTTCGATACCGTTTAAACGGCCGCTGCTGGTGATCTTGATGCCTTGTGCGCCCAAACGCATGGCATTTTGCATGGCGCGCTTCATGGCGCGACGGAACATCACGCGCTTTTCAAGCTGCCCAGAAATACCGTCGGCGATAATTTGCGCGTCCAGTTCGGGCTTACGAATTTCTTCAATGTTCACATGCACAGGCACGCCCATGATCTGTTGCAGGCTGACGCGCAAGCTTTCAATGTCTTCGCCTTTCTTGCCGATCACCACACCCGGACGGGCGCTGTAAATGGTGATCTTGGCATTCTTGGCGGGGCGCTCAATAATGACGCGGCCCACAGAGGCATGTGCCAGCTTCTTTTTTAAGTAAGCACGCACTTTGATGTCGGCTTGCAGCATGCCGGGGAAATTCTTTGAATTGGCAAACCACTTAGAGGTCCAGTTTTTAAGAACACTGAGGCGGAAACCGATTGGATGTATTTTCTGGCCCATGTTTATTCCTTGTCCGCTACGGTGACATAGATGTGGCAGGTGGGCTTGATGATGCTATTGCCACGGCCCTTGGCGCGCGCCATGAAACGTTTCATGATCGGCCCTTTTTCCACATGGATGACGGAGACTTTTAACTCATCCACATCCAAACCCAGATTATGCTCGGCGTTGGCAATGGCCGACTCCAGCACTTTCTTGATGATCTTGGCGCCCTTCTTGGGGCTAAAACTGAGCAAGCTCAAGGCTTTGTCCACCTTCAGACCGCGAACCTGATCCGCCACCAACCGTCCCTTTTGGGGAGAGAGGCGAACGCCGCGCAATATTGCATTTACATTCATGATTCGTGCTCCTATTTCTTGGCCGGGGCGGCTTTCTTGTCCGCCGTATGGCCTTTGAAGGTACGGGTCAATGAAAACTCGCCCAACTTATGGCCGACCATGTTTTCAGTAACGTACACCGGAATATGCTGCTTGCCGTTATGGACAGCAATCGTCAGACCAACAAAGTCGGGCAACACCGTAGAACGGCGTGACCAGGTTTTGATGGGACGCTTGTCCTTAGAGGCCACAGCGGTTTCCACTTTTTTCATGAGATGACCGTCAATGAACGGTCCTTTTTTAACTGAGCGAGCCATAGTCGTTACCCTTAAGCGGATTGACGGCGACGAACGATCATGCTGCTCGTGCGCTTGTTTCTACGTGTGCGATAACCCTTGGTTTGAGTACCCCATGGGCTCACTGGATGGCGGCCTGCGGCCGTCTTGCCTTCACCACCACCGTGCGGGTGATCCACCGGGTTCATGGCCACGCCACGAACCGTAGGACGAATACCACGCCAGCGTTGTGCACCGGCCTTACCGATGGAGCGTAGGTTATGTTCTTCATTACCCACTTCACCGATGGTGGCACGGCATTCCACATGCACACGGCGAATTTCACCGGAGCGCAAACGCAACTGAGCGTAAGCGCCTTCACGGGCCAACAGCTGTACAGAGGTGCCTGCCGAACGCGCCAGCTGCGCGCCTTTACCGGGTTGCATTTCAATACAGTGAATGGTGCTACCCACGGGAATGTTGCGCAGTGGCAAGCAATTACCGGGCTTGATGGGGGCATCAATGCCACTCATCAACTGAGCGCCCTTGGCGATTCCCTTGGGCGCAATAATGTAACGGCGTTCGCCATCGGCATAGCACAGCAAAGCCAAGTTGGCGGTCCGGTTAGGATCGTATTCCAAATGCTCAACCACCGCAGGAATGCCATCCTTGTTGCGACGGAAATCAACCATACGGTAATGCTGACGATGTCCACCGCCCTGATGACGGGTGGTGATATGTCCATTGTGGTTACGACCGGCTTTCTTGGATTGTTTTTCAACCAAGGCTTGTACCGGTGCACCTTTATGCAATTCCACGCCTGTAACACGGATCACCCCACGACGACCGGGTGATGTGGGCTTCATTCTAATAATGGCCATGACTATTCCCCTGCCATGAGGTTAATTTCTTGGCCGGGCTTCAGGCACACATAGGCCTTCTTCCAGTCTTTGCGTTTACCCGCAAAACGACCACTGCGTTTCAATTTGCCTTTCACGTTGACCACTTGCACGCTTTCCACTTGAACTTTAAACAGCTGTTCTACAGCCGCTTTAATTTCAGGCTTGGTTGCAGTGGTAGCCACACGGAAAATAACTTGCTCAAACTTATCGGCCACGTAGGTGCTCTTTTCAGAAACCAGGGGGCCTTCAATCACTTGTAGCAAGCGCGCTTCGCTAAATTTGGGGTTCATGATGACAACACCTCTTCAAATTTCTTAACCGCCGCTTGGGTCAACACCACCTTAGGAAAACGAATCAAGCTCACTGGATCGGCTTCAGACACTTCCAGCACCAAGGCATTGGGCAGGTTGCGTGAAGACAAGTACAGGTTGTCATCCAGATTGTCGGTGATAATCAGCACGCGGTCGTAACCCATGCCTTTTAATTTGCCGGCCAAAACTTTGGTTTTGGGTGAATCGAGGGTGATTTGCTCAACCACAGCCAGACGATCTTCGCGCACCAATTGCGACAAAATGGCGCACAGACCTGCGCGATACATTTTGCGGTTAATTTTGTGCGAGAAATTTTCATCAGGACTGGATGGAAAAATCTTACCGCCGCCACGCCACAAAGGGCTGGAAGCCATACCGGCACGGGCACGACCCGTTCCTTTTTGATTCCACGGTTTGCGTGTGGACTTGGCGATTTCGCTGCGGCCCTTCTGGGCACGGGTTCCTTGGCGCGCATTGGCCTGGAACGCGATGACCAGCTGATGCACCAGCGGTTCGTTATATTCGCGACCAAAGAGCTCATCCGAACCCACCATGGTGGATATGGATTGCCCCTTATCATCAATAATTTTCAGATCCATTATGCACCTGCCTTAGCGGCGGGCCGCACGATGACATGACCGCCCTTAGAGCCGGGAACGGCGCCTTTAATGAGAAGCAGCTTGCGTTCAGCATCGATACGCACGATGACGAGGTTTTGCGCGGTACGTTTTACGTCGCCCAAATGACCGGCCATGCGCTTACCGGGAAACACGCGGCCTGGATCTTGTGCCATACCGATGGAACCTGCGCTGTTATGCGAGCGCGAGTTACCGTGCGAAGCACGATTAGAGCTGAAATGGTGGCGCTTGATGGCACCGGTAAACCCTTTACCCAAGGAGGTACCGGTCACGTCCACTTTTTGGCCCACTTGAAATACATCCAAGGCCACAGTGGTTCCAGCGGCCAGCGTTGCAAGCTGGTCATCGGTCACATGAAATTCGCGTGTGAGTGTACCGCCTGTAACACCAGCCTTAGCCAAATGACCGGCAATGGCTTTGGTGATGCGGCTTGCACGACGGGTGCCATAGGTCACTTGAACGGCGGTATAGCCGTCGGTGCCGGGCGTCTTGATCTGTGTGACGCGATTATCGCCCACATCAACCACGGTGACCGGTATAGAGTCGCCATCGTCGGTGAACACACGCGTCATGCCGATTTTACGGCCAACGAGTCCTAGAGTCATTGCTCAATTCCTTATGTTTGTTAATCCGCCAACCCTTAAATGGTTTGGTCGGATGCCGATTCCAATTGATCAGCTCCTAACTATTTTTACAGCGCCGCACTTTTTTATGCGGATATTGCTTACAGCTTAATTTCTACGTCCACGCCTGCGGGCAAATCCAACTTCATGAGGGCGTCTACCGTTTTGTCAGTAGGGTCCACAATGTCCATCAAGCGCAGATGGGTCCGAATTTCGAACTGATCCCGTGATGTTTTGTTCACGTGTGGTGAGCGCAATACATCAAAACGCTCAATGCGCGTAGGTAAGGGAACAGGTCCCTTCACTACAGCACCGGTGCGCTTCGCGGTTTCGACAATTTCCAAAGCCGACTGATCGATGAGTCGGTAGTCGAACGCCTTGAGGCGAATTCGGATTTTTTGATGTGTGATTGCAGTAACCATGGATATCCTTTTTTTACTCAATAATCTTCGCAACAACACCCGCACCTACGGTACGGCCGCCTTCACGAATAGCGAAACGCAAACCTTCTTCCATAGCAATGGGTGCAATCAACGCTACGGATACGGATACGTTGTCTCCTGGCATCACCATTTCAGTACCCGCTGGCAGCTCAATGGCGCCGGTGACATCAGTGGTACGGAAATAGAACTGTGGGCGATAGCCTTGGAAGAAGGGGGTATGACGGCCGCCTTCGTCTTTGGAGAGCACGTAAATTTCTGCGGTGAACTTGGTGTGGGGGGTGATGGAGCCGGGCTTGGCCAATACTTGGCCGCGCTCTACTTCTTCACGCTTGGTGCCGCGCAGGAGAACCCCTACGTTATCGCCCGCTTGACCTTGGTCGAGGAGCTTGCGGAACATTTCCACACCGGTACACACCGTCTTCAAGGTGGGTTTTAAACCAATAATTTCCAATTCTTCGCCCACCTTCACAATGCCGCGTTCCACGCGGCCAGTGACCACCGTGCCACGACCGGAGATGGAGAACACATCTTCTACGGGCAGCAAGAAGGCGCCATCAATGGCCCGCTCGGGTTGGGGAATGTAGGTGTCTAGGGCTTCAGCCAAACGCCAGATGGAGGGTTCGCCAATCTCTGATTGGTCGCCTTCCAAGGCTTTTAAGGCGCTGCCGATAATGATCGGAGTGTCATCCCCTGGGAAGTTGTATTTGGCGAGCAATTCGCGCACTTCCATTTCAACCAGTTCCAACAGTTCGGCGTCATCCACCATGTCGGCTTTGTTCATGTAGACGATGATGTAGGGAACACCCACTTGGCGGGCCAAGAGAATATGTTCACGGGTCTGAGGCATAGGGCCGTCAGCTGCAGACACCACCAAAATAGCGCCATCCATCTGAGCGGCACCGGTAATCATGTTCTTAACGTAATCCGCATGACCTGGGCAATCCACGTGGGCATAGTGGCGATTGGCGGTTTCATATTCCACGTGGGCGGTGTTAATGGTAATACCCCGTGCCTTTTCTTCAGGGGCCGAGTCAATTTGCGCGTAGCTCTTGGCTTCGCCACCAAACTTCTTCGCCAGAACCACGGTCAAGGCCGCAGTTAATGTGGTCTTACCATGATCCACGTGTCCGATGGTGCCCACGTTGACGTGGGGTTTTGTCCGTTCAAATTTACCTTTGGCCATGATCTATCCTCAAATATCGTCGAGTTATTTCTTGTTGATAATTGCTTCCGCGACATTGCGCGGGGCTTCCGAGTAGTGCTTGAATTCCATGGTATATGTGGCGCGCCCCTGCGTTGCGGAACGCAACGAAGTGGAATAGCCAAACATTTCCGCCAAGGGTACTTCCGCTTTAATGACTTTCACACCCGCCAGATCTTCCATGCCCTGAATCATGCCGCGACGGGAAGACAAATCACCCACCACGTTGCCCATGAAATCGGGAGGCGTTTCCACTTCCACCGCCATCATGGGTTCGAGTAATACCGGGCTGGCTTTGCGCATGCCGTCTTTAAAGGCCATGGAGGCCGCCATCTTAAAGGCATTTTCGTTTGAATCCACATCGTGGTATGAACCGTAATGCAGCGTAACCTTCACATCCACCACTGGGAAACCAGCCAACACGCCATTGGGTAAGGTGTCGATAAGACCCTTTTCCACTGCCGGGATGTATTCGCGAGGCACCACGCCACCTTTAATGGCGTCGATGAATTCAAAACCTTTACCCATTTCGTTGGGCTCAACTTTCAGCACCACGTGACCATATTGACCGCGACCGCCGGACTGCTTAACAAACTTGCCTTCGGCATTTTCCACTTTGGCGCGAATGGTTTCACGATAGGCCACTTGGGGTTTGCCCACAGTGGCTTCCACGCCAAATTCGCGGCGCATACGGTCCACAATAATTTCCAAGTGCAATTCGCCCATACCCGAAATAATGGTCTGGCCCGATTCTTCGTCGGTATGCACACGAAATGATGGATCTTCCTGAGCCAAGCGATTAAGCGCCAAGCCCATCTTTTCTTGATCTACTTTGGTCTTGGGTTCCACGGCCTGAGAAATAACAGGTTCCGGGAAAATCATTTTTTCTAGGGTGATGATTTTGTCGGGGTCGCACAACGTGTCACCGGTGGTGGCTTCTTTCAAGCCCACGGCGGCAGCGATGTCACCGGCATACACTTCTTTAATTTCTTCGCGCTGATTGGCATGCATTTGCAAGATACGGCCAATACGTTCTTTGCGGCCCTTAACGGGGTTGTAAATGGTGTCGCCTGATTTAATAACACCGGAATACACGCGGAAAAAAATCAGCTGGCCCACAAAGGGGTCGGTCATGATCTTAAACGCGAGCGCTGAGAAACCCTCAGAATCTGATGCCGCGCGCTCGCCCATCTTGCCGTTTTCCAATTCGCCTTCCACGGGAGGAATGTCCACAGGAGAGGGCATATATTCCACCACCGCATCCAGCATGGCCTGCACGCCTTTATTCTTAAAGGCGCTGCCGCACATCATGGGCACTATTTCACTGGCGATGGTTCGGGTGCGAATGCCTAAACGAATTTCTTCTTCGCTCAGTTCACCGGACTCGAGGTATTTGTTCATTAATGTTTCATTGGCTTCGGCAGCGGCTTCCACCATTTTTTCACGCCATTCTTCGGCTTCAGCCCGCAGTTCGGCGGGAATTTCTTGAAATTCAAACTTCATACCTTGTGAGGCTTCGTCCCACACAATGGCTTTCATGCGTACCAAGTCAATGACGCCGGCAAACTTTTCTTCAGCGCCAATGGGAATTTGAATAATCACGGGGTTGCCGCGCAGACGTTCTTTGATTTGACGATACACTTTAAAGTAATCAGCACCCACGCGATCCATCTTGTTCACGAAGGCTAAGCGCGGTACCCCGTACTTGTTGGCCTGACGCCAAACAGTTTCAGACTGAGGCTGAACGCCGCCTACTGAGTCATACACCATGCAGGCTCCATCCAATACGCGCATGGAACGTTCCACTTCAATGGTGAAATCCACGTGACCGGGGGTGTCGATGATGTTGATGCGGTGCTCGGGGTACTTGCCTTCCATTCCCTTCCAGAAACAAGTAGTGGCCGCAGAGGTAATGGTAATGCCGCGCTCTTGCTCTTGTTCCATCCAATCCATGGTGGCGGCGCCATCATGCACTTCACCAATCTTGTGTGATACGCCGGTATAGAACAATACGCGCTCAGTGGTCGTAGTCTTACCCGCATCAATGTGCGCAGAAATTCCGATGTTCCGGTAGCGTTCTATAGGTGTTTTACGGGCCACTTCGTTCTACCTGTTCAAAATTCAATTCAAAAGCCAAAGGCTCAGGCATTTGCCTGGGCCAGGAGCACCTCTGTTTATTTCATGGGCAAGGGTTTAAAACCTGCCAAACTTTCCAAACCGAGCGGCCTACAGGCCACCGATCTCCGCTAAATGTCGTGAACCGACCGCGGATCGTGGTTTGGATTAAAACCGGTAATGCGCGAAGGCCTTGTTGGCATCTGCCATACGGTGAACTTCTTCACGCTTCTTGATGGCGCCGCCACGCCCTTCGGCGGCATCAATTAATTCTCCAGCCAAACGCAGTCCCATGGATTTTTCACCACGCTTGCGTGCGGCTTCACGTAACCAACGCATGGCCAACGCGGTGCGGCGACTGGCGCGCACTTCTACGGGAACCTGGTAGTTGGCACCCCCCACCCGACGGCTTTTTACTTCTACCATAGGGCGAGCATTATTAAGGGCGGTCATAAACACTTCCAGAGGATCTTTGCCCGACTTTTGCACGATGGCTTCCATGGCGCGATAAACGATCTGCTCGGCAATCGACTTTTTACCGGAATCCATGATCACGTTCACGAATTTGGAAATGTCGGTATTGCCAAATTTAGGATCTGGCAAAACATCACGTTTGGGGACTTCTCTACGACGGGGCATGGTAGTTTCTCTAAATAATATTCAGCAAAATGGCTTTAGGCCGCTTTCGGGCGCTTAGCACCGTACTTCGAGCGGGACTGCTTACGATCTTTAACACCAGCCGTATCAAGACTACCGCGCACGGTGTGGTAACGAACACCTGGTAAATCTTTAACCCGGCCACCCCGAATCAATACCACCGAGTGTTCCTGCAAATTATGGCCTTCACCGCCAATATAGCTGCTGACTTCAAAGCCATTGGTTAAACGCACACGAGCCACTTTCCGCAAAGCCGAATTGGGCTTTTTAGGTGTGGTGGTGTACACGCGGGTGCAAACCCCGCGCTTTTGCGGTGAATTGGCCAAGGCTGGAACCTTGCTTTTGGCCTTCTTAGCAACCCGCGGTTTGCGGATCAACTGATTGATTGTAGGCATTATTCTCTATATCCAATGGTGCGTGGGAGACCATCTCCCGGAAACAAACTTACTTTGTTCCAAAAAAGACTGACGATTCTAAGATGTAGCTCAACTATTGTCAAGCTACCCGCTCGTCACCTGTGGCCAAATCGGCCGATTCCATTAGCCCTAAGCTCGCATCCAGGGTTAAACCACCCTTGGGCTTGCGACGTGCGGTGTGGTAGGCCAATCCCGTACCGGCTGGGATTAAGCGGCCCACAATCACGTTTTCCTTCAAACCGCGCAGATCATCGCGTTTCCCCATAATGGCGGCTTCGGTCAATACCCGTGTGGTTTCTTGGAAAGAGGCTGCGGAAATAAAGGAATCCGTAGACAAGGAGGCCTTGGTAATCCCCAACAGAATATTGTCGAAGGAGGCGGGACGCTTATCGTCCGCAACCAATTTCTCATTCTCATCAAGGAGTTCCGCACGTTCCACCTGCTCACCCGGGATAAATCGGCTATCCCCTGCATCCACCACCTGAATACGGCGCAGCATCTGACGAACAATCACTTCAATATGCTTATCGTTAATCTTCACGCCTTGCAAACGGTACACATCTTGCACTTCGTCGGTAATGTAGCGGGTTAAGGACTCAATGCCCAATAAGCGCAGAATATCGTGCGGATCGGCTGGGCCATCCACAATCATTTCGCCCTTATTAACGATTTGGCCATCATGCACCGTAACGTGTTTATCCTTTGAAATCAGGTAGTCATGAGCCACGCCATCCATATCGGTAATCACCAAGCGCTGTTTTCCCTTGGTGTCCTTACCAAAGGAGACAATGCCAGTAATTTCGGCTAACAAGCCGGCATCTTTCGGCGAACGTGCTTCGAACAGCTCGGCTACGCGCGGCAAACCGCCGGTAATGTCACGGGTCTTGGACGATTCTTGAGGAATCCGCGCCAACACCTCACCCACCCCCACTTGTTGACCATTTTTAACGGTAATAATGGCGCCCACTTGGAAGGTGATATTCACCAATTGCTCGGTGCCGGTGAGCTTAATTTCTTGACCCTTGGCATCCAACAGTTTTACTTGGGGGCGCAATCCTTTCGAAACCGCACCGGCACGACGCTTAGGATCGATCACCACCAAGGTGGACAATCCCGTCACATCATCAATTTGCTTGGCAACGGTCACACCCTCTTCCACGTTCTCGAAGCGCACTTCACCGGCGTACTCCGTAATAATGGGACGTGTGTGCGGATCCCAAGTGGCCAACATATGGCCGGCTTTTACCTTATGACCGTCTTGAATTAGGAGGGTGGCGCCATAGGGCACTTTATGCCGTTCGCGCTCGCGACCACTGTCTTCGGTAATAATGACTTCACCCACGCGCGAGATGGCAATCTGCTCGCCGCGCACGTTGGTGACATAACGCATACCCGACGAGAAGCGCACCACGCCATTGGACTTGCTTTCCACTTGGCTAATCACAGCGGTACGAGATGCCGCACCCCCGATGTGGAATGTGCGCATGGTCAGCTGCGTGCCCGGTTCGCCAATGGACTGGGCCGAAATAACACCCACGGCTTCGCCCACGTTAACCAAGCCGCCACGGCCCAAATCACGGCCATAGCACTGAGCACAGAGACCATAGCGGGTTTCGCAGGTCAGCGGTGTACGCACCTTCACTTCATCCACGCTGGCGGCTTCTACAGCATCCACCGCGTCTTCATCCAACAAGGCGCCAGCAGGAATCAGCACTTCGCCGTTTTCAGGATGGATGACATCTAAGGCGGTAACGCGACCCAAAATACGATCACGCAAGGGTTCAACCACTTCACCACCTTCCACCAAGGCTTTCAGAACCATGCCCAATTCGGTACCGCAATCTTGCTCAATCACCACCAAATCTTGGGTGACATCCACCAAACGACGGGTGAGGTAACCCGAGTTCGCGGTCTTCAAGGCGGTATCGGCCAGGCCTTTACGCGCACCGTGAGTGGAAATGAAGTACTGCAACACGTTCAAACCTTCACGGAAATTGGCGGTAATAGGCGTTTCAATAATGGAGCCATCAGGCTTGGCCATCAAACCACGCATACCTGCCAACTGACGGATTTGAGCCGCTGAACCGCGCGCACCCGAATCGGCCATCATATAAATAGAGTTGAAGGATTCCTGTGTGGTTTCCTTGCCGTTGCGATCCATCACCGGCTCACGACCCAACTGATCCATCATGGCTTTGGCCACTTGGTCACCTGCACGGCCCCAAATATCCACCACCTTGTTGTAGCGTTCGCCTTGAGTCACCAGACCGGAAGTGTACTGAGCTTCAATTTCTTTCACTTCCGCTTCGGCTGAAGCAATTAACGCTTCCTTCTCAACGGGTACCAACATGTCATCCACGCAGATGGAAATACCGGCACGGGTGGCCATGGCAAAACCGGAATACATTAAACGATCAGCAAAAATAACCGCTTCACGAATACCGCAACGACGGAAGGCAGCGTTAATGAGGCGAGAAATTTCTTTCTTCTTCAGCGCCTTGTTGATCAGTGAGAAGGGTAAGCCTTCAGGCAGAATTTCCGACAGCAATGCACGGCCTACGGTGGTTTCGTAGCGGGTAATTTTTTGTACCCGTTCACCATCGGCGTCTGTGGAGTATTCGGCCAAGCGCACCATAATCTTGGCAGTAATATCCACCTGGCGTGCATCATAGGCGCGGGATACTTCAGCCACATCTGAGAAATGCATGCCCTCACCCTTGGCGTTGACACGCTCGCGGGTGATGTAATACAGACCCAACACGATATCTTGCGAGGGCACAATAATGGGGTCGCCATTAGCGGGCGACAACACGTTGTTTGAAGACAACATCAAGGTGCGACATTCCATTTGCGCTTCCAGCGACAAAGGAACGTGAACCGCCATTTGATCGCCATCAAAGTCGGCGTTAAAGGCCGCGCACACCAAGGGGTGCAATTGAATGGCTTTGCCTTCAATCAACACCGGCTCAAAGGCTTGAATACCCAAACGGTGCAACGTAGGGGCGCGGTTTAACATGACCGGATGTTCACGGATCACGTCTTCTAAGATGTCCCACACTTCAGGAATTTCTTGCTCGACCATGCGCTTCGCAGCTTTGATGGTGGTGGCCAAGCCCAACACTTCCAACTTGTGGAAGATAAAGGGTTTGAATAATTCCAGCGCCATCTTCTTAGGCAATCCGCATTGATGCAGTTTTAATTGCGGGCCCACCACAATCACAGAACGGCCCGAATAATCCACCCGTTTGCCCAGCAAGTTTTGACGGAAACGACCGCTCTTGCCTTTGATCATGTCGGCCAAAGATTTCAGGGCACGCTTGTTGGCACCGGTCATGGCTTTGCCGCGACGACCGTTATCCAATAGCGAATCCACTGCTTCTTGCAACATGCGTTTTTCGTTGCGCACAATAATTTCAGGTGCTTTGAGTTCCAACAGGCGCTTCAAGCGGTTGTTGCGGTTAATCACGCGGCGATACAGGTCATTCAAATCGCTGGTGGCAAAACGGCCGCCATCCAATGGCACCAGAGGGCGCAATTCGGGAGGCAGTACCGGCAGCACTTCCATGATCATCCACTCAGGCTTAATGCCCGATTTTTGGAAGGCTTCAAGAATTTTGATTCGCTTGGCGTATTTCTTAATCTTGGTGTCGGAGCTGGTGGCGGCCAATTCTTGGCGCAGACGCTCCACTTCGCTTTCCAGATTAATGTGGCGCAACAGTTCGCGCACCCCTTCAGCACCCATGGTGGCGGTGAATTCATCACCGTATTCTTCCACCTTGGCCAGGTAGTCTTCTTCCGACAGCAATTGGCAACGCGTTAAAGGCGTCATGCCAGGATCGGTGACCACGAATGCTTCGAAGTACAGTACGCGTTCAATGTCGCGCAAAGTCATGTCCAGCACCATACCCAAACGGGAGGGCAAGGATTTCAGGAACCAGATATGAGCCACCGGGCTCGCCAACTCAATGTGGGCCATCCGTTCACGGCGCACTTTGGAGAGCGTGACTTCCACATTACATTTTTCGCAGATTACACCCCGATGTTTGAGGCGCTTGTACTTACCGCACAAACACTCGTAATCTTTTACCGGTCCAAAAATTTTGGCGCAAAAAAGTCCATCCCGCTCCGGTTTAAAGGTGCGGTAGTTGATGGTTTCCGGTTTCTTCACTTCACCATAGGACCAAGAACGAATCTTGTCCGGTGAAGCCAATCCAATCCGAATGGCATCAAATTCTTCTTCTTGCGTAACCTGCTTAAACAAATCTAATAGTGCTTTCACGCTTAACCTCCATCGGGTATTCCTGAAATTTCAGGCTAAACCCAGTGATGAAATCTGGAAACAATCATCGTTGCTCGGTTGTTCGCTTATATCCGTTCTAGGTCGATATCAATACCCAGCGAGCGGATTTCTTTCACCAATACGTTGAAAGATTCCGGCATGCCTGCATCGATTTTATGTTCGCCCTTCACGATGTTTTCATAAATCTTGGTTCGTCCCGCCACATCATCAGACTTCACCGTCAGCATTTCTTGCAAGGTGTACGCAGCGCCATAGGCTTCTAGCGCCCACACTTCCATTTCACCGAAACGCTGTCCGCCAAACTGCGCCTTGCCGCCCAGCGGTTGCTGAGTAACCAAGCTGTAAGGACCGGTTGAACGGGCATGCATCTTGTCATCCACCAAATGGTGCAGTTTCAGAATATGCATGTAGCCCAATGTGACTTGGCGATCAAAGGCTTCGCCGGTGCGGCCATCAAACAATTGCATCTGGCCACTGCGCGGCAATCCTGCCAATTCCAACATGTCTTTAATTTCGGCTTCGTTGGCACCGTCAAACACCGGTGTGGCAAACGGTACGCCTTCGCGTAAGTTGTCGGCCAATTCCAGAATCTCGGCATCTGTTAATGAGCCTAAGTCTTCTTTCTTGCCCCGTCCGTTGTAAACTTTTTCCAGGAAGCCGCGCACCTTAATGGCTTCCGCTTGCTGGTCGAGCAGTTGACCAATCACATGGCCCAAGCCCTTAGCGGCCCAACCCAAGTGGGTTTCTAAAATCTGGCCCACGTTCATACGCGACGGAACGCCCAAGGGGTTCAGCACGATGTCGGCGGGTGTACCATTGGCCGTGAATGGCATGTCTTCCACTGGTACGATCTTAGAGATCACACCTTTGTTACCGTGACGACCGGCCATCTTGTCGCCCGGTTGCAAGCGACGCTTCACAGCCAAATACACCTTCACCATCTTCTGCACGCCCGGTGGCAATTCATCGCCTTGGGTCAGTTTGCGACGCTTTTCTTCAAACAGCGCATCAAATTCCACGCGCTTTTGACCCAAGCTGTCTTTCAACTGCTCCAACTGCAATTGTTGATCGTCTTCTGCCAGGCGAATATCAAACCAGTCGTAGCGACCCACTTCATGCAAATAGGTTTTGGTAATGCGTGTGCCCTTGGCCAGCTTCTTGGGGCCGCCCTTAGCCGTTTTACCGGTAAGCAGACGCTCAATACGGCCAAAGGTATCGTTTTCCACAATGCGCAACTGATCAGCCAAATCTTTCTTAAACTGAGTCAGTTCATCATCAATGATCTGCTGAGCGCGGGCATCACGTTCAATCCCCTCGCGGGTAAACACCTGAACGCCGATCACGGTGCCTGACATCCCCGAGGGCACGCGCAGGCTGGTGTCTTTTACATCCGAGCTCTTTTCGCCAAAAATAGCGCGCAACAGTTTTTCTTCTGGCGTGAGTTGCGTTTCGCCCTTCGGCGTCACTTTACCCACCAGCACATCACCAGCTTCTACTTCAGCGCCAATGTAAATAATGCCGGACTCATCCAAGCGGCCTAACATGCGCTCGGAGAGGTTTGAAATGTCGCGCGAAATATCTTCAGGTCCCAGCTTGGTGTCACGTGCCACCACCGACAACTCCTCAATGTGAATAGAGGTGAAGCGGTCTTCGGCCACGATGCGCTCGGAGATTAAAATTGAATCTTCAAAGTTGTAACCGTTCCAGGGCATAAACGCTACCAACAGATTTTGACCAAGCGCCAATTCACCAGTATCGGTGGAGGCGCCATCGGCAATCACGTCATCACGAGAAATGATGTCACCCACTTTGGCGATGGGTCGTTGATTGATGTTGGTATTCTGGTTAGAGCGGCGATACTTAATTAGGTTGTAGATGTCCACACCCACTTCGCCGGCCATGGTTTCGTTGTCGTTCACACGCACCACGATACGGGCGGCATCCACATAATCCACAACTCCACCCCGACGGGCTTGTACGGTAGTTCCCGAATCCACAGCCACGGTCCGTTCGATACCCGTTCCCACCAAAGGCTTCTCAGCACGCACGCACGGCACTGCTTGGCGTTGCATGTTAGAACCCATCAAGGCGCGGTTGGCATCATCGTGTTCCAAGAACGGAATCAACGATGCGGCAACGGATACGATCTGTGCGGGAGCCACGTCAATGTGCGTGACGCGATCCGGTGTGGCCAATGTAAATTCATTGTGATGACGGCAAGAAACCAAATCGTCCGTGAAGCGGCCTTTGGCATCGAGCTCGGCGTTGGCCTGCGCAATCACATAACGACCTTCTTCAATGGCGGAGAGCATTTCAATCTGCTCGCCCACGCGGCCGTTTTCTACTTTGCGATACGGGGTTTCTAAGAAACCATAGGAATTGGTGCGCGCATACAGCGCCAATGAATTGATCAAGCCGATGTTCGGGCCTTCCGGTGTTTCAATAGGGCATACTCGACCGTAATGGGTGGGATGCACATCGCGCACCTCAAAGCCCGCACGTTCGCGTGTTAAACCACCAGGCCCTAAGGCCGATACACGCCGCTTGTGGGTAATTTCCGACAAGGGGTTGGTCTGATCCATAAACTGCGACAATTGACTGGAACCAAAGAACTCTTTAATCGCCGCCGAAATGGGCTTGGCGTTAATTAAATCGTGCGGCATCAAGTTTTCGGATTCGGCTTGGGACAGACGTTCCTTCACAGCACGCTCAACACGCACTAAGCCGGAACGGAATTGATTTTCGGCCAACTCACCTACAGAGCGTACGCGACGATTTCCCAAGTGATCGATATCATCAATTTCGCCGCGACCATTGCGCAGTTCAACCAAAATCTTAATCACCGCCACAATGTCTTCGTTGGAGAGCACTGATGCACCCACCAATTCAGGACGACCCACGCGGCGATTAAACTTCATGCGGCCAACAGCCGACAGGTCGTAACGGTCTTCATTAAAGAACAGACCTTGGAACAAGCTTTTTACGGCTTCTTCAGTGGGTGGCTCGCCAGGGCGCATCATGCGGTAGATGGCCACACGGGCTGCCATTTGATCGGCGGCATCATCCATGCGCAAGGTTTGAGAAATGTACGGGCCTTGGTCCAAATCATTGGTATAAATAGTGCGGAATTCACTAATGCCTGCGGCACGGAATTTCGCTAAGGTGGCTTCGGTCAATTCATCATTGGCACGTCCCAGCACTTCACCGGTACTGGTGTCGATAATGTCATGAGCCAACGCGCGACCGGCAACAAATTCTTCCGGCACTTCAATGCGTTTTAAACCCGCTTGCTCCATTTCACGAATATGCTTCACCGTGATGCGTTTATCGCGCGGCACAATCACTTTACCCTTGGCCATGATGTCGAAGCGAGTCACATCACCACGCAACCGCTCTGGTACCAATTCCATTTGTACGGTTGCGCCATCCATGTGGAAAGTTTCAAAAGCAAAGAAGGTTTCGAGAATCTGTTCGGGCGTAAAGCCAATAGCCTTCAGCAATGTGGTGACGGGCATTTTCCGGCGACGATCCACACGGAAATACAGGAAATCTTTTGGATCAAATTCAAAATCGAGCCATGAGCCGCGATAAGGGATGATACGGGCCGAGAACAACAGCTTGCCTGAAGAATGCGTCTTGCCGCGATCATGCTCGAAAAACACGCCGGGGCTGCGATGCAACTGAGACACGATGACACGTTCTGTACCGTTAATGACGAAAGAGCCATTCTTGGTCATGAGCGGAATTTCGCCCATGTACACTTCTTGCTCTTTCACTTCTTTAACCGTAGGTTTGGACGCTTCGCGGTCCATAATCTTGAGGCGCACACGCGCACGCAGAGGAGACGCATAGGTCATCCCACGTTGTTGGCATTCCAACACGTCAAAAGGAGGTGTACCCAGCTGATAGCTGACATACTCCAAACTGGCATTGCCAGAATGGCTGGAAATGGGAAACACGGTCTGGAAGGCCGCTTCTAGCCCCTGGCTTTTTCGCCCGGGTGAAACAACGTCCGCCTGCAAAAACTCAGCGTATGAGTCCAATTGGGTGGCCAGCAGGAACGGAACTTCGAGAACGCTTTGGCGCTTCGCGAAGCTTTTGCGAATGCGCTTTTTCTCGGTGAATGAGTAACTCATGTTATCTCCACGGCAGTATGACAAGTGCGTTGGGAATGGGGTGAACCCCAAACCGTTAAAACAAGGAAAACAGTTGAGTAGCCGGTGTTAGGGTTGGTATTGGGGTCAGACCCCATGCGGGGTCTGACCCCAATACCAACCCCAATACCAGCCACTCAACCTTTACTGCAATTACTTAATTTCGAAAGCAGCGCCCGCTTCGGCCAATTGCTTGCCGATTGCATCGGCATCAGCCTTAGACACGCCTTCTTTAACAGCCTTCGGTGCGCCATCAACCAAGTCTTTCGCTTCTTTCAGGCCAAGACCTGTAATGGTGCGAACGGCTTTAATGACGTTTACTTTGTTGTCGCCAGCACCGGTCAAGACCACGTTAAACTCGGTCTTTTCTTCCACTGCAGCAGCAGCTCCGCCAGCGGCAGGTGCTGCAACGGCCACGGCTGCGGCTGCTGCAGAAACGCCAAACTTCTCTTCCATATCTTTAATCAACGAGGACAGTTCAAGCACGGTCATACCGGCAATTGCGTCCAAGATTTCAGCTTTATTTAGTGCCATTTTTAGCTCCTTAAATTAAACAGTGGCTTGTTTTTGATCGCGCACAGCCGCTAGGCCGCGCACGAATTTGGCCGGGACTTCGTTGAGCGTCTGCACGAATTTCGTCACCGGTGCTTGCATCGTTCCCATCAACATCGAAATGAGTTGGTCGCGACTTGGCATGGTGGCAAGACTGGCGACATCTTTGGGGGTCATGACAAAATTTGCCATGGCGCCACCTTTGATGACTAACCGATCGTTGCTCTTCGAAAACTCGTGAATGACCTTTGCAGCCGCGACGGGGTCATCGGAAATGCCATACACCAAAGGTCCGATCATTTGATCGGCCAAGGATGCAAATGGCGTATCCACCACAGCGCGACGTACAAGGGTATTTTTCAGAACGCGGAAATACACTCCCGCAGCCCTGGCCTTGGCTCGTAGCACAGTCATATCACTGACCGCCAACCCGCGATATTCCGCCAAGATGATGGTTTGAGCGCCAGAAACTTGACCGGCGACCTCAGCAACGACTGCTTTCTTCTCTTCCAGATTAAGACTCAAGGTCCGTCCTCCATTAAGATTACAGAACCGCGTTTAACCGCGATTCCAACCACGGCGACCTTTTTTCAGGGCTTTGGTGCAAACAAGCCACCAATACAACTTGACCTTCCATCAGGGTGCGCCATCTGCGTAGGCTGCCTTGCGGCGATTAAACCCAATTGGGTCCCTACGGTCTTTGATGCCCGGCCGGGTTGCCCCGACCGCCCAAAGTTCTTGCTGTTTCCCTATGCGGCCAGCGTCGAGTTATCGACGCGCACGCCCACACCCATGGTGCTGGAGAGGGAAACTTTCTTGAGGTAAACGCCTTTAGCCGTTGTGGGGCGCGCGCGATTCAATGCACCCAACAAGGCCAGCAGATTTTCCTGCAGAGCGTCCACCGTAAATGAAGCGCGGCCAATAGAGCAATGCACCAGGCCTGCTTTGTCGGTACGGTATTGCACCTGACCAGATTTGGCGTTTTTAACCGCACCGGTCACATCAGCGGATACCGTGCCCACTTTTGGATTGGGCATCAAGCCACGAGGACCCAACACTTGACCCAGAGGACCCACGATACGCATGGCGTCTGGTGTGGCAATCACCACATCAAAGTCCATGAAGCCGCCTTTAATTTTTTCTGCTAAGTCTTCAAAGCCCACATGCTCAGCACCTGCAGCACGGGCCTTCTCAGCGTTTTCGCCTTGTGCGAATACGGCTACGCGCATGGTTTTACCCGTGCCGCGTGGCAATACCACAGAACCGCGTACTTGCTGATCGGATTTCTTAGCATCAATTCCTAAGTTAATGGACACATCCACTGATTCATCAAACTTAGCGGTGGCTGTTTTCTTAACCAATTCCAACGCGCCCGCAACGGGGTACGCCTTGCTGCGATCAATTTCACCCAGCAAAGCCAAGTGACGTTTAGATGTATTTGACATTTATTTCACCCCTTCCACTTCAATACCCATACTGCGCGCGCTGCCGGCCACGGTACGAACCGCAGCATCCATATCGGAGGCGGTTAGATCGGGCATTTTGGTGGTGGCAATGGCCTCGGCTTGCGCACGAGTCAATTTACCCACCTTGTCGGTATGCGGTGTAGGGCTGCCCTTGGCTACGCCGGCTGCTTTCTTAATCAGCACGGTAGCCGGTGGCGTCTTCATAATGAAGGTGAAACTCTTGTCGGCGTAAGCGGTAATCACCACTGGCACCGGTAAGCCTACTTCCATGCCCGCTGTTTGCGCATTGAAGGCCTTACAGAATTCCATAATATTCAGACCACGCTGGCCCAGGGCGGGGCCAACTGGCGGGCTAGGGTTAGCCTTACCCGCAGGGATCTGTAATTTTACATACCCAATGATTTTCTTTGCCATTTCAACTCCTGTTTATGGGTTCAATCGGATGGCCCCATGGCCACCCTCCCCGGAAAACCGATTTACTTTAATTTTAAGCAAACCGTTCGGACAAACCTAACTGTCGTTAGGCCTTTTCCACTTGTCCAAAATCCAGCTCTACAGGTGTGGAGCGCCCAAAAATCAGCACCGACACCCGCAATTTATTCTTGTCGTAATTCACTTCTTCCACATTGCCGTGGAAATCAGTGAACGGGCCATCTTTAACCCGTACCGACTCGCCCGCCTCAAACAACACTTTAGGCCTCGGTTTTTCTACACCTTCCTGCACTTGGTGCAAGATGGTTTCCACTTCCTTATCCGTGATCGGTGTGGGCTTATTGGCGCGACCACCCACAAAACCGGTAACCTTGGGCGTACTCTTCACCAAGTGCCACGATTCATCCGTCATATCCATCTGCACCAGCAGGTAGCCCGGGAAGAACTTCCGTTCGCTAATATTTTTTTGGCCGGCCTTCATTTCAACCACTTCTTCCACCGGCACTAAAATTTCGCCAAACTGGTTTTGCATGTCCGAGCGCGCAATGCGCTCCACCAGGGCGCGCTGCACACTCTTCTCAAAGCCTGAGTAGGCGTGAACCACATACCAACGCATAGCCATTACTCAGCCCGTCCCATTAATCGTTGCACCATCATCAGAAGGCCCCAATCTACCAACCACAGAAACAAACCCATCACCACCACCAACGCAAATACGATCAGGGTGGTTTGCCATGTTTCTTTGCGACTAGGCCAAACAACGCGGCGTGTTTCTGCGATAGCGTCTTGTGAAAAGTGAAAAAACTCTTGCCCAGACGTGGTAAACCAGGCCACAGCGGCGCCCAGTCCCAATCCTGCCAATACACAGAGCACGCGCAAAATAAGCGCTTGCTCTGAGAGCTGGTAGTACCCTGCAATTCCGGCAATCACCAACATCACCGCGAAACTAAATTTAATCTTGTCCGCCATTGCCGCGTAAACCCTTATGTCATGCTTCCGTGCTGTTGGCAGGCCAGGAGGGCATCGAACCCCCAACCTACGGTTTTGGAGACCGTCACTCTGCCAATTGAGCTACTGGCCTACTGTTTGTTACTCAATAATCTTCGCAACAACACCCGCACCTACGGTACGGCCGCCTTCACGAATAGCGAAACGCAAACCTTCTTCCATAGCAATGGGTGCAATCAACGCTACGGATACGGATACGTTGTCTCCTGGCATCACCATTTCAGTACCCGCTGGCAGCTCAATGGCGCCGGTGACATCAGTGGTACGGAAATAGAACTGTGGGCGATAGCCTTGGAAGAAGGGGGTATGACGGCCGCCTTCGTCTTTGGAGAGCACGTAAATTTCTGCGGTGAACTTGGTGTGGGGGGTGATGGAGCCGGGCTTGGCCAATACTTGGCCGCGCTCTACTTCTTCACGCTTGGTGCCGCGCAGGAGAACCCCTACGTTATCGCCCGCTTGACCTTGGTCGAGGAGCTTGCGGAACATTTCCACACCGGTACACACCGTCTTCAAGGTGGGTTTTAAACCAATAATTTCCAATTCTTCGCCCACCTTCACAATGCCGCGTTCCACGCGGCCAGTGACCACCGTGCCACGACCGGAGATGGAGAACACATCTTCTACGGGCAGCAAGAAGGCGCCATCAATGGCCCGCTCGGGTTGGGGAATGTAGGTGTCTAGGGCTTCAGCCAAACGCCAGATGGAGGGTTCGCCAATCTCTGATTGGTCGCCTTCCAAGGCTTTTAAGGCGCTGCCGATAATGATCGGAGTGTCATCCCCTGGGAAGTTGTATTTGGCGAGCAATTCGCGCACTTCCATTTCAACCAGTTCCAACAGTTCGGCGTCATCCACCATGTCGGCTTTGTTCATGTAGACGATGATGTAGGGAACACCCACTTGGCGGGCCAAGAGAATATGTTCACGGGTCTGAGGCATAGGGCCGTCAGCTGCAGACACCACCAAAATAGCGCCATCCATCTGAGCGGCACCGGTAATCATGTTCTTAACGTAATCCGCATGACCTGGGCAATCCACGTGGGCATAGTGGCGATTGGCGGTTTCATATTCCACGTGGGCGGTGTTAATGGTAATACCCCGTGCCTTTTCTTCAGGGGCCGAGTCAATTTGCGCGTAGCTCTTGGCTTCGCCACCAAACTTCTTCGCCAGAACCACGGTCAAGGCCGCAGTTAATGTGGTCTTACCATGATCCACGTGTCCGATGGTGCCCACGTTGACGTGGGGTTTTGTCCGTTCAAATTTACCTTTGGCCATAATCAATTTCCTTGAAGAATTCTCGGCATATGCCGCTTTATGCACTAAATAATGTGGAGCCCATGACCAGGATTGAACTGGTGACCTCTCCCTTACCAAGGGAGTGCTCTACCACTGAGCTACATGGGCGCTGCCTTCACCCTGACCTTTAATATTGGAGCGGGTGAAGGGAATCGAACCCTCGTCATAAGCTTGGAAGGCTTCAGCTCTACCATTGAGCTACACCCGCATTCCTAATTCCTGACCGTTTTCATCCTTATTTCATCCACCAGCGTTAGCGCAGGGCTGGTGGAGGGGGAAGGATTCGAACCTTCGAAGGCAGAGCCGTCAGATTTACAGTCTGATCCCTTTAACCACTCGGGAACCCCTCCAAAATGAACCCACAATTATGGGGTAGCAGTACAGGACTGTCAACGCCTATCTGCGCAAGAACCGTACCAAAAGGGGTTTTAGAGAATAAATTTATTGTTTTTAAGCGGAAAAGGGGTCAGACCCCAGGCGGGGTCAGACCCCGCCTAGGGTCTGACCCCTATGGAATTGGTGCCGGCACCAAGAATCGAACTCGGGACCTTCTGATTACAAATCAGCTGCTCTACCAACTGAGCTATGCCGGCAATATGTTGCTAACTTCGTCGAAAATCTACTTAATAACCGTTAACGTCGGCTTTTTGGCCGGTTTTTCTGCCACGACTTCTGCCTGAGGGTCCAATGAATCGATCATTGGGGCAGAGTTCTCCGCAGCCCCTGCTTCAGGGTTGACTGTTTCCAGCTCAAACCCCATGCCCACGCTGGTTTCTCGGGCAAAAATACCCATCACCGCCGACCAGGGCACCCTAATTTCGTGAGAAACCCCACTAAATCGCGCGCTAAACTGAATGCCCTCGTTGCTCATGGTGAGGTTACGGGTAGCGCTGCTGCTAATATTCAGAGCAATCTGCCCATCTTGTACAAAGGGCATGGGCACCCGCGTATCCGCCCCAACCTTCACTTGAATCATGGGTGTTAGGCCATTATCGCTACACCATTCCCATAAGGCACGTCCCAAATAAGGCTTGGTAGAGGAAGTACTCACTTACTTGCGCATGGCCTTCTCTGAAGGCGTCATGGAGTCAATGAAGGCCTGCCGAGAGAACAGCCGCTCAGCGTATTTTAACAGGGGCGCTGCGGTACGCGGCAGGTTAATTTGGTAATGGTCCAAACGCCACAGCAAGGGCGCAATGGCCACATCCAGCATCGAAAACTCCTCGCCCAACATAAACTTCTGTTTGACGAATACAGGGGCAATTTGCACCAAGTTTTCACGAATCAACCCACGGGCCTTTTCGGCTACCTTGGCCACACCGCCTTCCAGCACCGCCACTTGCGAAAACAGCTCACGTTCGAAGCGGAACAAGAACAACCGAGCGCGGGCGCGCATGACGGGGTCGGCGGGCATCAGCTGCGGATGAGGAAAGCGCTCATCAATGTACTCATTAATGATGTTGGATTCATACAGAATCAGGTCCCGCTCCACCAGAATAGGCACCTGGTTGTAGGGGTTCATGACCCCAATGTCTTCCGGTTTGCTGAATAAATCGATATCAATGATCTGGAAATCCATGCCCTTTTCATAGAGCACGATGCGGCAACGCTGGCTAAATGGGCAGGTTGTCCCTGAATATAAGGTCATCATGTTGTTTTACTCGCTGTGTTATTGGCCTGACAGGGGTTAATGAACGTCTTTCCAATACTCGTGTTTCAAGGCACGGGTAATGACAAAAGCGATTCCTAAAAAAATCATCACATAAAAACCAATGTGAATCCGTGTTTCTCTCACAGGCTCTGCTATGAATACCAAATAATTGACCAAATCGGCCGCAAACCGATCGTATTCTTGCGGCGAAAGCTTGCCGGGTTTGGATAATACCAGTTGTCCGCTCGCATGTTCGCCCGTTTTGGCAGGTTCCGCCACCCATTGCTGCTCGCCTTGCAAATCGTACAACACATGAGGCATGGCCACGCCGGGGTAGATGCGGTTATTCCAGCCCGATGCGCGCTCATCATCACGGTAAAAACTGCGCAAATAAGTGTATAGCCAATCAGCGCCGCGCACGCGGGCCTCCACCGACAAATCAGGAGGCGGTACACCAAACCACAGCTTGGCATCCTTGGGGTTTAACACCACCGTCATGGTGTCGCCAATTTTGGCGCCGGTTAAAATAAGATTGCTCTTGATCTCGGCCTCGCTCAATCCAATTTTGGTAAGCAAGTTGTAGCGCATGTACTGCGCGCCGTGACACGTTAAACAGTAGTTGGCAAAATGCTGAGCGCCGCGCTGCAATGAAACATTGTCAGAAGGATCAATGGGCGCACGGTCCAGCTTAGGCCCCTCATTGGCCAATGCGGCAGACAGACCCAACATCAAGAAGCCAACCACAAACACTCTCACGCTGCGAATTTTCCAGGATGTGTTTTTCATCAGCCGGTCACTCGCTCAGGCACAGGTTTGGTTTTATCCAACTTGGTGTAAATGGGCATGAAAATGAAGAAGCTGAAATACACCAAGGCGCAAATGCGCGACACGGGATTAACGTACCAAAGGTTGGGATCTTGCGTGCCCATGTAACCCAAGGTGACAAAAGACACTAAAAATAATCCCAACGCTATTTTGAACAAGTTGCCGCGGTAGCGAATGGACTTTACGCGACCACGGTCCAACCAAGGCAGCAGGAAGAAAATACCCACCGCAAGGCCCATGGCAATCACGCCCAATTGTTTCTGTGGCACCGCGCGCAAAATGGCGTAATACGGCGTGAAATACCATACCGGCGCAATATGCGGTGGTGTTTTCATGGGGTCGGCAGGAATAAAATTATTGTCTTCTAAAAAGTAGCCGTCCATTTCGGGAGCGAAAAAAATAATACCGAAATACACAATTAAAAAGCCTACCGTCCCCATGATGTCTTTCACCGTATAGTAGGGGTGAAAAGGAATGCCATCTAAGGGAATGCCGGTGTTGGGATCTTTGTATTTTTTAATTTCGATGCCGTCGGGGTTATTGGAACCCACGGCATGCAACGCCACAATGTGCAGAAACACCAAGATCACCAATATCAGCGGCAAGGCGATAACGTGGAAGGCAAAGAAGCGATTCAGTGTGGCGTCGGCGATGACATAATCACCGCGAATCCACAAGGCCAAAGGGGGGCTTAGGGCGTCGATGAGCGACACAATGACCTGCGCGCCCCAATAAGACATTTGCCCCCAAGGCAAGAGATAGCCAAAAAATGCTTCTGCCATCAAGCATAAAAAGATGGCCATACCCAACAACCAAATCAATTCACGTGGTTTTTGGTAAGAGCCATAGAGCATGCCGCGCAACATATGCAAATACACCACCACAAAGAACATGGAGGCGCCGGTGGAGTGCATGTAACGAATCAGCCAACCGTAATCCACGTCGCGCATGATAAATTCTACAGAGGCAAAGGCAAAACGGGCATCCGGTTTGTAATACATGGTGAGGAAAATGCCGGTGACAATCTGAATGACCAACACCAATAAAGCCAGCGAACCAAAGTAATACCAGAAGTTAAAATTCTTAGGCGTGTAGTACTCGGCCAGATGCTCTCTCCACACCGACATTAAAGGGAAACGTGCATCCACCCAACCCAATAAACCTGTAGGTTCTTTCATGATTAGGCCCCCTTCTTATCTTCACCAATCAGCAAGCGGGTGCCGCTGAGGTAACTGTGAGGAGGAATGCTCAAGTTAACGGGGGCTGGAACACCCTTAAACACCCGAGCCGACATATCGTATTTAGAACCATGACAGGGACAGAAAAAACCGCCCGGCCAATCATCGGACATGCCCTCCACATTGCCCATTTTAGAGCGATTCAGTGGGGTACAGCCCAAATGGGTACAAATACCCACCACCACCAAGTTATTGGGGTGCTCTGCCATCGAGCGATTGGCGTTTTTGCAATAAACGGGCTGGTCGGATTCGGCTGAGTCAGGATCGCGCAGCAACGCGACGTTTTTCGAGAGCTGGGCCATCATTTCGGGGGTACGGTTCACTACCCACACCGGTTGACCACGCCATTCTTGGGTAATCATCATGCCCGGCTCTAATTGGGAAATATCTATTTCCACGGGCGCGCCAGCAGCACGCGCACGTGCGCTAGGTAACATACTGATTACAAAAGGAATAGCAATCGAAATCCCGCCCACTGCTCCGACTGCAGCGCTGGCCGCGACCAAGAACCGCCGCCGACGGGGGTCTGAACGCATTTCACTCATGGTTAATTACCTGTTCTAGGCTAAAATAGGGGCAAATTAATGGGGCTATTCTAGCAGAATCATGCACAAACCTTAAGCGCTGCACGTCACTTTGCCGCTTTACTTGTTAAAATTATCAGGCGCTATGCGCCAGAATCTTCTAGGATCTTGATTTCATGAGAAAGCTTTGGCTGGTTTTTGCTCAGTCCGTCACCGTCTGTCTGGGAATTTTATTTGTAGCCTCCTTGTTCCGCCAGGATTTTCTACCCCACCAAGCTTCATTGAGTACCCTGCGCGAGGTCACGCGCGAGGGAGCAACCCCTCCTGCGGGCTCTTATCGAGAAGCGGCACGCAAAGCCATGCCCTCTGTGGTCAACATTTTCACCAGTAAAGAAGTAAAAGCCCACCACCCCAACCCGTTCCCAGACAGTCCTGAGTTGCGCCGCTTCTTTGGCGACAACGCCCCACCCGAGACCCAACGACAACTGAGCCTGGGATCTGGGGTCATCGTGCTCTCTGAGGGGTATATCCTCACCAACGACCATGTGATTGATGGGGCACAAGAAATTCAGGTGGCGCTGTCCGATGGCCGTACCGTGAAAGCGCAAGTGGTGGGGGCAGACCCTGAAACCGATATTGCGGTATTAAAAGTCAATTTAAAAGGCCTACCCGCCATTACTTTTGCCACCTCTGAGCAAGTGCGCGTGGGCGACGTGGCTTTGGCTATTGGTAACCCCTTCGGCGTAGGCGAAACCGTGACCATGGGCATTGTGAGCGCCTTAGGGCGCAGCCGCCTAGGAATCAACACCTTTGAAAACTTTATTCAAACCGACGCTGCCATTAACCCCGGTAATTCAGGCGGCGCCTTGGTCGATGTTTCTGGCAACTTAATTGGCATTAACACCGCCATTTATTCCAAGACCGGCGGTTCGCAGGGCATCGGTTTTACAATACCGGTGAGCATCGCTAAAAATGTCATGGAAGAAATCATCAAAGCCGGGGATGTGACACGCGGTTGGATTGGCGTAGAAGTGCAAGACATCACCCCTGAATTGGCGGAATCATTTCGCTTGAATAAACCCAAAGGGGCCTTAATTGCCTCGGTCATGAAAGGCGGCCCTGCAGAAAAATCAGGGATTAAGGCCGGCGATATTTTGATTGAAGTCAACGGCGCGTCAATTGGCGATTCGCAAGAAATGCTGAACCGAGTGGCCGCATTAAAACCCAAAGTGAGTGCTAACTTTAAAGTGCTGCGCAATCGTCAAACATTGGTGTTGGCTGTATTGGTGGGTAAGCGACCCAAAGGCACTATTCGGAATCTGGAAGAGGACGACGGGCAGTAGTCATTCTGTTGGCCACTAAGATTCCCACCTCGTAGAGCAGCCACAACGGTACTGCGAGGAGCGTTTGTGATACGGCATCGGGCGGCGTAAAGATGGCGCCCACTATGAACGCGCCCACAATCACATAACGGCGCGCCGCGCGCAATTGCACCACAGTAACCGCACCCAGCTTGACCAACAACACCACAGCCACAGGTGTTTCAAACGCCAAACCAAAGGCCAAGAACATGTTGGTGACAAAACCCAAATACTTTTCTATGTCGGTCATAATTTCCACGCCTATGGGTGCGGTGTGGGTAATAAAACCAAACACAAAAGGGAACACTGCAAAGTAGGCAAAGCTCATGCCGAAATAAAATAATAAAGCGCTGGTAACCACCAACGGCAACGCCAGACGCTTTTCATGGGCGTATAGGCCGGGCGCCACAAAGCCCCAAATTTGATACAGCACGTAAGGTAACGCCAACAAAAAAGCCACCAGTGCCGCCACTTTCATGGGTACAAAAAAAGGTGTAGTCACTTCAGTGGCAATCATATGACCGCCCGCCGGCATCTTGCTCAGCAAAGGCAAGGCCAGCCACGTATAGAGCGTATTGGCAAAGGGCAGCAAGCATAAAAACAAGACGAACACCGCAGCCACTGCACGCACCAAGCGGCTGCGCAACTCAACCAAATGGGCAATAAATTCCTGAACGCCGCTGCCCTCCATCTCTTCGCTCACGAAGCCTCCGGCGTACTGGGTTCATCCAGACTTAGGGAGGTCTGTGGGCTGCTTATGGCCTTGCTGCGTTTGGGAGGGGGGCGGCTGACGCTAAAGGGGTCACCACCAATACCGGCCACCAGAGGCGCTCTGAGAGATTCGTTATTGCGCATGACAGGATCTTCAGATGCTGCACTCATCAGTACAGAAGACGCTGTGGGGACTGTCATTATTTCAGCGGGGGTAACCGGGCTATTTAATAGCGCATTGGTTTCATTTACGGAAGCGCTGGCCCAGCGCTGTGCTTCGCTGGCGGTTTCATTCATGCGCTGCTGCAAATCTTTCAGTTCGGATTTGCGAATTTCTTCATCAATCTCAGACTTTACAGAAGAAGCGTAACGGCGAAAACGTCCCAACAGTATGCCCGCGGCGCGCGCCACTTTCGGCAGTCGCTCAGGGCCAATGGCCACCAAAGCCACCACCCCAATCAAGCCAATTTCAGAGACGCTGAAATCAAACATGCGCGATCACGAGTGGCTTTTGTCTCGTGCATTCACATCCGCCGTCGTGGATGCAGTATTGTTTTGTTCTAAAGGTTTTTTGTCCTCGGTAGTGGTTCCTCCGCTAGACATCCCTTCTTTAAAACTTTTTACAGCGCCGCCCAAATCAGCGCCAATATTGCGCAGCTTCTTGGTGCCAAACACCAACACCACAATCAATAAAATCAGCAGCAAGTGCTGAATGGTAAATAGATCACCCATGATTGACGACTCCTCTTTTAGGCGCAAATGCGCGCCAGTTATGGTTTGTTAATAAGGCTTTTCACGGCGGGTAAGGGCTGGCCGCCCAACACGTGAACATGCAAGTGATACACTTCCTGCCCGCCGCCACTGCCTGTGTTAATCAGGGTGCGAAACCCTGTAGCCAACCCTTGCTCAGCCGCCAATTGAGGTGCCAACAACAGGATTTTACCCAACATCGCTTGCTGCTCATCCGTGCATTGCGCCAATGAATCCACATGCTGTTTTGGAATAATCATGAAATGCACCGGCGCTAAGGGATGAATGTCATGAAAGGCGAACAGGTCCTCATCTTCATAAATGCGTTTGCTGGGCAACTCGCCGCGGCTGATGCGGCAAAAAATGCAATCACTCATGGCAAGGGGCGGCGTGCCGCTTTTTCTTCTAGGCCCGAGATGCCTTCGCGGCGCGCTAATTCAGATAACACGTCGCGCGGGGCCAAACCACAATGCGCCAACAGAATTAAAGAGTGAAACCAGAGATCGGCAGTTTCTTGCACCAAATGCAGTTTATCACCACCCTTGGCCGCCAAAATAGTTTCGATGGCTTCCTCGCCCACCTTGCGGGCGATGGCATCCACGCCTTTGCCGTATAAACCAGCCACATAAGAGCTTTTGGGGTCTGACCCCTTGCGGGATTCCAGCATGGCACTTAATCGTTCCAAAATATCATGTTGTGTTTCCACAGTGCGCCTCAGGATTTGTAAATTTGGCTGGGGTCCTTGATTACCGGGTCGGTTTCCACCCAAGCCTCGCCCACCAGCTTCCGATAGAAGCATCGTACACGACCTGTGTGGCAAGCCAAGCCCCCCACTTGTTCTACCTCCAACAGCAAAACATCGCCATCGCAATCCAGGCGTATTTCTTTTACCCGTTGCATGTGGCCCGATTCTTCACCCTTATGCCAAAGTTTTTGACGTGAGCGTGACCAATAAACCGCTTCGCCACAGGCAAGCGTTTTTTCTAGAGCCTCCCGATTCATCCAGGCCAGCATCAGCACGCGGCCGGTACCCGTCTCTTGGGCAATGACAGCCAGCAGGCCTTTGTCGTCCCAGCGAATTTCATCTACCCAACTCACAGACGCACCTCAATGCCGGCTGCGGCCATAAAGTCTTTGGCTTGGCGCACCGTATATTCCCCATAGTGAAAAATACTGGCCGCCAACACCGCGTCAGCGCCCCCTTTTAATACACCATCCACCAAATGCTGCAAGTTGCCCACCCCGCCACTGGCGACTAAGGGCACGCCCACCGCATCGGAGACGGCGCGCGTCAGGGCTAAATCAAATCCTTCTTTGGTGCCATCACGATCCATGCTGGTCAGCAGCAATTCACCGGCACCCAAACGCGCACATTCTTCGGCCCAAGCCAGCGCATCTAGCCCGGTGGCATTGCGCCCACCGTGGGTGAACACCCCCCAACCCGACGGGGTGTCGGCGCGCTTGGCGTCAATAGCCACCACAATGCATTGTGAACCAAAGCGATGGGCAGCGTCTGAAATCAACCGCGGGTTTAAAATGGCCGCGGTGTTCATGCTGATTTTATCGGCCCCGGCATTGAGCAGCACGCGCACATCTTCCACCGCCCGCACCCCACCCCCCACTGTGAGGGGGATAAATATTTCAGCGGAAACCGCTTCAATAATGGGCAGGATAAGTCCGCGCCCATCAGAGCTTGCGGTAATGTCCAGAAAGGTGACTTCATCGGCACCTTGCTCGTTGTAGCGCCGCGCCACTTCTACTGGGTCTCCCGCATCCTTAAGGCCCACAAAGTTAACACCTTTCACCACGCGCCCTGCATTCACATCCAGGCAAGGAATAATGCGCTTGGCAAGCCCCATTTTTAAAACTCGCTCGGCAAGGGATGGGATAAGCTAATGGCTAATTTATTGGCCTGTGCAAAATCCAATGTGCCCTCATAAATGGCACGGCCGGTAATAGCGCCCATAATCCCTTCCAGTTCCACATCGCATAGGGCGCGCACATCATCCAAATTGGTAATGCCGCCACTGGCAATGACGGGAACAGTCAGGGCTCGGGCCAAAGCCACAGTGGCCGGAATATTCACACCACTCAACATGCCATCACGACCAATATCCGTATAGATAACCGCTTCTACACCATAATCTTGAAAACGTTTGGCCAAATCCACCACTTCATGCCCGGTGAGTTTGGACCAACCATCCACTGCCACTTTGCCATCGCGCGCATCCAAGCCCACCATGATGTGGCCCGGAAAGGCGTCACACGCTTCGTGCAAAAAACCAGGGTTTTTCACCGCTGCAGTGCCAATAATGACTTCGGTAACCCCACTGTCCAAATAGCGTTCAATGGTGTCGAGGGTACGAATGCCGCCGCCCAATTGCACCGGAATCTCGCCGTTCACTTCATCCACAATTTCACGCATGGCCCGTTCATTGAGTGGCTTACCAGCAAAAGCACCGTTCAAGTCCACCAAGTGCAGTCGTTGCGCACCCTGGTTTAACCAATGGCGCGCCATTCGAGCAGGCTCTTCAGAAAAAACGGTGGCATCTTCCATAAGGCCTTGACGCAAACGCACACAGTGGCCATCTTTAAGATCAATTGCAGGGATTAAAATCATGGTGAGTTAAGGTTTCCAGTGAACAAAATTGCCAAGCAGGGCCAAGCCTGCCGCGGCGCTCTTTTCAGGGTGAAACTGTACGGCAAAAACATTGTCGCGGGCTACTGCACAGGTAAAAGAATGGGGGTAACGGCTGCTGGCGGCAGCCAAACCCGAATCACGTTCCTGCACATAATAACTGTGCACAAAATAAAAACGGGCCCCATCAGGAATACTTCTCCACAAAGGATGCACACCCAATTGCCACACTTCATTCCAACCCATGTGCGGTATCTTAAGGCGTTGTCCATCGACAGAAAACAAATGCTCCTCAGAAAAGCGCAATACCTTACCTGAGAATAAGCCCAGGCCCTCTGTGGGCCCTTCTTCAGATGTATCAAATAGCATTTGCAAGCCAATGCATAACCCCAAGAAGGGTTTGTTGCGCGCCGCATCCAGAAGGGCCGGGCGTAGGTTGCGATGGTCTAGTTCGCGCATGCAATCGGGCATGGCGCCTTGGCCGGGAAACACCACGCGGTCGGCCGCGCGCACACGGTTAGGATTGCCCGTTACTTCCACAGTGGCGTTTGGCGCCACATGTTCGATGGCTTTGGCCACGGAGCGTAAATTGCCCATGCCGTAGTCAATGACTGCAATATGTGTCACGACGAAGCTCCGAAGCTTAGAGTGTTCCTTTGGTGGAGGGTGTTACGCCAGCGCTGCGAGAATCCAGCTCAACGGCGTTACGCAAGGCACGGCCAAAGGCTTTGAATACGGTTTCGGCCTGATGGTGGGCATTGCGCCCCTTTAGATTGTCAATATGCAAGGTGACATGGGCGTGATTAACAAAACCCTGAAAAAACTCATGGAATAAATCCACGTCAAATTCACCCACGCGTGCCCGGGTAAAGGGCACGTCAAAAAATAGTCCAGGACGTCCCGAAAGGTCGATCACCACCCGGGATAAGGCTTCGTCCAAAGGAACGGCAGAGTGGCCGTAACGGCGGACCCCTTTTTTGTCGCCCACCGCCTGAAAAAAGGCCTGCCCCACGGTAATGCCTATGTCTTCCACGCAGTGGTGGGCGTCAATGTGCAAGTCGCCTTTACAAGACACTTTAAGATCCATTAAGCCATGTCGGGCGATTTGGTCCAACATGTGGTCCAGAAAGGGGATTCCGGTGTCCAGTTGTGAAAGGCCCGTGCCGTCCAGATTAATGCTGGCGATGATTTGGGTTTCAAGGGTTTTGCGGGTGACTTGTGCCGATCGCATGGGGGTCTGGTGGGTTATTTAAGGTCTGGATCAATATACCACGATGTGCGCAACGAGGCCGATTGAGCATGGGCATTGAGCCCCTCACCGTGGGCCAAGGTGGCCGCCACGGCGCCCAAGGTATCGGCTCCTGCGCACGATACCACAATAATACTGGAGCGTTTTTGGAAATCATAGACCCCCAAGGGGGATGAAAAACGGGCGGTGCGCCCAGTGGGCAATACATGGTTGGGGCCGGCGCAATAATCGCCTAAGGATTCAGAGCTGTAGCGCCCGACAAAAATAGCCCCCGCATGACGGATGGATTTAAGCCAACGCTCACCATCGGTGACCGAAAGCTCAAGATGCTCAGGGGCAATTTGGTTAGAAATGGCGCAAGCCTCTTCCAGGCTGCGCACCAGAATAAGCGCACCACGGCCAGTGAGTGAGGCGGCAATAACCTCTTTACGGGGCTGGTTGGGCAGCAAGCGGGCAACGGCGGCGGCCACTTGGTCTAAATAGGCCGCGTCCGGGCACAACAAAATGGCTTGCGCCATTTCGTCATGTTCGGCCTGAGAGAATAAATCCATGGCCACCCAATCCGCCGGAGTGGTGCCATCGGCGATGATTAAAATTTCTGAAGGGCCAGCCACCATATCAATGCCCACCTGGCCAAACACACGGCGTTTGGCAGCGGCCACATAAGCGTTACCGGGGCCGACAATTTTATCCACCGCCGGAATGGTGTGGGTGCCATAGGCCAAAGCAGCCACCGCTTGTGCTCCTCCCACGGTAAACGCGCGCGTTACACCCGCCAGAGCAGCTGCAGCCAACACCAAGTTGTTGCGCACACCATGGGGCGTGGGCACCACCATGACAATATCTTCCACACCCGCCACATGCGCGGGAATGGCATTCATTAATACCGAAGAGGGATAAGCCGCTTTTCCGCCGGGCACATATAAGCCCACGCGATCAAGCGCTGTGACCTGCTGCCCCAGCACGGTTCCATCAGCTTCGGTATAGGCCCATGATTCAGCCCTTTGGCGCTCATGAAAAATTTTAATGCGACGTGCGGCTTCCGTTAACGCCGTGCGCTGTTCTGCGGGTAATTCTGCCAGGGCTTTGTGCAACTCGGCCTGTGATAATTCCAATTGCCCAGCACTGGTCACCTCCATGCGATCGAAGCGCCGCGTGTATTCCAATAAAGCCTCATCACCGCGCGTTTTAACCGCCTCAACAATCTCAGCCACAGTGGCGTCTAAGGTGCTATTTTGCGCACTCTCGAAGGAGGTCAACTGTGCCAACGCAGCAGCAAAACCAGATTCTGTAGTGACGAGGCGCCGCATGCTCATGCGCTGCCCACGCTGCGCGCAAACGCGGCCACAATCGGCGCTAGGCGTTGTCGACTTAATTTCCATGCCGCCACATTCACAATTAAGCGCGCGCTAATGGAGCATATCTCTTCCACTGCTTCTAGGTTATTGGCTTTAAGCGTGTTGCCACTGCTAACCAAATCCACAATCACGTCCGCCAAACCCGTTAATGGTGCCAGTTCCATAGAACCGTACAGTTTAATGAGGTCCACATGTACGCCTTTTTCAGCAAAGTGATTGCGCGTGGCTTCTGTATATTTAGTGGCCACACGCAAACGTGCCCCACGGCGGATAGCCCCCTCATAATCAAACCCTTTCGGTACTGCCACCATAAGCTTGCAACGGGCAATATTTAAATCCAGCGGTTGGTATAAACCGCCACCGCCCTGCTCCATCAGCACGTCCCGTCCCGCCACCCCCAAATCGGCTGCACCATATTGCACGTAAGTGGGCACATCCGAGGCGCGCACAATAACCAAGCGCACATCATCTTGGTTGGTGGGCAGAATCAGCTCACGCGAGGTTTCGGGGTTCAATAGGGGCGTAATGCCCGCCGCCTTTAATAAGGGCGTGGTGTCGTCAAAAATACGGCCTTTCGACAGCGCGATGGTCACTCCCTTAAAAGCAGGCAAGCGTGTGGGGGATTCAACGATTTTATTCATGGCCATTAAGCGTCCTCCAAGGAACGGCGGCTTATGTGAGCGCCCAATTGGGACAGCTTCTGCTCGATCTTCTCATAGCCGCGGTCTAGATGGTAGATGCGGTCAATCAGCGTTTCGCCTTGGGCAATTAAGCCGGCAATCACCAAGCAAGCAGAGGCGCGCAAGTCTGTGGCCATGACGCGCGCTCCTTCTAGGCGCTCTACGCCGCGAATAATAGCGGCATTGCCTTCCACTTCAATGTTGGCGCCTAGGCGACGCAACTCTTGTACATGCATAAAGCGGTTTTCAAAAATAGTTTCGGTAACCACGGTAGTGCCCACCGCTACGGCATTCATGGCCATGAATTGCGCCTGCATATCGGTGGGAAACGCGGGGTACGGGGCCGTGCGCAAACTGACCCCATGATTGGGTCCACGCATACGGATACGGATTTGCTGCGCACTCAAATCAATAATCGCATTGGCTTCTTTCAGCTTTTCTAAAACAGAATCTAAGGTTTCAGGGCGCGCACCGATTAGCTGCACATCACCCCCCGTGGCTGCAGCAGCCACCAGAAAGGTTCCGGTTTCGATACGATCCGGCATGATGGCGTAGTGGGCGCCATTCAAAGCGCTTACCCCTTCGATGGTAATGACGTCCGTGCCATGGCCTTTAATACGTGCGCCCATACCGATTAAACAGAGGGCCAAATCCACCACTTCCGGTTCGCGCGCTGCATTTTCTAAAACAGTTACACCATCTGCCAAGGCTGCGGCCATCATGAGGTTTTCAGTGCCGGTAACCGTGACGGTATCCATAAAAATGCGTGCGCCCTTCAGCCGTTTGGCGCGCGCCACAATATCACCATGCTCAATGTCGATATGCGCACCCATGGCTTGCAAGCCTTTAATATGCAAATCCACAGGGCGCTCACCTATGGCGCAACCACCCGGCAAGGACACGCGCGCATAACCAAAGCGCGCCAACAGCGGGCCCAACACCAAAATAGAGGCGCGCATGGTTTTAACCAAATCGTAAGCGGCCACGGGTTCTGTCACTGCTTGCGCACACAGTGTGGCCTGACTGCCTTGATGTTCTATCTGCACGCCTAAGCTGCGCAGTAAGCGCAACAATGTGGCGACATCGCGCAAGTCTGGCAGATTGGTGAAGGTTAGCGGCTGAGCGGTGAGCAGTGACGCGCAGAGAATGGGTAGAGCAGCATTCTTAGCCCCTGAAATGCGCACGCTGCCTGCAAGAGGGCGTCCACCGGCAATAACCAGTTGATCCATGATGGCTATGCCCTATTGGCTGCGCAGGGCGGCCCACTGCTCAGGGGTTAGGGTGCGCATAGAAAGTGCATGGATTTCTTGACGCATACGATCGCCCAAGGCGTTGTACACCAATTGATGTTGCGCCACACGGCTTTTGCCGGCAAATTGATCGCAGACGATAATGGCTTCAAAATGCTGCCCATCGCCGCTCACCTTCACTTCCTGACAAGCGAGACCGGCTTCGATGTATTGCTTAATGTCTTCAGGTGAAACCATGATGAAATTCCGTTAAAACTTCGCAGTATTAATTGCGCAAACGCCAGCCGCTGCGCAAAACCGCGAGGGTTGTCCATGATAAGGCCAAACAGGCACCGCCCACAATCAGCAGCGACTCCCAAGGTGAAATATCGGCACTGCCCAAAAGGCCGTAACGGAACCCATCAATCATGTAGAAAAATGGATTAAAGCGCGATAGGGCCGCCCAGAAGGGGGGTAATGTATGAATGGAATAAAAGGCACCGGAAAGAAAGGTGAGTGGCAAAATAACAAAATTTTGCCACGCCGCCATCTGGTCAAACTTCTCCGCCCAAATACCGGCCAATATGCCCAGGCTGCCAGAGAGCGCTGTGGAGAGCACGGCAAAGGTGATGGTCCATAAGGGTTGGCGGATGGGCACATCAAAAAACACCCAACCCGTGACGAACACCACCGCTCCCACCAGTAAGCCACGCACCATGGCCGCCAATACATAGGCGCCAAAAATTTCAGCGTGCGAGAGTGGGGTTAGTAAAACAAAAACCATGTTGCCCATCACCTTGGATTGCACCAAGCTAGAGGAACTATTGGCAAAGGCATTTTGCACCATGGCCATCATGGTGAGCCCTGGAATTAAAAATGCCGCATAGGTCACGCCCGGATACACGTCAGGGTGATCGGACATGACATGTGAGAACACCAACAGGTACAGCAAGGTGGACACCAATGGTGCCAGTACAGTTTGGAAAGACACTTTCCAGAAGCGCAATATTTCTTTGAACAGCAGCGTTCTAAATCCGCGCATGATTTATTTTCCCGCTCCGCTATCTTGCATAATGGCCACAAACACATCTTCCAGACTTTGGCTGCTGCGTCCTGCCAGCAAATTCTCGGTAGTATCCAAAGCCACAATTTGCCCTTGCTTCAAAATACCCACCCGCCGGCACAGGGTTTGCGCTTCTTCTAAATAATGTGTGGTCAGTAAAATGGTGTGCCCCTCATGGTTGAGGCGTTGAATGAATTTCCAAAGAACTTTACGCAGCTCCACATCCACCCCTGCCGTGGGTTCATCCAGCACAATAACAGGAGGGCGATGCACCAATGCCTGCGCAATCAAGACGCGGCGCTTCATGCCGCCCGAGAGGGCGCGCATATTTTTATCAGCTTTGTCCATCAGCTGCAAATTGCTCAGCAGGTCCTCAATCCAATCGCCATTATTTGCAATGCCAAAATAACCCGATTGCAGCTCAAGGCTTTCGCGCACCGTTAAGAATGGATCGAATACCAACTCTTGTGGCACAACGCCTAAGTTGCGACGCGCTGCCCGGTAATCGCGCACCACATCGTAACCCATGACTTTCAATACACCCGCATCCGGGCGCGATAATCCTGCCAATATATTAATCAGCGTGGTTTTCCCGGCACCGTTGGGGCCTAGTAGGGCAAAGAACTCACCCTTCTCTACCGTAAGGTCAACAGATTTTAATGCCTGCAGATCGCCGAAGCGCTTTTCAACGCCGCGTATTTCAATAGCGTGGGTCATAGGCGTGATTAGGACGCTGGGGTTCCGTTAGACAACAAAAATGAAACGCCATACAGATCTGCTAACACCTGCAAATTATGCGGTACTTGTTCAAGCGTTACCTGATGACCCGCCGTCTCGGCGGCACGGCGCCACTGCATCAGTAACGCCAAGGCTGAAGAATCAATATCGGTGGTGGCTGTAAAATCCACAATCAAATCGCCGGTGGTGGTGGCCGCCGTTCCTTGCGGTAAAAGTGCGCCGATAGTACTCATGACCAAGGGGCCTGAGAGTGTTAATCGGCTGGAAGACTGGTTCATTGTTTTGCTGCCAGACGACGCTTATCTTCCAAGACCTTAATCAGTCCATCAATACCGCTGCGATGAACCACGTCAGAAAACTCATTGCGATAATTGGTCACCAAACTCACGCCATCCACCTTGATGTCGAACACCAGCCACCCGTCAGGCACTCTTTCCAAGTTGTAATCCACTGGAATGTTTTGGCCGCCAGAAGGAATAATAAGGGTATGCACCAGCACGTCACTTTCATCGGGACGACTGTCTACATTTTTAACTTGAATGGTTTGGTTTTTAAATTGCGTCAGCGATGTAGAGTAGGTGCGAACCAGCAAATCTCGAAAGCCATCTGTCAATTGCTTCTGTTGTTCAGGCGTTGCATCGCGCCAATTGCGGCCCATAGCCAAGCGGGTCATACGCACAAAATCAAAATGAGGGATTACTTTGGCATCAATTAGGGCATAGGCTTTTTTACGATCGCCAGCTTGAATGTCTTTATCGGCCTTGAGGGCACTCACCACATCGTCGGCCACCCGACGAATGATTTCGTCCGGAGCAATTGAATCCGCTGCTTGTGCACCCAGCCCTGCGCAAATACCCAGCATCAATAAAATGGTAATGTATTTAAAAAACTGACTCATTTCTTATTCCCTTTATCCGATCCGCTGTCTTGAGCTTTGTTAAACATAAACTGGCTAATCAGACGCTCTAGCACCACCGCTCCTTGGGTAATTTTAATTTCATCGCCCTGTTTCAATTTCTGATCGTCACCACCGGCATCCAAACCCACATATTGCTCACCCAAAATACCAGAAGTCAACACTGAGGCCGACGTATCTTTAGGAAACAAGTAACGGCCATCGATGGCTAAAGTCACTTCGGCATTATAGTGCACAGGGTCGAAGCGCACGCTTTTAACGCGCCCCACCAACACCCCAGAGCTCCGTACCGGAGCGCGCTCCTTTAACTGACCAATATTATCGAAATGGCTGATGACGGTGTAAGTACTGGTGCCACCCCCATCGCTTAAGTTGCCTACTTTAAAGGCCAACATTAAAAAGGCAAAGAATCCCAGTAGGACAAAAACACCTACCCATAAATTTAGTGTGCTGCGTTCCATTAGTTCCACCCTTTCAGCATAAACGCTGTCAATACCAAATCAAGTGCCAGAATGGCCAGTGAAGAGCTCACCACAGTACGCGTGGTGGCTCCAGAAACACCTTCCGCTGTGGGCGGAGCCTCGTAACCCTCAAATGTGGCAATGGCTGAAATCGCCACACCAAACACCAGGCTTTTAATAATACCGTTGACAATGTCATGACGAAAATCTACCGCAGACTGCATCTGGGACCAGAAAGCGCCCGCATCCACGCCAATTAACACCACTGCCACCAAAAAGCCGCCCACAATCCCCATGGCACTAAACAGCATGGCCAATAGCGGCATGGAAATAACACCGCCCCAAAAACGGGGGGCAACCACGCGCGCAATGGGGTTAATAGCCATCATTTCCATGGCCGATAATTGTTCTGTGGCTTTCATTAAACCAATTTCTGCCGTAATGGCCGAGCCTGCACGACTGGCAAACAGTAAGGCCGCTACCACAGGACCCAGCTCGCGCACTAACGACAAGGCTACCAATATTCCCACACTTTGCTCGGAGCCATAATTTTGCAAGGTTTCATAGCCCTGTAACCCCAAAACCATACCCACAAACAGGCCCGATACTAAGATAATAATCAGTGATTGCACACCCGCAAAATAAACCTCACGGATGGTCAGGCCAAAACGGCGAAAGCTGTTGGCTGAATGCACCAAGATGAGTCCCAAAAAGATCATCACAGCACCCATGCGCTCAACGATTTTAAGCGCATGATCGCCCACTTGTTGCAAACCCCGTATCAGGGCATTTTGAGCCATATTAGGCACTCCTCAAATCAAGATCGTCTTTCATTTTCGGTGCCGGATAATGGAAAGGCATCGGACCATCGGCCTCGCCCCAGATAAATTGATGCACAAAAGGGAGTGTGGATGAACGAATCTGTTCCGGTGTTCCTTGCGCCACAATCACGCCTTCTGACACAAAGTAAACGTAATCCACAATTTTTAATGATTCTTGCACGTCATGCGTCACAATCACCGATGTGGCCCCTGAGGCATCATTTAAGCGCCGTATCAGTTGCCCGATAACGCCCAAAGAAATAGGGTCAAGGCCGGCGAAGGGTTCGTCATATAAGATCAACTCTGGGTCCAGGGCTGTGGCACGGGCCAAGGCCACACGCCGCGCCATCCCGCCGGACAACTCAGAGGGCATCAGTGCTTGCGCGCCCCGTAAACCCACGGCATTTAACTTCATGAGTGTGAGGTCATGAATCACGGACTCGGGCAGGCGGGTATGCTCGTGCATCTGGTAGGCCACATTGTTATAAACACTTAAATCTGTAAACAAAGCGCCAAACTGAAAAAGCATACCCATACGCCGACGAAGAGCGTAAAGATCCTTTGAATTCATATGGTTAAGACATTGTCCTGCGACGGTAACCGTGCCATCATGGGCGCGCAACTGCCCGCCGATGAGGCGCAAAAGGGTGGTTTTGCCACAGCCGCTCAGACCCATAATGGCCACCAAACTGCCCTTAGGGACTGTTAGATTGATGCCTTTTAACACCAAACGGCTGCTATAGCCAAAATTTAGATTTGAGATTTCAACCAGGTTGGTCACAGGCAACGTCACTATTTCTGATGATTTAACCCGCTATATTAAACTACCCAACGCCCCCTGACCAATTGAGCTACCCCTTCATTAGGCGGATTTCTGCTTGAGCCAAGGATTCGGGCGTTCCCAACAGCACCAGAACATCCCCGGGTGCCACGCGCGTCTCTTTTAATGGGCGCATACCGCGAATACCGTGACGCCGTATGGCATTCACTTCCACCCCCAGCGTCTCAAGGCCCAATTCACCCAGTAACCGGCCCCGAGCATAGGCCCCCTCATCAATCACCACCGAGGACAGCCTTGGCTGTGCTTGCTCTTCTATTTCGGACCCTTCGTCAGTGGCGCCACGAAAAAACCCGCGCATCAAGGCGTAGCGTTCGGAACGCACCTGACGAATGCGTTTAATCACCCGCGCCAACGGCACGCCCAATTCCAGCATGGCGTGAGAGGCCAACATTAAAGAACCTTCTAAAATTTCGGGGACCACTTCCGCTGCGCCGGCGTCTTTTAATTTATCCAAATCCGTATCGTCAAAGGTGCGCACAATAACCGGCATCCCCGGTTCTAATTCCCGCGCGTGACTGATAATGGCCAGCGAAATCGCGGTTTCGGCAAAGGTCACCACAATGGCTGCTGCACGATGAATGCCTGCAGCCACCAACACTTCACGTCGACCGGCGTCCCCAAACACCACCGACTCACCCGCTGCGGCAGCCGCCCTAACGCGCTGTGGATCCATATCCAGCGCGATGACAGACAGGCCCTCTTGCTCCAGAAAGCGCGACAGGGTTTGTCCACTGCGTCCATAGCCGCACACAATCACGTGCCCCTGTGCGCTGTAACTGCGCACGGACAGCTCATGCAGCGCCAAAGAGCGCATGGCCCATTCGCTTTCGCAACAATACATTACAATGCGATCGCTCATTTGGATGAGAATGGGTGAGAGCAACATGGATATCAGTGTCGCCGCCAACACAATCTGCAAAGGCCCCTCGGGTAGTAATTTAAAACCCTGCGCTTGCGCCAGCAATACAAAACCGAATTCGCCAGCTGGCGCAATGGCCAAAGCCGTTCGCAGTGATACAGAATCGATATCGCCAAAAGCGCGCGTCAGCCCATAGGCAATGGCCAATTTCAATAACAGTACGCTGATCAAGACGGCCAACACCCATGGCCATTGATTCATCACCACGGCCAGATTCAACAAGGTGCCAATGGTAATAAAGAACAGCCCCAGCAAGACATCGCGAAAAGGCTTAATGTAATCTTCCACTTGATAGCGATAATCGGTTTCAGAAATCAGCACCCCCGAGATGAAAGCGCCCAAGGCCAAGGAAAGCCCTGCCCGTTGCGTGACCCAGGCCATGGCCAAGGTCACCAACAACACATTTAGAATAAAGACTTCAGAAGACTTTTGTTTGGCCACCCAATGAAACCATTTGCTCATCAAGCGCTGACCAAAACCCAATAACAAAGCCAGAATCACAGCGGCTTTTAGCGCGGCGATCATCAGAATGCCCAGCAAATCCCCTTGATGGTGCGTTAACTCAGGAATCAGAATTAAGAGCGGCACCACCGCTAAATCTTGAAACAGCATCACCCCCATCACGCGATGACCATGTGGTGAATTGAGTTCTAGCCGTTCGGCCAAGAGGCGCGAAATGATGGCCGTGGACGACAGCGCTAAGGCGCCGGCCAATACAATAGCGCCCTGCCAGCTCACGCCCAACAACGTGGCTAAGGCAAACCCCACCATAAATGTCACCGCCATCTGGGCGCCGCCCAATCCAAATACCGTGCGTCGCATGGCGGCCAATTGCGCCAGGCTAAACTCTAACCCCACGGTAAACATAAGAAAAATGACGCCAAACTGGGCAAAATCGGTAGTGGTTTCGTCTGGCGGGATGAGGCCTGTGGCATGGGGGCCAATCACCACACCGGCCAATAAATAGCCCAGCATGGGTGGCAAGCCCAAACGCCGAAAGAGTGAAACGGCAATAATGGCGGCCAGCAATAGGATTAGAACAAGTTCGAGCGGACTCATCATAGGGTCAAGTATAATTCCAAGATATGATCTCTGACGCCCTAAATCCGACGCCCTTATCCACTGACGCCCTCCTTGAACAAGCGCGTAGGGTTCTCGCCATTGAATCGGAGGCCATAATCCGACTGTCCACCTCTTTGGGTGATGACTTTATTCAAGCCCATCGTCTTTTGCTGGGATGCAAGGGGCGCGTAGTGATCAGCGGCATGGGCAAGTCGGGGCATATCGGCCATAAAATTGCCTCCACCTTGGCCAGCACCGGTACGCCTGCGTTTTTTATGCACCCCGCCGAAGCCAGTCATGGTGATTTGGGTATGATTGCCGCTGATGACGTTTTGATAGCCCTATCCAATTCTGGTGAAAGCGATGAGCTGCTGGTGATCGCCCCTCTTCTAAAACGCCGCGGCACGCGCATTATCGCCATTACAGGAAACCCCAAATCCCGCTTGGCAAAATTGGCAGACGTCAGTTTGGATGCCTCTGTAGAGCGCGAAGCCTGCCCGCTTAACTTAGCGCCCACGGCCAGCACCACCGCTGTATTGGCCCTAGGCGATGCCTTAGCAGTTACCTTGCTAGAAGCCCGTGGCTTTTCTGCAGCAGATTTTGCACGCACCCATCCAGGCGGCACCTTAGGCAAACGCTTACTGCTTACGGTAAGCGACATCATGCATCAAGAAAACCGTATTCCACGCACACCATTAAACGCCACGCTAGCTGAAGCGCTGCAAGAAATGTCAGCCAAGGCATTGGGTATGACGGCGATTGTGGATGATGAAAATCATTTGCAGGGCATTTTTACTGACGGAGATTTGCGGCGCGCGCTGGGCCGAGGCAACACGGATATTCACGTCTTACGGGTGGCTGATTTGATGACCATTAGCCCCACCACCGTTGAACCCGAACGTCTTGCCACCGAAGCCGCAGACGTGATGCAAGCAAAAAAGATTTTTGGGCTTTTTGTCATAGACGCCGAAAAAAAAGTGGTCGGCGCTTTTAACATGCATGACCTGCTGCGCGCCGGCATCGTTTAATGAATGCTCCATTTCCCGAAGCGCTGATTCTTCGTGCGCAAGCCATACGCCTCGCCACCTTTGACGTGGATGGCATTATGACCGATGGTCGCCTCACTTTTGACAGCACGGGCCATGAACTTAAAACCTTTCATGTGCGCGATGGTCTGGGGCTTAAGTTATTACAAAGCGCCGGGATTGAAGTGGCCATCCTCACCGGGCGCAGTTCGCCCATTGTGACGGCACGTGCAAAAGAACTGGGCATCACGCATGTCATTCAGGGTGCGCATAACAAATTGGAATCCTTTAGCACATTGCTAAACCAACTGGGTACTGACTGGCGTGAATGCGCCTACATGGGTGATGATCTTCAGGACCTGGCGGTGTTGCAACGCTGTGCGTTGGCCATGACGGTGCCGGAGGCGCCAGAGCTGGTCAGAAGCTACGCCCATTGGATTTCACCCATAGCCGGTGGACGGGGCGCCGTGCGCAGCGCCGCTGAAATGATACTGCAAGCACGTGGCCAATGGCAGGATGCTGTTCAGCCATGGCAAGACTAAGTCCTAATTTAGAATCGTGGATGCCTATACTGGTGGTGCTGTTGCTGGCCATGGTCAGTGGTTGGCTGTGGCGGGTAGTAGAGAGCAGTCATCTGTTGACGGGTCGGGTTGTGGCGCATGACCCCGATCTCATTATGGAGCGTTTTGCATCACGTCAGTTGGGTGAAAACGGGGAAATTCGCTACACTTTAAGCGCGCGTAAAATGATACATTACCCAGATGATGATACTTCTTACTTCGATGAAGTTGTTTTTGCATCTTACGAGCCTGGTGTGCCCACAGTGGTGATTCGTTCCCAACAAGCGGTGCGATCAACCCCTCAGGATGAAGTGATCTTTTCAGGTAATGTGGTGGTGACGCGCGATGCCAGAAAAGATCAGTCTGGTGCCGTGCTGCATACCTCATGGCTAAAAGTACAACCAGACCGTGGTATTGCCGAAACCAATCAACCCGTCACAATTGATTACGGCTTAAACACACTGACGGCATTAACCATGGTCGTCAACGATAAAACGAAAATTGCTGAATTTACCCGTGCGCATGTTATCTACAAAACACCTCGTCAGCGCTAGAGTATTTCTAGTGCTGTCCCTCTTCGCTGCCATTAGCGTTCACGCCGAACTGGCGGATCGCGATAAGCCTATCAATATTGAATCCAATAAAATGACCGCTGACGACAATAGAAAATTAACATACTTTGAAGGTCAAGTGATTCTGACGCAAGGCACTATTCGCTTAACCGCAGACCACATGACGGTACGTGAAGATAACGCAGGGTTTAAATATGCCTCCGCCTATGGCTCGCCGGTAACCTTTCGGCAAAAACGTGAAGGCTTGAATGAATGGGTGGATGGTGTGGCACAGCACGCAGAATACGATGGAAAAATTGAACGTATAGAACTATTTGAAAAGGCTTTGGTGCGTCGCAATAAAGATGAAATTCGTGGCAATTATCTGGCCTATGATATGAAAACTGAATTTATGCAAGGTCATGGAACGGCTGCACCAGCCGCTGCACCCAACGCATCTTCAGGCCGAGTACATGTTATTTTGCAGCCTCAACACGACAAAGCCGATACCGCTGCAGCACCTGAACGGCCTACGCCGCAGGTTCTTAAACAAGACAACCGAACCTCGCCATGAGTCAGCTCCGTGTAGAGCATCTGCTAAAACGCTATCGTTCGCGCACAGTGGTGCACGATGTTTCACTTTCCGTAGACAACGGCGAAGTAGTGGGTTTGTTGGGTCCCAATGGAGCCGGCAAAACCACTTGTTTCTATATGATAGTGGGTCTCATCCCTTTGGATGATGGCAACATTTTTTTGGATGGCACGCGCATTAGTTTGCTGCCCATTCACCGCCGCTCCGAACTGGGGTTGTCTTATCTGCCGCAAGAAGCGTCCATTTTTCGGCGCATGACAGTATCTGAAAATATTTTAGCTGTTCTGCAATTACGCAAACTATCAGAGCAAGAGTGTCAGCAAGAATTAGCACTGCTGCTGGATGATTTACATATTAGCCACTTACGAAATAACTCCGCCATCAGTCTTTCCGGAGGCGAGCGCCGACGCGTAGAAATTGCACGTGCCTTAGCCACACGACCACGCTTCATTTTGCTGGATGAGCCTTTTGCCGGAGTGGACCCCATTGCAGTCATGGATATTCAACAAATTATTCGTTTTTTAAAAGAACGCGGCATTGGTGTTTTAATCACCGATCACAATGTGCGCGAAACGCTGGGCATCTGCGACCGCGCCTACATCATTAACCAAGGCTCGGTGTTGGCCGCCGGAAAACCCGAAGACATCATCAACAATGAGAGCGTGCGCAAGGTCTACTTGGGTGAGCATTTCAAACTATAAATCATGAAAGCCAATCTACAACTCAGGCTTTCTCAGCATCTGGCCCTAACCCCGCAACTTCAGCAGTCCATCAGACTGTTGCAGCTCTCCACGCTCGACCTTAATTCCGAGCTGGAAAAATTTTTAATGGAAAACCCGCTGTTAGAGCGCGAGGAGACAGTTGAAGAAAACACAGCACCGCGTTCTGCTGTCACTCTCGCCCCGGAAGGGGTAGAGGCTCCTGCGGGAAATGATGAGCCTACAGAATGGAACCCCGCTGACAATTGGGCTCCCGATTCTCAAGCCAGCAAATGGCACGAGGGAGATGATGACAGTGAGTTTGGACAGCAAGCTTCAGCACCCATCACCTTAGTGGATTACCTTTCTTCTCAGCTAAGACTGATGAGTCTTAGCGAACGTGATCACCAATTGGTATCTCAACTCATTGCTCAACTCGATGACGATGGTTATTTGCAAATGCCTCTTGAGGATGTTTTAACTATTTACCCCGAGTCGTTGGCTGTTGAAGCGGATGAACTGCACGTGAGTTTAAGCTTGCTGCAATCGCTCGACCCGCCCGGTATCGGGGCACGCAATTTGGCTGAATGCTTAACGTTGCAATTACTGATTTTGCCAGAGCTAACGCCCGGACGTGATATGGCCGTGCGTATTGCACGCGATTATTTGCCGCTCTTGGGTAGTCACGATTTTGCACGGCTTAAAAAAGCGGTGGGGGCCGATGATGATGCGCTGCGTCAGGCCAGCAAGCTCATTACTCAACTTAACCCCAAACCGGGCGCTGATTTTGTTCCGATTGAAACGCGCTACGTGGTGCCCGATGTGGTGATTAAAAAAACCAGGGGCAAATGGACTGCGGTATTAAACCAAGACGCCATGCCACGGCTACGCATTAATAAACTGTATGCGGATTTATTGCAAAGCGGGCGTGACCCCAACGGCCAACTCTCCGGTCAATTGCAAGAAGCCCGTTGGCTAATTAAAAACGTGCAGCAACGCTTTGACACCATCTTGCGCGTGTCTCAGGCAGTAGTAGATCGCCAGCACCATTTCTTTGATCATGGCGAGGTGGCCATGCGGCCTTTGGTGTTGCGTGAAATTGCCGATACAGTAGGGTTGCATGAATCCACCATTTCACGTGTCACTACCCAAAAATACATGCTGACTCCACGCGGTATCTTTGAATTGAAATATTTTTTCAGCAGTCACGTCAGTACAGAGTCCGGAGGTGGCGCATCATCCACCGCCATCCGCGCCCTGATCCGCCAACTGGTGGATGCAGAGGATCATCATAAACCGCTGTCTGACAGTCGAATTTCGGATATTCTGGGAAGTCAGGGCATAGTAGTAGCCCGACGCACGGTGGCCAAATACCGTGATGCCTTGCAGATTTATCCAGCCAGTCAGCGAAAAACGCTGTAAATTCAGGAAGGAGCAATAAAATGAACGTCATGGTTACTGGGCAACATATCGAAATTACTCCCGCAATTCGCGAATATGTATTGGAAAAAATGGTTCGCATCAAACGCCATTTTGACGATCTCATTGAAATTAATATTGTTTTGCGTGTTGAAAAAATGCGGCAACATGTGGAAGCCAATGTGCACGTCAATGGCAAGGATATTTTTGTTGAAGCCACCAATGCCGATATGTATGCTGCGATTGATGAAATGTCGCACACGCTGGATCGCCAAATTATTCGGCACAAAGAAAAACAACATGAGTCACGCAGCGCTGAAACCATTCGCCATCACGTAGAAGAGTAAACCCGCTGGCGTTATGGAAACCTTTCAAAAACTACTGAAGCCCGATCATATTCTTCTGGATGCGGATATCACCAGCAAGAAGAGGTTGTTTGAGCAAATCGGCATTCTGTTTGAAAACCAAGACCATATTTCTCGTAGCCAAGTGTTTGACGCACTTTTTAACCGAGAAAAACTGGGGTCCACCGGCCTGGGGCATGGTTTTGCCTTACCCCATGGCCGGCTTAAGGGTTTGCGAGAAACGCTCTGTGCTTTTATCCGCATAAGCGATGCCATTCCTTTTGAGTCCCCCGACGGTCAACCGGTTAAAATTGCATTTGCCTTATTGGTGCCGGCACATGCCAATGAACAACATTTAAAGCTACTGGGTGAAATTGCTGAAATGTTTAGCGACATGGAGTTGCGCAGCCAATTGTTAACCGTAGCCGATGTGTCGTCTGCTTATTCACTTTTGAGTCAATGGTCCCCCAATGCCCGACGTCAGCGTACAGCGTCTCTTTAACGAAAACCGCGATAAGTTGGAATTGCAATGGTTGGCCGCCCGTCACGGTTGTCAACGCGCAGCACCTGTGGGCAGCTTGACTGACCCGCGTGCCGGCATTATTGCCCACTTAAACCTTACCCACCCTCATCGCTTCCAAGTGTTGGGGCAGATGGAAATTAATTACTTACAGGGATTAAGTGGTGCAGCCTTAAAGCGCGCCTTTGATAATATTTTCTGCGATGATTTAGCGGCCATTATCGTAGCCGACGACGGCGTCATGCCGCCCTCATTAGGCGAAGCTGCGGAGATTCACGGAGTATCCATTATAGGATCCCCCGTCCCCAGCGCCACCTTGATTAATATTTTGCGGCATTATCTTAGCCAAGAATTGGCTGAAGAAATCACCATGCATGGTGTGTTCATGGTTATTTTAGAGGTAGGCGTGTTGATTACCGGTGACTCTGCGGTCGGCAAAAGCGAGTTGGCCTTAGAGCTCATTACGCGCGGCCATGGGCTGGTGGCTGATGACGTGGTGGAGCTCTACCGCATTGGGCCTGAAACATTACAAGGACGCTGCCCACCCTTGTTGCGCGACTTTCTTGAAGTGCGCGGCTTAGGGCTGATTAACATTCGCTCTATTTTTGGCGAGACTGCAGTACGGCCGCGCAAAAATCTTAAATTAATCGTCCATCTGGAACGCCTGCCCGATGGTGATATGGCCACCATGGAGCGTTTGCCCGCCAAGACGCGCACGCAAAACATTTTAGGGTTGGATGTGCCTAAGTTTGTTTTGCCGGTGGCCATTGGTCGCAACTTGGCGGTGTTGGTAGAAGCGGCCACACGCAATTTCATTTTGGCGCAACGGGGCGTAGACAGCACCGAACAATTCATTCAACGTCAGGAAGAATTTATGGCTCAAGAACAACTGTTGCCTGATTCCGAAGCGAGCGACTAAGCCATGAGCCCGAACCCCTCCTCAGCACCGCAAATTATCCTCATTACCGGTATGGCGGGCTCGGGCAAAACAGTGGCCTTGCGGGCGTTGGAGGATGCGGGTTATTTTTCTATGGATAATCTGCCGCTAAATTCTGTGGTGGGCGTTATTGAAGAGCTGCTCAAACGTGGTGAGGGGCATATCGCGCTAACCTTAGATGCCCGTGGTGGCGGTAATGTAAAAGAGTTGCCAGAAATTATTACAGCGCTTCGCGTTCTGCTGCCTGATGTGCGCTTACTGTTTCTTGATTCTACCGACCAAGACCTGCTGCGCCGTTTCTCTGAAACCCGCCGTCCCCATCCATTGTCTGACGGTCACCGTTCAATTGCCGAATGTATTGCTTATGAACGTGCTTTGTTAGAAAACGTGGTTGAAATGGGGCATCGCATGGATACCAGCCACGTATCTCCCAATACCCTACGTGCCTGGGTACGTGATTTTGTGCAACTCAACGCCAATCATCTAACATTATTTTTTGAATCTTTTGGGTTTAAGCACGGCATCCCCTTGGACGCTGATTTTGTATTTGATGTGCGCTGCATCCCAAATCCTTTCTATGACCCCAAGCTACGCCCCCTTACCGGAAAAGACCCTGAAATTATCCAATTTCTAGAAGGATTGCAGATAACGCGTCGCATGGTGGATGACATTCGGCAATTTGTAGCGCGTTGGCTGCCGGACTTTATGCGCGATAACCGAACCGCTCTCACCATTGCCATAGGATGCACTGGTGGCCAACACCGCTCAGTGTATTTTGCGGAAGTGCTGGCCAAATCTTTTGACGCCGATCAGCCTGTACGCGTTATACACCGCGAATTAACCCAATAGCTTTATAATTTTTCTCACCGGCACCGGCACGGCGGCCCCTGCAATATCTTCCACATCCATCCACAATAAACCTGCAGGCAATGCGCGCCCGATGGCCGTGAGTCTGCATGGCGTCATAATCAACTGACGATGTGTTAGTGCGTGACGCACCACTGGTAATATGTCCACCAGTTGGGTTTGAACGCCCCAACGCATTTTAAGAACCGTCACAGGATCCTCATGCGTTTCTGCCTCAGGGAAGCACCATAACCCTGCCCAAATACCTTTGGCCGGACGCCGCTCCAACAGCAATGAGCGGCCGTTAAAAACCAGCAACATCTGAAATTCTTTTTGGGGTCTGACCCCGCTACGCGGCTTACTTTCGGGGTATTTGTTAATGGCTTGAAGGGTATGGGCCTCGCACGCTAACTTAAGCGGGCAAACCTCACATTTGGGATTGCGTTGCGTGCATACAGTGGCGCCGATATCCATTAACCCTTGGGTGTAAGCCTCAAGATCTCTATTGGGCAGAAGTTGATTGGCCCTTTCCCAAAACAACGCCGCCACAATGGGTGTGCCGGGATAACCGGGCAAAGCAAACACCCGCGCCAGCACTCTTTTTACGTTGCCATCCAAAATAGGATGTGCTTCGCCCCATGCAAACACCGCAATGGCGCCCGATGTGGAGCGCCCCACCCCGGGTAGCTCCAGAATATGGTTGAAATGACGGGGAAATATGCCGCCATGTTGCGCCATGATCTGCTGTGCCGCACGCTGCAAGTTACGTCCGCGGGCGTAATACCCCAACCCCGACCAAAGGGTCAGAACATCCTCTTCGCTGGCTTGGGCCAAAGCTTTAATATTGGGAAAGCGTGCCATGAAGCGTTCAAAATAAGGGATAACGCTGGCCACCTGGGTTTGCTGCAGCATGACCTCGGACACCCAAATGGAGTATGGATCGCGGGTGTTTTGCCAAGGCAAATCATGGCGTCCAGCCTGCTTCTGCCAGGCAATAACGATTTGGTCAAATGTGGGCATATTCATCGTGCGATTTGGAGCGGGTGAAGGGAATCGAACCCTCGTCGTAAGCATGGGAAGCTTCTGCTCTGCCATTGAGCTACACCCGCCCGAGTGGGGCAGTTTACGCTAATTTGCGCCCATCTCCCAATAGCCGATGGCATGGCCCATGCTAAAATGAATCTCTATAGAGGCCCTCGCACTCGTGATTTCACTGACCATTAATGGCCAAAGCCATTCATTTACCCGCGCGCCCACCGTGTCTGAGATGTTGACGCATCTAAAACTGGCGGCACGGCGTATTGCCGTAGAGCGCAATGGCGAAATTATTCCCCGCAGTCAATTTGATACCACCACCCTTAATGCCGGCGACCATGTAGAAATTGTGGTTGCCGTGGGCGGAGGTTAAGGAGCTTAAACCATGACCCATGACCCTCTTTTAATCGCTGGTAAACCCTACGGCTCCCGCTTGCTGGTGGGCACCGGAAAATATGCCGACTTCGAGCAAACCCGTTTGGCCATTGAAGCCAGCGGGGCTGAAATTGTCACAGTGGCCATTCGCCGCACCAATATTGGCCAAGAGCTGGGACAGCCCAATTTACTGGACTTCATTTCACCCAGTCGCTACACCCTACTGCCGAACACGGCAGGGTGTTACAGCGCCGAAGACGCTGTACGCACATTGCGCTTGGCGCGCGAACTTCTGGACGGCCATAAGTTGGTGAAACTAGAAGTACTGGGCGACCCGAAAACACTTTTTCCCAATATGGTTGAAACCATAAACGCAGCCAAAACTCTGGTGGCGGATGGCTTTAATGTCATGGTGTATTGCAGCGATGACCCCATCATAGCCAAACAATTAGAAGAAATAGGTTGTGTGGCCGTAATGCCCTTGGCTTCGCTAATTGGCTCGGGCATGGGTATTTTAAATCCATGGAACCTCAGCATCATTATCGACAATGCACAGGTGCCCGTTATTGTGGATGCGGGAGTGGGCACAGCATCCGACGCCGCTATCGCCATGGAATTGGGTTGTGCGGGTGTTCTGATGAATACTGCCATTGCGCAAGCACAACATCCCGCCCTCATGGCATCAGCCATGAAAAAGGCAGTAGAAGCGGGCCGTGAAGCCTTTTTGGCAGGGCGCATGCCCAAAAAACCATATCAGGCCAGCCCCAGCTCTCCCGCTTCTGGGCTTATTTCTTGAGCGACGTTTCTCATCGGCCCATACGCAGTTTTGTCTTACGCCAAGGGCGCCTCTCCAACGCGCAAGCGCGCGCCTTAGAACAACTTATGCCGCGCTGGGGTCTGGCTTTTGCAGCGAGCGCACAGGGCGTCCCCTTCGATCAAGTATTTGGTCGTACGGCTCCTACCATTCTAGAAATTGGCTTTGGCATGGGGGAGACCACCCTTGTCATTGCGCAACAGATGCCTGAAAAAAACTTCTTGGCCATTGATGTGCATACCCCCGGCATTGGCAATTTGCTTAAAATAATAGATGAAGCCGCAGTCACCAACATTCGTGTCATGAACCATGATGCTGTAGAAGTGTTGCGCGAAATGATCGCCAATGAATCCTTGGATGGCGTGCATATTTTCTTTGCCGACCCATGGCCCAAAGCGCGTCACCATAAGCGTCGGCTGATTCAGCCTGATTTTGTCCGCCTCTTGGCCAGCCGTCTAAAAAGCGGCGCACGCATTCATTTGGCCACTGACTGGAAAGACTACGCGCAGCATATGCTACAGGTGTTGAGTACTGAGCCGCAGCTATGCAATACAGCAGCTGATTACGCCGCGCGCCCGGATTACCGCCCACTAACTAAATTTGAACGGCGTGGCTTAAAGTTGGGGCATGGGGTATGGGACTTGGTGTTTGAAAAGCGCTAAAGTCGGATCCCTTCGCGCGCAAGCAATGCCATCTTAATCGCTACACCCAAACCAAATCCTCCTAAACTACCATCGCTGGCCACTACACGGTGACATGGAATGATAAACGCAACAGGGTTGGCCCCACAGGCATTACCTACAGCACGGGCCGCACGTGGTCGCCCCACCTGCCGCGCAACATCCACATATCTCAACACTGACCCTGCTGGAATCTTCTGCAACACAGCCCACACCGAACGCTGAAATGCGGTGCCTTCAATATCCAATGGACAGGGCTCGTACTGCGCAGGATTTTCTACACGTCTCACAACCACGTTAACCCAATTGAGTATCTTAAGCGCCAGAGGATGCGTATTTTTGTGGCACGCTTTCGTTGAGAGTTCCTCAAGGTTATCGCCAAAGCGCTCAGATACCGCAACCTTGGCGCCGGCACGGGTGGCTTGCAAGGTAATCCAGCGCAACCCTTTGCTGCTTGCCACCACCGCAACCCAACCCAACGAACTGCGCGCAAGGACCAGAAAGAGCGGCGAGGGTTTTAATAAGAGTACGGACAAGATTTAGTCCTTATTAGGCAGGAAGATTTGCAATAAATCATTCAAAAAACGTTGTCCTAATTGTGTGGGTTTAAGCCACCGAAAATCGCGCGTAATCAGTCCGCGCTGTTCTGCTTGTTGTAAATATTGGCTGAGCACAGCAAATGATAGCCCCGTGCGTTGCTCAAATAAATTCACTGGAATGCCTTCGCATAAGCGTAAAGCGTTCATCATAAATTCAAAGGGGAGTTCGGCCGCGGTCACTTCATGCCGTTCTTGAATGGCGTTACCCGCTTCCATGGCCTTCATGTAGGCCTGAGGATTTTTGTGGCGCATCTGTCGTGCAATGCTTTTGGCGCTTGATAACTTGCCATGAGCACCCGCACCAAGTCCTAAGTAGTCGCCAAAAGTCCAATAATTAAGGTTATGCGCACAACGGTAACCAGGCTGTGCGAAGGCGGATGTTTCGTAATGCGCGTAACCCGCCTCGCTTAACCGGGTCTCGATCAACTCGCCTAATTGCGCCACCGCATCACCATCGGGCAAAGTGGGGGGGTGGTTGTAAAACGCTGTGTGTGGTTCTAGTGTTAGTTGATAACAGGACAAATGATGGGGTTGATAGCTCAACGCTGTTTCAATGTCCCGCAAAGCCTGGGCACTGGTTTGATCGGGCAGGCCGTACATCAGGTCCAGATTAAAATTAGCGAAATACTGAGCGGCCATTTCGATGGCGCGGCGCGCGGTATCGCCATCATGAATGCGGCCTAAAGCTTTTAGGTGTTGCGAATTAAAGCTTTGCACCCCGATGGATAGGCGGTTAACGCCTGCTTTTGCGTAGGCCTTAAAGCGCGCTTGCTCAAAAGTGCCCGGATTGGCCTCCATGGTTATTTCAGCGTTGGGAGCCAATTGTAATCGGGCGCGCAGCGCCACCAGCAAGTCGTCTAATCCTTTTTCAGAAAGCAAGCTGGGTGTGCCGCCGCCCAAAAATACGGATTGCACAGTGCGTCCCCACACCTGTGGCAATGCTGATTCCAAATCAGCCACTAAAGCGGCTATATAACGCGCTTCTGGCAGCTCACCGCTGGCCTCATGAGAATTGAAATCGCAGTACGGGCATTTGCGAACGCACCAAGGAATATGCACATACACAGATAATGGTGGAGGGGCTGTCAACTCAACGCCGGGCATGCCCATGGCTTGACTCATCATTAGGCGCTGGATTGCTCAGCGCGCAAGCGTTGCAATAATTGCTGCAAGGCCTGCGCACGGTGACTAACGCTATTTTTTTCTGAGGCGATTAATTGCGCTGCAGTGCGTGAGAATTCGGGTAGATAAAAATAAGGGTCGTAACCAAATCCGCCCTCGCCTTGTGGCGTAAGAACCACTTCACCGTACCAACGCCCCTCTGCGATGAGCGGCTCGGGATCCTGCGCAGAACGCACCAATACCAATACGCAATAATAGTGAGCGCGACGGTTAGAACATTGTTGCAATGCTTGCACTAATTTTTCATTGTTGCGCTGATCGGAGCGCGGAAATCCGGCGTAATGCGCGGAAATAACCCCTGGCGCACCGCCTAAAGCTTCTACACAAATTCCAGAATCATCGGCCAAGGCGGGTAATTTTCCCAATTGCGCCGCATGACGTGCTTTGGCCAAGGCGTTCTCCACAAATGTCATGTGCGGCTCGGGCGCTTCGGGAATACCCAATGCCTGTTGCGGAATAACATCCCATTGCAGCGGCGCCAACAGGGCCTGAAATTCTTTTAGCTTGCCGGCATTGCCGCTTGCTAATAATAATTGTTTCATGGACGCGCTGTGGCCAAGGCTGCGCGTTGCAAGTCAAACAATTGCCCACAGCCCTGCGCGGCCAAATCAAGCAATGCATCCATTTCCGCACGCCCAAAAGGCACGCCTTCTGCTGTGCCCTGAACTTCCACAAAGCGTCCGTCACCGGTCATTACCACATTCATATCCGTATCGCAGGCCGAATCTTCGTCGTAATCCAAATCGAGCACCGGAACGCCTTTATACATCCCCACTGAAATGGCAGCCATGGGTTGCAGAATAGGTGACTGGGTTAGCAACCCCTGCGCTATCAAATGGCTGATGGCGTCGCTCACGGCCAAAGTGGCGCCGGTAATACTGGCCGTGCGTGTACCTCCATCGGCTTGCAACACATCGCAATCCACTTGCAGGGTGCGTTCACCTAATAAGCTAAGATCAATCATGGCGCGCAAGGAACGGCCGATGAGGCGTTGAATTTCTTGTGTGCGGCCCGATTGCTTTCCCGATACAGCCTCACGCTTGCTGCGCGTATGGGTGGCGCGCGGCAACATGCCGTATTCCGCTGTTACCCAACCCTGGCTTTGCCCTTTCAAAAAACTGGGGACCTTCTCTTCTACACTGGCAGTGCACAGCACGCGCGTATGGCCAAACTCCACCAATACGGATCCTTCCGCATGGTGGGTAAAGCCGCGAGTAAAGCGAACCGGGCGCAATTGATTGGGGAGACGGTGGCTGGGGCGCATGGCAAATCCTTTATGAATACGGAGAGTGGGGGGTTGTAGACGCGCAGTTTACCGCCTTTAGCCCTTTAACTGGGGTATCATAAGGCATCAAGAACTGTATATGAACCTACCATGGTGTCTATTGTTTACAGCATGACCGGCTTCGCAGCAGCAACCCAGGATCTGTCTTATGGCACCCTGGCGTTGGAGCTTAAAACCGTCAACCATCGCTATCTCGAAATTTCTTTTCGCATGCCCGATGCACTGCGCATGCTAGAGCCCCTGTTGCGCGAGCGTATTAGTGCCCGCCTCCAACGCGGCAAAGTGGATTGCCGCATTGAATGGCGCCAACCTGAAACCGTGTCCGCGGCAGTGGCTCCACTGGATATCAGCGCTCTGGAGCGCCTGCGCGAGTCCAGCGCCATCATCCAAGAAGTGTTCCCCGACGCCACCCCCCTCTCCGTGGGCGATATTCTGCGCTGGCCTGGCGTGTTTAATACTCAATCTACTCCCGAGCAATCCATCGACGCCGATTGCGCCGTTTTGGCCGAAACCGTTGTGGGTCAATTAAACGATGCGCGTGCACGTGAAGGCGCCAAGCTAAAAGAGTTTTTATTGGAACGTGTAGACGCGCTCCAACAATTGGCGAATACGGTTGCGCCGCAGATTCCTGCTTTGGTGGCTGCCTTTCAAGAACGCTTGGCCTCGCGCATGCGCGATGCGTTGGGCAGCGATGATGAAGACCGGGTGCGCCAAGAAGTGGTGCTGTTTGCCGCTAAAACCGACGTTGAAGAAGAGCTTTCTCGCCTTAAAGTGCATTTAGACGAGGTGCGTCGCATTCTCAACGGTGGCGGTGCAGTAGGAAAACGTCTAGACTTTTTAATGCAAGAGCTCAATCGAGAAGCCAATACCTTGGGCTCAAAATCGGTGGCGAGCAACGTGTCCCGTGCCTCAATGGACATGAAGGGCTTAATTGAACAAATGCGTGAACAAATACAAAACCTCGAATGAACGGACAAGTCTTCATCGTCACGGCGCCCTCTGGTGCGGGTAAATCCAGTTTGGTGGCTGCTTTAGTGGCAGCCGACCCACGCATTAGCCTGTCGGTATCGCATACCACTCGCCCACCGCGCGAGGGCGAAGTTGATGGCCGAGAATATCATTTTGTTTCTCACGACACCTTCACCGCCATGCAAACCGCTGGTGAATTTTTAGAATCGGCTGAAGTGTATGGCAATCGCTACGGCACTTCTTCGGCCACCATTCGCGCCACCCTTAAGTCCGGGCGGGATGTGGTCTTAGAAATTGATTGGCAAGGGGCGCGCCAGGTACGCGCCTTATTTGCCGATGCCGTCAGTATTTTTATACTGCCCCCTTCCATGGGATCTTTGCGTCAGCGCCTCATGACGCGTGGCAAAGATTCTAAAGAAGTTATGGAATACCGCCTCTCATTGGCCCAAGAAGACTTGAGCCATGAGAATGAGTTTGATTATGCTATTATTAACAATGAGTTCGCCGAAGCGGCCAAAGACCTGACTGCGATTGTTCGCGCCCAGCGCTGCCGTCGCGCTCGACAATTGCCCCGCTACGCCGATTTGTTTCGTTAACCCCCCTAGTTGAAGGTTTCCCCATGGCCCGTATTACCGTAGATGACGCATTACAATCCATCCAGAACCGCTTCGAATTGACCTTAGCGGCCACTTACCGTGCCCGGCAAATCGCCTCAGGCACCACCCCTCTGGTGGAGGCCAACAAGGACAAGCCCACTGTGATTGCATTGCGAGAAATTGCCGCAGGCAAGATTGGTCTTGATATCCTCAACAAGGTACCCGTTTAAGCCATCCCCCCTGTGCCCCCTCATGCCCCGGCCCTAGCATTCTCAGCCGTTTCACCGGCTACGTTGATAGGGGTCGCGGCCACCTACCTTAAAGGGGAGGACATACAGTTATTGGAACGCGCTTTTGCTGTGGCTGCAACCGCTCATCATGGGCAGTTGCGTAAAAGCGGCGAACCCTACATTACCCATCCACTTCTGGTGGCCACCATTCTGGCCGAGTGGCATTTGGATGCGCAGGCGCTAATGGCCGCGCTTTTACATGACACGGTAGAAGATACCCACACCACCTCCAACGAGATTGCCCAGCAATTTGGCAAAGCTGTAAGCGAACTGGTTGAAGGGGTTAGTAAGCTAGACCGCCTCGAATTTCAGACCGAGCAACAAGCGCAGGCAGAAAATTTCCGCAAGATGCTATTGGCCATGGCGCGCGATGTACGCGTCATCCTGATCAAGTTGGCCGATCGTCTGCACAACATGCGCACATTAGAGGCCATGGACGAAGGCCGGCAACGGCGTATCGCCCGTGAGACGCTGGATATTTATGGCCCCATCGCCAACCGTCTGGGTTTGCATGCTGTCTTCCAAGAAATGCAAGATCTCTGTTTCCGCTACCTTTTTCCCAATCGCTACCAAGTGCTGTCTAAAGCCATCAAGGCTGCTCGTGGAAATCGTCGCGAGGTAGTCAGTAAAATTTTATCAGCCCTGACGCAACGCTTAGAATCGTTTGGGGTGGAAGCCGTCATTACGGGACGCGAAAAAAATATTTCCAGCATCTACAACAAGATGTTGGGCAAGTCATTGTCTTTTTCTGAAGTGCTCGACATTTATGGATTTCGGATTTTAGTTAAAGATGTGGCCCATTGTTATCTGGCCTTGGGCGCCTTACACACTTTTTACAAACCCTTTCCCGGAAAATTTAAAGACTACATTGCCCTGCCCAAATCCAATGGCTATCAATCGCTGCACACCACATTATTCGGCCCCTTTGGCACGCCCATTGAAATTCAGATTCGCACGCACGACATGCATAAAATTGCCGAGGCCGGCGTGGCGTCCCATTGGCTGTATAAATCATCTGACACCCCCTTAAGCGATGTGCAGCAAAAAACCCACCAATGGCTACAGTCGCTTTTGGAAATGCAAACTGAAAGCGGTGATGCGGTAGAATTTCTTGAACACCTTAAAGTGGACCTATTCCCTGACGCGGTCTATGTGTTTACCCCTAATGGAACCATAAAATCTTTACCCCGTGGCTCGACGCCAGTAGATTTTGCTTATGACGTACACACTGATATAGGCAATCGTTGCGTCGCTGCAAAAATTAATAACGAGCTGTCACCCTTACGTACCATTCTAACTAATGGCGACCGCGTGGAAATCATTACTGCTGAAAACGCAGCGCCTAATCCGGCTTGGCTAAATTACGCAGTTACCGCCAAAGCGCGTTCTAAAATTCGCCATTATTTGCGCACTATGCTGGCCGATGAATCGATTGTTCTGGGACAACGCCTTCTTAACCAAGCACTGCGTGCATTGCATGTATCGCCACACGACATTAAAGACGCGCAGTGGGAATTGTTCCTAAAAGGTGATCGCAGTAAGACGCGTGATGAGGTATTAGAAGAGATTGGCTTAGGGCGTCGCTTAAATATTGTGGTGGCGCGTGGACTATTATCACGCTCGGACATACAGTCTCAAGAAGGTTTGGGCTCTATCACCATTCGCGGCAGCGAGGGCGTTGCTATTCAATTTGCTCATTGTTGCCGCCCTATTCCAGGCGACCCCATTATTGGCATTATCAAAAAAGGCCAAGGGCTTATGATTCACACGCAAGATTGTCGCGCCATTCGCCAATTTCGTACCGACCCCGACAAATGGGTGGATGTGGAATGGGAAAATGACACTGGAAAACTATTTGATGTGGCCATTAAATTGATGGTGGTCAACCGGCGCGGCGTGTTGGCGATTGTAGCCTCTGCCATCTCAGAGGCGCAATCCAACATCGACAGTGTCAGTATTGCCAAACCGGATGGCGCTTATACTGAAATCAATTTTACTGTTCAGGTGAAAGACCGCTCACACTTGGCGACCTTGCTGCACCACTTACGAGAAATTCCTGAAGTGGTGCGAATTACCCGCGTTCAAAATTAATTTTTCAAGGAACAACATGAATAAAATTATTATTTCCACTCCTTACGCTCCCGCCGCTATCGGCACTTACTCGCAAGCGGTCCGTGTGGGTAATACAGTATACCTCTCTGGCCAGATTGGTCTAGATCCCGCTACCATGACTTTGGTTGATGGTATTGAAGCGCAAATCAAACAAGTGCTGCTTAATCTCCAGGCGGTAACAGAGGCTGCGAGTGGGCGGTTTTCAGATTTGGTGCGGGTGACGGTATATCTTACCGACTTAGCTCATTTTTCTAAAGTCAATGATGCTATGGCTGCCAGCTTTACAGCGCCCTACCCTGCCCGCGCGGTTGTGGGTGTTGCATCGTTACCGCGCGGTGCATTAATTGAAATGGATGCCATCATGGTATTGAGTGTCTAACAGTTGTATGTTGCCCCTTAACACTTTGGGGCTAACACCCACCGTAACAGCCCATCTAAACAAGATGGGAATCCGCACGGTTTTCGATTTGGTACTGCATTTGCCGCTGCGCTACGACGACGAAACACGCGTAGTGACCATCGATCATTTAACCCTAGGCGTTTCGGCATGTGTAGAGGCGGAAGTAGTAAGCGCCGACATTCAATACCGTCCACGGCGCATGTTGTTGGTGCGCGTGCGCGATACCACAGGTGAAATTACTCTTCGCTTTCTTAACTTTTACGGCAGCCAAGTAAAGCAGTTGGCAGCGGGAACTAAGTTACGTCTATTGGGTGAATTGCGTCAGGGTTATTTGGGGCCCGAAATGATTCACCCTAAATATCGCCTATTGACAACGGATGTGCCGCTGGCAGATTCGCTTACACCCATCTACCCCACCACGGCTGGCCTCTCACAAACCAGCCTACGTCGCGCCATTGAAAAGGCCTTGACCGCGGCCAATCTTACAGACACATTAAATGACGCGGTACGTCAGTATTTGAATTTAGCGCCCTTTGAAGAAAGTGTACGCTTGCTGCACAACCCTCCCGCCAACATCTCTCATGCCAGCCTAGAACATCGCAAACACCCCGCGTGGCAACGATTAAAATTTGATGAATTATTGGCACAGCAAATTTCTATGCGCTTGCATATTAATGAACGAGAGTCCCGCAAGGCCCCACCTCTGCTAGGGCCCGGCCAACGGCAAAAACAATTTTTGTCTGGCCTACCTTTTAAGCTGACTCGCGCACAGAAACGCGTCTTTCAAGAAATTGAATCTGATCTGGCGCGATCATTTCCCATGCACCGTCTGTTGCAAGGGGATGTGGGCAGCGGCAAAACCGTTGTGGCGGCGTTGGCTTGTTTACGCGCCATTGATGCAGGTTTTCAAGCAACGCTCATGGCACCCACAGAGATATTAGCCGAGCAACATTTTAGAAAAATTGAACAACTCTTGTTACCCTTAGGCCTTACCACCACTTGGCTGACTGGTCGCCTGCGTAAAAGCGTGCGTGCTACGGCGTTGGAACACATTGCTTCTGGCCGTGCACAATTGGTCATCGGCACCCACGCACTTATTCAAGAGTCAGTTCGGTTTTCTAAATTAGGGTTGGTCATTATCGATGAACAACATCGCTTTGGTGTAGAACAGCGCTTGGCTTTACGCAACAAGGCACTGTCGGCAGGCGGACGTCACCCACATCAACTTATGATGAGCGCCACCCCTATTCCACGCACCTTGAGTATGAGCTACTTTGCCGACTTGGATGTGTCCATTATTGACGAGCTGCCGCAAGGGCGCATTCCTATTCTAACCAAGCTGATTGATGATTCGCGTCGCGATGAAGTCATTTCGCGCATTCGTGAGTCCTGCGAACAAGGTGGGCAAGCGTATTGGGTTTGCCCATTAATTGAAGAATCGGAAGCCTTGCAGCTGCGCACCGCATTAGAAACCTTTGATCGCATCAGCAGTATTTTTCCAGATTTGAGCGTGGGCCTTATTCACGGCCGTTTGTCCGCTGATGAAAAAGCAACTGCCATGCACGACTTTGCCGAGGGCCGACTGCAAGTGCTGGTGGCCACCACGGTCATTGAAGTGGGCGTGGATGTGGCCAATGCTTCAGTTATGGTGATTGAACATGCCGAGCGTATGGGATTGGCGCAACTGCATCAATTACGGGGCCGTGTAGGACGTGGCTCTGCTCAGGGGTATTGTGTGCTGTTGTATCATCCTCCTTTATCAGAAACGGCACGGGTCCGACTAAAAGTGATTTTTGAAAATACAGATGGTTTTGAAATTGCCCGCCAAGATTTACTGATGCGCGGTCCTGGTGAATACTTGGGCGCCCGACAAAGCGGTGCGGCACTGCTGCGTTTTGCCGACATTGAAGAGGATGAGTCGTTGATGAATGCGGCGCACCTTGTGGCGCTGCAATGGATTGCCAAAGATCCCGCTGGTGCACAGTCTCATCTGCAGCGCTGGCTGTTCTCTCGACAAGAATTTTTAACCGCATGAACCGACTTCACGTCTACTGGCGCTTAATGCGTCTTCATAAACCCATCGGCACCCTGCTTTTGTTGTGGCCCACTTTATGGGCTTTGTGGATTGCTGGCCGCGGACATCCTTCATTCATGAACCTGCTGGTGTTTGTGCTGGGCACCTTGCTGATGCGCTCGGCCGGTTGCGTGATGAATGATTTGGCTGATCGCAACATTGATTCGCATGTAGCGCGTACCCGTGAACGCCCCTTAGCCACGGGCGAAGTTTCTGTTAGGGAGGCGCTGATGCTGGTGGTTGTTTTATGCGCAGTGGCCTTGCTATTGGTATTCACGCGCAACTTGCTCACCATTGCATTATCAGTACCCGCTCTATTTTTGGCTGGCACCTACCCCTTCACCAAGCGCTTTCTCCCTATTCCTCAGGCTTATTTAGGCATTGCCTTTGGCTTTGGTATCCCCATGGCCTTTGCTGCAGAAACAAATGCCCTACCCCTGTCGGCTGCTGTACTGTTGTTGGCCAACATGTTCTGGGCCATCGCCTACGACACAGAGTACGCCATGGTGGATCGTGACGAGGATATCCCGTTAGGCGTTCGCTCTTCCGCGATTTTGTTTGGTCGCTTTGACGTGTGGGCCATTATGCTGTGTTATGGGGTTTTCTTAAGTCTGCTTATGTGGGTGGGGCGCATTGAGGGGCTGGGGATTTACTATTGCGCCGGCCTGTTGGTGGCGGGACTAATGGCGCTTTACCATTACACCCTTATTCGCCATCGCGAGCGAGCGCAATGCTTTAACGCTTTCATGCACAACAATTGGTTGGGGGCTGCAGTATTTATGGGATTGGTGGCGGAGTACCTGTTGCGAACAACACCTTAGAAGCGGTATTTAAGACCTAGGGACAGCAGGTCTACTCCAGCATCGCCATTAATGCGATTGGATGTCAGTTGATAGCGATCCCAGCCCCCTTGCAAACGCAGACTACTGCTGATGTCATATTTCATCCCAAAACCCAACTGGTTGTAGGGCAACACATCAGCCAAACCATGTAGAGCGGCATTATTGGTAACGTCTCCCGTGGCACGGACCCCACCCAATCGGCCGGTCAGACTCCAGCGGGAATTGAGAGGAACAGCGCCACTGCCTCCTAATACAAAACTATGGGTGTTGGCATAATCTGCGGCGTTTGAGCGCGCTAAGGCCGAATCATTGCGAATATTGGTGGATAAGGTACCGCCATCAAATCCTGAGCCAGAATCAACATGCAAAGATAAGGGCAGGGCGCTAATACCCGAGAACCAACCACCCGACTCGGCGCAGGCCAAGGCGCTACCCAGGCTTAATGCCACGAGCAGAATGGGTGCTGTCCAAATTTTGGAGTGGTTTGTCATGTTAATGCCACGCAAATTAGCCTTATAAATAGGCAAATATAGCTTAAATTTACTCCAGTGAATTTCAATAGTCCAAGAGTTTATTGTTACAGAGACTCTTTTATCCATCGCAGCAGCGCATTCTGCGCCGGGCCTGCGTTTCCAGCCTGCGGGTGGTTGACCAAAAATACAACAGACACCCATTTTCCGTCATGGGTTAGCCCGTATCCCGCGTACCCCTTAACCCCTTCTAGGCTGCCCGTTTTAAGATGAAAACGTCCCTCCAGGTCATTATCGATGCCCAAATGGGCTTTAGCCGTACCATCCTGCCCTGCAATAGGCAATGAGGCCATAAATTCAGCCCAATAGGGGCTTTTGGCTGCTTTATTCAGTATTTTATTGAGGTTCTCTGCAGAAATTTGCTCTTTTCGTGATAATCCAGCCCCATTTTCCAGTATTAACTCGGGAAATTGCAGACCTTCGTGGGCCAATAGGCTCTGTACACGCTGTTTACTGGTCTCTGGCGTGCTTGATCCTGCATTTTCTGACCATCCCAAGTCTAAATACAGCATGCGCGCCATGACGTTATTGCTGAATTTGTTCATTTCTTGAATCAGAGCCATTAACGGCGGAGACTCATGACTGACCAATAGCGGTGTATTGGGAGCCACCACCCCTTCTTGCACAGTGCCACTTATAACGCCACCCAATTCCCCCCATATTTTACGGAAGGCGCCTTCAATAAAACGTGTGTTGGTCAGCACGCTATAGGCCAAGGTTTTCTGATCACAACTCGCTTCCAGTTCCCCGCTTAAAGTAATCGTGGCCTCCTGTCCGTTATCCACCACCTGTTGGGTCAGCGCCGACTTCCAATCCGCAGGACATAAACCAGTTTTACTTTTTTTGAGCAGCAAGCGATTCTCAATGTGGACATTTGGCAAATCAAAGTTCGGCAACGCCATAACCCCACTGTCTGCCACGTTCAGGGTGAGGGTGATGGCACGAAACCCCACCAATAGGGCGGCAGGTGCGGCGTTGTAAGCGCGATAACCCTGATGGTCAAATTCATCCGCCCCCGGGGGGCTGATTTGAAACCGGCTTTGGTCCAGCAAAAGATTCCCGCGAATCTCTTTAACGCCACGGATGCGCAATGCGCGAAGCAGGCTTCCCCAATCTTCAAAAGTGAGGCGCGGGTCGCCCCCACCCACCACCACCACGTCTCCTGTGATCATTCCGTTAACCGGCTCAGGGCCTCTAATCTCTGTACGCCAGGTGGCGGTTGGGCCCAGGGCTCTTATTGCAGAGTAAGTGGTCACTAGCTTCATAAGTGACGCTGGATTTAGAGCTATTTTTTCGTTCCACTTTATTTTTGAGGCCGGCGCCGACACTTCCTGCACCACAATCGCCACCGATTGCAGGGGAATGCCGGCTTGATGCAGCGCTTCTTTGACCTCGTCGGGCAACCCCATGGGGGCCGCCAAACCCAATGGGGTCAGAGCCCAAATCAGGACCGTGAGAAGAACCGGGGTCAGACCCCAAATCGGGGTCTGACCCCTAAGCCTTCTGGGCATGAAAAAATGGTAGTCCCTACTTGAAATTGCCATCATTAGCCCTTACACTATTGGCACTCACTCGCTTCGAGTGCTAACAATACGTTGTTTAACTCTCTCGCAGGAGAAATTCCGCATGAAAATTCGCCCCTTACACGACCGTGTGATTGTCAAACGCCTTGAAGAAGAGCGCAAGACTGCCTCCGGCATTGTGATCCCCGATAACGCAACCGAAAAACCAGACCAAGGCGAGGTGTTGGCCATTGGTACTGGCAAAGTTCTTGAAGATGGCACTGTTCGCGCCCTTGAAGTGAAGGTAGGCGACAAGGTTCTGTTTGGCAAATATTCCGGACAAGTCGTCAAAGTTGATGGCGACGAACTTCTGGTCATGCGCGAAGAAGACATCATGGGCGTTGTAATAGCCTAACTTACCCTTTTAATTTTACGGCTTTCGTTCATTCGTGACCGAAACCTCGTACAGGAGTTTTTAACATGGCAGCTAAAGAAGTTCGTTTTCACGACAGCGCACGTGCCCGTATGGTCATTGGCGTTAATATCTTGGCCGATGCGGTCAAGGTTACCCTCGGTCCTAAGGGCCGTAACGTGGTACTGGAGCGCTCTTTTGGCGCCCCCACCATTACCAAGGATGGCGTTTCTGTGGCCAAAGAAATCGAACTGAAAGATAAGTTCGAAAACATGGGTGCTCAAATGGTTAAAGAAGTGGCCTCCAAAACCTCCGATGTAGCGGGTGACGGCACAACTACCGCCACTGTATTGGCTCAAGCCATCGTACAAGAAGGGATGAAGTTTGTAGCGGCGGGCATGAACCCTATGGATTTAAAGCGCGGTATTGACCGTGCCGTTATTTCTGTTGTTGATGAGCTAAAGACGCTTTCCAAGCCCTGCACCACCACCACCGAAATCGCCCAAGTGGGTTCCATATCCGCTAACTCCGATAAATCCATCGGCGACATTATTGCCGAAGCCATGGACAAAGTAGGCAAGGAAGGCGTGATTACCGTGGAAGATGGTTCTGGTTTGCAAAACGAGCTGGAAGTTGTAGAAGGAATGCAATTTGATCGTGGTTATCTCTCTCCTTATTTCATCAACAACCCAGAGCGTCAAATTGCCTTGCTGGAAGAACCTTTCGTCCTGTTGCATGACAAGAAAATTTCCAACATCCGCGATTTACTGCCGGTATTAGAACAAGTGGCTAAAGCGGGTCGTCCTCTGTTGATTATTGCTGAAGATATTGAAGGCGAAGCCTTGGCCACCTTGGTGGTGAACAATATTCGCGGCATTCTGAAGACCACCGCTGTTAAAGCACCTGGCTTTGGTGATCGTCGTAAAGCCATGCTGGAAGACATCGCCATTCTTACCGGCGGCACTGTGATCGCCGAGGAAGTGGGTTTGTCTCTGGAAAAAGTAACCTTGAATGATTTGGGTCGCGCCAAACGCATCGAAGTGGGTAAAGAAGACACCACCATCATTGATGGCGCAGGCGACGAGAACACCATTAAAGGTCGCGTCACACAAATCCGCCGTCAAATTGAAGAAGCCACCAGCGATTACGATCGTGAAAAAATGCAAGAACGTGTGGCCAAGTTGGCCGGTGGCGTGGCTGTCATTAAAGTGGGCGCTGCAACCGAAGTGGAAATGAAAGAAAAGAAGGCGCGCGTTGAAGATGCATTACACGCCACGCGTGCTGCCGTGGAAGAAGGCATTGTTCCTGGCGGTGGTGTTGCGTTGCTGCGTGCTCGTGGCGGCCTTAAAGCACTCAAGGGTGACAATGCGGATCAAGACGCCGGGATTAAGATTGTGTCTCGCGCCATTGAAGAACCTCTGCGCCAAATTGTGGCCAACTGTGGTGACGAACCTTCAGTAGTCATTAACAAGGTAATGGAAGGCAAGGGCAACTACGGTTACAACGCCCAAACCGGTGAGTACGGTGACTTGGTAGCCATGGGTGTTGTGGATCCAACCAAGGTCACTCGTTTTGCACTGCAAAATGCTGCCAGTATTGCAGGTCTCATGTTGACCACCGATTGTATGGTGGCCGAATTGCCTAAGGAAGAAGGTTCTATGTCCGGCGGCGGCGGCATGGGTGGAATGGGCGGCATGGGTGGCATGGACATGTAATTGCTGCTTTGCAACGAAAATTATATTTTCGCTGCTGCTCTGCAACATAAAAGCCCGATGCGTGTCATCGGGCTTTTTTTACTCATGCATAAGCCAGCCCCCATTTGTAGAAGAGCGAAATAGCGCTTGGAACTACCTCGAATCCCGATTACCATTAGCGTTGCAATTGTTAGGTTGCGCATAATAATTAGGGAGGTCGTCATGTCTGAGTATTCATCGAACAGAATCCAAAACAACCCCAAGTACCACCAGTTGGTCAGTCAACGCGATACGCTGGCTTGGGCATTGTCCGCCATTGTATGCGTCATGTATTTTGGCTTTATCCTCTTGATCGCTTTTGCGCCCGATTTTCTGACTCAGCCGATATCTGCTGACACGGTAATCCCTGTTGGGATGCCCGTAGGTGTAGGCGTTATTTTAGTGTCCTGTATTCTCACCGCTATTTATGTGCGTCGCGCTAATAGCGTTTTTGATCCACTCACTGACGAAATCATTCAGGAATCACTCAAATGAGAACTCTAAAAACTACTTTACTGGCGTTCATCACTGCGGTCACTTTGCTGGCCGTGCCGCTGTCTTATGCAGCCGATAGTGCAGCACCTGCAGCAGCCGCACCTGCTGCGGCAGTGGCTCCCGCCGCCGCAGTAAACCCAGCAGATCTTCCTATTAACTGGCATGCCGTAGGGATGTTCTTGGCCTTTGTGGCCGTCACTTTAATCATTACCTATTGGGCCGCCAAACGAACCAAAACAGCCACCGACTTTTATGCAGCAGGACGAGGCATTACCGGTTTTCAAAACGGCATGGCTATCGCGGGTGACTACATGTCAGCCGCATCGTTCTTAGGCATTGCAGCCTTGGTGTACATGAACGGCTTTTACGGATTAATTTTCTCCGTAGGCTGGTTGGTGGGTTGGCCCATTATTCTGTTCTTGATTGCTGAGCGTCTGCGCAATTTGGGTAAATTTACCTACGCCGACGTGGCCTCCTTCCGCTTGCAACAAGGTCCCGTACGGACCATGGCAGCCGTGGGTTCCTTAATCGTGGTGATTTGGTACCTCATCGGTCAAGCCGTGGGTGCTGGACAATTGCTGCACACCTTGGTGCCGCAAATTTCATATCGTCAATCCATCATCATCGTGGGTACGTTAATTATTATTTATGTCACCTTCGGCGGCATGAAAGCCACCACCTGGGTGCAAATTATTAAAGCCGGTTTGCTGCTGGGTGGCGCTACATTAATGGCCATTGGTGTAATGGCACACGAAGGGTTCAGTTTTGAAAAGCTGTTCGCTGATGCGGTGGCTATTCACCCCAAACATTTAGAGATTATGAAATCCGTAGTGCCTATTGGCGCCAAGGCCAACCCCATTGAATCTATTTCATTGGGCTTAACGCTGATGTTTGGTACCGCTGGTTTGCCGCATATTCTAATGCGTTTCTTCACTGTAACCGATGCCAAAGCGGCGCGTAAGTCTGTGTTGTACGGCACCTGTTTCATTGGTTACTTCTACATCCTGACCTTCATCATCGGTTTCGGTGCCATTGTTTTGGTGGCCAATAACCCCGAGTATGTGGCTGATCTCTCGAAAAGCATCCTAGCGCTGAAAGGTGGCGGTAGTATGCCGGCGGTGTATCTGTCTCACGCCATTGGCGGCGACTTCTTCTTGGGCTTTATTGCCGCCGTGGCCTTCGCTACCATCCTAGCGGTGGTGTCGGGTTTAACCTTGGCTGGCGCCTCAGCATTGTCCCATGACATTTATGCCAACGTGATCATGAAGGGCAAAGCCACTGAAGCGCAGGAAGTATGGGTTTCAAAAATCTGCGTGATCGGCTTGGGTATCTTGGCCATCTTGCTGGGCATGGCGTTCGAGAAACAGAACGTGGCCTACATTGTGGCGCTTACCTTCTCCATCGCAGCCTGTGCCAACTTCCCGATCCTGGTGTTGTCGGTATTCTGGCGCGGTCTTACCACACGCGGCGCAGTATTGGGCGGCTACACCGGCATCTTTGGTTCCATCGGATTGCTGATTATTGGGCCCACGGTATGGACCAAGGTACTGGGCAACGGTCCTGCTATCTTCCCATATGATTTCCCAACCTTTGTGGTGTTGCCCGCTGTGTTGATTGTGGCTTTCTTGGCCTCCGTCACCGATAACAGCGAAAGCGCGCAAAAAGAGCGTGCTGCATTCAATGCACAGAAAGTACGTTCTGAAACAGGCTTGGGTTCTGAGGTGGGTGCTTCACACTAAGTAACGATGGGGTCTGACCCCATGCGGGGTCAGACCCCCTAAGTTAGGCCCCGATTGGGGTCAGACCCCTGCCGGGGTCTGACCCCAATTTACTGTTTAAGGTGCCGCAATTTGATGAACATCATTGCAGCCATCAAAGCATCATTGAACGCATCATGCTCTTCGCGTTCGGGTAGGTTTAAATGTTTCATCATAGTGTGAAAATGTAAATCCACATTACTGCCCACCTGCTGGGCGTATTTGTAATCGTAGTACATGCCAGACACTTCAATTTGCCGTTGCGGCAAAGGGATGCCTAAAAAAGGCCGTACCAAACGATTGAGCATGGCCACATCAAATTCTAGGTAATATCCCACCAAGGGTCGGTTCCCCACAAAATCTAAAAACTGTTGAATGGCCACCTGTGGCTCCAGACCATTGGCCACATCCATACTGCGCAGGCGATGAATGCGAATACTTTCAGCAGCCACATGAACGGTCGGACGTATAAACAACTCAAGACGCTGGCTGGTCATGATTTGATTGCCGCGAATAAGAACTGCGCCAATAGAAATAATTTCATCGCGCTGACGATCTAACCCAGTGGTTTCGCAATCCACAGCCACCCACTCATTGGGCGGCGGGGTATCAAAGAGGCTGGCGTATTCTGCGCGCTTTAACCGACTGCGATACCAGTGAGCCATCAGCCATTGCCACATGACTTACAGCGCGCCCAGTTTAAAATGGAAATGCAAGACCCCGCGGAAGCGCTTCACCACCTGTAGGCTGTCACGCAGTAGGTCGCGCTCTAAGGTGCTCAATGATGATAGGGTTACCAAATTAGTAGGGCGCTGATCAAGGGCCATTTGGCGCAAACCCTGCTTAAGGCGTACGTCCATTAGGAAATGCAGAGATTCTTGTAGGTCGGTGGCAAGGTCCTCTGGAACACGGTTCAGCAGTACCAAGGCCTCAATACGCTCGATGGTGCCGGTCATCTTTAAGCGCGACTCTAGGGCCAGACTGCGAATGCCATGCACAATCGGAAAAATACCCAATTTCTTAATGTCTAGTTCTTCGTTTCCGGTGCCACCTGTTAAGAGGCGCGACCACCAGCTGCTTTGCTCGGAGAAGCTATCCGCTGCGCGGGCGAAATGAGCAAAGAAGCTTGGCGTATCTTGCAGACAATTAAAAAAATACTCTTTTAATTCTTCCAGCAACATATGGTCACCACAAACGGACACGGCATCCGCAAAAATAGCCAAACGCATATGGGTTTCGCTATTGGGATGAAATACCCATTGCCGTACCGTTTCTTTAAAGTCCTCTAAGCTCTGGCACCACAGTGGATTACGCATCATGATGCCACCCAAGCAAGGGGGATACCCAAATTCATACAGCGCATCGTTAAACGCACTGGTGATGTGAATTAAATCCGCACAATGATAACCATTACACAGGATAAGTCCGTTGTCTTGATCGGTTTTAAGAATCTGCTCAGCCCGCCCTTCGCTGCCCATAACAATCAGACAGCTGTTATCAATCAACTCTTGGGGAGCAATAAAATGCCACAGTTTGGTGTATACCTTAGCGTTCAGTTCTTGCACCAAGCGCGCAATTAAGCTCACCTTCACTTCGCTTTCGCTGAGCAAACCAATCAAGCGCGATAGTGCAGCGCACGCATGCTTTAACTCATCTTGGGATTGGGCTTGCTGAATTTGTACCCAGATCAAATGGGAGTGATTAGAAATAAAGCTCAGTAAATCAAGCTGTTCAATAACGCCCATAATCTTACCTTGGCGCTTTACTACCACGCGATGCACGCCATGACGGATCATTAAAATCAATGCATCAAATACCGATGCGTGCTGATCGGCCTCAACCAGGGTCCACGTGGTGAGCTGACCTACAGGAAGTTCATGTGGGTTGCAATCTGCCAGCAAGGCGCGACGAATGTCCGTGGTCGTAAAAATCCCCACCCGCTTGGAGTTGGGGTCAGACCCCGATTTGGGGTCTGACCCCAACCCCAATTCCCCTCGCACCAACACATGGGATAACTTTTCTTTTTCCAGCAATTGCGCTACAGAAAATACATCCATTTTCTCGCTTACAAAGCGCGCCGGCCTAACAAAAGCTTGGTCAATGCGCGACAGCATTAAAGAGTGCAGTTCGCGTTGCGAGCGGCGCTCACCCAAGGCGCGCATTTTTTGCGAAAGATCGGAGAAGAGTAGGGCGCTGAACGTGGCATTGGCAGCAATGAGTCGTTGCACCGTGTCCTTGGGCACCAAATACACAATTAATTCTTGAGCGGCCGTAAACACGCCGCTCACCTGACCTGAGATCAGACTGCGTCCATCAAAACAGTCATCTTTGCTGTACACGCACACCACTTCGCCTTGTTCGGTTTGTTGCACATGCCCTTTGATAATGACAAACAAGGATCGAGGCCGGTCTTGCGGCGATAAAATCACTTCCCCTGCGGGGTAATAGCCAATATCCACCGTATTACGAACCCATTGCTGCTGTTCGTTGGTCAGCCCATCAAATGGGGCGGCGGAGAAGTTAAAGGACTTTGGCATAGGGAGTTGGGCTGTGATGCACTATACTTTTATTAATGAACAGATATTAGGATGCAACCCATGGCCAAAAACAGCAAGCCCCATAGAAATCCCCCATCCAAAACCTGGTCGGGGCGCTTTTCAGTCCCTATCGCACAGTCGGTGAAGGAATATACCGCTTCGGTCACTTTTGACCATGTGTTGGCAGAATTTGACATTCAGGGCTCGCAGGCGCATGCCCAGATGCTTCATGAAGCCCAGATTATTTCGGCTGCCGACTTGAAGGCCATTCAAAAAGGCCTGTCCACCATTTTGACGGATATTCGGGCGGGTGATTTTAAGTGGAATTTAGACGACGAGGACGTGCACCTTAATATTGAACGGCATTTAACGGCTTTGGCAGGAGATGCGGGCAAGCGGCTTCATACGGCGCGCTCGCGCAATGATCAGGTGGCTACCGATATCAGGCTTTATCTGCGTCACCACATAGATCAACTCAACACCTTGCTAGGCGTCACCCAGTTGGCTTTGCTGAATTTGGCCCAAGCCCATGCGGATACCCCCATGCCGGGCTTTACCCACCTGCAGGTGGCCCAACCCGTCACCTTTGGGCATCATCTGCTGGCTTATGTGGAAATGTTTGAACGAGATATTCAGCGCCTAACGGACTGTCGGCACCGGGTCAATCAATTGCCCCTCGGGGCGGCTGCTTTGGCAGGCACCAGTTATCCCATTGATCGAGCGCGGGTGGCCGAAATATTAGGCTTTGAGGGGCTTTGCCTCAATTCACTGGACGCGGTATCCGACCGTGACTTTGCCATTGAGTTTTGTGCTCATGCCGCCCTTATCATGACGCATATTTCACGCTTATCTGAGGAATTGGTGCTCTGGTCCAGTCCGCGTTTTGGTTTTATACGCATCGGCGATGCGTTTTGCACCGGCTCGTCCATCATGCCCCAAAAGCGTAATCCGGACGTACCGGAACTGGCGCGGGGCAAAACGGGGCGTGTGACCGGCCACCTCATGGGCCTGCTAACCCTCATGAAAGGGCAGCCCTTGGCCTACAACAAAGATAACCAAGAGGATAAGGAGCCCCTTTTCGATACGGTTTCCACAGTCAGCCAAACCCTCACCATCTTTGCAGAAATGCTGGGCAGCGTGAGTGCGGATGCCCCCGCCATGCGCCAAGCCGTCATGGAAGGGTTTGCTACCGCCACAGATTTGGCTGATTACCTGGTCAAGAAAGGGATGCCGTTTCGCGATGCCCATGAAGTAGTGGCCCGTGCCGTACGGGCCGCTGAAGTTGCCGGTTGCGATTTGCCTAACCTATCGCTCACCACATTAAAGGGCTTTTCAACCCTGATTGATCAAGATGTCTACAGCGTATTAACCATTGAAGGGTCGTTGGCCAGTCGCGATTGTTGGGGGGGTACGGCACCAAAACGCGTACGCGCCGCCATTAAAGCAGCACGCAAACGCCTTGCGCGTCATTCGCCTGCGGTTAAATAACCGCTCTTAGGCACCTGCTCGCGGCAGATTTTACGAGTCTCGGGGCCTGATAGGCGCTCACCAAACCAAGCACAATGATGGATGCGTTGGCTTTTGCGCTGGCAATACACGCAGGTATTGCAAGTGCCAAAAGGAGGGCCGCCATTTTGGTTCTGCATCTCATAGAGGATGGTCCGCAATACCGAAACGCTGTAACGTACCCGGTTGGCGCTCACCTCGCGCGTAGCCGTCTGCCACAAGCCAGAGGGGTTGGATTCATCCAAAAAGGCCTCGCCCAAAGCACTTAAACGCAGACGCACCACCCGTCGATCAATTTCATCTTGATAGCGCTCAATAAGGCCGCGGCGGTCTAACAGCAGCAAACTTTGCGATACAGTACCCTTGGTGGTATCCAGGTATTCTGCTAATGCTTGGGGAGTATTGCTGAAACGATTGACCTGCGCTAAAAACAGCAATGCCTGTATATGCACCGGCTGGAGCCCTTCTTCGCTGCCCACCCGACGAAATTCAGCCCGCATCAGATTAGCCAAGCGGTCCACTAAGTCCAGTAATACCACAGGGTTTTTAAGCATTCCGAAATAATAGCGAGTCAAAACTAATTTGTCAAAAATTGCAAAATCAGTTTTTTTAGTATTGACACGATACCATCACCCTTCTAGACCCCTGAAAATGGGCCTTTTTTACCTTATTAGCCCCATTTTAACCCCCGTCAAGGGCTAAAAATAATACTGTTGTAAATACAACAACAGCCTGAAGACCCTTTACTGGTAAGGGTTTGCAGGCAGTAGCTAATATTTTTTTGTGTTTGTGGCGATAAAACAAGAGAAAACATGCTTATTTACCCTGTGATAGACTGCAAATCATGAAATTTTTAAATTATTTTTCTCTTTTCTTCGCGTGCGCACTCTGTGTCGCAGCGTTTTCCGGCTGCGGATTGAAGGGTCCGCTGTTTTTGCCTCCAGCCAGTGCGTCAACACCCGCGCCGGCGTCTAAAACGCCCACCGCAGTACCCAGCACACCCGCTGAAACCCAACAACCAAGCGCTTCTTCACGATGATGCCCGATCATTTTCTGCCTTATGGTGTAACCCGTGAGGACGGCATTTTGCACGTGGAACAATGCTCGCTGAGCGACTTGGCTCAACAGTTTGGCACGCCTTGCTACGTTTATTCGAAGGCGGCTATCAGCGCGGCCTATACTGAATTTGCCAATGCGTTTGCTGGGCAAAACACCCTTATTTGCTACGCCGTAAAGGCCAATGGCAACCTTGGCCTATTGGGGCTACTGTCTAGGCTGGGCGCGGGTTTCGACATTGTTTCAGGCGGTGAATTGAGGCGTGTTTTGGCTGCCGGTGGCGACCCTCAAAAGATCGTTTTTTCGGGCGTGGGTAAGAGTGCTGCGGAAATGAGGCAAGCATTGTCCACGGGCATTCTATGCTTCAACGTAGAGTCTGCCGCTGAGTTGCGCCGCTTATCGCAAGTGGCCTGCAGCATGGGGCTCACTGCACCCATCTCATTGCGCGTCAACCCTGACGTGGATGCACAAACCCATCCCTACATCGCCACCGGCCTTAAAGACAGCAAATTTGGCATTGCTTACGGCGATGCTTTTCCACTCTACCAAGAGGCCGCTGCATTACCAGGCATTGCCATACACGGCATTGATTGCCATATCGGGTCGCAAATTACGGAGCTCTCTCCCTTCCTTGCCGCACTGGAAAAGGTATTGGCCTTAATAGAGCGTTTAAAGGGCGCTGGGATCACGCTGCAGCATGTGGATATGGGCGGCGGCGTGGGGATTCGCTATCGCGATGAAACCCCCTTGAACTTAGCGGAGTATGCCCAGGCCATGCAGGCGTTACTAAAAGGCTTTTCGGGGCGTTTGTTGCTTGAACCTGGGCGCAGAATTGTCGGCAATGGGGGCCTGTTGCTGACCCGCGTGGAGTATCTCAAATCAGCACCCGAGCGCGAATTTGCCGTAGTGGACGCGGCTATGAATGACCTCATTCGCCCAGCGCTCTACCAAGCCTGGCACGAGATCGTTCCCGTGCTGGCGCGGGTTGCGCAAAACCGCATCCTGGATGTGGTGGGGCCGGTGTGTGAGAGTGGCGACATATTGGGCACTGCGCGCAGCCTAAGCGTTGAGGAAGGCGACTTATTGGCGATTTTGTCAGCAGGTGCCTATGGCTCTTCTATGGGATCTAATTACAATGCTCGACCTCGCCCCCCAGAAATTCTGGTTGACGGCCGCGCTGTAACGATCATTCGCCGCGCCGAAAGCTTTGACGATCAGATTCGCAACGAAATTTCAGCGCCTTAAGGGTGCACCTCTCAAACTTATCTGAGTTTTTGTAATTTGTGCATATTTAGTATCGTTTCGCTACTAAATATTCACCAGTCATTCAAAATAATCCACAATCCTTTCCAGCAAAAGCGCCGTAGACGAAAGTTCTGAAATAGAATCTAGTCACCAAGAGGCATGCGATGATTTTTTTTACGTTTGCCGTTTGCGTGGGTTCTATCGGAAGCGATCGATTGCTCCCACCTGGTAGTGCAACACGCACGAAAGAAATGGAACAGCCGATCAATTGAAAAGGAGTTTTAACAATGGTAACAGCCAAAAAGAAACCCGCAGCCCGTAAACCGGCCGCAAAGAAGAAAGCAGTCGCACGCAAACCAGCTGCTAAGAAGGTCGCTGCTAAGAAACCAGTGGCTCGCAAGACCGTAGCCAAGAAGAAACCAGCTGCTAAGAAGAAAGTAGCCGCTAAGAAGAAACCAGCTGCTAAGAAGAAAGTAGCCGCTAAGAAGAAACCAGCTGCTAAGAAGAAAGTAGCCGCTAAGAAGAAACCAGCTGCTAAGAAGAAAGTAGCTGCTAAGAAGAAAGTAGCTGCTAAGAAGAAACCAGCTGCTAAGAAAGCAGTTAAGAAACCAGTAGCAAAGCGTAAACCAGCCGCTAAGAAAGCAGCTGTGAAGCCTGCTGCTAAGCGTAAACCAGCTGCTAAAAAGCCAGCCGCTAAGAAAGCAGCTGCAAAGCCTGCTAAAAAACGTGCTGCTCCTAAAGCTTCTGCGCCGATCATTTCGGCACCTTTGATCAAGCCAATGTTCTAAATTTGGCCCGATCCCACCGAACATCGCGTCTTATGGGCACGATGTTCGGTGGTTTTAATCGCTTACCCCCCCAAAAGCACTATTTTGGAATGGCCACCTGAGTCATTCGGACCTCTAGGGTGTCTGTTTTTTGCAGTAGTTTTTCACTTTCACCATGGCGATCAAAATAGCGTGGGCTGGGAATCATAGACGCCAAACGTGCCGCTTGTGCCGCTGTTATCGTTTCTAGGGGTTCATGATAGTAATGTGTGGCGGCAGCCTCACAACCAAACACCCCATCGCCCCATTCAATCACGTTGAGATATACCTCCAGGATACGACGCTTACTCCAGGTGGTTTCCAGCATCACTGTAATGATGGCTTCTTGAGCCTTGCGCCATAAGCTGCGTTGACCTGATAAAAATAGGTTTTTAGCCAGTTGTTGGGTAATGGTAGAGCCCCCCGCCACGGCTTTGCCACGGCGCAAATCTTTATTCAAGGCGATTCTCATCCCCTCCCAGTCAAAACCGGAGTGGCTAACGAAGGTGGTATCTTCTGCGGCTACCACTGCTCGCTTAAGCCCGTCAGGAATATGCTCGTAGTTCACCCAGGGGTGGGGAAGAATATCGGGGTGCCCCATGGCCAGACGGGCCTCAGAGCGGATATTCATGAAGGAGGTGCGCTGCGGCTCATGGCTGCGCCACCACAATACTTGGGCCAGAATCCACATCTCCCAAATTACAAAGAGCAGTAAGATGCTGCCCAACAAGCGTCTTATCCAACGCTTTACTCCTTGGTTCACACACTCTCCGCACGCAGTTGGCGCAATACTGCGGCAGTGTCCGGATAGAGGCCACGCCATAGGTGGAAGGACTCAGCCGCTTGCTCCACCAGCATCCCCAACCCGTCCACAGCGCGTAGTGATCCCAGGTTATGTGCCATTTCTATGAATGGGGTGCTTTGTGCATACACCATGTCATAGGCCACCGTGCGAGGACCAAACACACTGGGCGGGATATTGGGGACGCTGCCGTTCAAGCTGCTGGAGGTGGCGTTAATCACCACGTCAAATACGCCCTTAGGGATTTCCTCCAGTCCGCAAGCCTGGCAATGCGACAGCCAAAGAGGCGTTATGGCACCCGAGGCCCGTAAGGCTTCGCACAATTGCAGCGCACGCGCTGCAGTGCGGTTGGCAATCACGAGCAGTGCGGGTTCTTGGTCTAACAAAGGGCCCACCACGCCGCGTGCCGCACCTCCTGCCCCCAGCAACAGGATCCGCGCACCCTTCAAGGTCACCCCCAGATTGAGGCGCAAATCGCGCACCAAACCGGCACCATCGGTATTGTCGGCAAACACGCCCTTCGAACTGAACATCAAGGTGTTGGCAGCACCTGCTGCACGGGCACGGGTGCTGGATTGATCGGCCAAGGCGTAGGCACGCTCTTTAAAAGGCAGCGTGACATTTAACCCACAGCCCCCTTGGGCACGAAACAGCGCCACAGCCGCTTCAAATTCATCCCGTGCGGGTTCAATGCGTTCGTAGGTTAGGGCGTGGTGCACGGCAGCGGCAAACATGGCATGAATGCGCGGAGAACGGCTGTGGTTCACCGGCTGGCCAATAACGGCATAACGGTCCATCAGAGCTTAACTTTGTTTCCAGGGCAGTCCTGCAGCACGCCACCCATTAATGCTGTTGCGATGGCCTTCATGGTCACGATCGCCTTCAAAGCCTTGCAGTACGTTATAACAACCGGTAAAACCAGCTGCTGTGGCAGCGCCCGCCGCCAAGCCAGAACGCACGCCCGAGCGGCATAAAAATAACAGCAGCGCATCGTCCGGTGCAGCCGCTTTTAATTGTTCGATGAACTGAAGATTGGGAAGGCGGTCGGGATAACCCTGCCACTCAATGGTCAAGGCCCCCGCTACGTAACCCACCCAATCCACTTCCGCTTGCGTGCGCACATCGATCAAGCGGGCAATGGGGCTTTCATTTAAAATTTCGTATGCTTCAACGGGCGTTAAACTTCCTTCGTAGGGCAAATTGGTTTCGCGACCACGTTGCTGTGCAACTTTGAGGATGTCGGATAATTTTGCCATGAGGTTTGCCCGTTCGTATTTGTGAATCCTCCATTGTACGCCCGAAGGATTGGCGGGCAAATGGTGCGAGTTAAGCGTATTATGCACAATAATAGTGCTATATAGCGTTGTATGCACATTATTAGTGCGCATACTGGAAGCGCTCACAACATTAATGCCTTATGGCACAATGGATGACTGAATGGCACTCATTGGCACATAACCTGCTTTGTATAGGTGCTAGATAACCATCAAATGACCGCGGTGGGATAACCCCACCGCATCTTGAACACCACGAAAGCTTTCGTGAACGACCGACAGGAGAGAAGAGAAATGGCTGCAGCTAACGTCATGCAAATGATTAAGGACAACGAGGTCAAATTTGTGGACCTGCGTTTTACCGATACCCGTGGTAAGGAACAGCATGTCACTGTGCCCATAAGCCACTTCAATCTCGAAAAATTTACCGAAGGCCACGCGTTCGACGGCTCGTCCATTGCCGGTTGGAAGGGTATTGAAGCCTCCGACATGTTGTTAATGCCGGACCCCAGCACCGCCAACCTCGATCCTTTTATGGATGAAGCCACATTATTACTGACTTGTGATGTCATCGAGCCCTCAGATGGTAAGGGTTACGACCGTGACCCACGCTCCTTGGCCCACCGTGCTGAAGCCTACCTCAAGTCCACTGGCATTGGCGATACCGCCTACTTTGGCCCTGAGCCTGAGTTTTTTATATTTGATTCCGTCACCTGGAACGTGGACATGTCCGGCTGCGGCGTTAAAATCAATTCTGAAGAAGCCCCTTGGTCTTCTAATAAAGACTACGACGGCGGCAACATGGGCCACCGCCCTGCAGTGAAAGGTGGCTATTTCCCCGTACCCCCTGTGGATTCATTGCAAGACATTCGCTCTGCCATGTGTATTGCTCTAGAAGAAATGGGCGTCCCCGTGGAAGTGCATCACCACGAAGTGGCGGCTCCCGGACAGTGCGAAATTGGCACCAAATTCGCCCCCCTGGTGCAACGCGCCGATTGGATCCAAATCCTCAAGTACGTGGTGCACAACGTGGCCCACTCCTACGGCAAGACCGCTACCTTTATGCCCAAGCCTGTCGTGGGCGACAATGGTTCTGGTATGCACGTACACCAATCCATCTGGAAAGAGGGAAAGAACCTGTTTGCCGGCAACGGTTACGCAGGCCTTTCTGAAACCGCACTCTTTTACATTGGCGGCATCATCAAGCATGCCAAGGCCTTAAACGCCATCACCAACCCCGGCACCAATTCCTATAAACGTTTGGTTCCCGGCTTTGAGGCTCCTGTAAAATTGGCTTACTCGGCTCGCAACCGTTCCGCCGCTATTCGCGTGCCGTTTGTGCAAAGTGATAAAGCCCGTCGCATTGAAGTGCGCTTCCCAGACCCCTTGGCCAATCCGTACTTGGCTTTTGCCGCCATGATGATGGCAGGTCTTGATGGCATTCAAAACAAAATCCACCCCGGCGAGCCTGCCGATAAAGATCTGTATCATCTGTCCGCTGCGGATAATGCCAAAATTCCAGCACCGGCCGCATCGCTGGAAGAGGCTTTGGAAGCTTTAGGTAAAGACCGTGAGTTCTTAACCCGTGGGGGTGTGTTCTCCAATGAGATGATCGATGCCTACATCGAACTCAAAATGGCCGAAGTGACCACTTTCCGGATGACCACCCACCCGGTGGAATTCCAGATGTACTACAGCCTTTAAGAACGGCTGACTGTGTCTAACGAATACGCGGGGCTAGATTTACTGGCCACCGCCGTATTCGTGTTGGACCATGAGCTGCGTATTCAATTTATCAATACTGCTGCAGAAAACCTGTTTGAAACCAGTCGCAAAAGTGTGGCGCTCCGCCCCGTGCAATCCGTACTGCCCGGCACCGAATCTCTGGTAGAAATGTCGCATGCCGCTCTGGACAGCGATATGAGTTTTGTTGAACATGAATGGCCCATTCCCCGCCCATCCCAACCCGCGCTCATTGTCAGTTGTGCCGGCACGCCCATTCATGGACCTCCTGGTGGCATCTTATTGGAATTTCGCCCCATCAATCAGCGTGTGCGTATTGCTCGCGAAGAGAAGATTTTGGCGGACCAAAAAATCAATCGGGAGCTGATTCGCAATCTGGCCCATGAAATTCGCAACCCCTTGGGTGGCATTCGGGGTGCCGCTCAATTGCTAGAGCGCGAGTTGGACCAAGATTCTCTCAAGGAATATACGGAAGTGATTCGCGCCGAGGCGGACCGTCTGCAATTGCTCATGGACCGTATGCTAAGCCCCAACCGCCCACAAAAACCACAAGTGGTGAATGTGCACGATGTACTGGAACGGGTGCGCAGCGTCATCCTGGCCGAGTTTCCAGAAGGCATTACCATCCGCCGCGATTATGACAGCAGCCTGCCAGAATTCATGGGTGATCGCGAACAACTGATTCAGGCGGTGCTCAATATTACCCGCAATGCAGCCCAGGCCCTACAAGGAGATGGCGAGATTCTGTTGCAAAGCCGCTCATTAAGACAAGTGACCTTGGCCCGCCGACGGTTTCGCTTGGGAATCTTATTGCGCATTGTCGACAATGGCCCAGGCATTCCCGTGGCACTTCAAAACAGAATTTTTCAGCCTTTGGTATCAGGCCGAGAAGGGGGAACGGGGTTAGGACTGATGTTGGCACAGAACTTGATTAGCCAACATCATGGCATGGTGGAATTCGAAAGCAGACCGGGTCACACCTGTTTTAGCCTGATTTTACCGCTGCCGGAAACCGAATATCCGGATCGCTAAGATTACATGCACTTTTATAGTGCTCGAAAATAATGGCATCACCCCACTGAGGCTTTGATTTGCTATGAAATCTGTTTGGATTGTTGATGACGACCGATCGATTCGCTGGGTATTTGAAAAAGCACTCACGCGAGAAGGAATTCCCTTCCGCGTATTTTCTTCCGCCCAAGAGGCTTTGGCTTTACTGGATACGGAAACCCCTCAAGTAGTGGTGAGCGATATTCGGATGCCCGGGGGTTCGGGTTTCGATTTTCTGGACCAACTGAAAGCGCTCCACCCCAGCCTGCCGGTTATTATTATGACCGCCTATTCCGATTTAGAAAGCGCCGTAGCCGCCTTTCAAGGGGGCGCCTACGAATACCTGCCCAAACCTTTTGATGTGGACAATGCCTTAGAACTGATTCGGCGCGCCTTGGACGAAAGCGCGCGCACCACAGAAGTGCTGGAAGAGGGCGGTGAAACCCCAGAAATCTTGGGTCAGGCTCCTGCCATGCAAGAAGTGTTTCGCGCCATCGGGCGGCTGTCCCAATCCAATGCCACGGTATTAATTAATGGGGAATCGGGTACCGGCAAGGAATTGGTGGCTCGCGCCCTTCATCGCCACAGCGCCCGCGCTAAAAAACCCTTCATTGCCATCAATACCGCCGCCATCCCCAAAGAATTATTAGAGTCCGAATTATTTGGCCATGAACGCGGTGCCTTTACAGGTGCCAATACGCTGCGGCGTGGTCGCTTTGAGCAAGCCGAGGGCGGCACACTGTTTTTAGATGAGATTGGCGACATGCCTGCCGACTTGCAAACCCGTTTGCTGCGCGTACTCTCCGATGGACAATTTTATCGGGTAGGCGGCCATGCCCCCATCGCCACCCATGTGCGCATCATTGCCGCCACCCACCAAGATTTAGAAGCCCGCGTGCGCGAAGGCTTATTCCGTGAAGATTTGTTCCATCGTCTAAATGTCATCCGCATGCGCCTGCCCTCCTTGCGTGAACGCCGCCAAGACATTCCCTTACTGGCGCGTCACTTTCTGCAAAAAAGCGCACGCGAACTGAATGTAGAAACAAAACGTTTAACCGATGTGGCCACACGCTTTTTAGAATCGTTGGATTGGCGCGGCAATGTGCGGCAGCTGGAAAATATTTGTCACTGGTTAACCGTTATGGCACCCGGTGGTTCCGTGGACATGGCCGATTTGCCCGCCGAACTGAAAGGCGAAGCGCCCCTATCGGCCACCATTGATTGGCGCTCAGCCCTAGAACTGGAAGTGGCGCATGCGCTAACTCGCGGTGAACGGGGTATTCTGGATCGACTCAGCCAAGACTTTGAGCGCGCGCTGATTACACAAGCCCTCATCCACACGGGGGGTCGCCGTATTGAAGCGGCTCAATTACTGGGTTGGGGACGAAATACGCTGACGCGCAAAATTCAGGAATTGGGGTTAGACGAAGCAGAGAACTCGGCAAAAATGGGTGCGTGATCGGAGGGTCGCTCTAGGGCGCGCGGCGCCCTATCCACACCGGAGGCTGTGCAGCGCTGACTTAAGGCCGTGCTGATTAAGAGGTGATCAATGCGCAGACCCATGTTGCGCTTGAATGCGTTCACTCGGTAATGCCACCAGCTGTAGATTTTATCTTCCTGAGCAAACAATCGAAAGCTATCCACCAGCCCCAACTGAAGCAATTGACTAAATACGGCGCGCTCAGCATCGCTACACAGCACTTCACCCTTCCAGGCTACTGGGTCGTACACATCACGATCTTCCGGGGCGATGTTGTAATCCCCTGCCACCAGCAGCTCAGTATGCTGCTTTAACTCGGCCTTTAAATAATCATGCAAGGCGGCATACCAGCGCAACTTGTACGCATATTTCTCGGAGGTCAGCGATTCCCCATTGGGGCAATACACTGAAATAACGCGCACTCCGGCACAGGTGCCCGCAATCACGCGCTGCTGCTCATCGTTAAAACCGGGAATACCCACCACCACATCCAGCGCGGGCTCTTTGCTAATTAAGGCCACGCCGTTATAGGCTTTTTGACCCGCCACGGCAGCGTAATAACCAGCCGCTTCAATTTCTGCAAAAGGAAAAGCGCTGGCTTCGCATTTAAGCTCTTGCAAGCACAACACCAAAGGTTGATGCTGAGCCAACCACGCCAACACATGCGGCAAGCGCACGCGAATGGAGTTAACATTCCAAGCCGCGATTTTCATTAAGGATGGGATTTTGCGGTGGGCGGAGTCATGCCATTGTGCCGCAGCAGGGCATCAATGTTGGGTTTGCGGCCCCGAAAGGCCACGAATGATTCTAACGCTGGGCGACTGCCCCCCACGGCTAATATTTCTTGACGGAAGCGTCGGCCGGTATCGGCATCTAACACTCCGCGCTCTTCAAACAAGCTATAGGCATCTGCTGATAATACTTCGGCCCACTTGTAACTATAATAACCTGCGGCATAACCGCCAGCAAAGATATGAGTAAAGCTATTGGGGAAACGGTGCCAAAGCGGCGGGCGAATCACCGCCACCTCATCGCGAATGTGCTCCAACAGTTGCAATGGGTTTTGGTCTGTAGGGATACCCACATGAAGCTGCATATCGAATAATGAAAACTCAATCTGGCGCAGGGTTTGCAAGCCACTTTGAAAGTGGCGTGCAGACAGCATGCGCTGGAACAGTTCGCGCGGCAAAGGCTTACCGTTGTCCACGTGACGTGTCATCGAACTCAATACATCCCATTCCCAACAAAAATTTTCCATGAACTGACTGGGCAACTCTACCGCATCCCATTCCACGCCGTTAATACCCGATACAGACAGGTCTTCCACTTGGGTGAGCAGATGATGCAGACCATGGCCAAACTCGTGGAATAAGGTAATGACGTCATCATGGGTAAAGGTGGCGCTTTTTCCGCCCACCGGAGACGAGAAATTACAGTTGAGGTAGGTGACAGGAGTTTGAATTTTTGTGCCAAGCCTGCGCCGCGTAATGGCATCATCCATCCAAGCGCCGCCACGCTTGCCGTTGCGCGCGTAAAGATCCAAATAAAACTGCCCCACCAGTTGGTCATCCACATCACGCAGCTGATAAAAATGTGCGTCCTCATGCCAGGTGGGTGCATTTGAACGCGAAGCTTTTAAGCCGTACAGTGTTTCGATGACGCGAAACAATCCAACCAGCACCTGCTCTTCTGGAAAATACTGCTTCACCTCTAAATCAGAAAAGTCATAGCGCTGCACGCGTAGTTTTTCGGATGCAAAACCTACGTCCCAAGGCTCCATTGCTTCTAGGCCTAAAGTTTCACGGGCAAACTCTTGCAGTTCACGCCAATCCCTTTCGGCGTAAGGCTTAGCGCGCTTACTCAAATCCCGTAAAAATTCCAACACCGCTGCGGGCGATTCTGCCATCTTAACGGCTAAAGATAATGCGCTGTAATTGTCAAAGCCCAGTAATTGCGCTTCTTCTGAACGCAAGGCCAGCAATTTTTTAATCAGCTGCGTGTTATCCCATTCGCTCTTACCAAATTCTGAGGCACGGGTGCCATATTGGTAGTACAACGTTTCGCGCAATTCACGACATTGTGCGTACTGCATGACAGGCTGAAAACTGGGTGCGTGCAAGGTAAAGATCCAGCCGGGTAAGCCTGATTGCTCTGCCAAGGCGCGCGCCGTCGTGATGACATCCTCGGGCAGGCCTTTTAATTGATCAGCATCCGTCACCTGATGAGTAAAAGCATTCATAGTGTCCAAAAGGTTTTCTTCAAAGCGTGCGGCGGTGGCAGCCAGCTCCTCTTGAATAATCAAAAAACGCTCTTTTTGTGCGGGGGGTAATTCAGCGCCGCCCAAGCGGAAATCGCGCAACTCATTTTCAACAATGCGTTGCCGAGTTGGGGTCAGACCCCGAAATTCGGGTGCGGCGCGCAGCGCGCGGTAACCGGCAAAGAGTTGTTCGTTCTGTGCCAGCAATGCCCAATACTGAGTAATTTTAGGTAGGTTTTGGTTGTAGGCTTCGCGCAGCTCGGCGGTATTCACCACTGCATTTAAGTGGCTCACTTGCCCCCAAGCGCGTGACAAACGCTCATTAACATCTTCCAAGGGTTGTACAAATTGCGTCCAGGTTGGGGCGCTGGCATGGGCTAACACCTGCTGTAATGCGCCATTACACTGCGCAATCAAGGTGTCTATTGCGGGACCTACGTGCGCAGGAGAAATATCAGCAAAGCGTGGCAAGCCCGAAAAATCGAGAAGGGGGTTCATTTCAAAAACCTCAGGCGCGTGCGTCTTCGTAAATCAGGAAACCGCCCACAATGGTGTGTGACGCCTTACCTAATAAGGGTAAATTAATGAACGGCGTATTTTTGCCTTGGCTCTTAAGGCTTTGTGGGGTAACCACCCATTCACGCTCGGCATCAAAAATACATAAATCCGCATTACTGCCCAAGCTTAACTGGCCACCGGCCACGCCTAAAATGCGGGCTGGGTCACAGGTCACGCGCGCTAAGGCTTGTGGTAATGGGATTTTATCTTCACGCGCCCACTTTAATACCAAAGGCAGTAACAGTTCCAGCCCAGTGGCCCCGGTTTCAGAATTCTCGAAAGGCACTTGCTTGCCATTGTCATCCACTGGAGAGTGGTCGGACACCAAAGCGTCCACCGTGCCGTCGGCCAGTCCGGCGCGCAAGGCATCACGATCGCGCGTACTGCGCAGTGGCGGAATTAAATGACAATTGGAATTGAAGTAGCCTAAGTCGTGTTCAGAGAGATGTAAATGATTAATGGATACGTCGCAGGTCAGTGGCAAGCCTTCCACTTTGGCGGCACGCACCAACTCAACCCCCGCTGCACTGGACAAGCGGCACAGATGCACACGCGCACCGGTGTGGCGCATGAGATGCACAATAGTAGAAATGGCAATGGTCTCACTGCAGGTGGGCACCGCGGGCAATCCCAAACGGGTAGCCACTTCGCCATCATGGGCCACACCATTTTTACCCAGATGCGCATCGCGTGGTTGCAACCAAACCGAAAAACCAAAAGTTGCGGCATACTCCATGGCACGTGCCAATACTTGGGTGTCTGCTAGAGGGCTGTTGGCTTGCGAAAAAGCCACGCATCCCGCATCGCGCAACTCGCCCATTTCGGTGAGACGCTGTCCTTGCAATTGCTGCGTGAGTGCACCCAATGGATATACATTGGTTTGATTGCGACCCTTAGCGCGATGCTTCAACATTTCCACCAAGCCCGGCTCATCCAAGGGCGGGTCGGTATCGGGCGGACAAGAAAGGCTGGTCACACCCCCCACAGTGGCAGCAAACATTTCACTTTCGAGAGTGGCCAAATATTCAAAACCCGGTTCGCGCAATCGCGCAGCCATGTCCACCAAGCCGGGGGCGACAATTTTTCCACGCGCATCAACCACACGGTTAGCACCGAAGCGTTCCGGCCCTTGCCCTAAACCCACAATTTTACCAGCCGCAATAAATACGTCCTGCACCATATCCGTATCCGTGGCGGGATTAATGACGCGTCCGTTGGTGATTTGAATCTTCATGAACGGTTTCCTATCTCACTTGCCGGACAAAATGGACATGACGGCCATACGCACCGCAATGCCAAAGGTCACTTGGGACAAAATAACTGACTGCGCACCGTCGGCCACTTCAGAATCAATCTCCACCCCACGATTCATGGGACCTGGATGCATAACAATGGCGTCGGGCTTGGCGCGCGCCAATTTGTCGGGAGTTAGACCATAGTATTTAAAGTATTCATCGCGACTGGGCAGTAGAGCGCCATTCATGCGCTCGTTTTGCAGGCGCAACATAATGACCACGTCCACATCTTTTAAACCCAACATCATGTCATGAAACACGCGCACCCCAAGCTTTTCCACATCACGCGGCATTAGGGTTTTGGGGCCAATCACCCGCACTTCAGGAACACCCAAAGTGGTTAGCGCATGGATTTGTGAGCGCGCCACCCGTGAGTGCAATACATCGCCCACAATGGCCACCTTCAAGTTTTCGAAGCGGCCTTTAAAGTTGCGAATGGTATACATGTCCAGAAGTGCTTGTGTGGGATGGGCATGGCGGCCATCGCCGGCGTTAATCACATGAATTCCAGAGGACACATGATTGGCGATTAAATGTGCCGCTCCGCTCTCGGCGTGGCGCACCACAAACATGTCCGCTTGCATGGCCGAGAGGTTGTCCACGGTGTCGAGCAAGGTTTCCCCTTTGCTCTGACTAGAATCGCTCACATTGAGGTTAATGACATCAGCGGACAATCGCTTGGCCGCAATCTCAAAGGTGGTGCGCGTGCGTGTGGAGGGCTCGAAGAATAAGTTAAATACCGATTTGCCTTGCAGGTGGGGCACTTTTTTAATTTCTTGCTGAGCCACATGCTCAAACGATTTTGCAGTATCCAGAATGTGGAACAGAATCGGTTTCGGCAACCCCTCAATCGTGAGCAGGTGCTGCAATTTGCCATCGCTGTTGAGTTGCGGGTTGCCATTCATAGTGGGTGTGACTCCAGATAACTGTGCAGAATAATGGCTGCGGCTGCGCCATGCTCTGCTGCCGCACGATCTTGCGCCCTAAGGCCCTGTTCGCGCAAGAGGCTATCTGCTTCTAGGGAGGTGTAGCGCTCGTCTACCAGGGCCGTAGGCAAACCTGAAGTGGACGCCAATTCCGTGGCAAAGTTCCGGCAGCGCCGGCTACTTTCTTGCTCGGCCCCATCCGCATCTAGGGCCAAACCCACCACCAACATCACAGGCTCCCATTCCTTAAGCAGTCGTTTTATGGCCGTTGAGCGCGCCTCCCGTGTAAGGGCGGTAAGGGTGCCCAAGGAACGGCAAATACCTGTGCCCAAGTCTCCAATCGCCACCCCTGTGTATTTTAAACCGTAATCAAAAGCCAGCACGGGACCTTGCTTGGGATAGGCCGTAGGTGTGGATTGGGTCAGCGCGCTTGGAGGCACGGTGGGCACAGAAGCCTCAGGCATGCCCTGCCTCACCCGACAAATGGGTTAAATTAATGCCCAGCAGATCCATGGCTGCAGAGAAACGTGTTTCAGCAGAGCGCTCAAACACCACATCCATATGCGCTTCAACCGTTAACCAGCTGTTAAGCTTGATTTCTTCTTCCAATTGCCCGGCCTCCCAGCCCGCATAACCCAAAGAGATCAATACTCCTTTGGGCATTTCACCTCGGGCCAGTTCTTCCAAGATATCCTTGGAAGTGGTCAGGCCCACTTGGTCTGTAACGCGCAGGGTAGAACGGTAATGTCCCAAGGGGGAATGCAGCACAAAACCGCGATCGGTTTGTACGGGGCCGCCAAAATACACAGGTGATTGGGCTAGGCCTTGCTGATCCAGGGGGATATTGATTTGGTCAAAGAGGTTTTGCATGGTGATATCCGTGGGGCGGTTCACCACCAGACCGATAGCGCCATTCTCGTCATGACGGCAAATATAGGTAAGAGTTCGGGAAAAATTCAAATCCTGCATCGCCGGCATGGCGATGAGAAAGTGATTCGTAAGGTTGACCGGACCCATATGGAGTATTATCGCATAGTCTAGGCCAAAGGCCGAATTGAATACAGACCCGACCCGTGACCCAAACCCACCTTCAATCTTCAGGCAGCGCCCTATTCTGGTTCCGTCGCGATCTGCGTGACGAGGATAACGCAGGCCTTAGTGCCGCCTTGAACGCCCATGGTCGTGTTTATTGCGTTTTTGTCTTTGATCGCAACATCTTGCAAGAGCTTCCTGCGCGTACCGATCGTCGCGTGGAGTTTATTTGGCACAGTGTGCATGAGTTGCATGCATCCCTTCAGCGCCAAGGGGGTGGGTTGATCACGTTACACGGAGTGGCACAAGTCTGCATTCCCACTTTGGCGCAGGAACTTGGCGTGCAAGCGGTCTATATCAATCACGATTATGAACCGGCTGCGCAGGCGCGCGACAATGAGATAGCAGAACAATTGGCCGCTCATGGAATTGCCCTTCACAGCAGGCGCGATCAAGTGATTTTTGAAAAACGGGAACTGCTCACGCAGGGGGGTACCCCTTTTACGGTATTCACACCCTATCGCAATGCTTGGCTAAAGGCATTCGATGATGAGCGCATGCGTCGCCATGTCATACAACCTGCTTATTTGGCACCGGATCCACTAAAGCGCTGCTTGCCCACATTGTCTGAATTGGGCTTTGAAAAAACCAATTTATTGGCTCTCGGTATTGCCCCAGGCATGAGCGGCGCACAAAAAATGTTGAACGATTTTATGCCGCGCATGGGCCAATACCATGAGCGCCGCGATTATCCCGGTGTGCGTGGCGTGTCGTACTTATCGGTTCACTTGCGCTTTGGCACTGTTTCGCTGCGCGAACTGGTGCGCCGCGCGCGCGCCGAAGACAATTTAGGGGCCGCCTGTTGGTTAAACGAACTGATTTGGCGCGACTTTTATTTTTCCATTCTGTTTAATTTTCCGCATGTGGTCACGAACACATTCAAACCTCAATGGAACGACTTGGTTTATGACAACCGACCCGATTTATTTGAGGCTTGGAAAACCGGTTGCACAGGCTACCCCTTGGTGGATGCCGCCATGCGTCAATTGGCCCAAACAGGTTTTATGCATAATCGCCTGCGCATGATTGCCGCTTCGTTCTTGATAAAAGATTTGGGAATTGATTGGCGTTGGGGGGAGCGCCACTTTGCGGAACAATTAAATGACTTCGACCTCTCGGCCAACAACGGAGGCTGGCAATGGTCGGCTTCCACAGGCTGTGATGCGCAGCCCTGGTTTCGTTTATTTAACCCTGTTACACAATCAAAACGTTTCGACGCAGAAGGGCATTTCATTCGGCGCTATCTACCGCAATTGGCCCAAGTACCCAGCGCACATATTCATGCCCCTTGGTCGCTTACCCCTATAGAGCAAAGTACCATGGGCTGTGTGATTGGCGTGGATTACCCAGCGCCTATAGTAGACCATGCCATTGCGCGAGAAAAAACCTTAGCGCGTTATAAGCGCGTGGCGCACAATCACTGACCGCTGCTAATGGCGCTGCCCGCATGAACAAAATTAAAGGTGCGAGTAATGCTGATCAAATCGGCTTCTGCTTTCATGGCTTCACTAAAAGGCTGAAAGGGAGAAGCCATCTGCACAATACGCCGCGCCGCCTGATCTAAATCGCTGCTACCCGAGGATGTCCTGATGTCCACTTGAACTAATTTTCCATCAGGGTTAATAGTGGCCGTAAGGCGCACGCTGCCATAAAGAGCATGGCCATTTACAGGCGGTGGATAATTTACCGTTCCCACAGCTTCCACTTTTCTGCCATAAGACTCTTCGTAGGAACCAAATATCGCATCGCGGTTTTGCGGCGTGAGAGCGCGCACCCGCATTCCCGCATTGGGGTCTTGGGTTTCAAGACGCGCCATCTGCAGGCTGCGCGAACGAAGATCATCTAAGGCCGGTGCGGGCAGAGCGGTGCTTTGGGCTGTGTTAAGCGCCGAATGTGTTGCGGCAGTTGTAACGCGCTTTGTTGTCTTAACAGGCTTAACCGCTTGAACCGCTTTACCAGCGGTGGCGCGCAGGGGAGGCGCAGAAACAGCAGGAGCAGGAGCGCTGATGGGAGCGGGGGGCGGTGCTTGCAACACCACCGTAAGCGAATCTGTTGAGCCAACGCCGCCACTGTAATTCGGCATTTTTATGCTAATCAGCAACACCCCATGCACAAGGAGGGAAATCAGTAGCGCCCACACCCACACGTGCTTCATGGGGCCACCAATGGCGGCGCTGGGTCTGACCCCAAAATGTCTTTGAGGTGACACACCACAGTGATGTCCCACAGATTAATACGTTCCACCGTCACCCGCACAGCCGTTCCTGGCGACACGTCATGCGCCCCGGTGACGCGCGTAACAAAGGGAAGGCCTTTTAGACGGGCCATACCCTCACGCAGCATCAGTGCGTCGCATTCTTCAACCGACTCTTGTTGCAACCAACGCAAGCTCCAGTAACGCTCCATATTGCGCTGAAATTCGTTATAAGCGTCATAGGCTACTTCAAACTGACGAGCAATTAAGGAAAGATCATCTTCGGATGTTGAGAAAGGAGCGGGAGCTGAAGACAGCAACGCCACCAACTGCCACTGATTCACCAAATCCACATAACGGCGCAAGGGCGAACTGGACCATGCGTATTGCGCCACACCCAACCCTTGATGAGGCGCGGCTTTGGTGGAGAGGCTGGTTTTGCCGCTCACTTGTGTACGAAACAAACCTGGATATTCTGAATCCACTAAAAGCTTGCCCCATACCGTATTCACTTCAATCATCAGTTCCGCCACCAAGGTATCCAGAGGCGATCCGCGTGGACGCTGACTGATCTCTACACGATCGTCTGTAATAGTAAAATTGAAATCAAGAAACTGCATAGGCGGTTTGTCTTTTTCACCACGTGCCACTGCCAATGATTTCGCCAGTTGCCACAACACTTGCAACGGTTCTCCATAGGCGTGGCCATCTAGTGCACCGCCCGCTTCAAATAAGGGCTCCAATTCATGCAAACGTAAGTTGGCAGCCACATGAATGCGTTCCACAAACGACTCGCGCGCGACTACAGCAAGGTCAGATTTTTTTACCGTTAAATACAAGGAGAGCGCAGGGCATAAGCGATCGGCTGCAAGTGTGAACGCGTTAATCACAGCATCGGGCAGCATGGGAATTTTGCCCCCCGGCATGTACACGGTGGACAAACGCTGACGGGCCACATGGTCTAATTCAGAGCTTGGCGAAAAACCCAACCCAGGGGCTGCGATATGAATACCAATGCGCCAGTGATCGGCATCCTGATCACTCACACTAAAAGCATCGTCAATTTCAGTGGTACTGACATCGTCAATGCTAAAGGCTTGGGCGTTGCTTTTTGGCCAGCGGTCGTGGTTTTGCACCAAATCCGCTGCGCTGTCCGTGGGAAGAGGGCCAAAATACTCATGCTGAAATCGGCCTTCATGCCAAGCCCGACTATCTTTGATTGCACCACAATGGGCCAACACCTGCGGAATGGTAAGGTGCATCACCGCACTGGCAGACTCTAGGGTTTTATAGGCCAGCGTATTTTTATCCGGCTGATAGAGTAATGCATTCAAGTCCTTCATTAACCAATCGGGCATACGCCCGGCTTGAATATCTACTAATGCCATCTGCTTTTGCGTTTCTTGCACGCGCTTTTTTTCTAGGCCTTGTAGTGCTGCACGCAAATTTACTTCCGGCGCCGGGCGATAAACACCACGTGTTTTTTTATAAAAATAAAGTGATGATTCATGCAGGCGCAGCAATGCACTGGCTAACTCTACAGCGCTAGGTGCATGACCAAAATAATCTCGTGCCAACGCTTCAAAACCAATTTCTGTATTGGGCGTGCTGCAAGACCATAAAAATTCTGGGTCAATGGTGTCAGCCAGTTGTTGGGCGTCACGCAGCAAATCACCCGCAGAAGTCGAATCGAAGCGCAGCAATATTTGCGCCGCCTTTATTTTTCCGCGTTTTCCATGAGGGAACTCTACTTGCAAGGTGCTGGAATGATCAGCCAGAATTACCCCCGCTTTTAATACACCTTCTTCCTCAAAGAAAACGTTCATGAGCGTGCACGCTGCGTCAACTGCTCAAGAATTTTAGTGTGAATGCCTCCAAAACCGCCATTGCTCATCACCAGAATATGGTCTCCAGGCTTAGTGCTTCTGACAATTCTGGCTATCAAGTCATCAAGGTTGCTTTCAATATGTAATTTTTTTCCCAATGGTTGCAATGCAGCTCCCACATCCCAGCCCAAATCAGCGCTGTAACAATACACCTGATCCGCAATGGATAAGCTGGGCGCCAAAGCATCCGCCCAAACCCCTTGTTTCATGGTGTTGGAGCGCGGCTCAATTACAGCCAGAATGCGAGTATCGCCCACTTTTTCGCGCAGTCCGGCCAGGGTAGTTTTAATGGCGGTGGGGTGATGGGCAAAGTCGTCATACACCGTTACACCGGCTGCCATGCCACGCACTTCCATGCGCCTTTTAATGCCTTTAAATTGTTGCAGAGCTTGTAGTGCTGTTTCTTGTGTAATACCCATATAACTAACAGCGCTTATGACGGCTAATGCATTCAGTCGGTTATGCTCGCCCAGCATAGGGGTCAGACCCCATTCAACCAAGGGGTCAGTAATGGGGTCAGACCCCGCATGGGGTCTGACCCCATTACTGACCCCGTTACCACCGAAATAGCGCACTGGCGTCCAACATCCTTTTTCTATGACGCGCCCCAAGTTGTCATCGCATTCATTTACCACCAACAAGCCCTGATGGGGCACGGTGCGCACCAAGTGGTGAAATTGCGTGATGATGGCTTCAAGGTTTGGAAAAATATCGGCATGGTCATATTCCAAATTATTGAGTATGGCCACGCGTGGACGGTAATGAACAAACTTAGAGCGCTTATCAAAAAATGCAGTGTCGTATTCGTCCGCCTCAATCACGAACCAGGGTCTGACCCCGATGGTGTTTTCCGTGGAAAACTGGGCGGGTAGGCGCGCTGAAATGCCAAAATTACTGGGCACACCGCCAATTAAAAACCCGGGCTGCAAGCCCGATTCATACAACACCCATGCGGCAATGGAGGCTGTGGTGGTTTTTCCGTGGGTGCCGGCTACGGCCAATACTTGACAATGTTCTAAGATATGTTCGGACAACCATTGAGGGCCGGACACATAAGGTAGGCCAAGGTCCAAGATGGCCTCCATGAGGGGGTTGCCGCGGGAGACCACGTTGCCAATCACGTACAAATCCGGTTTTAGGTTGATTTGATCCGCGCCAAATCCCTCTACCAAGGTAATGCCTTGTTCTGTGAGTTGGGTGCTCATGGGCGGGTATACGTGGACATCACAGCCGGTCACCCGATGGCCAGCCGCTTGGGCCAGCACCGCAACGCCGCCCATAAAAGTGCCGCAAACCCCTAAGATATGAATATGCATGGTGCGCTATTTTCGCATGGAAGCAGCGACCAAGGGTGAAGGACTAGTGAAGAAGCTCTGTGGACTCTAATTGCAGATAACGATAATGCACATTAAGGCGCTGTAGGTCCTCATAACCCCCCCACGCTTTAAACTGAGGCAGTGTCACCGCCTCCGTGACGTCATTCAATCCAGCTCCTGCTGCCATCTGGTTGCGCACGCCTGCATCAAGGTCCATTAGATACTGTTGCAGTGCCGTCATGGCAGCGCCCATCTCGGAGATGCCTTGCGCTCGTACGGCAGGACCATAACCAGGAATAATAGTGCTCGCAGCGGGTACTGGTAACTGGTTCAACGCTGCAATCCATTGCTCTGCATAAGCATCTTGAATCATGGGCAGACGATGAATCACCAACCATTCCCCGACAAATAGAACACCTGAGGCGCGATCGAATACAGCAATGTCTCCTGGCGCTGAAACGCCATTCAACGTCACTATGTCCAATGTGCGCCCACCCGACTCCATGGTTTGCGAGGCCTTAATTGTTTGGGTGGGGAGCACCAAGCGGGTATCCTTCATGGCCTCCTCGCCCAACTCATGTGTGAGATTTTCAAGGCAATGCGTGCAACGCACGCGCATCAATGCAGCAGCATCGGCATGCGCTAAGATGGGGACGCCCCATTCAGCAAAAGCGGCATTACCAAATAAAAATTCCCGTCGTGCGTGGGTGATGACCACCAACCGGATGGGTTGGTCGGTGATGCGACGAATGCTGGCCAAAATAGCCTGACCATGTTGATACGAACTCCCCGTATCAATTACGGTGACTCCTGTGGGTCCCACAATAAATCCCGAGTTGCCTACAAAACCTTGATTCTGTCGGCTTACTGCTGCAGTACTGCCCTCAAAATAATAAACACCCGGGGCCACGAGTTTTGGCGTCAAGGGATCGGTGTGATTAAAAGGTGCTACAGATTGGCAACCCCACAATAAAATGGGGGCCATCGAGAAGATCAATGCTCTAAACAACCGTGGCATCAGATCGGGGCTTGCGCCCCCCTGTAAAATAATGCGGCCCTTATTGAACGAAACAACTGGTCTTGGCGGCCGCCATAATAGATTTATACCGTTTGTTTAACGCAATACCCGTACTGGAATCGCGAATCATGTTGCCATGTTCTCCGGCAATACTAAAGGCTTTAAATGCGGTAGAGAGATCTACATAATCGTCATAAGAGACTTGCTTGGCAAACTGGTCTATCAAACAAGAACATTTGTACACCATCTCTTGGTGGGGTTTGTTGGGATGTTCCATGGCGCAAAATTCTACAAACTCCACACGATCTACGGTGGGGTATTCGAAAGCCAATGCACGAGTGGAAGCGCCTAATAGCATTGCTGAAATGCTCAGCGCGGCCAAAACAGCATAGGGAAATTTCATTGGGCATTCTCCTGAAGCGTTAATAATTCATCAATCATGGGCTTGCTGCCGGCAGGCAATTGCGGATCGCTCATGATTGAATGCATTTGATACACACCACCGGGTACATGGTCTGAAACAATAAATGAATATAGCTTATTAGCAAAACGTGTATAGCGTGATCTTGCAGGATCATCCTTGTAAGGGTCAATGGTGATTTCGAATGCCGCCACATCAGCACCTGCGTAATGTATGGTGATCGGTTTCACAACCGCATTGTCTTCTAAGGTCAGACGAATGCGTTTGCGATAATAATTTTCCGAACCATTGGTGATGCGGTGCATTTCACGGATGTCACGCTCCAAATAAAACATCACCACCGGGTTACCTACTGCCTCTCCTGCGTCAGGCAATGCAATCTTGCGTTCACCTGTCAAAAAGTTAACATGCGTGACACGGCCCTTAACACCACTTTTGGCATCGGCCACTTTCAGTGTGGCCATATCTTCAAAATTGGCTTCTAACGTACCGGTTTTTGAAAACTTATAATTCAGCGTAACAGTTTTAGGTAAAGCAGACAGTTGGTCCGCCAAAAACAAACGTTTCTCTGCCTCTGAAAAAGGCTTAACTTCATCCGCCGCAAAGGCAGACAGCACTCCCAAGGCCATGAGCCCTGCCAGCAGGCAAGACTGAAATGCATGCTTCATGTGGCGTTTCTCCAATTGCATTTAAGGAATGAGGTTGCCCGCTTCGTCCACTAGGGGCACGTGATAGTCGCGAAGTATGGCCTGAATTTCAGGCAAGGATTCGTCCTGCGCTTTTTGTATCATGGCTTTCCATTGTGGTTCGCCATAGCGTACACCCATACCAAAGGCGTAATTCAGCACCAACTCAGGCGGTATGGATTTAAGCGGCACCATATGCATTTTGGGAGACTGTACTTTGTTAACGTAATAACCTGCCACAGGACCCCAAACGATGGCCGCATCAAAGGCGCCATGAGCCAAATCCCGCTCAATCACTTCACCCGCATAATAATCTGGATTGGCTTGTAAGACCTGATAGGGAACCCCTTGGTCCACCAAATTATGCTGTAGCAACCATTGGGTACCGGGCGAGCGATCACCCACACCAATATGCAGTTTGCTCAAAATGGCAGGGTTTACGTGAAAAAAATCCTCTTCGGTTTTAACGCCATCCAACCCCTTCCCTTCCAAATACACCAACATCCAGGTGGATCGGTAGTAAGGCTTGGTGGCCGTTATTTCACCATTGCCCACCGGTACGTTCACGTCCACATCACAACGGAAGCTGTTATCGGTAGGAATTTTAAATTTAAGTGTACTTCGGAAATATCCCATGCGTTGTGGGAAAGAAAAATATTCCAAGGGCAGGTCCATCTTTTTGGCCATTACTTCGGCAATCTTATTGGCATAACCTTCGCCTGCATCATTAGAAAATGGCAGGTTGCTAGGGTCCTGACACACTCTTAGTACCGTGGGTTTTTCGAAGTCTTCAGCATAAACAGATTGAGCAAATCCCAACCCCATTACACTTACACATAAAAAAATTACTGCATGTTTTATAGGATTTGCATCAATTATCATGTTTATTGGTCCATTGGTTGTACGTGCGCCTTGGTAATAGCGCCGTCTGAACGGCCTTTCAAATACGCGTAGAGGTTATCTAAATTGTCCATTACAGCCTTGTTTTCACCCCAAATAGGCATTCCTTTGTCGGGACGACCTTCTATTAACGTGGTTTTAAATTGTTGTTTGGTTAGAATTTTTAAGCTATCAATAAGCGATGGTCCCACCATGCCTTCTTGGTTGGCTCCGTGGCAACGGTCGCAAGCCGCTTGACGCCATGTTCTAAATCCTTGCAAGGTATTGGCGTCCACTTTATAGCCATCTTTCACTTGATACAACGCTTCGTCTGCTTTTGCCACGCCAACAGATAACAGCATCAGGCATAACAGACCAGGAATAACTGTGTTACGGCGATTCATCTGAAGCTCCTATGTTTGCAGAATGATTTTCCGTGAAATGTCACGGTCAATGCAACTCTTATTGCTTGGTTTTGATCCGCTTATTTGGGGTTGGTTCCCCAAATAAAAAGCGGCACTCCGGTAAATGCCGGAGCGCCGCTTTAAGTTTACAACACCTGTGTTACGGAACTGCCGACTGTGTTGTTTCTGCTTAGTTGCCCAAGGCAAACACGGTCAGTGAACCACCCAGATCGGTGTACTTCTTCAGCTCTGCGTAACCACCCACTGCACCAAGGCCGTCTGTGGGTTTTTCCAAGCCAGCTGCCATGCCGATACCGGCCCAGCCGCCAATGCCTGAATAAACGCCAACGAATTGCTTGCCTTTATGTTCGTAGGTAAACACGTTGCCGATAATGCCGGAAGGAGTCTTGAATTTCCAGAGTTCCTTACCGTCTTTAACGTTAACTGCTTTCAGGTAACCTTCCAACGTACCATAGAACGCTACACCACCAGCGGTGGTGAGGGCGCCGGACCATACCGAGAATTTCTCGGGTTTGGACCAAACGATTTTGCCTGTACCGCCATCCCAAGCAATAAAGTTACCCATCGTGCCTTCTTGCTGACTGGCAGATGATTTAGGTGCTGGGAACATGGACAGCGTTGCACCCACATACGGTTGACCGGCGGTGTATTCCACCTTGAACGGCTCGTAGTTCATGCAAACGTGGTTGGTAGGAACGTAGAACAAACCTGTTTGAGGACTGAAAGATGCTGGTTGCTCATCCTTAGAACCCAAAGCAGCAGGGCAAACACCCTTGGTATCAACATCAGCACCATTACGTGCCGTGGAGTACTTAGCAACCGTCATCGGGCGGCCAGACTTCATGTCCACACCAGTGGCCCAGTTCACAGCAGGATCAAACTTCTCAGCAACCAATAAGGCGCCGTTGGTACGATCTAATGTGTAACCGAAACCATTGCGGTCAAAGTGAGTCAGGGCCTTGGTGTCTTTACCCTTAACCTTGATATCAGACAAGATCATTTCGTTAATACCGTCGAAATCCCACTCATCATAGGGGGTCATTTGGTAAACCCAATTGACCTTACCTGTGTCTACATCACGTGACCAAATGGTCATGGACCATTTGTTGTCGCCAGGACGTTGTGCAGGGTTCCAGGTGGAAGGGTTGCCGGATCCGTAGAACATGGCATTGAGTGCCTTGTCGTAAGAATACCAACCCCATGTGGTACCGCCACCGGTCTTCCACTGATCGCCCTTCCAGGTCTTCAGGGATGAATCGGCGCCCACAGGAGCCACTTTACCGTCGGTCCAGGTGGTGGTCTTGGCTGGGTCGATCAGCATTTCGCTGTCAGGTCCAACCGAATAACCACGCCATACGGGCTTGCCGCTGGCTAAGTCATAAGCACCAATGTAGCCACGAACGCCCCACTCACCACCAGAAATACCGGTAATGACTTTGTCTTTAAACACATGAGGTGCGTTGGTGTTTACAGCGCCCAATTTTGGATCGCCGTTCTTAACAGACCAAACAACTTTACCGGTCTTAGCATCCAGGGCTACCAAGTTGGTGTCGGCTTGTTGAAGAATAATTTTGCCATCACCATAAGCTAAGCCACGATTAACCGTATCGCAACACATTTGCGGAATAACGGCTGCATCTTGGCGGGGAGCGTATTTCCAGACGATTTCATTGGTGTCCAGATTGTAAGCAAATACGTTGTTAGGGAATGCGGAATGAATGTACATCATGTTGCCAATAACCAGTGGTGAACCTTCGTGACCGCGCAGAACGCCGGTTGAGAATGTCCAAGCCACTTGCAACTTGTTAACGTTAGCCGCAGTAACTTGCTTCAGTTGGCTATAGCGCTGATTATAGTTATCGCCAGCTTGTGCAGCCCAGTTTGCGGGGTTGCTCATCAGTTTTTCCAGATCGGCATCTGCAAATGCAACTACAGGAGCGATAAGGGCGGCGCCGACGAGACATGCCGTAAGTTTGCATAACTTCATACAACCTCCTAAGTGTGAAATTTATTTGGTATGCAGGCGGAAAAGACTAAATATCCCGCTGCCACTCGCGCATTCTTAAATGCGATGCGCTAGTTATACTGAGCCTGCCATTATTCTTCTTATGATTTTATTTATTATTGGTTTGGTCAAAAGCGTGTTTCGTAGAATTCACCGTTCTCTTAGTAACGCCACTTTCAAGGGTAGCTCTACCGCGAACGGATAATGATACATGGACTAAGCATGGTGTCAACGAGCAGCGCAACATAAATTAGGTGTTGCCGTTTATATTGCACTGCATCAAAAAAATGGATTAAGTAATTTTAAGTGGGTCATAGGCCAATACGGGGGCTAACCAACGCTCCATTTCCGGCACGGTCAAGCCTTTGCGTTGCGCATAGTCCACCACTTGGTCTCGGCCCATGGGGCCTACGGCAAAGTAGCGGCTTTGCGGATGGGCAAAATAAAAACCGCTAACAGAAGCTGTGGGCCACATGGCATAACTCTCTGTGAGCGTCATGTGGGCGTTTTGCTGCACCTGCAGCAAATTAAATAACGCCTCTTTTTCCGTATGATCTGGGCAGGCTGGGTAGCCCGGCGCCGGACGTATGCCGCGATAGCGCTCGGCCACCAGGTCCTCAGTACTTATAGCTTCATCTGCAGCATAGCCCCACAATTCACGACGCACCCGCGCATGCAACCACTCAGCAAAGGCTTCGGCCAGTCGATCCGCCAAAGCCTTCAACATGATTGAGTTGTAATCATCGTGGCGGGCTTCAAATTCCTTTATTCGCTCTTCAATCCCCGCGCCCGCCGTTACCGCAAAAGCACCAATGTAGTCCGGTACACCCGATTCTTGCGGTGCCACAAAATCACCTAAAGATAAATTGTGACGATCGGCAGGCTTAGGCGTTTGCTGGCGCAGATTATGAAAGATCATAGCCACTTCAGATCGTGTGTCATCGGTATAAATAGCGATGTCATCCCCGCCATTAATACTGGCTGCAGGAAACAACCCCACCACACCATTGGCAGTCAACCAATGCTCGTCCACAATTTTCTGCAACAGGATTTGCGCGTCTGCAAACACGTTGCGCGCGGCTTCACCCACCAGCGCATCATTCAAAATGGCAGGGTAGTGACCCGTAAGCTCCCAAGTTTGAAAGAACGGGGTCCAATCTATATAAGGAATCAATTCTGTCAGTGGCGTATCGCGCAGCACCTCAATGCCCAGCTGCTTGGGACGTGGTGGCGTGTAGGCCAACCAGTCTGTTTTAAGCCCACGAGCACGCGCGGCATTTAAATCCAGCAAAGTGCCGGGGCCTTTCTTGGCCTCATGCTGCGTGCGAATCTTTTGCATGTCGGCTTTTAAGTTAACCGTATAGGCATCGCGCAACTCGGGGCTTAGCAGGCTGCTGCACACACCCACCGCACGCGAGGCATCGGGCACATACACCGTAGCCCCCTTGTAATGCGGTTCAATTTTAACGGCTGTGTGCACACGCGAAGTGGTGGCGCCGCCAATGAGTAACGGTACAACAAAACCCAAACGTTGCATTTCACGAGCAACATGGGCCATCTCTTCTAAGGACGGGGTGATCAATCCAGATAGGCCAATGGCATCTACCTTTTCTTCGCGGGCGATTTGCAAAATTTTATCGCATGGCACCATCACGCCCAAATTCACCACATCAAAGTTATTACACTGAAGCACCACGGCCACAATGTTCTTACCGATGTCATGAACATCACCTTTCACAGTAGCCAATAAAATTTTACCCTTCGAACTTGAGTCGCCCGATCGTTTCTTTTCTGCTTCAATGTAGGGAATTAAGTGAGCCACGGCCTGCTTCATGACGCGCGCGGATTTCACCACTTGCGGCAAAAACATTTTGCCTTCGCCAAACAAATCTCCCACCACATTCATGCCGTCCATGAGCGGCCCCTCAATCACTTGAATGGGGCGTTCAAACAGATGACGGGCTTCTTCGGTGTCTTCCACTATAAATGTGGCAATACCTTTAATCAGTGCATGCGTAATGCGTTCGCGCACGGGTGCTGTGCGCCAAGTCAAATCTTCTACCAATGCTTTGGCGCCACCCTTCACTTGCCCGGCAAAAGCCACTAAGCGCTCCGCCGCATCGGGGCGACGATTAAAAATAATGTCTTCCACATGCTCTAACAATTCTTGGGGGATTTCTGCGTACACACCCAATTGACCCGCGTTCACAATGCCCATGGTGAGGCCAGCTTGAATGGCTTGGTAGAGAAATGCAGTGTGAATGGCTTCGCGTACCGCCTCATTGCCCCTGAACGAAAAGCTAACATTCGAAACCCCGCCGCTCACTTTGGCATAGGGCAAAGTTTGGCGAATGCGACGAGTGGCCTCGATGTAATCCAACGCGTATCCGTTATGCTCTTCAATACCGGTGGCGATAGCAAAAATATTGGGATCAAAAATAATATCTTCTGGTGCGTAGTCGAGCTTTTCTATCAGCAAGTGATAGCAACGCGTACAAATATCTACCTTGCGTTCCAGGGTGTCGGCCTGTCCTTTCTCATCAAAAGCCATGACAATTACAGCCGCCCCATAACGACGAGCGAGTTTGGCACGCTGCAAAAATTCCGCCTCGCCCTCTTTCAGGCTAATGGAATTGACAATGGGCTTGCCTTGTATGCATTTTAAACCCGCTTCTAAAACCGCCCAATCAGATGAATCAATCATTACCGGCACGCGCGAAATGTCAGGCTCCGCGGCCACCAGGTTAAGAAATTTCACCATGGCGGCTTTCGAATCCAACATGGCTTCATCCATGTTGATGTCAATAATTTGCGCACCATTCTCTACTTGATTGCGCGCAACAGAAAGTGCCTCCGCGTAATCGCCGGCCAATATTAAACGGGCAAAGGCTTTGGAGCCGGTCACGTTGGTGCGCTCGCCCACATTGACAAATAAACTGTCGTCTCCAATATTTAAAGACTCTAACCCGGATAGGCGTGTTTTCTTTTCAATCACAGGGATTACGCGGGGTGGCAGCCCACGCACAGCATCTGCAATGGCTTTAATGTGCGCCGGGGTGGTGCCGCAGCAACCTCCCACGATATTAAGGAAGCCAGATTCGGCAAACTCTTTTAACAAGCCCGCTGTTTGGGCCGGGCCTTCGTCATAGCCTGATTCCGCCAACGGATTGGGCAAACCCGCATTGGGATGCGCGCTCACATAAGTGTCGGCAATACGCGACAGCTCTTCAATATAGGGGCGCATGAGCTCAGCACCCAAGGCGCAATTAAGACCAATGGAGAGCGGGCGGATATGGCGCAATGAGTTCCAAAAAGCTTCGGTGGTCTGTCCAGTCAGCGTGCGCCCGCTTTGATCAGTAATGGTGCCGGAGATCATCACCGGCAAATGATGTCCGGTCTCTTCAAAGCAGGATTCAATGGCAAACAGTGCGGCTTTGGCATTCAACGTATCGAATACGGTTTCAACCAACAGAATATCCACCCCCCCTTCAATCAACGCGTCCACCGCTTCTCGATAGCCCGTGACCAGGGTGTCAAAGTCTATATTGCGAAAGCCGGGGTCGTTTACATCGGGCGAAATGGACGCTGTGCGCGTAGTGGGGCCCAGCACGCCTGCCACAAAGCGGGGGCGATCGGGTGCTTTCTCGGTAAACCCATCAGCCACGGCGCGCGCCAATTGTGCCGCAGCGCGGTTTAACTCCGGCACCAAATGCGCCATGTGATAGTCGCTCATGGAGGCGGCGTTGGAGTTAAACGTATTGGTTTCAATAATATCTGCACCCGCTTCCAGGTAGGCGGTGTGGATATCCCGAATAATGTGCGGTTGTGTAAGGGTTAACAAATCGTTATTCCCGCGCACATCATGGGCAAACTCGCGGAAGCGCTCGCCCCGGTAATCGGCCTCTGTGAGTCGATATCCCTGAATCATGGTGCCCATGGCACCATCCAGCATCAATATGCGTTGGCGCAACAATGCGTGCAGCTGTTGTGTTTTATTTAACATAGCCCACAATGCTATCACGAGAGCCCAGCTTGAGGTCAGACCCCATTAGGGGTCAGACCCCGGGCGGGGTCTGACCCCTAATGGGGTCTGACCCCTTAAAAAAAAGGGGCGTCCGAAGACGCCCCAAGCCCTTGAAACAGAGGAGGATGTAAAACTATTCCACGCGTTCGCCATGCAGCGCCAAATCCAAACCTTCGCGCTCTTCTTCTTCAGTAACCCGTAGTCCGATGACTATGTCGATCACTTTCAGAATAATCCAACTCATGACAAACCCGTATACCAAGGTTACCGAGACGCCCAGCAATTGGGTGGTGAAACTGCCATCAACGCCGCTGATTTCCTTAACGTTGAGAACACCAGTGAGCAACGCGCCCACAATCCCGCCGATACAGTGAACACCGAAAGCATCCAATGAATCGTCATAACCCAACATGTGTTTCAAACTGGTGGCTGCCCAGAAGCAGATAACCCCTGCCGCAATACCAATCACGAGTGCACCACTGGTGTCTACAAAACCAGAGGCTGGGGTAATGGCCACCAAACCAGCCACAGCACCCGATGCGATACCCAATACGCTGGGCTTGCCCTTAAACATCCACTCGGCAAACATCCAGGACAGAGCAGCAGCAGCTGTTGCAACTTGGGTCACGACCATGGCCATACCGGCACGACCATCAGCCGCTACAGCGGAACCGGCGTTGAAACCGAACCAGCCCACCCACAACAGTGATGCACCCACTAAAGTCAGCACCAAGTTGTGCGGTGCCATGGGTTCTTTGCCGTAGCCCACACGTTTGCCCATAACCAGGCAAGCGGCCAGCCCTGCAATACCCGCATTGATATGCACTACAGTACCGCCGGCAAAATCCAACACGCCTTTAGCCGCCAACCAACCGCTGGGTTCCCACACCCAGTGGGCGATGGGCGAATACACCGCCAGTGACCATACCGCCATAAAAATCATCATGGCAGAAAACTTCATACGATCGGCAAAAGCACCGGCAATCAACGCTGGGGTGATAATGGCAAACGTCATTTGGAACATCATGTAAACGGACTCAGGAATGTTGGTGGCAATATGCGACACCATCACTTTCTTGGCTTCGTTTTGATACAGCATGCCATGCAGCAAGAATCGACTCATATTGCCCAGGTATTCCGAGCCCGGCATAAAGGCCAAGCTGTATCCTGCAACAACCCAGAGTACGGTAACCAGCGCACAAATTGCGAAACTTTGCATCAGTGTGGCCAGTACGTTTTTCTTGCGAACCATACCGCCGTAGAACAGCGCCAGACCAGGAATGGTCATCAGCAGCACCAAGGCGGTGGAGGTCAACATCCAAGCCGTATCACCGGAATTAATTTTATCGGTGCCCACCAAAAAAGGCGCGGTGGGTGCTGGAGGTGCTGCATCTGCGGCCGGTGCAGCCGCTGTGGGAGCAGCAGGGGCTGCCGCTGCAGCAGGAGCCGCAGCAGGTGCGGCTGGTTTGTCATCGGCTAACGCTTGACCCGCTCCGATAGACAAGGCCAGTGCAAACATTGCAGCTTTAAGGGTGTTCATTAATGTCTTCATGGCGGCTCCCTTACAGTGCGTCCGCGCCGGTTTCACCGGTACGGATACGCACAACTTGTTCCAGTTCATAGACGAAAATCTTGCCGTCACCAATCTTGCCGGTATTGGCAGATTTTTCGATGGCTTCGATTACCCGGTCCAGCATTTCACTTTTAATGGCTGCTTCCAGTTTTACCTTGGGCAGAAAATCCACTACATATTCAGCGCCGCGGTACAACTCGGTATGACCTTTTTGACGACCGAATCCTTTTACTTCCGTAACGGTAATCCCTTGCACGCCGATGGCGCTTAAGGCTTCCCGCACTTCGTCAAGCTTGAATGGCTTGATGATTGCAGTAACGAGCTTCATGATGCCTCCTGTTGAGAATGCGAATTCTGTTTAGAACTTGTAGACACCTTCGATGGCCACGGTCGCCAATGTTTTGTTGAGAACGCCGTCCGATGCTGCAAAAGTACCCACTTTGGCTTGCGAGCCACTAATTTCACCGCGCAATTCAAAGTTCTTTACAGGGGCATAACCCACGGTTGCGGTCGCTACATTCACGTAATTTGCACCTATGACCCCTGTGGCAGCACCCGATTCATCATTGAATTTCTCTATACGGAATGATGTACGGTACTTCTCGTTGATCTGGTAGTTAAGGTAAGCCGTTACGTCCCAGTACTGAGCGGAACCATTAATACCAAATACTTTTTCTTGTGACACATGGTCAAAATTAATAATGAAAGTTAAGGCTGGGGTTAGATTGCTGGTTAGAATAAAATCTTCTTGAGTACGATTGCCGCTTACACCATTTAGCGTAGGAATCATCGAGGGTTGCGTCGCTGTTGATGGGGTTGTGGCAGGAGTCGGCATTGACTCAGCTCCGGCATAAACAACCATGGCAATGGTGGTGTCTTTGGTAAGAGAGGTGCTCAAACCCAATTCAGCAGTTTTGGAGCTGTTCATATCCGTGACTTGGTCCCAACCATTGCTAATGCCAAGGGTTAGGTTGGTGGTATCGGAAATGGCATTTACAGCACGCAGACCAGTTAAGGTGTAGGGTACTTTTCCAGTGAGGATATTATGGGTAATGTTGGTATTGGCAGTGGGGTCGATCACTTCAACCCCAGAGAGCGCCACAAATTTACCTGCCATCACAGTCCAAGTACCTTTGGCATACTGAATATAACCTTGGGTCACATCAAAATTACCGCCAGACCCTGCGGTTGTTGCTGTGCTCGATGAGCTGCAGCCACCGTATGAACAATAGATACCCGCATCACGCCCTGCGGTTAGGTTCAGTAAACCGCCGAAACCTTCTTTGGGAGTGCTGGATATGGTGATACCTACTTGATGCAATGCAAATGAGTTCTTATCAATATCAAATACTTGCACATTGGCATTGGGTGTGCGGTTATGGCCGATGTAGCTCGCATCCACATATCCCTTCACATCAATACTGGAATTGCCCAGAATATCCGATAGGGTAGGACCTTTGGGTGCAGCGGGTGCGGCAGCGGCAGGTGCTGCGGCAGGGGCTGCGGCAGGGGCCGCGGCATCGTCGGCCATGGCGCTGACAGAAGACATCAGGGCTAAGGTGGCGGCTACGGCTAGAGTACTTCGATGAATATGTTTCATTTGCGATTTCTCCCTTTCAAGGTTGTGCTGATTTTAAAAATGGCATGACATAAAAATAAAACCAATTTCTGCAACACAACATAAGCAGGACTCGTGCCAGATATTGAATATGATGTTTTTGAAAGTTTTTAGGAAATTATCTGGGTAAAATAGACCTTATTCTGATTTTATCGCACCAATTTAGTGCGTTTAAAGCCCATTTTTTTCTGTGATAGTGCACCCCTAACCCCATAAGGATTAATCCATGAGCACCCAAACCATCATCGACGACTTATCCAACCGTTTATCGGAACTGATCGCCAAAACCCCCGCCGCAGATATTAAAAAGAATACCCACGCTCTGCTGTCGGGCCTGTTTGTCAAAATGGATTTGGTGACGCGAGAAGAGTTTGATGTTCAGACGGCCGTGTTGGCGCGTACGCGAGCAAAGCTCGTTGAACTGGAAGAGCGGGTGACCTTGCTGGAAAAAAAGGGTTAGTGGACGGTAGCCGGCTTGTTCCACCAACCGCCACCCAATGCTTGATAAAGGGCTGCAGTGTCCATAAACCGGTTTACCTTGGCCTGAATTAAGGCTAAGGATGCTTGTTGATAATTCTGCTGCGCCCCAATCACCGCCAAGTAGCTCACCGAACCCAGCTTTTCTGATGCAGTGGTAATGTCCAGACCCTCTGCAGCAGCGCGCTCGGCAGCCCATTGTGCCTCCACGGACTGAGCGTCAAATTCCAGGGCCCGTAAGGTATCCGCCACATTCTGACAGGCGGCCAAGACCGTGGCGCGATATTGCGCCGCAGACTGGTCGTAAGCCGCCATGGCACCACGCCGGCGCGCCATAAGCGTGCCGCCATCAAACAGCGTTTGCGTAATGCCCCCCGTGGCCGCCCAGAACGCATTTCCTGTGGAGAGGGCGTTAGAGATCTGTGTGGATACCCCGCCCATGGCCCCGGTTATGGAAAACTGTGGCAACAGGTTGGCCGTGGCCACACCAATGTCAGCGCTGGCGGCATGCAGCGCCTCTTCCGCCGCACGCACATCAGGGCGTTGCTCGACCAATTGCGCCGGCAAGCTTACGGGTAATTCGGCAGGCAATGTAAGCGAAGCCAACTCAAAGGTTTCTATGGGTTCTTGCTGTGGAAACTCACCCGCCAAAGCCGTGATTAAATCCCGCTGCTGTGCCAAGGCTTTTTGCAACAGCGGCAATTGGGCGCGGGTTTGTGCCAGAGCCGCTTCTTGCATTACCACATCAGAGAAGGCAATGGCGCCCAAATCAAACTGCTTATGGTAAAGCGCCGCCTGCTCGCTCTGCAGCGACACCTGTTGTTGTATGGATTGCAATTGCGCGCGCAGTGAGGCTTCTTGTAAGGCTGCCACCACCACGTTAGAGGCCAAGGTTAAGTAGGTAGCTTCCAGCTGAAAACGTTGTACATCAGCCTGCGCCTGTGCCGACTCTACGGCGCGCCGGTTAAGCCCAAACACATCAGGGGCATAGGAAATGGACAGTTGTGGTGTATAAAGATTGAACTGCTGCACAGGGTTACTCAGAGTGGGAGATAACGTACCCGAATTGCGCTGACGACTGGCCGCCATGTTGGCCTGCAATGTGGGGAAATAAAACCCTTGTTGCGCAGAAACGCCTTCCTCAGCCTGACGCAGCGCCGCTTGCGCCGCCGCAAGGGTGGGGTTATTTTTCAGGGAGCGCTCCACCAAGGCATTCAATGCAGGTGAATGAAACAAGGTCCACCAGGCAACGGGAATATCCATGCTGGCCACAAAGCGTTGCGACTCACCTCCAGCCGTGGCCGAAGAAATTGTTTTCTCGGGCAAAGCCTCACGGCTGTAGGTGGTGGCCTCGGGCGCTTTGGGTTTAACCCAATCCGGCCCCATGGCGCAACCGGCCAGCACCAGCGCTGTCATGGCCACAGAAATGCGATAGGGCATCTTCATGATTGAGGGGTCTCGGCTTCCAACGCACTGGCGGTCATAGACGCTTTTGCTTTTTCTGAGAACATCATAATGATGACCGGCATAATCACCAAAATCAGCACCGGTGCCAACAAAATGCCACCCATGACCACCAACGCCAATGGTCGCTGCACCTGCGACCCAATACCGGTAGAAATCGCGGCGGGGAAAAGCCCTAAGAAAGAAGCCAAGCAGGTCATCACCATGGGCCGCATACGAATCTCGCAGGCGGTCAGCATCGCTTGCATGGCAACCAGTCCATCTCCCAATAAACGGTTAAAAGCAGACAGCAGAATAATCCCTTCCATGGCCGCAATACCAAACAAGGCAATAAAGCCGATCGCCGCCGAAACACTAAAGGGGGTGCCGGTTATAAACAATGAGAACACGCCACCCAACAAAGCCATGGGCATTACGCTCATGGCCAGCCCCGTATCCACCAGAGAGCCGAAATTAAGGTAGAGCAAAGCCATGATCAGCAACAAGCTGATGGGCACAATAATCGACAGCCGGGAGAGCGCATCTTTTAATTCACCAAATTCACCGTTCCATTCCAAACGATAGCCACCGGGCAACTTCACTTGTTCGGCAATTTTTTTCTGGGCTTCTTGTACCGCACCTCCCAAATCACGCCCCCGCACGCTAAAGCGAATGGGAATATAGCGTGCCTGACCTTCGCGATAAATAAAAGCCGCGCCTGATATAAGGTGAATATTGGCCACATCCGCCAAGGGAATTTGCGTCACTCCATTGCCGTCAGGACGCGGTGCGCCAATGGTCATGCGGGCGATGGTGTCAAAGCTCTTACGGTATTCGGGGGCCAAACGGACCACCATGGGGAAATGACGATCGCTACTCTCTTCGTAAATATCGCCCACCGCCTGGCCGCCAATAGCCGCTTGCACGGTGGTATTAATATCCCCTGGCGCCAAGCCATAGCGTGCCGCACGCGCACGGTCCACCTCAATTTTAACCGCCGGTTGGCCTAGGGACGAGAACACTGCCAAATCAGCAATGCCCGGCACAGTCTCCATAACTTTCTTAATTTGATGCGCAGTTTTTTCTAAGGTTTCCAAATCATTACCAAACAACTTAATGGAGTTGGCGCCCTTGACGCCGGACATGGCTTCGGCCACGTTGTCTTCAATATTTTGTGAAAAATTAAATTCAATCCCCGGAAACTCATCTTGTAATTTTTTACTAATATCATCCGTGAGTATATTTTTGGTAACGCCACGCGGCCATTCGCTGGCGGGCTTTAAGGGCACGTAAAACTCAGCATTAAAGAAGCCCGTTGAATCGGTGCCATCATCAGGGCGGCCATTTTGCGAAATAGCAGACACCACTTCAGGATATTCGCGGATGCGATTGCGAATACGATTAACGTATTGATTGCCTTCTTTCAAGGATATGGATCCCGGCATCGTCGCACGAATCCACAAATTGCCTTCTTCCAGCTTGGGCAAAAATTCAGAACCCAAATTCATGCCGCAAAAAATAGCCAGTAACAGCACGCCTGCCCCTGCTGTTAGGGTGCGCTGCGGATTCTCTAAGGCCAGTTTCACCAAAGGCGTATAGACACGACGCAGGTAGCGCACTGCCACTGTTTCAATTTCAGAAGTTTGAGCAGGCAATAAAATGGCAGCCAAGGCGGGTGACACCGTAAAGGTGGCCAACAAACCACCGGCAATGGCGTAGGCGTAAGTATTGGCCATGGGGCCAAAAATATGGCCCTCTACACCAGACAATGTGAAGAGGGGAATAAAGCCTGCAATAATAATCGCCGCAGAGAAGAAGATGGCGCGGTTCACTTCGCTGGCAGAATTGGCAATTTCAGCCAACTTGCCACGCAAATCCGTGCGCGTGCGCACACGGTGCAATTCGGTATCCACGGAGTAGCGCATAGAGCGCGGCTCAGAGAGGTGACGGAAAATGTTTTCCACCATGATCACAGTGGAATCCACAATCAGGCCAAAGTCGATGGCCCCCACAGACAACAAGTTACCCGACTCGCCGCGCATGTAAAGTATGGTAATGGCGAAGAACAGTGCGAAGGGAATGGTGGCTGCCACAATAATGGCACTGCGTAAATTACCCAAAAATAGCCATTGCACAAAGAAGATCAACACAATCCCCAGCACCATGTTGTGCAGCACGGTGTTGGTGGTGAGCTTAATGAGGTCGGTACGATCGTAAATACGTTCCATTTTAACGCCGGGCGGTAAGGTGCCGTCACTGTTCACCTTATCAATTTCAGCGCGCAATAATTCCAATGTAGGCATTGATTGCGCGCCACGACGCATCAATACAATTCCTTCTACAATATCGTCATCCTGATTCATCCCGGCAATACCCAAGCGGGGGCGATTACCCACCTTCACCTGCGCCACGTCCCCTATGGTGACCGGTATACCTTTAATACTGGTAATCATGGTGCCGCGCACGTCTTCCATGGAACGAATCAGACCCACACCACGCACCACTGCAGCCTGTGGACCAATGTCTACGGTTTGACCACCCACATTGATGTTGCTGTTGTTGAGCGCTTGAATCACTTGCGGCAAGGTGACCCCATACGAACTTAGGCGCCGCTGATCTAACTCTATTTCGTAGGTCTTGGTTTTACCACCCCAACCATTAATATCGATTACACCCGGCACGCTTTTAAAGCGGCGGTTGAGCGTCCAATCCTGCAGTGTTTTGAGATCGGTGACGGAATAGTTGGGAGGCCCCACCAAACGATAGCGATAAATTTCGCCAATCGGGCTCCAAGGCGATATACCTGGTTGCGCGCCATTGGGCAGCGGGGGCAATTGCGAAAGTCGGTTTATCACCCATTGCTCGGCTTGCTGATAGGTGAAATCGTAGGTGAACTGCAGTTTGACATCCGACAGGCCAAACAATGAGATGGTGCGAATGGCTGTGACATTAGGAATGCCGGCCATTTGCACTTCAATGGGGATGGTGATGTAGCGTTCAATTTCTTCTGCGGACTGACCATCGCTTTGCGTGATGATGTCCACCAAGGGTGGTACTGGGTCGGGATAGGCCTCAATATTAAGGCGCTTAAAACAAATCATCCCCACCACAAATGACAGCAGCAGCAAGCTGACAATTAAGCGGCGGCGCTTGAGGGAAAACGCAATGATGGCATTCATGTAACTCGAGCCTTATTCGCCGCGCGCTGCGCGGTCGATGAAGAGGGTGCCGCTGGTGACAATTTTTTCACCTATGTTAAGCCCTGCCACTACTTCTAACATATTCCCCGAACGGCGGCCCACTGTGATATTGCGCAGACCGAGGGTACCGTTATCACCCGCCACCCACACGCGTGCCGTATCCCCTTCAAATACCACAGCGCTTTCAGGTACGCCCGGTGATTGTTTTTCATTACCGGTGATGATGCGAAAATTGGCAAACATCTCAGGCTTTAATGCACCATCGGCGTTACTGATTAGCGCGCGCAAGGCTACACGTCGGGTATTAACATCCACCACAGGTGCGATGGCCACAACTTTGGCGCTATAGACTTTGCCCGGCACGGCCAACACACGCACTTCCACCGGTGCGCCCACTTTCATGTGTGGTGCATCCACTTCACGCACCTGAGCCATCAACCAAAGAGAAGAAATATCACCAATGGAAAATACCGGGTTGGCAGCGCCGGCTTGAATGTATTGGCCTGGGCCCACCTGACGATCGGTGATGGTGCCGCTAATGGGAGCATTTACGGAAGCATGCGCACTTAAACCTACAGACGATTCCAGGGCATCAATATCACGCTCGGTTTTGCCTAAAATCTTAAGACGATTGCGTACCAAGGTAAGGGCGGTTTCTGCGGTTTTTAAATTGCCTTCTGCCGCGACCAAATCGCTGCGTGATTGCTCCCAATCGGCCAGCGAACCTGCCCGCGCATCAAACAAGCCATGCTTGCGACGTTCGTTCACTTGCGCTTGAGAAAATTGTGTTTTAGCCGTCATAAGGGTGGCACGAGCCGCAGCCAAATCATTGACGCCTTGGGCAAACTCTGTGGCTTCCACCACCATCAGTGATTGCCCGGCTTTTACCGTATCACCCGGGTTTACCAATACTTGAATAACCCGCCCTGAAAAGGGAGAAAACACAGCGGTGGTTTTATCCCCATTTAAAGCAATTTTGCCTTCTGTCAGCTGCTCATCTTGAAAACTCATGGCCGTAACAGCCATCACCTTAAAGCTGGCCAACTGTTTGTCGGTGGGTTTAAAAGTATCGGCCGGTAAAGCCGCAACAGGAGGGGCAACCGGGGTGCTGATAGCACGGCTGATAACAAAACCCAATACCGCCAATACCAACACCCCACCCACCAGACTGAATAAGGTGCGGCGAGAGGGTCGGTATTTGCTTAAAAAAGCCATGGGTGGAAGACCCCATTGGGACATGTTATTTCCTTGAAATCATTTAAGAATAGCACTTTGGAGGCGCAGTTTGCCATAGCAGACATGACAAATCTATGACAGAACGGATACAAATGCGTTTATTGACCATAGGATGGTTGAATAAAACTGGCACCGCGGTAGTGCAAGGATTCAGCCAAGGCCTCTGAATGTATGTGCTCATGACCCCCCAAATCGGCCACGGTTCGGGCCACGCGCAGTACGCGGTGCACGCCTCGGGCCGAGAGTTGAAAGCGCTCGGCTGCTTGCATAAGCAATATTTGCCCAGCCGAGGTTAAGGCGGCCCATTGGTCCAACTCTCCTGGATTAAGCCAAGCATTGGGCTTGCCTTGCCGGTCTCGCTGTCGTTGATGGGCCATGATCACCCGCGCCTGAATGGTGCTGGAGGGCTCACCTGTGGGGCCACGCTGTAAATCTTGAGCGGCCACCGGCGGCAGACCCAAGCGAATATCGATGCGGTCCAGCAAGGGGCCTGAAATACGCCGTATAAGTCGCGCCACCTGTTCTGGGCTGCAATGGCATTGCCCCGAAGGATGGCCCCGATAACCGCAGGGGCACGGGTTCATGGTGCCCACCAGTTGAAAGCGTGCCGGAAAGACTGTTTTGCGTGCGGCCCGCGAAACACATACCTCGCCGGTTTCTAAGGGTTCACGCAACATATCCAGCACGGTTCGTGAAAACTCGGCCATTTCGTCCAAATGCAAAATTCCGCAATGCGCCAGCGACACCTCTCCGGGCCGCACCATAAGCCCACCTCCCATCATGGCCACGGTGGTGCAGGAATGGTGGGGGTGGCGAAAAGGCCGGCGGCGCCATTGTTGTGCGGAAAATACTTCGTGGCTTGCGCAATACAATGCGGCCGAGGCCAGCGCCTCGTCCTCAGTGAGCGGCGGGCAAATTCCGCAGAAGCGTGCCGCCAGCATGGATTTTCCTGTACCCGGCGGCCCCACCATGAGCAGATGGTGCCCTCCTGAGGCGGCAATTTCTAGGGCACGCCGTGCTGGGGCCTGACCCCGTACGTCCGCCATATCGGGGTATTGGGGTTGCGTGACAGAAGGCATGAAGCGTTGCGGCTTCATTATTTGCTTTCCTGACAAATGGCCGCATACCTCTAATAAATGAGCAGCAGGTAAAACCACCGTACCCTGTGCATGTGCCGCTTCCTGGGCGCTGCATTGAGGCAATATAAAGGTGCGGCCACTGGCTCCAGCAGCCACCGCCATGGGCAAACCCCCATGCACCGCACGCAATTCACCGGTTAGGGCCAACTCGCCAACGAATTCATAACGCGATAAATGACGATCATGTAATTGGCCGGAGGCTGAAAGAATACCCAAAGCAATGGGCAGATCGAAGCGGCTGGATTGTTTGGGTAAATCGGCAGGGGCTAAATTAACAGTAATGCGACTGGCTGGAAAATCGAAATGGCAATTGGCAAATGCGGCACGCACACGCTCGCGGCTTTCGCGCACCTGAGCGTCGGGCAAGCCCACCAAGTTAAATTGCGGTAAGCCATTGGCTAGGTTGACCTCCACGCGCACCAAGGGCGCAGTGGCACCATTTAACGACCGACTGAAGACCTGCGCGAAGGCCATAACCGCCCTTAACAAAAAGGGTTATTGTGCCAACAGGTTTATTTTTAGGGCGTTCAAAAAGAGGTAAAAATTACGCTTACAACATCCCTAAGGTCAGTTGTGCCGCCTCGCTCATGCGATCCCGCGTCCAAGGCGGCTCCCACACCAATTCCACTTTGGCGCTGTTCACCCCCGGCACTTCCATTACACGCCGCTCCACTTCACCGGGGAACGTTTGTGCCACCGGACAGCCCGGTGCGGTTAAGGTCATTTCAATATCCACATGAGCGCTGTCGTGATCAATGCTGAGCCCGTATATAAGTCCCAAGTCGTAAATGTTTACGGGGATCTCGGGGTCGAACACGCTTTTTAATGCAGCCACCACCGCATCTTCTAGAGACCCTTCGGGGTCAGACCCCAGATGACTCAGGTGACTGGGGTCTGACCCCTCAAAAGACCCCTCAGCAGCGGGTACTGGTTTTCCTTCAGACAAGGGTTCGGGATCATTGAGCCAATTGGACATAATTATTCCGTAGAAGCCGGTTGTGCTTCGTTTTTAAGGGCTGAATTTAGGGTATGCCAGGCTAAGGTGGCGCACTTCACACGTGCTGGAAACTCGCTCACACCCGCCAATACCTTTAACTTGCCCAAATCCACTTCTGTTTTTTCACCCATCACCAAATGATGGAATTCTTCAAATAACGCCGCCGCTTCCAATTCTGTTTTACCTTTTAGGGCTTCGGTCATAAGCGAAGCAGAGGCTGTGCAAATAGCGCAACCGGACCCTTCAAAACGAACGTCTTGAATAACACCCTCTTGTACCATTAAGTTGAGCGTCAGTTGGTCGCCACACAAAGGGTTAAACCCTTCCGCATGGCGATTGGCGCCTGTCAGGGGGCCAAAGTTTCTGGGGCGACGGTTGTGATCAAAAATCACTTCTTGATAAAGTTCGCGCAGATCGCTCATTTTAAAAACAACTCCTCAACACGGCGCAATGCCACAAACAAAGCGTCCACCTCTTCCAAAGTGTTGTAAAAAGCAAAAGAGGCGCGCGCAGTGGCCATAACAGAGAAGTGATCCATCACCGGCATGGCGCAATGATGTCCCGTGCGGATAGCCACACCGGCGCTATCTAAAATAGTGCCAATATCATGCGGATGCACGCCTTTTAAGGTGAAGGACAGAATAGAGGCTTTGCCTGGTGCTGTGCCAATGATGCGCAATCCTTCAAAAGCCTCTGCTTGCTGTGTGGCGTAGGCCAGCAAACGGTCTTCATGGGCGGCGATGTTATCCAACCCAACCGATTCAACAAATTCAATAGCGGCACCCAAACCCACCACACCGGCAATATGCGGTGTACCGGCCTCAAACTTATAGGGCAATTGGTTGTAGGTGGTTTTTTTAAAGGTGACATGGGCAATCATGTCGCCGCCCCCTTGATAGGGAGGCATTTTTTCTAATAGTTCACGCTTACCATACAACACGCCAATCCCTGTGGGCGCGTAGAGCTTATGTCCCGAGAATACATAAAAGTCGCAGTCCAAGGCTTGCACATCCACCGCCAAATGGGGCACAGCCTGGGCACCATCCACCAACACCACTGCGCCCACGGCATGCGCTGCACGGATCATATCCGCCACAGGGTTTACCGTGCCCAAGGCGTTAGAAACCTGTGTAATGCCCACCAGCCGCGTTTTGCTGTTCATCATGGCTTGCGCCGCACCCTCCACCAGCGCGCCACGGTCATCAATGGGAATAACCTTTAAAACAGCGCCCGTGACCTCACACAACATCTGCCACGGCACGATGTTGGCGTGATGCTCCATTTCGCTGACCAATATTTCATCGCCTGCTTTAAGGTTGCTGCGCCCCCAACTATGCGCCACCAAATTAACGGCTTCGGTGGCACCGCGTGTAAAAATAATTTCTTCTCTCTGAGCGGCGTTCAAAAACCTTCGAACAGTATCGCGCGCGCCCTCAAAGGCGTCGGTGGCTTCTTGGCTTAGGGTATGCACGCCACGATGCACGTTGGCGTTTAAAGCTTCGTAATAGTGGCGTTCAGATGCAATCACCGCATTGGGTTTTTGACTGGTGGCCGCGTTATCCAAATACACCAGGGGCTTGCCATGCACCTCACGGCTTAAGATAGGAAACTCTTTGCGCCAAACGTTTACATCAAACACGAATGGCTCCTTTTAGCAATTGATTCAGTGCGTCACGCAGCACGGGCTGCTCGATACGCGCTGAAATATCCAAAGCAAAAGCTTCAATCAGTAAGGCACGTGCTTCAGTGGCAGCAATGCCACGCGAGCGCAAATAAAACCACTGCTCATCGTCTAATTGCCCCACCGTGGTGCCATGACTGCATTTAACGTCATCAGCAAAAATTTCTAATTGCGGCTTGGTGTCCACTTCCGCTTTATCTGATAACAGTAAATTGTGGTTGGATTGCTCGGAGCGGGTGTGCTGCGCATCCACAGCCACCACAATCTTGCCATTAAAAACCGCCCGCCCGCCCAGCAATATGCCCTTATAGCATTCGCGGCTAGCGCAGTCTGGGCTGTTGTGACGAATGCTGGTGTGAAAATCTTGATGCCCGCGTTCTTTAATGTAATACACGCCGTTCATCACCACTTCAGCGCCCGTCTCATTCAATTGCGTTTCGATATCATTTCGACCCAAGGCACCAGAGAGGGCGAAGGCGCTGGAATGCAGATGACTGTTGCGATGCTGTGTGGCTTGTATGGTGGCGATGTGATAGCCGTGCTGGGCTTCTTGCTGAACTTTGATGTGCGTGATGTGGGCATTATCTTGAGCGTTGATGCGAGTGACCACGGTATTGAGATACGGTGCATCCACTAAGCCAATATATTGTTCCACCACTGCAAAATGACTATTAGCACCCCCCTCAATCACATGCACCAAATGTGCGGCATGTTGTGCGGCGGTGCTCACCACCAATATTAATACCGGCTCATGCACCACCACGCCTGCTTCTGCGTTAAGGACGGCACCATCAGTCATAAAGGCGCCATTGAGTGCCGCAAAAGGGGTGTGCTGTTGGGCGGATTTAAGCAGTGCGTGTAAACGCGTGCGTTGTGCATCATTTTGTGCTGACCAGGGCGCCGCATGAAATCCTTGCGGTAATTCGCTAACACACGAGAGTTCGGGTTTAAACGCACCATCCACAAACACCAAACGATGGGACGTTTCGGGCAATAGCGCGCGTGCCTTTAAGGCTTCCCACGACAAAGCGGCATCGGGCGCTATGGCGCATGAGAGTGCCAATTTTTCCAGAGCCGCCACACTGGTGTATTTCCAGTCTTCATGCTTAGTGGTGGGAAAGCCTTGCTGAGCAAAATGCTTCCAAGCCTCAAGGTGGGTCGCGCCACCTAAGCGCTTGGATTCCCGATCAAACTCTGTTTGGTAGTGAGCAATCGTCATGATTAACTACGCACCGTGCCTGCAGGTGCGTCACTGCCCAACCACGCGTAACCTTGTTTTTCTAATTCGTGAGCCAATTCAGGGCCGCCGGAGCACACGATGCGCCCTTCTGCCAAGACATGCACAAAATCAGGTTTAATGTAATCCAACAAGCGTTGGTAATGGGTGACCAAAATCATAGCGCGTTTGGGGCTACGCAAACTGTTCACACCGTTGGCCACAATTTTAAGCGCATCGATATCCAAACCCGAATCGGTTTCATCCAAAATAGCCAGAGTGGGCTCTAGCACCGCCATTTGCAAAATCTCGTTGCGTTTTTTTTCGCCGCCGGAAAACCCTTCGTTTACGGATCGATAAAGCATGGCTTCATTCATTTCCATTAACTTCATTTTGTCTTTCACCAAGGTTAAAAAGTCCATGGCATCAAGCTCAGGCAAACCGCGATGGGTGCGTTGTGCATTGAGTGCTGCTTTCAGCAAATACACATTGCCTACGCCGGGAATTTCTACCGGGTATTGAAAAGCCAAAAAAACGCCTGCACGCGCACGCTCTTCCACCGCCATAGAAATTAGATCGTGGTCTTGGTATGTAATTGAACCAGAAGTGACAGTGGCATTTTCACGCCCGGCCAAGACGTTGGCCAAGGTACTTTTTCCTGAGCCATTGGGCCCCATGATGGCGTGAATCTCTCCCGCTTTTACTTCCAGGTTGATGCCCTTCAGAATTTCTTTATCACCTACGGCGGCGCGCAAATCTTTAATGCTTAGCATATTCATGTCCTAATGTTAATCCTTAACCAATACTGCCTTCTAGGCTTACGCCCAATAGTTTTTGCGCTTCTACGGCAAACTCCATGGGCAATTCTTTAAATACTTCTTTGCAAAATCCATTCACAATCATGGACACCGCATCTTCTGCGCTAAGGCCACGTTGACGACAGAAAAACAATTGATCCTCTCCAATGCGCGAGGTGGAGGCTTCATGCTCTACGCGCGCCGAAGCGTTTTTCACTTCAATGTAAGGAAAGGTATGGGCTTGGCATTTGTCGCCCAGCAGCAATGAGTCACATTGGGTGTAATTGCGCGCGTCTGTGGCGGCACGGGCGATGCGCACCAACCCGCGATAGGCCTGCTGGCCATGTCCCGCGGAAATACCCTTCGAAATAATGGTGCTGCGTGTGTTTTTTCCCATGTGGATCATTTTGGTGCCGGTGTCGGCTTGCTGACGATGATTGGTCAGCGCCACTGAGTAAAACTCGCCCACAGAATCATCGCCGCGCAAAATAACGCTGGGGTATTTCCAAGTGATGGCGGAACCTGTTTCCACTTGCGTCCACGAAATGCGTGAACGCGCACCGCGGCAATCCCCACGTTTGGTGACGAAATTATAAATACCGCCTTTGCCCTCTTTATCGCCGGGGTACCAATTTTGTACTGTGGAATATTTAATTTGAGCGCCTTCTAAGGCCACCAGTTCCACCACGGCCGCATGCAATTGATTTTCATCGCGCATGGGGGCGGTACAGCCTTCTAGGTAGCTGACATAGGCATCACGATCCGCAATAATCAATGTGCGCTCAAACTGACCGGTGTTCTTGGCGTTAATACGGAAGTAGGTAGAAAGCTCCATGGGGCAGCGCACACCGGGGGGAATGTAGACAAACGATCCGTCGCTAAATACCGCGGAATTAAGAGCCGCGTAAAAATTATCTTGCACCGGCACCACAGTGCCTAGATATTGGCGCACCAATTCGGGGTGCTCTTTAACGGCTTCAGAAAACGAACAAAAAATAATCCCTTTCTCCGCCAACTTATCCTTAAAGGTGGTGGCCACCGACACGCTATCAAACACCGCATCCACCGCCACACCGGCCAGAATGGCGCGCTCATGCAAAGGGATGCCTAATTTTTCGTACGTTTTAAGAAGCTCAGGGTCCACCTCATCCAGACTTTTAGGACCGTCTTTTTGTGACTTGGGTGCGGAATAATAAATAATGTCCTGAAAATCGATTTTAGGATGATGCACGCTGGCCCAATGGGGTGGCGTCATTTCCAGCCAGCGACGGTAGGCCGCGAGGCGCCATTCCAACAAAAATTCGGGTTCATTTTTACGCGCCGAGATGTGACGCACGGTGTCCTCAGAAAGCCCTTTGGGCAATGAATCTGATTCTAGTAAGGTTTCAAAACCGTGTTGGTATTCTTGGCTAACCAAATCGTCTAGGGTGGAGGTGCTTTTGCTCACAGCGTGACTCCTCTGTTGCTGTCTGTGGTGGCCCCTTGGCGCATCATGACAATGGGGTGGGTGGAAATGGTCATTTCCTCTAGGGTGACACTGGCCAGGGCATCATTTACCGCCTGACTGATGCGCTGCCAATTGGCTTTCACTGAACAGGCGGTTTCGCGCTTGCAGCTGCCTGGCTTTTCCGCAGTACCACAGTCGGTAAGGCCGAAAGGCCCTTCCAAGGCGCCAATGACGTCGGCCATGGTGATGCTCTGCGGCGAGCGGGCCAGTAAATAACCGCCTTTAATGCCGCGCTGCGACTCTAATAAGCCGGCCTTTGTCAGGATTTTGAGTAATTTGGTGGCCGTGGGGAGCGCGATGCCCACCGCCCCTGCAATTTCCTGGGTGGCGTGCAAGCGCTGCGGCTCACGGGCCAAATAGGTCATGATGAGGGTGCCGTAATCGGTCAATTTGCCCATCTTGATCATAATCAGGTGCCGTCCTAGGGTTAATGGCTTGCATGGCCAATGGGTTAAGCAAAAGTGGACTGTTATAGTACCATATTGTCATGATCACCAATAGGCACACCTGCTAGAATCGGGCGAATCACTTTCAGGATAATCATGGTTCCCCATCTCACTACAGCCCTTACCGGCCCATTACAGACCTTAGAAAAACAGATTCTTGAGGCCATGCCGGCCATCGAGCATTGGTTCCGCCAGCAATGGCAGGAGCATTCGGTCCCCTTTTACACCTCAGTGGACTTGCGAAATTCTGGTTTTAAGTTGGCTCCCGTGGATACCAATCTGTTCCCCGGTGGCTTTAATAATCTGCGCCCAGAGTTCCAACCGCTTTGTATTCAGGCGGTTATGACGGCCGTGGAAAAAATTTGCCCCGACACGCGGCAGTTTTTACTCATTCCTGAAAACCACACACGCAATCTCTTTTATCTACAAAACGTCGCCGCCTTGCAATCCATCCTGCAAAAGGCCGGGTTTTCCGTGCGCGTCGGCAGCCTGTTGCCCGAAATCACCCGACCCACCGCCATTGACCTGCCCTCGGGCGACAGCGTCTTGTTAGAACCCATTAAGCGCCAAGGCAATCGTTTAACCTTGGACGGCTTCGATCCTTGCGCCATTTTGCTCAACAATGATCTTTCTGCCGGTATCCCCGACATTTTGCGCGGACTCTCGCAACCCGTGGTACCGCCTTTGTACGCGGGTTGGAGCACGCGGCGAAAATCGCAGCATTTTGCTGCTTACGATCGTGTGGCAGAAGACTTTTCAAAACTCATTGGCATAGACCCTTGGTTTATTAACCCGCTTTTTTCTCACTGCGGACAAATCGACTTTTCAGCCACTGAGGGGCAAGACTGCCTGTCCACCCAAGTAGAGTTTTTACTGAGCGAAATACGCGATAAATACGCAGAATATGGCATTAAAGAAGAGCCCTTCTTAATTGTAAAGGCCGATGCCGGCACCTACGGTATGGGCATCATGACGGTGAAAAGTCCCGATGATGTAAAGCAGCTTAACCGCAAACAGCGCAATAAAATGTCCACCATTAAAGAAGGTCAGGCGGTGACCGAGGTGCTGATTCAAGAGGGGGTATATACCTTCGAGAGCGTAGACGGGGCGGTGGCTGAGCCTGTTGTGTACATGATTGATCACTATGTGGTGGGTGGGTTTTATCGCGTGCACACGGAGCGCGGCATAGATGAAAACCTCAATGCGCCGGGCGCTCGTTTTGTACCTCTGGCCTTCGAAACATCGGCCATTGCACCGGACCAAAAACAATTACCCGGCACGCCTCCCAATCGTTTCTATACCTACGGCGTGGTAGCACGGTTGGCCATGTTGGCCGCCTCCCTGGAGCTTGAAACCATGGCCCAGCAGTTCACCGATTAAGGAGCGCTTTTGGATATCGCTTTTGTACTAGACCCCTTAGAAAGCCTAAAGCCCGCCAAAGATTCCAGCATTGAAATGATGCGCGCGGCCACCCGTCATGGCCATCACTTATGGGCCATTGAGCCTGGTGGGTTAAGCTTGGCGGGGGGCGTCGTACTGGGTTCGGTGCGAGCACTTACTCTCACTGAAGGACCCGTTTGGTATAGGGCTAATGCCCCCGTTACGCGCGCCTTAACGAGCTTTTCAGCCGTCTTAATGCGCCTTGACCCACCTTTCAACATGGAATATGTGTACCACACCTATTTGCTGGAATTGGCCGAAGATCAGGGTGCACGCATCTTTAATCGCCCGCGCGCACTGCGCGACTTTAACGAAAAATTATCCACCGCTCGCTTTCCTCAACTCACACCACCGCTCATCGTGGCGCGCGATCAATTGGTCTTGCGGTCGTTTATTGAAACCCAAAAAGATGTCATTTTAAAACCCTTAGACGGTATGGGCGGCAGCGGTATTTTTAGAGTGCGCACAGGCGATGCCAACCTAGGTGTGATTTTGGAAACCATGACCCATCACGGCAACCACACCATCATGGCGCAACGCTACTTGCCAGAAATTACCGAGGGTGACAAACGGATATTGATAGTGGATGGCGTGCCTATGCCCTATTGCTTGGCGCGACTGCCAGCACCGGGCGAGACGCGTGGTAACTTGGCCGCCGGTGGTACGGGTCGTGCGCAGCCCCTCTCTGCCCGCGACCTTGAAATTGCCAATACCGTGGCACCAGTCTTAAAGCGTGAGGGGTTGCTCCTGGTGGGTTTGGACATCATAGGAAATTGCCTCACAGAAATTAATGTGACCAGCCCCACCTGTATGCGTGAAATTCGAGACCAAACTGGATTGGATATTGCCGATGCCGTCATTACGGCCATAGAGAAAGCACTCATGGGGTCAGACCCCACCAGGGGTCAGACCCCTGGTGGGGTCTGACCCCAAAGCCAGCCCCAAAGCCACCCATGCTAAAGCGCCAAGCGGCAAATGCGTTCTACCAACTCCCCAAAAGAGAGGCCTTCTACGGCGGCCGCTTGCGGCAGCAAGCTGGTGCTGGTTAAGCCTGGTAAGGTATTGACTTCCAAACACCATAAGCGCCCCTGGGTATCCAGCCTAAAATCGCTACGACTGTAACCACGTAATTTCAAAGCTTGGTGAGCGCATAAGGCCATATCTTGAACCTTGCCATAGGGGTCAGACCCCAATTTGGCAGGGAAAATTTCTTCGGCACCACCGGGTTGATATTTGGCCGCATAGTCAAAAATCTCACCTTTTTTCAATTTGATTTCACCCACGGCCAGCGCTTCATCTCCTAAAACAGGGCAGGTCAGTTCTCGACCAGACACAAAGCACTCAACCATCACTTCGTCATCATGGCGCAGCGCTTCGGTGATGGCAGGAGCCAGCTGAGCCGGCTCACGCACCAAGGTTAACCCCACTGTAGAACCTTGCTTGCTGGGCTTCACAATCACGGGCCAACCCAAGGTTTTACTCACTTGCTCTGCCGTCACGGGGGCCATCAACCATTCCGGGGTGGCCACACCTGCAGCGACCAACAAGCGTTTGGTAATGTCTTTATCCATAGCCATGGCACTGCCCACCACACCGCTGCCGGTATAAGGAATTCCTGTGAGCTCTAACAAGGCCTGCATACGGCCGTCTTCGCCAAAACCCCCGTGCAAAGCGATAAACCACACATCAATGTGGGCCAATTGGGGTGCTTGCAAAAATGACAACAAATTTAAGGAGTTGTTTTTGGGGTCTGACCCCAAAACAAGCCCATCAAAGGGGTCGGTGCCCACTTTGCGAGAAAATAATTGGGTTTCTTGTGTGGGGCTTAGCAAGCCCTGTGCGGTATCCACTGCCCATACTTCGTGACCACGGGCGCGCAAAGCCGGCACCACTTGCGCGGCACTGGCAATGGACACGTCGCGCTCCGAGCTGGTTCCTCCTAACAGAACAGCAATCTTCAGTTTGGTTTTCGTCACCATAGGTTAACCGCTGTTACGCAATCCCGCCGCCACGCCATTAATGGTGAGATAAATGGCACGCTTCACCACCTCGTCTTCATTGCCTGCACGATAGCGATGCAGCAAATCCACCTGCAAATGATTTAAGGGATCTAAATAGGGGCTGCGTTCTCGAATACTGCGTGCCAAAGTGGGGTTGGCTTCTAAGAAATGCTTTTGCCCAGTAATGTCGCACAGCGCTTTGGAGGTGGCATGAAACTCCTGTTCGATATCGCTAAAGATGCGCTCGCGCAACGCCACATCACCCACCAAAGCTGCGTATCGCGTGGCAATGCTGAAGTCCGCCTTAGCCATCACCATGTCCATATTGGAGAGCATGGATTGTAAGAAAGGCCAGGTTTGATACATCTGTTGCAACTGACTTAGCCCATCCGCATGACGCTTACGAAATTTTTCTACAGCAGAACCAAAACCAAACCAACCCGGAATAATCATGCGCGATTGGGCCCAACTAAACACCCAAGGAATGGCGCGCAAATCCTCAATGCGATCCGATTGCTTGCGCGAAGCGGGGCGGCTGCCAATATTAAGCTGAGCAATTTCACGCACGGGTGTGGCTTCACGGAAAAACTGATTAAAGTTTGGCGTTTCATACACCAAGCCGCGGTAGCGTTCAAATGAATGTTGCGATAGCTCTTCCATCGCTTCGTAAAATTGTTCGCGCCCATGCAAATCACGATCACCATCCAATAACGTGGCTTCTAAGGTGGCTGCTACCAGGGTTTCTAAATTGCGACGACCGATGCCGGGGTCGGAATATTTACTGGCAATCACTTCGCCTTGCTCGGTTAAGCGAATCTGTCCGTTCACGCTGCCGGCAGGCTGCGCCAAAATTCCGTAATAGCTGGGGCCACCGCCACGACCCACAGAGCCTCCGCGGCCATGGAACAAGCGCATCTCAATACCGTACTCATTAAATACTTCTACCAATACCTTCTCGGCTTTATAAAGCTCCCAATTGGCCGTGAGAAAGCCACCGTCCTTGTTACTGTCTGAATAACCCAGCATCACTTCTTGCGTAAGCTGACGACTCTCTAACAAAGCCCGATACAACGGAATAGAAAAGAGGCGTTGCATGATGGGGCCGCAGCCTTGTAAATCACCAATGGTTTCGAACAAGGGAATAATGTTCATGGCCAAGGTGGGCGTTTTTCCGGGACGCAACAGGCCCACTTCTTTTAGCAACAACGCCACTTCTAACAGATCACTTACGCTATCTGTTTTAGAAATAATGTAATTAGGCAGCGCTTGCGGTCCTAAGCGCTGATGCATCGCCGCCAACATGTCAAAAATAGTTAATTCTTTTTGCACCACTTCATCATATTGCGCAAAGGGTGAGCGCAGAGGGCGCGTGCTGGTCAACTCTTTTACCAGCAAATCAATGCGCTGATCTTCATTCAGCGCTTTATAGTCCACACCGGTACCCGCGTGCAGTAAGAGTTCGCTCACACAGTTTTCATGAAATTCGGAATGCTGACGAATATCTAAGGGCGCCAAATGGAAACCAAAAGAAGACACGGCACGACGCAAGGAGCGCAGACGACCACCTGCCAACAAGCGCGAACCATGTTGTTGCAAAGAATCTTCCATCACCTCTAAGTCTGCCGCAAACTCTGCCACGGAGGCATAAGACTGAGGCGCATTAGCGTTAACTTCATACCCTGGGTGCGCCAAATGTATAGCAGTAACGCTTAAGCGTGCATGTATATGGGTAGCGGCGCGGCGATAGGGCTCTTCTGCACGACTGTCTTCTGATTCAGGTGATTGCTCGGCCAACTGCGTCAATTCTTCAGTAACCGGTACCAGGCGTGAAGAAAGGGACAATTCACCACGCAGGGTAATGAGTTGCTGCAAGTAAAAATCCAACACCACTGCCGTATGGCGACCTAAGGCTTGCTCGGTCACATCCGCTGTGACAAAAGGATTTCCATCGCGATCGCCGCCAATCCAGCTGCCCATGCGTAGAAATGAGGGTACGTTGTGCGATACTTCAGCGTACACCGGATCTTTGGCCAACAAATCTTCGATCTGCGCGCACAGATTGGGCACTTCCCGTAAGAACGTGTAGCGATAGTATGAAAGACCGTTTTCAATTTCATCGCGCACACGCAGCTTGAAGGTGCGCAATTCATTGGTTTGCCACAGCGTAAGAATGGCGCGCCGCAATGAGGCCTCATTCTCTTCCAGTTCTTCCGGTGTCATGGCCACGCGCGTGCGCTCTCCCAAACGCTTGGCAATCATCAAATGGCAATCCAACACGCTCTTGCGTTGCACTTCTGTGGGGTGTGCGGTGAGTACTGGAGAAATTAAAACCTTATCAAAAAAGTTTTTTAAGGTGCTGGCATTCACACCGGCTTCTTTAATGCGTTGCAAGGACAGTGCCAAGCTGCCTTCACGAGGAGGGGCGCCGGCTTGCGAGTAGGCAATGCGGCGGCGATTGTGATGCAAATCTTCGGCGATGTTAGACAGATGCGAAAAATAGCTAAAGGCGCGCACCACGGCAATGGTGTGCTGAGCGCTTAACCCATCCAGGCTATGCTCAAGATGCGTACGGTCGGCGGGGTTTTCGCCACGCCGATAACGAATGGCGCTTTGACGAATGCCCTCAATCAGGTGAAAAATGTCTTCACCTTCTTGCTCGCGCAAGGTGTCCCCTAAAATACGGCCCAAAAAGCGAATGTCTTCGCGCAGGGGTTGGTCCTTATCCAATGAAGAATCGCTCATACAAGCCTCCGGGAGGCTACACTCTTCATGCTAAACTTGACCCCATTGAGCGCCGCTCGCTCCATCCAATCAAACATCATGTCATCCGCTCCAAAAATAATCATTGCTACCCGTGAAAGTCGCCTGGCCTTGTGGCAGGCCGAACATATCCGCCACACATTAATGGGATTATATCCGCAGGCGAGCATCCAGTTGCTGGGAATGACCACCACCGGCGATCAAATTTTAGACCGTACCCTGGCCGCCGTGGGGGGGAAAGGCTTATTTGTGAAGGAATTGGAGACCGCCTTAGAGGAGGGACGGGCCGATATGGCGGTGCATTCCTTGAAAGACGTGCCCATGAACCTGACTGCCCCTTTTGCCATGTGTATTGTGGGCGAACGCGAAGACCCCCGAGACGCCTTTGTCTCCAACCAATATTCTGATTTGGCCGCATTGCCTGCGGGCGCTGTGGTGGGCACCTCCAGCCTGCGCCGCGAATGTCAGATACGCGCCCGTTTTCCAGGGTTGATCATTAAAGCCCTGCGCGGCAACCTCGATACCCGCTTGCGCAAACTAGATAATGGGGAATATCAGGCCATTATTCTGGCGGCAGCGGGTTTGCGTCGCCTAGGGCTTGAAAACCGCATTCGCTCGCTTATTTCACTAGAAGACAGCATTCCGGCAGTGGGACAGGGGGCCTTGGGTATTGAATATCGCGCCCATGATTTGGTCGCAGCCCAACTGCTGGCCCCGCTCACCAATTCCAAAACGGAAGCCTGTGTTTGGGCGGAACGCGCCCTATCGCGCCGCCTGGCCGGCAGCTGTGATGTTCCCCTAGGAGCACATGCCACTGTAAAGGGTACTATTTTGACCCTCAGCGCTTTTGTAGGCAGCCCTGATGGACAGGCATTGATTCGAGCCAGCGCCTCAGGCCCTATGGCTTCTCCTGAGCCTTTGGGAGAAACCGTGGCCCAGCAATTACTGGCACAAGGGGCCAAAGCCATTCTCGACGCCTGTCGAAGCGCGATCTAAGGACGATGCCCATGACAACCCTCAGCATGTCACCGGGCTCTGGCGGCCTAGTGGTGACGCGCCCCATCGAACAAGGGGCCGCCCTTATGCGCGGCATTGAAAAGGCAGGGGGGCGGGCCTGGCACCTGCCCACCATCGAAATTAGCCCCTTGCGCCCCAACCCAGAACGCATGGCAGATCGCCTGCGCGGCGCCCAATGGTTTGTCTTTATCAGTGGCAATGCCGTGCAGCAAGGCTGGCCCTTATTGCCTTTGTGGCTCACTCAACACGCCCAACTGGCAGCGGTGGGCAAACAAACCGCCTTACTGCTCAAAACAATCAGCCAGCGCGAAGTGTTGCATCCCACTGAAGGCGCCGATAGTGAGGCCTTGTTGGCTATGCCCGCCTTGCAAAAATTAACCGGACAAAAGATAGTGATTGTGCGCGGCGAAGGCGGGCGAGAATGGTTAAAATCCAGCTTAAGCAAGCGTGGGGCTGAGGTACTGTACTTAGAATGCTACAAACGGTGCCTGCCGCACTTGTCCATGGATGTATTGGATGATGCGCTGTTGCAAAACGCCGCCATCAGCGTGCAAAGTGTGGAATCATTACGCAACCTATGGCAACTCTGTGATGAGGCCCATCAGCAGAAATTGCAACAGCAGCCTTTTTTAGTGACCCACACGCGCATTGCCGATGCAGTGGCCGCCTTGGGCGTTAGCAACATCCACATGACCGAGCCTGGCGATGCCGCCATTATTGAGGGTTGGAAAAACTTGAAAGCGCACCATGGCCACTAACCCCACACCCACCCGCCGTTTTCGTTGGTTGCCCAACTTAGATCGCGTTACCGCGCGCACCGCCACCCTTTTGGCCCTACTGGCGTTGCTGCTGCTGGGCGGTTTATGGGTGGATTCCCGTCACGACATCGCCCGACTAAAAAATGACTTAAGCCAACGTTTGGGTGATGCCGATGCGCTGGTGAAACAAAATCAGGATGTTTCTGAAAAAGCGGAACGATTTACCCGCACCGCTGAGGATCGATTGGCGGCCATAGAGGCCAAACTGGCCACCTCACAAAACCAGCAGGTGGCATTAGAGGCCTTATATCAAGAGCTCTCGCGCAATCGCGATGATTGGGTGTTGGCGGAAGTGGAGCAGTTGGTGGTGATCGCCAATCAACAATTACAACTGACGGGAAATGTACAGTCTGCTCTGTCGGCCTTACAGTCTGCGGATACGCGCCTACAAAAAATGGATCGTCCTGCCTTGGTGGCCTTGCGTCGCGCCTTAAATCAAGACATTGATCGCCTGCGTGCTCTTCCTTTTGTAGACACCACAGGGATTAGCATTCGCATAGACAGCATCTCAGCCACAGTAGACGCCTTACCCTTGGCTTCTGAAACGCGGCCCGTGGCAGAAAAGCCTGCACCCCCCGCCGTGCCGGAAGGCACCGTGGCGCGCATGGGTCATGAACTGGCATTAGAACTGGCCAAAGCCGTGCAGATTCGTCGCATTGATGCGCCCGAATTGCCCTTGCTTAGCCCCGATCAGGCCTTCTTTTTACGCGAAAATTTAAAATTGCGCTTAATGTCTGCACGCCTCGGTGCGCTTTCACGCAATGAAGACAGCTACAAAGCTGATGTGCATACTGCCACCGATTGGCTAAACAGATACTTTGATCGCACCGCAAAACCCGTGCAAGCCGATTTAGAATCTTTGCGTCAATTAAACAATACGCCGGTAAGCATTGCCTTGCCCGATGTTAATGCCACGTTAAATGCAGTACGCAACGCACGCCTACCCAACAAGGCGCCGCAACGATGAGAAGTTTATTCTGGTTTATTACCCTGTTTGCCCTGGCCACCGTTGTGGCCATTGCGGTAAGCCTTAACACGGGTTATGTGTTGATTGTGATGGCGCCTTGGCGTATAGAGGTCTCGCTTGCGGTGTTTGTGATTGGCATGATTTTGGGGTGCTTGGGGTTATATGCGTTATCCCGCTTGGTGATCATGACATTGAGCTTGCCCAGCCGCGTGCAAGCGCATCGTCTGCGCCGTACACGCAGCCGCGCGCGCAATGCACTCTATCAAGGGTTGATGTCTTACTTTGAGGGCAACTTTAAAAAAGCAGAGCGCCAATCAGAATTGGCTTTAAGCACCGATGAATCACCTTTGCTATGCGCTATTGTGGCGGCACGTTCCGCCCATGAGCAACGGCACTTTGAAGCACGCGATCGTTACTTGGCACGTGTCGAAAACATGGGTGCGGAAGCGCGTTTATTGTTGCTCACCACGCGCGCGGAATTATTATTGGATGAGCGCCGTTATACGGAAGCCTTAGACTTGTTGCGCGAATCCCATCGACTGGCCCCCAAACATGTCCGCGCGCACCAATTGCTTTTGAAAGCGCAAATTTCCACCGGCGCCTGGAAGCCCGCTTTGGACACCGTTAACCTGTTGCAGCACTACGATGGCATTGATGCGCTGCAAGCTGCGCGCGTACGCCGCAACGCATGGCAACAACGCCTGCGCCAAAATGCCCACCAAGCCGATGAGTTGCGCGCCACCTGGCGTTCTATTCCATCCGACATGCGCTCAGATAATGAATTGGCACAGACCGCGGCGGGTTATTTCATAGATTTGGGGTTGCATACGGATGCGCTGGCGCTTCTTGAGCGTAACTTAGAAAAAGAATGGGACCCCGCCTTGGTGGCGTTGTACGGTGAATGCGAAGGACCCAGCCGCGAGCAAATTGAAAAAGCGGAACGTTGGTTGCAAGCGCATCCGGGCAATGCTGTATTGCTTCTCACATTAGCACGCCTGTGCATGCGGCAATCCCTGTGGGGCAAAGCACAAAGTTACCTGGATGCCAGTTTGTTTATTGAATCGTCGCGTGAAGGGCAACAACTAAAAGCGCAACTGGCAGAACAAATGGGGCCTTCGCGCACGCCCCAACGCACCGCCCCCGACATCGACCCCGAGTACGGTGCCGCTTAACTCTGCGCTGCAACCGCCTTCTTATCTACTGAAGGTGTGAAGGGGTCGGAATAAAATTCTTCACGTGGCAATCCTCTGGTTTCGGTAAACGCTTTCATGCCGGCTTCTACCATTAAGGGTGCGCCACAGGCGTACACCTGATAACCCGACAAATCTTTAAAGTCATCCAGAATGGCTTGATGCACAAACCCCGTACGCCCCTGCCAGTTGTCTGTGGACAGTGCGTGCGAGAGCACCGGAATAAAGGTAAATTGGCCACCACCTGATTGCCAGCCGTTTGCCAAGGCGCCGTGATACAAATCAGCCCGTGAGCGCACTCCCCAATACAGCACCATGGGCCGGGTAATGCCTTTTTCTCGCGCCGACTCAATCATGCCTTTAATGGGGGCAAAACCTGTGGCGCCGGCCATAAAGATAATGGGTTTGTCAGAATCTTCGCGCAGGAAGAAGGTGCCCAAAGGGCCCTCGAAGCGCAAAATGGCACGCTCTTTTAATTCATTAAACACGAAATTAGAAAAATTACCGCCCGTGTAGTGGCGAATGTGTAATTCGATAAAGTCGCCCTGGTGGGGGGCGTTGGCCAGGGAAAAACTGCGACGCTTGCCGTCTTTCAGTAAGATATCGATATATTGACCGGCCAGGAAATCAAATTTCTCATTGGCCGGTAGCTTAAGTTTTAAAATGACCACATCATGGTTGGAGCGCTCAATGGATTCCACGCGGCAGGGCAATTTTTTAACCGCAATGTCCTTGACCGCGATCACTTCGCGGGCTTCAATAACCACATCGCCAACCGGTTTGGCGCAGCAAAATAGCGCGCGACCTTGGGCAATTTCTTCAGGGGTGAGTGCTGAGGGCTGATAGTCCCCCAAATCCACGGAACCTCTTAATACGGTTCCTTTACACGAACCACAAGCGCCACTGCGGCAACCGAAGGGCAAAACATAGCCTTCACGCAAAGCGCCTTGCAATATGGTCTCGCCTTCCTGCGTTTTAAACTGGTGCCCACTGGGCTGAATGGTGACTTGAGACGACATGTTTATTTTCCTGATGATTCCTAAGGCTTCTTCATGCAACGCTGGTTAATCGTGGGAGCGGGCGATGTGGCACGCCGCATGGTGCCACTGATTCATAATCGGGTGCTGCTATTCGCCTTATGCCGCGATAAGACCGCTGCTGCACGCTGGCGTTCACTGGGTGCACTGCCTATTATGGGTGATTTGGACTGCCCTGCCACCTTACGGCGCTTATCTGGTTTGGCTCAGGGTATTTTTCATTTCGCGCCACCCCCCACCGCAGGCCTTCATGACCCCCGAACCCGCCATTTAGTAGCCGCATTAAGACGGGGCACGAGTCTACCACAGCATCTTATCTACATCAGCACCACAGGTGTTTATGGCCCCTGCGCAGGGGCTTGGTTGGATGAAACACGGCCCGTAAACCCTGTGACGGCCCGAGCGCTGCGCCGTGTTGATGCTGAGCGAGCGCTGCGCATATTTGGGACGCAAAGTAACTGTACGGTGACTATTTTACGCGCTCCCGGCATTTATGCGGAGGACCGCCTGCCCTTAGAGCGCCTCAGAGCAGGCTTGCCCGTTCCTGCTGCTCCCCATGACCCCTTCACCAACCATATTCACGCGCTGGATTTGGCCCGCGCTGCGGTGCGCGCCATGCATTATGGCCGCCCCAATCGGGTCTATAACGTCGTGGACGATTCAAACCTGACCTTGGGTCAATATTATGATCAGTTGGCGCACCGTCACGGTCTACCTCCTCCGCCCCGGCTGCCCTTGGACCGCCTCAAAGAGGTGGTGGGTGAAATGGGGTATAGTTTTATGTCCGAATCAAGGCGCATCGGTAACCATCGCATTAAAAGGGAGTTGGCCTTAGAATGGCGGTACCCGCACGTCATTCCAAACTGCTAAAAACGTCTATCTTCGTCAAAAAGCTGGACAACTTCGGTTAACATGAGCACAATTGCATCCATGAAAACTGTATTGGTGCTGCACGGACCTAATTTAAACCTGTTGGGTTCACGAGAGCCTGACATTTACGGCAAAACCACCCTCGAAGACATTGATGCCGGCCTTGCGGCCATGGCCAAAGCTCGCGGGGGTTCGCTGGTTTGCTTTCAAAGCAATTGGGAAGGGGCCCTCATTGATCGCATCCACACGGCTAAAACCGAAAAAGTGGACTACATCATCATCAACCCCGGCGGTCTTACCCATACCAGTATTTCTCTGCGCGACGCCTTGGCGGCGGCGGCAATTCCTTTTATTGAAGTTCATTTATCCAATGTTTACGCGCGTGAAGAGTTTCGCGCTCATTCTTATCTGTCCCCCATTGCCATGGGCGTGATTAGCGGTTTGGGTGCGCAAGGCTATCAGCTGGCGTTAGATGCATTGTTGAAAAAGGCATAACCCATGGATTTAAGAAAGCTAAAAAAACTGATTGATTTGGTGGAAGAGTCCGGTATTGCAGAACTTGAAATTACCGAAGGTGAAGAAAAGGTGCGTATTGCCAAGGCCAGCCCGGGCAACCAAACCATTCTCACCGGCGGTTATATGTCCGCCCACCAACCGGCCCCTGCCCAGGCTGCAGCGGTTCCTGCAGCCGCCATCGTCCCACCTACCTTAGAACAAGAGGGTCATGTGGTGAAATCACCCATGGTAGGGACTTTCTACCGCTCTCCTTCTCCCGGCGCTCCTTCATTTGTGGAAGTGGGTCAGTCCGTGACCGAGGGTCAGACCCTATGCATCATTGAGGCCATGAAGCTTCTCAATGAAATTGAATCGGATGTCACGGGCACCGTGAAACGGATTCTGGTGGAAAATGGCCAGCCTGTGGAATATGGTCAACCGTTGTTCCTCGTCACATCCGCTTAATATCTTTCCTCGGAACAGAGCCTCATGTTCGATAAAATTCTTATTGCCAATCGCGGCGAAATTGCCCTGCGGGTGCTGCGCGCCTGTCGCGAATTGGGTATTAAAACCGTAGCAGTGCATTCCGAAGCGGATGCCGATGCCAAGTATGTGATGCTGGCCGATGAGTCCGTGTGCATTGGCCCGCCCCCGTCGCAAGCCAGCTATTTAAATGTTCCTGCGATTATTTCCGCGGCAGAAGTGACGGGTGCCAAAGCCATTCACCCCGGCTACGGCTTCTTGTCTGAAAACGCGGACTTTGCCGAACGGGTCGAAAACAGTGGCTTTGTCTTTATTGGGCCGCGTCCTGAAACCATTCGCTTAATGGGCGACAAGATTAGCGCCAAGAGCGCTATGAAAGCCGCTGGCGTTCCGGTGGTGCCCGGTTCTGAGGGGCAATTGCCCGAAGACCCCAAAGACCTTAAAAAAATTGCCGCGCAGATTGGTTACCCTGTTTTAATTAAAGCAGCGGCTGGTGGTGGTGGACGCGGTATGCGTGTGGTGGCGCGTGAAGAGGATTTGCTGGGGTTTTTAGACCTTACACGCAATGAAGCGCGCAGCGCTTTTGGCAATGAAACCGTGTATATGGAAAAGTACCTAGGCCAGCCGCGCCACATTGAAATTCAGGTGCTCTCCGATGAACATGGCAACGCCGCCTTCTTAGGCGAACGTGATTGCTCTATGCAGCGACGCCATCAAAAGGTAATTGAAGAGGCGCCTGCCCCGGGGTTATCAGAGAAATTACGGGTCAAAATTGGCGAAAGCTGTGTGGCCGCTTGTAAGCGCATTAAATACCGGGGTGCCGGCACCTTTGAGTTTTTATATGAAAACGGTGAGTTCTATTTTATTGAGATGAATACCCGTGTACAGGTGGAGCATCCCGTCACCGAGCTCATTACAGGCATCGACATTGTGCAAGAGCAAATCCGCATCGCGGCTGGTGAAAAACTCTCATTTAGGCAAAAAGACATTGTCTTGCGTGGCCACGCTCTGGAATGCCGCATTAATGCAGAAGACCCCTTTACCTTTATTCCATCCCCAGGACGCATCACCCAGTACCATGCCCCCGGCGGCCCTGGAACGCGCATCGATTCACACATCTACCAAAACTATTTTGTACCCCCTTACTACGACTCCCTCATCGCCAAGGTCATTACCCATGGCGACACCCGAGCGCAGGCCATTGCCCGTATGAGAATTGCGCTCTCCGAAATGGTGGTGGAGGGCATTAAAACCAACATCCCCTTACATCAGCAACTCATGGACGACAAAGCCTTCATTGCCGGACAAACCAGCATTCACTACCTGGAAGAAAAACTCGCCCGCAAAAAAGCGACGGGCTAAATGGCCTGGACGCGTCTTACTGCAGCGGTATTGGCCCGTGATGCCGAGGCGCTATCTGAGGCTTTAATGGCCTGCGGCGCCTTGGCTGCCAGCATTGAGCAAGACTTCGCAACCACCCCCATTGAACATGAAATATTTGGTGAGCCCGATCAACCGGCTCCCGAACTATGGCCACATTGTTTAATAGAGGTCTTACTTCCATTAGAAGCAAGTGCTTACTCTGTAATGACTGCGGCCTGTGCTCAAGCCGGTCTTGTTGAGGTGCCTGCTTACCAAACCGATACACTCGCCGACCAAGATTGGGTGCGTTTAACGCAGAGTCAATTCGAACCTATTTTGGCCGCCCCCGGTTTATGGATTACCCCCACTTGGCATGTGCCCCCCGACCCCTTGGCACTGAATATTCGCTTGGATCCGGGACAAGCCTTTGGCACTGGCAGCCACCCCACCACCCAATTGTGTCTTGCTTGGCTGGTGGGCCATGTGCAACCGGGTATGAGCGTATTGGATTACGGTTGCGGTTCTGGCATTCTGGCTATTGCCGCCAAAAAGCTAGGGGCAGGGCAGGTGGTGGGGGTGGATTTAGATCCGGCTGCGGTGGTGACGGCACAAGACAATGCGCGTCACAATGAAGTGGTGGCGGATTTTTATCTGCCAGATGCGGCTACCTCTGGACTGTTTGATGGGGTGGTGGCCAACATTTTGGCGGCCCCCTTAACCTTATTGGCCCCGCTGTTATCGGCCCAGCTTAAGCCAGGCGGCTGGATTGCCCTATCGGGTATTTTGGCACGCCAAGGGGCAAGTGTTATAGAGGCCTATAAACCCTATTGCACCTTGCACGTTGAAGCCCAATCAGGGGATTGGGTCTGCCTCACTGGCCGTAAACATTAACGCCTTCGATCGTGGGGTGCGATAGCAGTGGATTCTTCATGCCAGACGCTATAAAATTCACTTTCAGCCATGCCATGGCCCGTGTCTATAACTTGTTTTATTACATGTGATGCTCGGCATTGTTTTCGGACTATTTATATAACATACTGAATTAGTTTAATAAAGTTAGACGGAGCGGCAAAGAATCAAGGTTGCGGTTCGGACGCAACAATAGCATCTAAAAAAGCGGCGAGTCCACTATGTCTGGACTGAGAACCGAAAAAGCCGACAAAACGGCTTAGAGGAGGCACAAATGCAGCAAGTAGACCGCACTCGTCACATCGATCACGTGATATCCGTAGTATCAGGCATAGAAGAGGTCGTCACTCCAACTCAAATGGATATGATTACCAATTCATGGACGCGCTGCGTGAACGAGCATGGCTTAGACCCTACCGCCTCACGCCCAGCCCGCATTCTGGAGCAAGCACAATTACGCGAGCATCAAGAGCAAGCCGAATCTTTCCAACGCGTTGCACGCGCGGGCATGGAGCAACTCTTTAAGCGCGTCTCCTCACTGGGCTATGTGGTTCTGCTCACCGATGCTGAAGGCATTACGGTGGATTACATTGGGAATGACCAGTGGGATCGTGAACTGAAGAAAGCAGGGCTTTACGTTGGCGCCGACTGGAACGAGAAACATGCGGGTACCTGCGGTGTGGGCACCTGTATTTACGAACAAGAAGCGTTAACTTGCCATCATGGTGACCACTTTGACGCTGCCCATATCAGCCTTACCTGTACTGCCGCACCATTATTTGATCCTACCGGTAACTTCATGGGCGTTTTGGATGTATCCGCACTCCAGTCCCCTGATGCGAAAGAGAGCCAGCACTTAACACGTCATCTTGCCACCATGTACGCGCAACTGGTAGAAGATGCGAATTTTATCCGCCATTTTCACAACCATTGGATTTTACGTCTTGGCACCGATTGGGCAATGGTAAACGTGAGCGGCGAATTTATGATTGCCTTCGATCGCGAAGGCACCATTGTTGGCGCCAACCACGCCGCCAGCAAGTCGCTGAAGGCGATGCCCAAAGGGATCTATGAGCCAACCCTAATTGGCCACCAACTCTCCGATGTATTCAAAACATCATTTGACGAAATCTGGCGTTTAACTCGTTTTAGCGTCACTTCTGAAAAAACAGTTCTGAGCACGCTGAATCACGAACTTTATTATGCAATGATCATTCAACCCAGACGCACGGCGGTTGACAACCAGCATGCACCCATTAGCACCTCAACTGATTCCTTAGATTTTTCACCGCTCAATACACTGGCCAGCGACGACGCCAAGATGACGCGCGTCATTGAGCAATCCAAACGACTGGTTAACAAAAGCGTCAACATTCTTTTGCACGGCGAGACCGGCACCGGGAAAGAAGTGTTTGCGCGTGCGCTTCATGAATCCAGCAGCCGTCGCAACAAAACATTCGTGGCGGTGAATTGCGCATCAATTCCTGAATCGCTTATTGAAAGTGAATTGTTTGGTTACGTGGGCGGATCATTCTCTGGCGCTCGCAGCAAAGGTGCGCGCGGTCTTATTTTGCAATCAGATGGCGGGACACTATTTCTCGATGAAATCGGTGATATGCCCCTAAACCTACAATCAAGACTGCTGCGCGTTTTATCCGAACGCGAAGTTGTTCCCGTAGGCGGCGACAAATCAATTCCCCTTGAGCTAACCGTGGTGGCGGCATCGCATCGTGACCTGCGACGCCTGATTATGGAGGGAACCTTTCGGGAAGATCTCTATTATCGACTGTGCGGCGCGGTCTTAAACCTGCCGCCCTTGCGCGAAAGAACCGACAAACAACATATTATTTCTCGCATTCTTGAACAGGAATGCACAAAAGCAGAAATTATTGCCAGCATCTCAGAAGAAGCAATGGGGTTGTTATTAAGATACCGCTGGCCGGGAAACATCCGCCAGTTGCGCAACGCCGTACGTTGCGCCCTGGCTTTTTGCGACAAGGGTGTTATTGAACCCTCTGACTTGCCGCAAGAATTTTTTGCAGACTTTAAAGAGCCTTCTTTTGATGAAGAACGGCGCAAATATCCAGCTCTGATCGAACCCGAGCCAATATCGACTGAGCCTCAGGCCCTTGTTGAAGACATAGCCGGTGGCCCCAACCAACTGTTGAACGTTCTACGCAAGCATCACTGGAACATTACCGCCGTTTCAAATGATTTGGGAATTTGCAGAGCCACGGTCTATCGACACATGAAGCGCCATTCCATCGTTTCTCCAAAACATAACGGATAGCTCTCGGCGTTTTATATGCCCATTGATTACAACTGACCCAACCCGCCATCGGCGACAATTTCAGCCCCGGTCATAAATGATGAGTCGCTGCAGCCCAGGAATAAAACGGCATTTGCAATTTCTTCTGGTGAGCCAAAACGTTTCATAGGAATGCCGGACAAAATATTGTCGGCAATGCTTTGCAACTCAGCTTCAGGCAAGCCCAGGCGACCAAAAATGGGCGTGAATGTAGGGCCTGGACTAATGGTGTTCACACGTATTTTTCTATCCACCAAATCAGCAGCAAAGCCACGCGCCAGAGAACGAACGGCTGCCTTTGTGGCTGAGTAAATACTGTTTCCTGCCCACGCCTTTTGATTTAACACTGAACTATTTAAAACAATAGCGGCGCCATCATTTAGATATGGCAAGGCTTTTTGAACGGTAAAGAACACGCCCTTAATATTAATAGCGACCATTTCATCAAACATTTCTTCGGTTGTTTCTTCCAGCGGGGCGCCCTTGAAAATACCTGCATTGGCAAACAGGAAATCAATCTTTCCAAGTTTATTTGTAACCTTACGGTAAAAACCATCCATTTCAGGCAGCGATGCGACATCTGCTTTAATGGCAAGAAATCCATGTTCTTTCGCCGCAGCAGCCAGTGCAACCGGATCGCGCCCTGTAATGGCGACATGCGCACCCTCTTTTAAAAGCATCTTGCCTGTTTCCAAACCAATGCCGCTACTGCCGCCCGTAACAACCGCTACTTTATTCTGATACCGCATACCATCCCCTAAATCGCATAAAGTTTAAATACCAATCACACCCTACACCTTGCGATACAGTTCAGAGCCTTTTTCCACAAATTCGTGGGCTTTGTCTTTCATTCCATGATCTAGGGCCTCTGTGTCGCTTAAGCCTTGGCGCGCGGCGTAGTCGCGCACATCTT
>Ga0118677_10000097_pt1 | contig 166593 bp, 181 predicted proteins | sample AliMusrvi5mmetaG_FD_86154 | JGI IMG/M metagenome (GOLD analysis project Ga0118677, IMG submission 86154) | reverse complement strand
CCAATGCCGCCCAACACCGCCGCAGTAAACGCCTTGAGTCCCAACATAAAACCCATGGTGTAATTGCCCACGCTGTAATAGGCCGCCACCATCACACCCGCCACTGCCGCTAATGCTGATCCGATCACGAAGGTGAACGAAATAATTTGATCCGTATTCACGCCCATTAATTGCGCCACCGCAGGGTTTTGCGCCGTGGCGCGCATGGCCCGCCCAAGAGACGTTTTTTGCACCAACATCAAAAGACCCGCCATGATGAGTGCTGCCAGCCCCATGATGGTGAGTTGAAGGGATGTGATGATGACACCGCCTAAGTTGTAACTGTCAATGCTCAGCACGGCGGGAAAAGAAATGTAATTGCGCCCCCAGATGAGGGCGGCGATTTGCTGCAGACTGATGGATAAGCCAATGGCGGTAATGAGAGGCGCCAGCTTTGGTGCGCGGCGCAGCGGCCGATAGGCCACGCGCTCAATGACAAACCCCAAGGCCATACATACAGGCGCCGCCACGGTTAAGCCCAACAACAACACCACGGGTCCGGGAAGCCCTAAGTGCGACAGCGCGCCAATAACGGAGAGCGCCACCAACGCACCCACCATCACCACTTCACCGTGAGCAAAATTAATCAGCTCCAAAATGCCGTACACCATGGTGTAGCCCAAGGCCACCAACGCGTAGATGCTGCCCAAGGTGAGACCGTTCACCAGTTGCTGGAGAAAAGTTTCCATGAATTTTTACACCCAGTCCCGCCCGATGAGGAATTTTTTTAGCAACGCATCTTCCACGCTGCCCGCTTCCGGTTTCCAATCGTAGCGCCAGCGCACGATGGGCGGCATGGACATTAAAATGGATTCCGTGCGTCCACCGGATTGCAGTCCAAACAAAGTGCCGCGGTCATAGACCAAATTAAATTCCACATAACGACCGCGCCGATAGGCCTGAAAGTCGCGCTCGCGTTCTCCATAAGGGGTGGCGTTGCGGCGCTCCACAATGGGCACGTAGGCCGGCAGGAAATGATCGCCCACGCTTTTCCACAGGGCCATGGCCTCTGTGAAGGGAAGTGAATTAAAGTCATCGAAGAAAATGCCGCCCACACCGCGCGGCTCCTGACGATGTTTTAAATAAAAATACTCATCACACCATTTTTTAAAGCGTGGGAAATGTTGTTCGCCAAAAGGGTTAAGCGCTGCTTTGCAGGTGTTGTGAAAATGCACGGCATCTTCTTCAAAGCCATAATAGGGCGTTAAGTCCATGCCACCACCAAACCACCACACCGGATCGGATTGGTCATCAAAGGCGGCGAAGAAGCGAATGTTCATGTGCACCGTGGGCGCGTAGGGGTTGCGCGGGTGCAGCACCAAGGACACACCCAACGCTTCATAGCGACGCCCGGCCAATTCCGGGCGATGGGCGGATGCCGACGGCGGCAGGCCCTCCCCCATCACGTGGGAAAAATTAACACCGCCGCGCTCAAACAGACCCCCTTCTTCCACCAATGCGCTAATGCCGCCGCCACCGGCGGGGCGCTGCCAACTGTCGCGACGAAAGGTGTGGCCATCGAGGGCCTCCAGGCGCGCCACAATGGTGTTCTGCAATTCCAACAAATAGTCTTTAATAACGGCCACATCCATGGGACTGGGTTTCCTAATAATATGCAACGCTACTATACGGGGTGAGTGCTTGCGGCGGCAATGCCCTTGGGTGCGATACACTGACAGCACCATGAAACGCTTAACCCCCCATCCACGCGCCCTGCGCGCCCATTTAAGCCGTGGCGGCTTGGTGGCCTATGCCACCCGAGCCGTATTCGGTTTGGGTTGTGACCCGCGCAGCGCAAGGGGGTTACGCCGCCTATTGCGCCTCAAACGTCGTCCGGCTCATAAAGGCTTGATTGTAATTGGCGATCGTTGGCCGCGACTGCAACCCTTTCACGCACCGCTCACGGAATCGCAGAGCGCTCGGGTGGCTTCTGATGAAGCGGCGTGCACCTGGTTGCTGCCCGCTGGTCGTCGCGCTTGGCCCCTGCTCACGGGAGGCGGCCTGCCACGGCGCATGGCCTTGCGGATGGATCGGCATGCGGATGCGGTTCATTTATGCCGTGCTCTGCGCATGGCCTTGGTATCCACCAGCGCCAACCGTGCTGGGCAGCGTCCTGTTAAAACCACTCGGGAATGCTTGCGTCAATTTGGCGGGCAGGTACGCGTACTGCCCGGGCGCGTGGTGCCGCGCGCACGTCCTTCAAAAATTATCGATGTGGTGAGTGAAGCGATTATTCGCAAGTGACCGATAGGGGTCAGACCCCCCCAGGGGTCAGACCTCGCTTGGGGTCTGACCCCTAGGGGGGTCTGACCCCTATTTCAATGCGCGCCAACCAATATCTTTGCGATAGTACATGCCGTCAAACTGAATGGCTTCTACGCGGGTGTAGGCTTTTTGGCGCGCGATGCGCAAGGTATCGCCCAAAGCTGTGACGCACAATACGCGCCCACCCTGGGTGAGCACGGCATCGTTTTCCAATACTGTACCGGCGTGAAACACATGAGTCTCGGCATCGTCCGAACCCAAGCCGGTGATGGCATCCCCCGTGCGCGGGGTTTGCGGATAACCTTCTGCGGCCAACACCACACCCACGGCACTGCGTCGATCCCACTGCGCTTCTGCTTGGTCTAGCTGTCCGTCAACTGCCTGCTCAAAGAGTGTGAGCAAATCGCTTTTAAGGCGCATCATGATGGGTTGTGTTTCAGGATCGCCTAAGCGCGCGTTAAATTCTAACGCCTTCACAGCGCCTTCCGGACTGATCATCAAACCCGCGTATAAAAACCCAGTATAAGGGCGCCCCTCTGCTTTCATCCCCGCTATGGTGGGCAGAATAATTTCGCGCATGGCGCGCGCATGAACCGTGGGCGTCACCACCGGTGCTGGGGAATAAGCGCCCATGCCGCCGGTATTAGGCCCCACATCACCGTCGAGTAAGCGCTTGTGATCTTGACTGGTGGCCAGGGCCAACACATGGTTGCCATCGGCCATGACAATAAAACTGGCCTCTTCGCCCACTAAAAATTCTTCTATCACCACGCGATGTCCGGCGGCGCCTAAGGCACCACTCATGATGCGCTCCACCGCCTCATGGGCCTCCGTTAGCGTCATGGCCACCACCACGCCTTTGCCAGCGGCCAGGCCATCCGCCTTAATCACAATGGGGGCGCCCATTTCATCAATATAGTTATGGGCTGATGCGGCATCATCGCAGGTGCGGAATGCGGCAGTGGGAATGTGATGGCGTTCCATAAAGCGCTTGGCGAAATCTTTCGATCCTTCCAGTTCAGCGGCAGCGCGCGTGGGGCCCAATATTTTTAAACCCGCGGCACGAAACGCATCCACCACGCCGGCGGCTAAGGGCGCTTCGGGGCCGACTACGGTGAGATCAATGGGTTCTTGTTGGGCGAAGCGCAACCACTCATCAACGCTATTAAGCGCCACGTTGTAGAGGCCTTCCTCTTGAGCCGTGCCGGCATTACCCGGCGCCACATACACGCGCGATACGCGTGGCGATTGCGCCAAGCGCCAGGCCAGCGCATGTTCGCGACCTCCCGAGCCAATCACCATGGCTTTCATGACAACATTAATGCCTAAAGTGGCGCAAGCCGGTGAGCACCATGGCCATGCCGTGTTCGTCCGCTGCGGCAATCACTTCATTGTCTTTCATGCTGCCACCGGGTTGAATAATGGCGCTGATGCCCGCTTCAGCAATCACATCTAAACCATCGCGGAAGGGAAAGAACGCATCCGATGCCGCTACGCACCCTTTTAGAGAGAGGCCGGCGTCTTGCGCTTTGCGACTGGCAATGCGCGTACTGTCCACGCGGCTCATTTGTCCGGCGCCAATACCCACAGTACGCCCGTTGGAGCAAAACACAATGGCATTGGACTTTACATACTTGGCCACATGAAAAGCGAAGCGCAAATCCGCCATCTGTTGCGCGGTAGGTGATTTTTGTGTAACCACTTTTAAAGTATCTTCATTCAACGTGACAGTATCCGGTGTTTGCACCAAGAGACCGCCGCCTACACGCTTCATGTCCCAGCCGTTATACCCAACACCGAGCGGCAACTTCAGCACCCGAATATTGACTTTTGTTTTAAGCAGCGTGAGCGCTTCAGCGGTGTAGTCCGGCGCCAACAGCACTTCTACAAATTGATTGAGCAACGCCTTCACCACCGCCGCATCCACTTTGCGATTAAAGGCGATGATGCCGCCAAAAGCCGAGGTAGTGTCCGTGGCGTAAGCCCCTTCATAGGCTTTCAAAGGCGTGGCGCCCAAGGCCACACCGCACGGGTTGGCATGCTTCACAATCACACAGGCGCCATCGCTTAAGGTGCGCACGCAATCCCACGCGGCATCACTGTCGCCCACGTTGTTGTAAGAAAGCTCTTTGCCCTGCAATTGCACGTAGTTCGACAAAACGCCCTCACCCATGCGCCCTTCACGATAAAACGCAGCGGACTGATGGGGGTTTTCGCCATAGCGCATGGCTTGGTGTTTGGTGAAGGTGAGGTGCAGGCGCTCAGGGTAACCGTCGTAATGTTGGCCGGCTTCGATGCCGGATAAATAATTGGCAATAGCACCATCATATTCTGCGGTATGCGAGAAGGCTTTCACCGCCAAACGAAAACGCGTTTCATCCGACAAGCTGCCTTTGTTTTTACGCATTTCAGCCAACGCCGGTTGGTAATCATCGGGGTCAGTCAGCACCGCCACATGGCGGTGGTTCTTGGCGCTGGAGCGCACCATGGCAGGGCCGCCAATATCAATGTTCTCGATGGCGTCTTCCAAGGTGCAATCGGGATTGGCAATGGTTTCGCGGAAGGGATACAGATTCACCACCACCAAGTCGATGGGCTGAATGCCGTGCGCGGTCATGGCCTCTTGGTGGCTGCGCACATCGCGCCGCCCCAAAATGCCGCCGTGAATTTTGGGGTGCAGGGTTTTTACCCGACCATCCAACATTTCCGGGAAGCCTGTAAAGTTGGACACTTCAATCACGGGGATTCCCGCATCACGCAGCAAGCGTGCGGTGCCGCCAGTGGAAAGAATTTCTATTTTAAGTTTTTGTAGAGCGTGGGCCAGCTCTACGGCCCCTTGCTTGTTAGAAACACTAATGAGCGCACGTTGAATGGTCATGATGGGCTGTAGCGCGGGTTAACGCGTCATTTCACTCCGTATTGCTGCATTTTTTTACGCAGCGTGTTGCGGTTAATGCCCAGCACCTGGGCGGCTAGGGTTTGGTTACCGCCGGCGTGGGTCAGCACCACTTCCAGCAATGGTTTTTCTACGCAGGCCACCACCATGTCATACACCGGTGCAGATTTTTCACCGTCCAGGTTTTTGAAATACTCGGTGACCAGACGACGTACGCAGTTCGCCAGATCGCTTTCTTTTGCACTCATGCGGCAATGGCCTCGGTATTGGGTGCTGCATCCACTTCGTATTGCAGACGCAATCCCCGTGCTTCTTGTTGATTAAAAAATTCATGTACGGCAAAGCGCTGATCTTCTACGTCTTGCAATTGGTTCATGGCGTGACGGAAAGCGGCGGAACCGGGCAAACCACGCGTGTACCAGCTGATGTGCTTGCGCGCGATGCGCAGGCCCGTCTCGATGCCATAAAAACTGTAAAGGTCTTCCAGGTGATGGCTCATGACCGCATGAATTTCTGTTACTTCGGGAGCGGGTAGATGGGTGCCGGTTTTAAGGTAATGGTCTATTTCCCTAAAAATCCACGGGCGTCCTTGTGCAGCGCGGCCAATCATCAGGCCGTCGGCTTGGGTCAGCTGCAATACCTGTTTGGCTTTTTCAGGCGAGGTAATGTCGCCATTGGCCACCACAGGAATGCGCACGGCATCTTTAACCGCGGCGATGGTGTCGTATTCGGCATCGCCCGTGTAGCCACAGGCGCGCGTACGGCCGTGAACCGCTAAGGATTGAATGCCGGCAGCTTCTGCGATGCGTGCCACGTTAATGGCATTGCGATTGGATTTGTCCCAGCCGGTTCTAATTTTAAGGGTAACGGGCACATCCACGGCGGCGACCACCGCTTCCACAATGCGCTGCACCAAGGGTTCGTTTTGCAACAAGGCAGAACCCGCCATCACATTACATACTTTTTTAGCGGGACAACCCATGTTGATGTCGATAATCTGCGCGCCATGATCCACGTTGTAACGCGCGGCCTGCGCCATCATCACAGGATCGGCTCCGGCGATCTGTACCGAGCGCGGCTCTACTTCGCCCTCGTGATTGGCGCGACGCAAGGTTTTTTCCGAACCCCATAACAATGAATTGGAGGATACCATTTCGGACACAGCCATGCCCGCGCCCAAGGCTTTGCACAATTGCCTAAAGGGACGATCGGTTACTCCCGCCATAGGGGCTACCATCAGGTTGTTTTTAAGACGGTAGGGGCCGATTTGCATGGTGTTGTTATGATTTTGTTACGAGGTGAGGCATCATTATACCGCCTATTGGAACGCGGTGGAGCGTGGGGTTAACGTTGGGGCCAGACCCCCTGAGGGGTCAGACCCCATGCGGGGTCTGACCCCTCAGGGGGTCTGGCCCCTTTTTAATGCGCCTCGTCCCAGTTGGCCCCAGCGCCCACTTCCACCAGTAAGGGCACGGCCAAAGTGGCCACGCCACACATCAAGCCGGGCAATGCCGCCGCCACGCGCTCACGCTCACGGTTGGGCACTTCCAGCACCAATTCATCATGTACTTGCATAACCAACAAAGTGGATAATTTTTCGGTTTCAATCCAATGTTGCACCGCCAACATGGCGCGTTTAATTAAATCGGCGGCGGTGCCCTGCATGGGTGCGTTAATGGCCGCACGCTCAGCCCCCTGGCGACGCGCGGCACTACTGGTATTAATTTCAGGTAACCACAAACGGCGACCAAATACCGTTTCCACATACCCTAAGCGCCGCGCGCTGTCCCGTGTGCGCTCCATATACTGGGCCACACCGGGATAGCGGCTAAAGTAGCGCTCCATATAAATTTGCGCGGCTTGGCGTTCAATGCCCAATTGACCTGCCAAACCAAATACGGACATGCCGTAGATTAGACCAAAATTAATGGTTTTGGCGGCGCGCCGTTGTTCGGCACTGACTTCTTCAGGGGCTACTCCAAAAATTTCCGCGGCCGTGGCGCGGTGCACATCTTGGCCTGCTGCAAAAGCCGCCAGCAACCCCGCGTCCTGCGACAGATGCGCCATGATACGCAACTCAATTTGCGAATAATCTGCCGACACGATGACGTGATCGGCTGGCGCTATAAACGCTTCGCGGATACGCCGCCCTTCCGTGGTGCGCACCGGAATGTTTTGCAAATTGGGGTCACTGCTGGACAGGCGTCCGGTTACCGCAACCGCTTGCGCATAATGGGTATGCACGCGGCCGGTTTGTGCATTCACCATGCGTGGCAATTTATCGGTGTAGGTGGATTTGAGTTTGGCCAGACTTCGATATTCCAACAGCAGGCGTGGAATGGGGTAATCGAGCGCCAATTCTGCCAGCACAGCCTCGTCGGTGGAGGGGTCGCCGCCGGGTGTTTTTTTGCGCACCGGCAGGCCCTGTTCTTCAAACAATACCGCCTGAATTTGCTTGGGTGAATTTAAATTAAAGGGATGCCCTGCGGCCGCGTGCACCTGCGCTTCCAATTCCATCAGGCGCACGCCCAGCTCGCCGCTTTGTCGCTCCAGATGCGCCACATCCAACAACACACCATTGCGCTCCATGCGCCACAACACCTGCTGCACCGGCAATTCCAAATCTTGATAAATAGACAGCAAGCCTGCATCAGCAGCAATGCGCGGGAAAAGCGCGTTGTGCACCTGCAACGTGATGTCCGCATCTTCTGCGGCATAGGGTGTGGCCATATCCAGCGCCACTTGCTCAAAACCGATGGCGTGTACCCCTTTGCCTGTTACCGCTTCATAAGAAATGGTGTCGCGATTTAAATGGCGGCGCGCCAAGCTTTCCAAACTATGGGGTTGATGAGATTCCAGCACATAGGATTGCAGCAACGTATCGTGCACAACGCCTTGCAGATAAATGCCTTGATTAGCCAACACATGTTGATCGTATTTTAGATGCTGCCCCACCTTTTTGGCGGCAGGATTTTCTAGCCACGGCTTCATGCACGCCAGAGTGTCTTTTAAATTAAGTTGCAGTGGTTGATCGGGGCCGCAATGGGCCAGCGGCACATAACAAGCCTCATAGGGTGTCACGCATAAAGAAAAACCCACCAGTTGCGTGGTCATGGGGTCAAGGCTGTTGGTTTCTGTATCAAAAGCAGTGAGTGCGGCGGCCTCAATGCGGGCTATCCAAACCTCCAATTGTTCCATGGTGGTGACGGTGTCGTAGCGCACAGGCACCAGCGGGGCCACTGCGCGATCTTCATTCAACACCGCATCCGCCTTGGCCGCTGGACTGGCACCTGCCTGCGTGCGCGCAGCGGCAGCAGTGCCTGCGTCCGCACCCTGATGCCCGGCGGCGCCACTCTTCACCCAACTGCGCAAATCGTAGCGCTCGGCCAATGCGTGCAAGCTCGGCATATCCGGTTCGTTCATCTGCAAGGCGGTGGCGGCCACCGGCAATGCAATATCACAGCGAATGGTAATCAGACGACGGGCTTGCGGCAGCCATTCGCGCGCGCTGCGTAGGTTTTCTCCCACGGCCCCCGTCACGTCATCGGCGTGCAACAGCAATTTATCCAGATTGCCATAGCGGCCTATCCATTTCTGCGCTGTTTTGGGCCCCACCTTGGCCACACCGGGCACATTGTCTGAGGTGTCCCCCATCAGGGTAAGGTAATCAATAAATTGATCGGGGCGCACGCCATACTTTTGCATGGCGGCCTCCGCATCCAGCACTTCATTGCTCATGGTGTTGACCAGGGTTACGCCCGGGGTGAGCAGTTGCACCATGTCTTTGTCGCCGGTGGAGATAACCGTACCCATCCCCGCTGCGGAGGCCTCATGGGTCAGCGTGCCAATCACATCATCGGCCTCTACGCCCTCTACCACCAGCAGCGGCCAGCCCAAGGCCCGCACCGCTTCTTGCAAGGGGGCAATTTGCGAGGCCAGGTCGGGGGGCATGGGTGGGCGATTGGCCTTATATTGGGGGTACCATTCGTCCCGAAACGTGGGGCCACGCGCGTCGAATACGCAGGCAGCGTAATCCGGCTTATAATCCTGCATAAGGCGACGCAACATGTTGAGCACGCCAAAAATAGCCCCGGTGGGCAAGCCCTCCCGGTTTCGCAAATCCGGTAAGGCGTGGAATGCACGGTACAGATAGGACGACCCATCCACCAGCAACAGCAGTTTTTGTGAACGATCGGTCATGAATTGCTCTACGCCTAACCCAAAACGAGATTATGTCAGATCATATGACCACTGCACTCACTCTTAATGGAAAACCCCTTACCCTAAAAGCGGATCCGGAAACCCCTTTATTGTGGGTAATTCGCGATGAAGTGGGGCTAACGGGAACCAAATTCTCTTGTGGCGCGGGTCTTTGTGGCGCCTGCACGGTGCATTTGGACGGCAAGGCGGTGCGTTCTTGCATTACCCCCTTAAGTGCTGCAGCCGGCAAATCCATCACCACCATTGAGGGGCTGTCCCGGCATGGCGAGCACCCTGTACAAAAAGCCTGGGTGGCCCTGGATGTGGCCCAATGCGGCTACTGCCAATCGGGCCAAATTATGAGCGCCTCAGCACTTCTAACCCATAACCCACGCCCCACAGACGCCGACATCGATGCCGCCATGAGCGGTAATCTATGCCGTTGCGGTACCTATAACCGCATTCGCGCAGCCATTCATGAGGCTGCACAGAATGCATAATGTCACCGGAATTCTGGCCATGCGTCGCTTAGCCCTGCTCATCATGCTGGCCATCCCCTTGGGCGCCTTGGCCGCCCGCCCGGATAATTTACAGCCCTTGCCCGACGCCCCCGCCCCGCAAAACTACGGCTCCAATGACACCGCCCTTGAGCCCCAAATTACCATTGTGCAAAAGGACAGCGCCACTTTTCAGGAATATCGGGTGCGCGGACGCTTGTATCAAATTAAAATAGTGCCCCGTGTGGGGCCTGCTTATTATTTGGTGGACGACAAAGGGGACGGTATTTGGCGCCGCTACGATGGGCAGGACAACGATTTAAGAGTGCCCCGCTGGGTTATTCTGGAGTTTTAAGCGCTTAACCTATGGCCGTCTTTACTCCGGTTTCATTTCACGCACTTCAACAATGGCTGACGGCATACCCCGTGGGCAGCTTGCAAACGCTGGAGGGCATTCCCTCCGGAATCGAAAACACCAACTACTTCGTCACCACCGACCAAGGGCAGTTTGTTTTAACACTCTTTGAAAAGTTACACCCCGAAGAGTTGCCCTATTACCTCAACCTCATGGCCCATCTCTCAAAGAAGGGCGTTCCCTGTCCGCGCCCCATTGCCAACCAGCAAGGCGTGTTTTTGGGCACCTTATGCGGCAAGCCTGCCAGTCTTGCCACACGCCTCGCCGGAAAATCTCAAATGACTCCCGGGCCCGCCCATTGCGCGGCCTTTGGTGGCGTGGTGGCGCAATTGCATGAGGCCGGTGCCGATTACCCGATCAACATCCCAAACCCACGCGGCCCCTCATGGTGGGTGGCCACGGCACCCTTGGTGCGTCCTTTTGTGGGCCCCGCGCAACAACGTCTATTGGATGATGAAATTGCTTTTCAAACCCATCATCGTTTTGAAGAGCTGCCGCGCGGCCCGGTACATGCCGATTTATTTCGCGACAACGTCCTGATGGAAGGCGAACGAGTGGGCGGCGTCATTGATTTTTATTTTGCCGGCACAGATGCCTGGTTGTTCGATCTGGCTGTGGTGGTAAACGATTGGTGCATGACTTCTGATGCAATTTTGGATACGCCCCGGGTAACCGCACTATTAAGCGCGTACAATGCGGTGCGCCCCCTGTTGCCCGCCGAGCAAGCGGCTTGGCCCTTAATGCTGCGTGCCGCGGCCTTGCGCTTTTGGTTGTCGCGTTTGTTTGATCAATTTTTACCCCGTGACGGTGAGCTTATTCACCCTCACGATCCGGTGTGGTTTGAGCGCATTCTGCACCATCATGTTCACCAACCGAGTCCTTGGCCCCTATGAATGAGCCCCGCCGCGTTCCCTTTGTCAGAGGATTTTTCTGGATTACAGAAGGATTCCAATTGGTGTTTCAAAGCCCCATTGGCTGGATGAAAGTCATCACCTTATGGTTTGGCTTTATTGTGGTCTGCTCAATGCTCCTCGTGGTGGGGCCTATTTTGTTTTCACTGCTGCTGCCCATTTTGTTTGCGGGTTTAATGATGGGTTGCCGCAGCGTGGCCGAAGGGGGCTCCATGAAAAGCGCCCATCTGTTTGCCGGTTTCAAAACCAAAGCGTCGCGCTTAATTGCCTTAGGGGGTGTGAATGTATTGAGCGAGGTGATTTTAACGGTGATTTTAATAGTGTGGGGCGGTCAGCATATGCTGGAACTGCAGGCTCTCTCGGCCGATGGTACGGGCAACGTTGAGCAATTGCAGGTGCTGGTATCGGATATGACCCCCATGCTGATCACCATCTTGATTATCCAAACTGTGTTGTTGATGCTGGGTTGGTTTGCTCCGGCCCTGTTGCTCTTTACGGATATGACCACCGGGCAGGCCTTAACCTTAAGCGGGAAAGCCTGCGTCATGAACACCCTGCCTTTTATGGCCTACAGCTTAGGGATGAGCTCTTTATTGTCCTTATTGATTTTTACGGGATTTGCCGTACCGTGGTTGGGTGTTCCTTTGCTCATGACCGTGGCACCCACCATTATTGCGGGGGTCTATGTGTCCTACACCGATATCTTCAGTCCTGTTATTGATCTGGACAGCGCTCACTTCACGCGTGTGGAACAAGACTAACGCCGTGACATCAACACATTAGAATCGCGCATCACCGTGGCAGCATCCAAGGGCATGGTAAACGCAGCGCGCAAATGCATTTCTGGGGTTATTAAAAACACTGAGCTGGTGTGATCCACGGTGTAATCCTTAGATTTATTTTTTGTATCAGGGGCATTGCGCACGTAATACGCCCCCAATTCTTTAATTAAGGGCGCCAAGGCTTCATCGGTTCCTGTGGCGCCAATAAACGTCGGATTAAATGCCGGCACATAGCGCTTTAACACCTCCATGCTGTCCCGCGGCGCATCCACCGACACAAACACCACCAAGGGCGCACGCGCATCACCCCATTGTTTGGTTACAGCGGCCAACATAGCCAATGTTGCAGGGCATACGTCGGGACAATGGGTGTAACCAAACACCAAATAAGTCCAATGCCCTTGCAATGAATCCCGATTAAGCTCCCCCGAACGCGAGGTGGCATTAAGATGAAATTCGGGCAAGGTCCGACTGTTGTCCACCGCCACCACCAAGGGGCTTAATTGGGGGCTGGCGGGGCTGGGGGCCTGACTGATAAAAAATACAGCGGCCAACACCAATAAGGCGGAAAGTACTGTGATTGCAATAATTAAAGAGCGCAAATTACAGTGACCTCGCCACACGCAACCCTACGCTGTGCACACGCACCGTGGGGTCTTCCGCACTGCGACGCGTGACGGTAAGCTCTTCTTCTGAGTTATGCCAAGAACCCCCCCGTATCACGCGCGAGGAACAGGTATCGGTAAACTGCGCATAAGATTTTTGTTGATCCCAGGTGCTGCCATTCACAGGTGGTGTTAATTTAACGCTTTCCGTATAGCAATCTCCCACCCATTGCCAAAGATTGCCACTCATATCGAAGAGGCCCCAAGCGTTGGGTTTTTTGGTGGCCACCGGATGGGTGCTGTTATCGCTGTTGCCTTCAAACCAGCCCACAGCTCCGGGCACATTGCCGCCACAGTACACGGTCTTGCTTCCTGCGCGGCAGGTATATTCCCATTCGGCTTCTGTGGGCAATCGATAATGTTTTCCGGTTTTGGCATTGAGGCGCAAAATAAATATTTGCGCATCTTCCCAGCTGACATTCTCTACCGGGCAGGCATTGCCGCACGCCGTAAACTCGCTGGGGTTTTTGCCCATCAAGGCTTGCCATTGACCTTGGGTGACCAGAGTGGCACCCATGGCAAATGATTTTTGAATGGTCACGTGACGGCCTGGTTTTTCGCCCATCTGAAAACTACCGGCTGGTATCAAGACCAAATCAGGACAATCAGGACAGTCCCGTTCAATGGTTTCGGCAGCAGCCACCCACGTGAATGAGCTCATGATTAAAACAATCAGTAACGTCCACAAGCGGTGCATAGGAAGCCCCCTGGCCTTTGTGTAATAATTTTTATAACATCTAAAGTCAAGTGTAGCCCAGTGCGATGGAATGCTCAATCAGCTAGATACAGTCTGAATGAGGGGTCTGACGCCTGGGGGAGTCTGGCCCCTTAACCTTAATTGCCCTAACGGATCGCTTTTGGTAAGATTAAAGCGTTGGATTAGCTCGGGTTTAAAAGACCTTGGTTTTATAAAATAGTTGCATATTGAGGGGGTTATACAATGGAAATTCTAGACAAAGGCTACATGGTCATCCCAGTAATTCTGTTTATAGTGGGAATCGCGGCTTCATGGCACCTGGGTAGCCTCGGAATCGAACGCATTAAAGACAAATAAGCTCAGCTTGACCCCCGCACACGATCACTCCCTGCTGGTTAAATTCCTGCTGGTGTCTGCTTTGTCGCTGTTTATTGGCGCCTTGCACGGCATGTTGCAGGTGTTTCCCCCCATTCGCGCCTGGTTAGACGCCATTGGGAGCCCCTATGGCGGCCCAGGGCACATGATCGACCCCTTGGCCCATGCGCATATGAATTTGGTGGGTGGAATAGTGATGCTGGCCATGGGGGTGACTTATTATTTGCTCCCTCTTTTCAGCGGTAAGATGATCTACTCACGCGCCCTCATTCAACATTCTTTTTGGTGGATGGCCGTGGGCGTGTACAGCTTTTACACCACGCAGATGGTATTTGGGTCTTGGGAAGGGTATTTAATGCTGAATGACCGTGCGGCTATGGCGGGCGTGCATCATTTCTACGGACCCATCGTTGCCCTATCGGGCACTTGCATGGCCGTAGGGTTTTTTGTGTACTTCTCGAATATTGTACTCACCATGTTGGCGCGCGCCCCTAAGGCTTAACCACCGTCAAAGGAAAATGCAATACGGTTTCATCATCTCCGCACTTAATCTGCACTTGCAACACCGATCTCTCACCCAATCCCACTAATGCCGCACGGCGATACACCGCAACATGCCCATCTTGAATGGCCTGCTTCCAAGGGTCGCTGTTGGCTGTGCGAAAAGCCACCAGGCAATTCCATGCAGGCTGCCCTTGGGTTTCTGTAACGATGGCCAAGAATTCATTCATGCCCACCACAGAAGGGTTGGGCCTGCTTTCAATGCGCACATCCACACCATTCCAACGTTGCGCCGGCGCCTCCGCCACGGATAACCCATTATTGCCACAGCCCACCAAAGCCCAAGCCGCTAATCCCAATAATGGAGCGAGCGAGCGCCTGTGCCATGTGAAAAAATCACAGTTTTTCAGAAACATCCCTTTGCGATTCGTTGGCAGAATCCGAATCCAATCGGCCTGCGGTGGATGAGCCATACATGCGCACCATGAAAAAAACAAAGTAACCCGCTACCGCAATGTAAGCAATGGCCACAGCAAAACCCCAATCAATCCATGGCCTCTCCTGGCCGGGGCGATTGCCCCAAAAAGGGAACGCCAGACCAATACCCACCAACAGCACCACCAACACAATGGCAAAAAACCAATAGGGTACGGGTTTTTGCGATTCGGGGATTTTTTCCACCAACTCCCAGTCTTCCAACCCGCGTTTCGATTTGCGCTCTTCATCAGAGTCGTAACCAAAATGATCGGCGGGTTTTTCGCCCCAATGGGATTCCACGCCAGCCAATGGTTTTTGTTCAGACATAATTATCTCCCCTGCTCCACTTCAGAAAAATGCTGAATGGGAAAATGACTTTCCCAACCCTGTGCTGAGGTGGCCGTCACCACCAGCGAATGCAATCCGTGAGATAAATTTTTGGACACAGTCAAAATAACAGAACCGCGTCCGGCTCCAACCAATGCCACAGTCTCACCTTCTAAATGGTACTCCTCTGGGCGCAACCCTTGCACGCTAATCGTCACCAACCCGGGCTCGTAACGCTTATTGGATAAGGCCACGCGATAATCGCGATTGCCTTCGGCTTGCTGCACTTCAGCGCGATACACGGCCAAGTGATAAGGCTCCCAAGTCCAGAGGCCCCAGGCAAACATGCCCGCACCCAAAGTGGCCACCACCACCATCCAACCGCTGCGCGCGGACAGCGACACGCCCGCATTGCGAAAATGAATGCGCGCTTCGCGTTTTTCCACGCGTTCGCCTACTTCAAACTTAAGCAACCCCACTTGTTGTTTTTTAACATTCAGCCGGTTGCACGCATCAATACAATCGCCACAATTAATGCAGCTGTCGTAAATGTCTGTTTTGCGTGGATCGAGATCAATAAAACAGGAGGTCACACAGTAATTACATTTTTCACATTCTGCAGCACGACTGGTGTCATAGGTGACGTGTAAGGTTTCGCGGGTACGAAAGCTATGCTGCCACACGCGGTATACACAAGCAAAGCGGCACCAGAAATGGCGGATCACGGCAATATCAATAAAAATAATCAGCACAAAGATGGCGTACACGTAATGCAGCGAGGTGGCCAAGGCGGGGTCGCTGCGCCAGGTAACAAAAGACCAAACATTTTGTGGGGTGTAAAAATAGAATAGCGGAACGAGAGCGAAGAACAATGCGGCCGCTAAAAAAGCACTGCCCAGTAACGTCCAGTTAAGCGCTTTGTCTTTGGTGGCGGCGATGAGGGGTGCATCGCCCTCAAGACTCACTTCCGCGCGCTTGCCCAATAATTTATGGGTCATGTGGTTAGCCCATTCCGCCATAATGTTTTGCGGACAAACCCAACCACAGAACACGGTGCCTGCGCTGGAATAGATCATCACCAAAACGCTCAGCGCCATGACCCACACACCGGCAATAAGAAAAAAATCTGAAAACCATACTTGCCGATCCAATACCACCAAAGCACCCGCCATGGGATCTATGCGAAACAACCCGGTGGCGGGCACCAATACCGCCAACAATACCGATAGCGCCTGAGCCAGGCGGCGTTTGGAGTGATAGCGGGGAGCGGGGAAGTTGGATGTTGTCATAAGTTTTGAGAGAGGCTAAACCTTTGCCATGCTGGCAAAAGCTCAATTCTTCGCTGAGAGAGCCTCGCGGTCAAGTGGGTTGAGTTGTTGCAGGCGCGCACGGCTGGTTTCTGCTTGTGGATTGCCCGCTGCACGTTGCACATGCCACAGTTGGCGCATGGCTTCCACCTGCCACGGATTAATCACCAATACTTTTTGCAAGGCTTGCTCTTCTGTTAACCCATGGGCAGTGGCAGAGCCCAGGTTATCCATAAGTCGATCGGCCAAGGCATAGGCCGCCCAGCGGTCGCGCGGGTTGGCATCATGAGCCATGGCCGTGAGCTTATCTGCCTCTTGTAAAGCGGCTAAATCGGGGTCTGGCACCGCATGGGGCCTGAGACCTTTTTGGGTGCCCCCTCCTGGAGGTCTGGCCGCCAAATTAATCAGTTCGCTGCGCACCAATAATTCTGTGGCAATGTAGGCGCGCTCAAAAGAGGCTCGCTCATCAAGGGGTACTTGCAATAAAGCGGCGGCTGCTTCCACCCGTGGGCGTTGCTGCAATAGGCTTTGCAGTACCGCATGCAACTGATCTTCAGCAGCGTAGCGCAGACGCGGCAATTGAAACTCAATCACCGGCACCCACTCATCTTGTAAGGGGCCTGTACTGTTGGCAATGGGACCCCAGTAGCGACCCAACCATGTGGCTTCGCCCTCTCCTGCGGTGGCCTCATTCTGTTGTGCTTCATCGCCTATGCGCACCATATGTGCCGCAATGGATGATGCGCCCAACCATTGGCCTGCGGGGCCCACTAAGGCCAAATGCAAACCATCTAAAAATAATTGACCCTCTGGAAACACTTGCTTAAAACTGCGCAGCACCACGTTCAATGAGGCTTCATCAAATTGGTTAAGGGCCAACCACTGCACGAATAACCCATTTGTGTTGAGATGCTCGCGTGCGCGCTGAAACTGTTGCACAGAAAGTAATGAGCTAACCCCTGCCAAATCAGGATGAAATAAATCACCCACCACCACATCATAACGATTCGTACTGGCCGCTAAAAAATGACGGGCATCATCTTGTTGTAGGTGGGTATTTTTTAAGACCGTTTCATTGAACGGTGCAAACCAATATTGCGCCGATTGAATGGCGCCCGCGGACAGCTCCACCGCCGTGCGCTCTAAATGCGGAAATGCTTGCGAGCCCGCCAACGAAATACCGGTGCCCAATCCTAAAAATAAAATGCTACGCGGGTCGGGGTGCAGCAATAAGGCTAAACGCGCTTGATTGCCTTGCACAAAAACAGCTGTGGGGTCCGTGGAGGCATCGCGCCGCTGTAGGTCTGTGAGCAGTACGCGCTGACCCTCTGCTTGCTCCACCACCGTGGTGAGTGCGATGGCGTCTTCATAATGATACACATCATGACTGCCACTCATTTGCAGGGGCAGCAGTGAGGAGACGCTGGGCATAGGGCTCAGCAGTAAGGCTGCCCACGCCAGCGCAGGTACACCCAACCATTGCCAGCGGGCGCCACTCCAATACAACCCCAAGATCAAGGCCAGCACTGCAGCAACCATCAAGGTTCCACTGCTCCCCCACATGGGAATGCAAACAAATCCCGCCAGCGCAGCTCCCACGGCTGCGCCTAATGAATTAGCGCCGTAGAGCATGATGCCGTTGCTGCGTGAATGTTGCGACAGTAAGGGCAGCCACGCACCCAGCGCCAGCGTCACGGGCAAAGTGAGTACTAAAATAGCTAAGCCTTGCATGCCAAGGGCCTGGGCAAAAGAATTGAAATGACTTTGTTCTGCCCAAGCCGATAACAGGGGCAACGCCCAAAGAGAGAGCAATGTAAAGCCTGCCACCCACCAGGGCATGATGCGCAACCAACTGGCTCGCTCCCAACGGGCTACTATTAAACTGCCCAAGCCAATGCCCATGAGGAACACGGCAAGAATCAGCGCCAACACGTATTCTGTGCGCAGCAACACCAAGCCCAATAAACGCGTCCAAGCCACTTCTATCATGAGGCTGGCGGCTCCCAAGGCACTATAAGTGATGAGCAGCGATATGGGTGGCGTGAGGGTGGGCTCAGCATTTTCTGGAAATGTTGCCAGTTTTTTTGACGAAAGCGCAAAGGCCATGGCCAGCAGCAGTCCCAACAACGCCACAATCCGCAGCGATAGGCTCCAACCCAATACGGGCAATAACAGTAACGGCAGTAAGGCCCCTAGCGTAGCGCCCAAAGTATTAAATCCGTATAGCAGTCCCAATTTTGGTGAACCCTTGCCCGCAGCACGCAATATCAGCGGAAACCCTGCCCCCATTAACAAGGCGGGTAATGTAAGAAGGATGAACGCCACCCCACCCATTAATAAATGCCAAGAGGAGGCGTCTAGGGTGAGTGCCGCATGATCAATGAAGGGGTTCAACAAACGCACGCCCTGAGGCAGAAACCAAGCGAACAAAGCCACCAACGCATCAAACAAAGCCAACCAGCGCAAGGGGTGTTTAATGCGCGCAACCGAGCGTGCCAGGGCAAGGCTACCCACACCCAAACCCAACATAAAAGCCGATACCGTGATGACCACGCCCCACACGCTCACACCAAACTGTTGCGAGAGCAAGCGCACCCACAACACTTCATAGGCAACGCTCACCAGTCCGGATAAGCCATAGAGTAAAAACAAACGCGTCATGGGGAAAAAATCAGAAGGGGTAAAACCACACCAAGCCCACAATCACATGCACCAAGGCCAAGGTCATAGTGAGGCCAGCTAAAATCATATGCAACAAGAATAATGGCTTGCCAAACACCCCCATGGCAATGCCCACAGCGCCCGTGGATAGCAACAACAGCAGCAGTGGAATGCCCAGCATAAACATGATGAGTTGTTTTTTCTTGGTGGGCACTTCGGCAGCCCCATCCACACGCTGCGCTTGCTGACGATCGAAGGCTTCTAATACTTGCACACCGTTGGCTTCGCCTGCGGGCTTGGCGGCCGCAACAGGGGCTGCAGTTGGCGCCTCTGCCGCCCAAGCACATGAACCCGTCAGCGTGAAGCCCCATAACAATGCCGCAATGGCACTACGGCGCATAACCATCACAAAACTATTCATGCTTCAGGATCTCCAGAATCGGGAGGTGTGTTAACAGGGGGCGCGGTGGGCTGGCGTTCTGAATAACGCCACACCAGCACCGCCATTAAAATAAAAGGCGCGAACACACAGAGCAGTAAAAATAAAAAGATGGCCCAAGGTGTTTCGATGGTCACATGCAAGTAGCGGTAGCTGTCTAGGGCAAAACTATTGTCTGCACACAACAGCAGCGCAGCCATTACCCCCGTCTGAGCGTAAGCACTTTTTAGAAGGCCCATGCGTTGCATCTGTTTCATAGTGAAGGGGCTCATGGTTTTCTCACAGGGGCTTTCACATCACTGGCGCAACGGAAACCATAAAAATCGGAAGCATGATTGGCAAAGGAAAAATTGCGATGGAACAGTGAGGTGGAGAATGGGTCCCCTTTCCATGAACCGCCGCGCAATACTTTGTAATTTCGACTCACTGTTTTTTGCTCCGACAATTTTAAGGTACGGTCTTCGGCGCTGGCCTGCACGGGTACCTTCCCCTGGAATATATCGCGTGTAGCTTGCGAGCCTGCATAGGGCAGAAAATCATCGGCCATCCACTCGTCCACGTTGCCCGATAAATCCAATACCCCATAAGGACTGGCGCCTGTGGGATACGAACCCACATTGCTGGCGGAACCCACGTTGTAATAAGTATTCAGTCGCGAGGGTTCCATTTTATTGCCCCAGGGCCAGCGGCGCTCATCACTCCCCCGCCCCGCTTTTTCGTATTCCGATTCTGTAGGCAGTCGTTTTCCCATCCACTGCGCATAAGCCGCTGCATCAAACCAGGTGACCATGGTGACGGGGTAGAGCGCCTCCCCTTGCGGAATGCGACCATTTTTCCAATTAAGTGGTGGACGTCGTGAGGTGGCCGCCACAAAGCGCGCATATTGCGCGTTGGTGACCAAGTATTTATCAATGTAATAGAGGGGCAAGGTGACGGTGTGGGCCGGTTTATCTTGCGCATCGGCGCGCTCTAAATCGGTTCCTTGTACAAAGGGCCCTTCTGCAATGGCCACCTGGCTATCTAAATCAACCCACTGCTCACGGGTCATTAAACGCTGGGCTTCCATTACGGTGTAACCCACGTTGGCCGCATGTCCGCTTTCGTGATGCTCTTGCAAGGTAATGTCTTCACCGGCGGCACGCACGCGCGCATTTTCTTCCTTAAGGTCGTAGGTGGCGAGGCTGCGCATATCCTCCATGCGCCCAGCGCCCAAGCGCACCACATGCAAAGTGCTGCCTATCATCACCAGAATAATGCAGGTGATAAACGTCGCCTTGAGGTAACGTCGACGTCGGTGGCGGTCTTCTTCGCTTAAAGGTTTGGGAGTTTGAAGAGGCATAAAAAATTAAAGTTTTTTCTCCGTGGGTTGAGCGCTGTCTTTGTAGACCAAATGACGGTCACGACGGCCGTAAGTGCGCTTAATTACCACTTCACCCAGCACGCCACCAATCACAGCAGCCTCCACCACCAAAATCACGAAGAAGCCCCACCAACCCAATGGCATTAATGCCGCGCCGTGGGGCACGCCACTAATTTGTGCAATTTCAAAATAACTGATGGCGCGCACAATCATGGGCGGGAAGTAGCATAGCCACTTTCCGCCAAAGCCATATATCACCGACACCAACATGCCCGCCAAGAAAGGAATAACAAAAACATCCAATACCCAAAGAGGGCTGAAATATTCAATGCCGGTAAAAATTTCAATTCTTACGCCCAAGAGCCGATCACCAAAGTGATTAAAGGCGCAGGCCATCATAATGGCGGCAGCGCCCAACATGAAGCGGCTTTCTTTTTTTGGTACGGACTGCGGGGGTTGTGTGGCGGCACTCATGGTTGATAGTTTAATCCTGTGCGCTTTTCATACTCGGCTTTGCGTGTGTCTTCCAAATACCAATCTTGTACCTTAAGGCTAGACAGGTAGCGCGCCAAAGTACGGCGATCGGCTTCTGGAAGTGCGGCATAAGACGGCATGCGATATTCCACTTTCATGCGGCTTTGTAAAATAGATTGCGGGTTGGCAGAGGAGAGGTAATCGTACAGCCACCGTTCCGTGCGCAAGGAACCCATGCCGTCCAATGCGGGGGCAGGTACGGCCTCCATCATGTTGCGCACACTCCACAGGGAGTGGCACTGACGGCATTGTTGATTGCGATACAGCAACGCGCCGGCTTGTGCCAATTCAGCGTTTGCTGTGCTGTAGAAAGGAATGCCAGGATCGGGCTTGCTTTGCGTTTCAAGCGTAATGATGTTGCGCGTGATGGTGGCCACCACCACCAGCGCAATTAATCCAAATACAATCTTTTCACCGCGCTTCATGCTGGCCGATGACGCTCCTCAGCCTGCCGCTGTAATACCTGACGCCGGGTTTCTTCTTGAGCGGCCAATACTTCACGGCTTTTGGCGTAGTCGGCCGGGCTCATTTTGTCTTTGTCCGATTCATTAAAAACCAAGTATTTAATATCTTCATCAAACTGCTGGTTTTGGGAAGCCCAACGGATGCCATAAATACTGACAGCGATAATCATACCGCCCACCACCAACCATAAATAAATGGTCCAGCCATCGCCTAACGAATCAAGAAAGTCCATAGCGCCCCCTCATTTCAATAACGGTTTGATTGCAATGGTGGCGATTGGTTCGCAACACCCTTAAAACAGAACGCCGGACACCATCTGCGTGGCACCAAAAATAATGGCCACCACCACACCCATGATAATGGCACCAAACATGATTTTTTCACCCAGCCTCATGGGCTCACTGGTACCCTTTTTGGGCAAAACCGCGTAAATGATGCTGGAAAACACCAGTATACCGATAAGCAGAAAAACGAATACGCCTAAGCCAAAGCGCTGGCTGCGCATGCCCTCAATGCTTAAATCCATATTGGGGGAATATTGTGGCCCCAATTGGGCCAGTACCACAAGCTGCAAACCGATCGCATTCAACATGAAGTTCCCATTCGGCCGCTTTAAATAAACATGCCACACCGAGGTGTGGCATGAGGGGTGTTCTACGCAAACAATCTACTGCTTGATTTGCGGATTCTTTTTGTCGTAATGATCTACGAACCAACTGTAAACAGTGGGTGCGATAAACGCAATGGCGATGGGCAGCAAAATGGCTAATGGGCCGTAATCTAATTCAATCATTAAAGTTCTCCTAACGTACAGATATCGGACTGACGGCTTAGTGACCGCCGTGGCGTGGCACCCAAGTATTGGGAGGCAAACGCTTAACTATGACGAACACCGCAAAGAAAAAGTAAGCCAGATAAAAAATATCGATGGTGTAACCCTTATCCCACCAAGGTTGTTGGCGAATGCGTGTGCCATCGGGGCGATAATTGCCTTCGAAATTAGCGATCACCACATCCGGACCCACCACGGTAAAGTCACGTAAATCCACACCCTTGGCTTGCAGGGCTTGCACTTGTGGCTTGATGATGCGCAGATCGTCCATAGAGAGCGGATGACGAGTTGCTTCTTCGATATCGTGGCCAGTAAACCTACTTTTAGAAATCTCCAAAAGCACTTTCATGGCCTCCACATCATTGGCCGCCGCCACGACTTCAGGTTTATCCATAAGATCAACATAAGGGGCATATAAGGCCGCCGTAGGACGCTGACCCCATAAGGGGAAGGTCACCAAAAATGCGGTCATCACAGTGAGTGCCACCAGCCATACCACGGGTACAGGGATGGGGTTATTGTCTTCTGTTAAGCCGCCTAAGGTTTCAGATTCCCATAAGGTTTCGCTTTTTTCTACAGTGGCGTCATCACTTAAGGTGGTAAACGCTCTATTCCATGTCCAGGCCATTATTTTATCTCCATTACTTCATGGTCAATACGAAGTCGATCAAGCTGCGAATTTCGCTGTTGCTGGCATACATAGGCACTTCAGGAGGCGTGACGCGCTTGCCTTCCGTGTACTCGTTGTATTCCGCACGCCATTTGGCGTAATCAATCTTCACACCCTTCGCATCCACCGGTCCCCACATGTAATCAAAGCGCGGCATAATGGAGTGCGGTTGTACCAAGCGAGGATTAAAGAAGTGCAACATCATCCATTCGCGCGAGGCGTTGCGTGAGCCCACGTGCAACAGATCGGGCGCCTTGCGATCGGAGCCAAAGGCTGTGGGTGATTCGCCGTTAAAGTCGCCCAACATGGGAGGGGCACCGAATACTTGCCAATCCTGGGTTTGCTCAGGCAGCAAGGTATGGCACCACCAACATCCTTCACGTACAAAGTATGTTTTACCAGCACCGGCGTGAGAAACGTTTTCATCACCGGCAGCTTTCAAGGTGTCTTCAGGAGTCCAACCCCGTGTGGCGGTGGCATTTTCGATGAAGTATTGTTTTTGATCATTGGAGGACACCAAGAACACGGCGCCATCCTTGTTGCTGGCTTCGGCAATTCGTCCCACTTCCAAGCTCAGCTTTTTTGACACCACGCCCAAGTTATCAGGGTGCAGAATGCCGCCGGGGAAAGGGGCGCCCTTCTCGTACACGTATACGCTGGTGGGCTCCATGGCTTGACCAGTTTTGGGATCGGTTTTGATCAGCGCCTTCACGGGTTTATGCCAACCCAGCAACAACGGATCATCTAAGCTAAAACCTGTTTCATGACCGGCCCACAATTGCTTATCCATGGCGATGTCCGTGGCACTCACGGAGGCAATGTCAAAGCTAGGCAATAACAGGGTAATGGTCATAGAACCGCCCAACGCTAACGCGAAGAAGCGACTACCCATTTTATACTCTCTAAAATTCACGTTCATTTTGTGATTTCTCCTATGGGCCCTAGGTCTAGCGTTCGTAGGCCAGTTCATGAGGCATACGCCCGGCCGGAATTAACGTGCCCAGACGAGCCGTCATCCACATGTTGTAGAGCCATAAACAGTTGCCCACAAACACCATGGAACCGCCAATCCAACGGGCAATCATGTAAGGATGCTCGGCAATCACCACATCAATATAGGGCACTTCATAAATCTTGCCCGCGCCTTGAATAAGGCCGGCGATGGTCATAGAAACCCAATAAGTGGTAAAGCCAATCAACAGCATCCAGAAATGCACATTACCTAAGGTAAGGGAATAGAGCTTGCGCTTCATGATGGTTTGCAGACCGAGGTAAACCGCAGCTGCTTCTAAGAAGGTGGAGAAGCCCAGTAACGCCAAGTGGGCGTGGGCCACAATCCAGCCGGTGCCGTGGATGTACCAGTTAATGGCACGGGTTTGCTGAAAACCCCCTTGCATATTCAGAGGAATGGCCATCAAACAACCGGTTACGGTGAAACGCACTTCCAAGTTTTCTACAAACATGTTCCATTTGCCTTGCATGGTCAGCAAGATGTTTGAAACAAACGCAATAGCAGGAACCAGAATCAGCACGCCTTCCACAGATGCGAAAGACTTCAACCATTCGGGCAATGGTGCGGACATCAAATGGTGAGCGGCTGGTGTGGAGTAAAACACCACCACGGACCAAAAGTGCAAATGGCCGATACGGTGTGAGTAGAGCGGGTTGCCGGTTACTTTTGGAATGGTGTAGTAGGCAATAGCGGCAGCCACCGGTGTAATCCATAAGCCCAACACATTATGCGCAAACCACCAGGTGAGGTAGGCCTCGGTTAATCCGGTTAAGTGGAAGAACTCAGGCAAGTTGCCCACGATAAATACAATGATCAACATGAATGTGGCCGCAGCAAAGAACCAGTTGGTGGTGTAAATGCCTTGCGTACGACGATTGATAATGGTCATCCATACATTAATGCCTAAGGGCAAAGCCATGAAGCCTGCAATGTAGAGATCGATAAACCAAGGGAAGTCGGAATATTCGCGGCCTGAGGTCATGCCCATCCACAATACAGTGAGGCCTAAGGAGAGGCCCACGTTCCACAGGAACGCATTCCAGATGCCTAGTTTTTCAGACCATAGTTTGGTGTTTCCCAGGGCGGGAGTGATGTACATCATGGCCATGGCAAACGCCATAGAGATCCAGCCGAAAATAACAGCATGGACGTGTACTTGGCGCATGTGGCCAAAGGACACAAACTCTAGGCCGGTGACGAAATCTGGGAACGCCAATTTAGCCGCATTGAAAGCGCCCAAACCAGTACCCATTACAAACCAGATGATTGCCGAGAAGCCAAAATAGATGGCGGATGATCCCGCTGGTATGTCTTCGTTTTTAGCCAATAAGTACTTTAACATTATTGGAACTCCCCTTAAATTTTCTAATTGCGGCTAATACTTCAATTACGACAAACGTTAAGCGCGCAAGAACTCCGCGCCGCGATTTTACTTATTTTTTCTTTCTATCGTGAGGCATCAGGATGTACCACGAGAGCACCATGCTCGAAAATGCCAGAGCAATACCAAAAGCTGCAGCGATCATATTCAACATAATGACTGTTCTCCGAAATAAATATTAACGGTGATGATTAGGCGGCGTTCTCAAGGGCGTCATGCCGCTTGAGGGCAATGGACAAGATGCCCACATAGGCCAGACCGAAAATGATCATGCACCAGTCAATAAAACCGGTGAAAGTAGTGGGATTGTAGGCCTGCACAAACCAGCCACCCCAATCTTGAAACTTACCGCGTCCCACGAAACACATAATGGTGGCACCGAACACGCTACCATTTCCCATGCCGGTGAGCATGCCGCCCACAATTACGAGCCAGAACCCGCGCTCTGATATTGATTTTCTTTGCATTTAAACCCCCCTGGTGTTGCGTCGCTTAAAACTTTAGAACTATTCAATTTTTAGCCTCGCTCAAAAAGACTGCGCTTTCTTGATCGAGTTATTACTTTATCATTATTAACGCTTTATACCAGTAACCCTGCACCATTTCAACTGATTCGATACTTCAATTAACGAATTATTCCGTTTTTACGGAAGGTGCGGCGCAGCAAAAAAACCGCCGGAGCAAAAACCAACAGCGTGACCGCCACGTCAAAAAGGCCGGTCATGGGCATGTGATCGTTGGGATAGGCGCCTGAGATCCAGGTGTATCGCTCAATCCAGGTGCCCAGCACCATGGAACTGGCCACTGTAATAATGACGCGCGGACTGTACCGACTGAAAGGAAAAACCAAAGTTGCAAATGGAAGCACGAACTTAAGCACGAAGAATCCCCAAAACAGGGGGGCGTATTCTCCATCCTGCATTTGAAACAAACGTCCTGTTTCTTCTGGCAAATTGCCATACCAAATAATGAGGTACTGGGCAAAGAAGGTGTACACCCACAAAATGGAGAAGGCCAGCATCACCTGGGCGATGTAGTTATACAGGTATTGCGGAGCCGGTTTCGCCAAATAGCCGCCCCGGTCCAGTATATAAAGTGTAATCACCAAAGTGGCTAAGAAGAAACCAAACATGCTGACAAAATGGTACATGGCGTAAATAGAACTTTCCCAACCTGGAATCAGCGTCATTTCAAAGTCCCAGGCTACCATGGTGCAAAACAGCACATGGGCAAAGGGGATTAACATGGCCACGATGCGAAAATTATGGGCGTCCTCAGCGGATTGGTGCGCCTTATTTTGCAAGCGGATAAACAGCCCGTATAAGGCACCCACGGCCAAAAAGCCCAAAACTTCACGGGTGGCCAAGAAGCCTAAATTGTTCCACCGGGGCAAGGTTTCATAAGAGCCTACCCACGGGAAGGTCATGCTGCCGCCAAAGAGCAATACCAGAAGCAGTAAGAAGGCCAAAGGGAATAAAGAAAAAAACGATACTGAGAGCAGGCGAATGTCAAAACGCCACGTGCCCCCCACCAAATGCAGCAAGGCCGCTAGGGTTACCCCGGCCAAAGAGAGATGCAGCAGCACCAAAAAATCCACCGTTAATACGGACCAACTGGCAAACGAAATCACGGGGCGCTCCTTTTATTTTTTACCGACGGCGGCTGCGGCGGTTAGGGCTGCTGAATCGCCCACCAATCCATGACGCACATAGTTCACCAAATCCCAACGCTCATGGGGGCTCATGTCATTGCCGTAAGAGGGCATGAGCGGGCCACCAAACGTCACATGAGCAAAAACGTAACCCTCTGGCATAATTTTTTGGACGTTGTCAGCGGTGAGATCAAAGGGGCGCACGATGAGCTTCGCGCCCACCAGGCCATCTCCCGTGCCGGACGCGCCATGACAGGGCACACAGTAAATTTCAAACATCTTTTTACCCCGGCCAATGGATTCAGCAGAAACGGGGATGGGGTTGGGCAACTGGATGGCCGCATCATGATTGTGAATATAAGGCGTGGTTTTGGTGCCATCCATGGGCACTGAGCGCTGTGGAAAGGGCCGTACCGACTCTGGGCCATGCTCGGGCTTAATGCTGATTTGGTTGGCCATATCCATGCTCCAGGGCCAAGCCCAGACCAGTGAGGGGGCCAGGGTTAACAAAATCATCCAATGAACGGCTTTCATCAGTCGTACTCTCCCATAATTTCCAGCGAACGATGGCGGGTAAAGATGGCGTTAATGGCGGTGATGGCAGCGCTATCGGCTTTCACCAAAATCGCAATCTTATCTTCTGAAACCCGTTCGTTATAAAGCGGACTGCGATTACCCGGCAATTTCCAGCCAATAAAGCACCCTAAGGCGGTCATCAACACGCCGCATAAAATAAACAACTCGTAGGTCAGTACCATGTTGGGTGGAATCGGCACTACCGGACGACCGCCGCGAATTTGCAACAAAAAATTAGCCTGTGCCGAGGCAATTAAAGTAAAGCCTGTTATGGCGCCAAAAACAGCGCCAAACAAGGTGAAGAGCTGCACGTACACGGGGCGCGGTCCCAATAAGGCTGAAAGTTCGGGGTGCTCGATGGGAGACTTAATCGTCACATCTTGCATGCGAAAGCCCGCCAGGTTGCTGTCCTTTAACTCCTGTAAGGCATTGCCCGCTTCTTCGAAATCGTTAAAGAGCGCCATAGTATGTACTTTGCTCATAAGTTCCTCGCTTTGCGCGCTTCGCTGCGGTGATAAACCATTTCTTTCACCTCATACATAGATACCGTGGGGAAGATTTTACAAAACAGCATGAACAACATGCTGAACCAACCAAAGCTGCCCAATACAATGCCCCACTGCACCCAGCTGGGCCACCATCCACTGGTCCAGGTCCAGGGGTAATACCCATGAGCAAAGGTGGGTGAAATGATCATGAAGCGCTCTAACCACATGCCCATATTGAGCAGCAACGACACCACCATCATAATGGTGAGATTGTTGCGCATGGATTTAAAGGCCAGCATAAAGGGCACCACGGACCCTAAGAAGTTCATGGCCCACCAGTACGGCGCATAGAGACCGGTGGCTCGATAAATCAAGGTTTCTTTGGCATACACATCGTTGCCATACCATACCGAGGCATACTCAATCAGATTGAGGTAGGTCCATACCATGGCAATAGCAAAGGTCAGACGACAGGTTTTATCCAAAATAGGCATGGTCATGTATTCTTCAAAACGGAACACATAACGCAAAATAATGAACAGCGTAATGATGGCCGCGCACCCCGAGTACAAAGCGCCTGCCACAAAATACGGTGGGAATGAGGTGATATGCCAGCCCGGTTGTTGCGACACGGCAAAGTCGGTGGCCACAATAGAATGCACCGACACCGCCAAGGGAATTAAGAAGCAGGCAATGGTGAGATACGCCACGCGGAAATTAGCCCACTGGCGGTCTGTTCCTTGCCAACCTAAGGATAGGAACCAATAAAACTTGCGCCGGAAGCCTGTGGCGGTATCGCGGCAAATGGCCAAGTCGGGAATCATGCCGAAATATAAAAATACAATAGAGGATGTGAGGTAGGTGCCTATGGCCGTGGCATCCCACACCAAGGGCGAATTAAAATTGGGCCAGGTCCAACGCTCGTTGGGGTAGGCCACCACATAATAGAATTGCCACACGCGCCCTAAGTGCACCAACACAAACAGCCCTGCCGTCATCAGCGAAAAGGTGGTCATGGCCTCAGCAAACCGATAAATAGGTTTGCGCCAATCGGCATGCATGATGTGCAAAATAGCGGACAGTAAGGTGCCCGAGTGGCTCATGCCAATCCAAAAAATGAAGGTGGCGATGTAGAGCCCCCACACTTGCGGGTTGTTCAAATCCGCCACGCCGAGGCCGGTTTGATATTGATAGACTTCACAGAACACACCAAAACCAAAAAGCGCCAAGGAGGCTGCAAAAATAACCCAATACATGGGGCGCGGACGCTCCATGCTGCGCAGCACGTCTTTGTTAATTTGTGCCCAAGCGATATCTTCATTAATGTCTTTCGCCTTCGGGACAAACCTTCGTTCAATTTCAATATCGGAGTCGTCGCGTCTATCAATCATGCTGGTTGTTCCAAAGTGTATGAGAAGCGCTCATAGTGAATGAGGGGTGATTACGCATCTGAATTTCTGACCCGCTCTAAATACAACACAGAGGGGTAAGTACGGAGTTCTTCAAAGATGCGATAGCCGCGCAAGCCTTCGTCTTTCTTGTCTTGCTTATCGCTGGCCAGTTCCACTTGTTGCCGTGCCCATATTTTAGCCACTTGCGATTGGCTGTCCGCCATGTTGCCAAAGGTAATGGCCGAGGTGGGGCAGGCCTGAGCACAGGCGGTGGTCACTTCGCCATCAGCCACACGTCGTCCGTCCGTACGCGCTTGGTTCTTAGCCGCGGTTAAGCGCTGCACGCAGAAGGTGCATTTTTCCATCACCCCCTTGCTGCGTACCGTTACATCTGGATTCAGTTGCTTTTCAAGCGGATTGGGCCAAGCGCGCTCGGGGTACTGCCACCAATTAAAATAACGCACTTTGTACGGGCAGTTGGCCGAACAGTAGCGCGAACCAATGCAGCGGTTATAGACCTGTGAGTTGAGTCCATCGGGGGTGTGATGCGTAGCTCCCACAGGGCAGACCACCTCGCAAGGAGCAGATTCGCATTGCTGGCACATCATGGGCAAGAACTGCGCACCGTGATCAGGGAATTGAGCGAGCTCTGTGCCCTCGCCCCAATAGCGCTCAATGCGCAGCCAATGCATGGCCTGCCCTTTAGAGAAAGACTCTTTCCCTACCACAGGCAAATTGTTTTCAGCGTAGCAAGCCGTGGTGCACGCATTGCAGCCGGTACAAGAATCCAGATCAATCACCATGCCCCACTTATAGTCGGCATTCTTATACTGATCTTGATAGGGCCGCTTTACGCGCAGACTGGACCAATTTTTAATAAGGTTACTCAACGACATGGGATGTCTCCTTCGCCAGTTCGGCCTGATCAGCGGCCACCGTTGCCACTAGTTTTCTACCCTGTTGCAAATTGGTGGCCCCTTCGTCTTTCACCATCAGTTCATGCTCGCCGGTTTTTTTAATCACCACGCGCGTGGCATGGGTGGCCAATTCACCGGTTTGGGCATCAAACAGCGGATTGAGTATTTTGAAAGGATTCACACCCATGCCATTGGCATAACGCCCATAAGCGGTATGCCCTTGTCCCAGCGGCATGGACACGGTATCCGGCTGTAGACCGGGGAACAGATAGGCCTTGGCGCGCACAGAACCGCTAGCAGACTGCACTTCCAAAATATCGCCTTCGCGAATCTGCATTTCAGCGGCTGTAGACGGATGAATTTCAACCCACGAATCCCACACAATGGTGGTGAGTGAGTCGGGTGACTCTTGCAACCAGGGCAAGTTGGCGTGACGTCCATCGCGCAAATCAGCGCGCACGGAGGGCACAAAGTAAAAGGGGTAACGCACATCGATGACATGCTTTTCAGGTTTGCTCACAACAACCACAGACGCGTTGGTTTTTAGTGCGGTGGGAGCGGCGTCCAGTTGCAACACACCGCTGCGCAAAGCGTCTTCCCAAAAATCATCATCGCTTAATTTTGATTTGAAGACCGGGCGCGCTTTGGTAATGGCCAATTTTAAATAGGCGTAATAATCGGGAAACGCTTTGTAATTTTTGGGCTCCCGTTGACGCAGCAAATCCAACACAATGTCGCCAAACGCACGTGTGTCTGGGTAGAGGCCTTCCATTAAAGGCTGTTGAATGCCGATCTCTACACCGCGCGGTTGATAACTGGATACATGCGATCCAAAAGCTTCTAGGGGCGAATGCAAGGGCAATACCAAATCACACTGCGCAGCCGTTTCATCCACCTGAGTGACAAGAGCGACCTTAAAAGGTACTTTTTCCATGCTCTTGGCGAAGGGCAGAAAGCCTGGCGCACTAAAGATTGGGTTGCTCCCAGCAATCAACAAGGCCTGGCATTGCCCACTGGCCATACTGTTATTGAGTTGCGTTAAAGCGGCATAACTGCCCGCGCTGGCAATCAATTGTGGAAACGGATGACTGGCCTGACCTTGCAGCGTTTTGCCCGCGTTGCCCAAAATAACATTGAGCAGCAAGATGGCCGCCGCATTCTGCGCCCCATTCACCTGACCTTCGGCGGAAGGACCGGACAGCACCAAGCTGGGCGTATGCTCCATTAACATACCCGCCACATGCGGGATGGCATCGGCGTGTACACCCGTTATGCCGCTTACGGTTTCTTTGTCGTACTCTTTTAATGCCGCCACAATAGGGGCTGGTACAGTTTTCGCAAACTGCCCATGCTCAAGAAGGGCATGCGCCAAACCCAAAGCAAAGACCCCCTCTGTGCCCGGTTTTAAGGCATACCAACGATCGGCGTTAGCCCCCGTTAGCGTCATGCGGGGTTCAATTTGAATCAATGTGCCGCGTGGCGCTTTTCTGAAGCGGGCATATTGTGCCGCCATATGCACAGGCGATACTCCTGCCCCCAGGAAATCATTGCCAAAGGAGAGGATAAGGGTCGCCTTGTCTATTTGCAGCAAGGGTTGCGCAGCCCCCAGCACGGCTTTGCTGGCCGCCTGCCCCGTTGCTGTGGACAATGCGTCGTAGACCACATGATGGGTGGAGTTAAAACTGTCTAAGAAATTACCGATCAACGCTTTTTGATGACCGCTGACTTCTCCAGTAAGAAATGCAATTTGTGCGCCTTTTAAGGTGCTCTCGCCGCCTAAGCGTGCGGTGAGCGTGGCCATGGCTTTATCCCAGGTGGTGGGCTTAAGCTCTCCACCCTCGCGCATGAGCGGCGTGGTCAGACGGTCGGGGTTGTAATGCACTTGCACGGCCGCTTGGCCCAGGGCGCAAATTTTGCCGCCACTGATCACAGAATGGGTATTGCCTTCTAATTTAAGAATGCGCCCCTCACGCACGCGCCCCATAACACCACAACCCGATCCACATTGTGCACAAGTGGATGCGTAATAAACTCCCACACCGGGCACCACAAAATCTTCTGGCTGCACGTAGGATTGAACTTTCTCAACGCCCGATTCAATGGCGGTATTGCCGCAACCGGCTAAAGTAGCCGCGGCACCGCTAATACCCAACACGCGCAAAAAGTCTCGACGATCAATAGTGTTACTACCGCTCATACAATCTCCCCCAGATTTTTAATGCCTTATTTATGGCACTGCCAGCAATCGTTTGGACCGTTGCTGGTTTTTAAATTAGTGGCACTTTCTTGATGATCTTTTTGGTGACAGCTGATGCACCAACCCATAGACAAGGCCTTTACGCGGCGTGCCGTGGTCATAGACGCCACGTCGCCGTGACAATAACCACACACCTCACGTACCGGGCGACCATCTTTAAAATAGAAACGTTGAATGTGCCGCTCATGATTGAAGCGCACAAAGTCGGGCAGGTCATGCACCTTAAGCCAGGGAATGGCCTCTTTCTTTTCCCAATAGGCGAATAACTGCTTAATACGGGGTTTGTCTTTTACCGATTCGATGAGATTGTGGCAGCCCATGCATTTATCAAGGCGCGGAATTCCCGATACCGCACTGCGCCGGGCGTAAGTGTGGCAATACATGCAATTAATCCCCATGGTACCCGCGTGGGTGTTGTGAGGAAATTCAATGGGCTGCACAACCACAGGACCTAGGGCGTTATAGCCATCATCTGTTTGCGAGCCGATGGCACCGCCGCTCACAAAAGGCTCAGCCAACACCACGGCAGTGCACAACAACATGGCAAAGGCCAATGTTGCATTGATGTAAAACTTCATTCAGTGCTCCTCACTTCACTAAAAAAGTTCCTTCGCCGCAAGCTCGTGCATTGATATGCACTGTTTTAATTTACGGCTACGGCATTCATTTTATATTCGGTAATACATAGCCCTTCTTATGGCCTTTGGTTTTTTAATTTTGGCGCAGGGTGATGCGCACATAAGAAGGCGGACGGAACGCGTGGCCGTCAATGACAAAACCGCCCAACAAGGCGCATACACGCTTTGTTGGGCGGAGTAACTACAGTTTTACTTGGGTTTGGCTACAAAGCCATTGCAATACCCGTTTGGCGGAATTTCATCGTCGCCAGGGTAGAGCTTACAACCGTTAACCGCTTCTTTATTATCAGGTTTGGCTGCATTGGGAATGTAGTTCATGCATTTGTTGCACTGCTTGTCGCCGTTGGGCGTGCTTTGAAATTTCAGAGCGGTACGAATGGCAGTGTTTTGCTTGGCAGAGGCCACGGTGCTCATGCCCACCATGGGAGCTGCAACCAATGCGATAGTGCCCATCTTCAATAACTGACGGCGTGATGTTTTAATATTTTCCATGAAAATCCCCTCAAAACGGATTAAACCAAGGGCAAGCCGAAAATTCGGCAGACCCATTATAATCGAAACGACTGGCTGATGGATTTTAGACCAGAGTTAAAAAAATACCCCTCAACCAACCATGGAATGAGAATAACCGCTCAAATTTAGCCTGTCAAACAATAAACCTCTCGCCTCTTTTCTATTTGGTCACAGCTGTTTTCCCAATCTAAGGTGCCTGGATTGCGGTGGCGGAAAAAGCCGTGCTAGACTTCGCCCTTGCAGCACACTGTATCTTTTATACTGCATCTAAAAAGACATACCGCCAGGGGGAGTTTATGCGAAAGTCTGTGATCAAGTTTTCTATGGGGTTGGTGCTCACGTTGGCACTTGTTTCCACAGTCTGGGCCAATGAAAGCGTCATGAATGGCGACGCTGCCAACGGTAAAAAAATATTCAACGAAGGCAAGGGTGCGGCTTCAGCCTGCATGGCTTGCCATGGTCCAAATGCTTGGGGCATGGACGCCATGGGTGCTCCGCGCCTTGCTAATCTTGGTTTTCCCTATATAGTCAAGCAGTTAACCGATCTGGCCGAAGGTCGTCGGGTGCCCACAGGCGCCGGCGCTGTGATGCCTGTGTTCGCTGCAGCCCTGTCCGAACAAGATCGTCGTGATGTGGCAACTTATGTGAACACCCTTTCTGATGATGCGGAACTCTCTGATTTAAAAACCATTAAAGATGGTGGCCAGCCCGTAGGTGAAAAATACCTGGGTCAAGTCATTGTGAAATACGGCATTCAGGGCAAAGTTTCGGCCTGTCAGTCTTGCCATGGCTTTAACGGCCGCGGTGCCGCCCCTATGTTCCCTGTGATCGGTCAGCAAAAATATACTTACTTGGTCAATCAGTTGCACAACTGGCGTGATGCCAGCCGGGCCAATGACCCCTACGGCATGATGCGCGCCATCGCCAAGAACTTAACCGACGCCGACATCAACAATGTGGCCGCTTACCTGTCCAGCGCGCCACGCACCACCATGGGCGGCAGCGATAGCACCAACCATACCAGCCGGGCGCAATAAGGGTTAAATCCTGAAAAAAAGCGGGCTTTTGCCGCTGTAACGCGTTACTCTTAATAAACCCGTGCGCTCCATCAGCGTACGGGTTTTGTTTTTTTAAAAGATTGTTTTGGGGATGAAAGCGCATGAAATTGCGTCAATTGAAGCTCGGTGAAAAAATTCTCTTTGGCATTGTGGGATTGATCTGCGTCTTTGCTGTGCTCAGTTTTATCGGTTTAGAGATCTACCGCGCCCGCTTAGACCACCCCATGTACCCCGTCACCAGCACCTATGACTTCACCCCAGAAGGTCGTCATGGTTCGGAAGTTTTCCGAGATAGCGGCTGCACCAGTTGCCACCGCGCCATGCGCAATGGCACCAATCAGGGCGTGGATTTGGATGGTATTGGCTCTAAACGGTCTCCTGAGTATCTAAAAGCCTTCTTACGTCAGCCTGAAGCCACTTATGAAACCAAAACCATGGACCATGGTCCATCGAAGGGTGCCGCTTATGTAGCGGGGTTACCAGAGGCCGACCTAAACGCCATTGTGGTATTTTTGTCACAGCTCAAAGCGGTGCAAGGCTCCGCTGATGCGCGCCTACCCGTGCCCGAGCGTTCCGGCTTTGTGGATGCCATGGTTAAAATGTGGGCGCCCAGCAGCTGGAAAGCTGATCGTCATGATTTGCGTGAAGAATCTGCCCCTAAATAACGAGAGCCTTAATGAATACAACCGTTACGCCCGCTGCTGGCATCAATCATCCCGAATACACGCGCTACACCTTGCTGTTTGTGTATGCCTGCATCACCTACGCCATTATTGGTTTTTCTTGGGGCGCCATTATGGGCGGCTTTCCATTGCTGCGCATGTATGTGGATACCGCCCCCCACGGCCGCCTCATTCTGTTGGCGCACGGCCATATCAATTTGCTGGGTTGGGTGGAGATGGCTATTTTTGGGGCCATTTATTATTTCATCCCCCGTTTGGTCAACCGCCCCATCTACAGCATGAAATTGGTGAAGATTCATTTTTGGATGCACAACGTGGGCCTGGTAGGCATGGTGCTGCTGTTCACCACTGCGGGTGTGATTGGCGGGTATGATCCTGGCCCTGAGGTGGAAGCCACAGTGAACCGCCTAATGGCCGGCGTGGGATTGTTTGGCACCATGGTGCTGCTGGCCAATATCATTTGGGGCTACAACATTTTCAAAACCGGCAAGTCGGGCACCAACCCCCAGTGAGTAGATTCAGCATCACCAAAACCCAACGGGGTCGTGCCTCAACAATTTTGATGCGGGCTCCCATTGGGTTTTGTATGGCCCTATGTTTGGCAGCTGCACTGATGACCGGCTGCACAGGTCAGAAGAGTATGGGCTTGTCGCGCGGCTCCGTGGCACCTCGCCTGGTGACCAAAACCTTGGCGGATGTGGGCGGTGACTTTAGCCGCATCACCACTTATCGTCAACCCGACGAGCGCATGTACCAATATTCTCTGGATAAAGCCTTAGCCACGGGCAAACCCATTCTGTTGGAATTCGCCACACCTGGTCATTGCTCGGTGTGCGATCGCCAACTACAAATTACCAAATCCTTGCTTGATAAATACCAAGCCGATGTGTTGTTCTTGCACATGGACCAATATGAAAACCCTGAAGCGTTTAAGGCCTACCGTGTTATGGGCGACCCCTGGACCTTTGTCATCGATAGCCAGGGCATTGTGCGCTACCAACAACCAGGCGTCATGCTGTATGGAGAAATGGAAGTGGCCATTAAAAGTGTTTTGCCTCAGACGGCGCGAGCCGTCGCCAATTAATTATGGCCAATCCTGTCCGCTATACGTTGCGCCAAGATAAAAATGGATTGATTTGGGATTTGCTGTTGTATGTGCCTACGGTGACGGCACTCTTGGCTATCGCCAGCGGTGTGTGGTTTCAAGAAAGCGAATATCTCACTTACTTGCTGCTGTTTATGGCCAGCTTCTTTTTCATAGCAGGCGCCAGTCGAATTCTCAAAACCCGCCTCATGTTATTGCCGCGCTCGCCCATCAGCATTGAAGTAGAAGCCGGGCGCTCAATAACATTTTTTTTGCGCAACGGCGAGCAACAACAACTACTGAAAGATATTAAAATATTTAAAGATTTTTCTGGGAAGACATTTGGTTTAACCGGCCTAAACGGCAGCGGACGCCGCTTGCAGTTTATTTTTCACAAAGGACAATTTGCCCTGCAGCGCGAATTTATTGAAATACAAAACAGCTTTTCGAAATAGCCGGCCACTATCCGCGGCGGCGAATCACATCCCACGCCATAAAGGCAACCACCAGCGCCACTGCGCTACAGATAACACTCATCCACATATATTCCGACTCCGCGCTGATCAGCCCGCCCACCAGCATGTGCACCGTGTAGGCAGAAATAAACAGTGAGCTGGCGGCTACGACGGCATACACCAATACTTCTTTGATGTTCATTGTGGGGTTTTGCGCACCTGTAGCAGTACGCCGCCCGGTTGCAACGATAGGGTTTCTACTTGCGTGCCCAGTTGTGACAAATTGGCGACCAAGCCCAGATTGCGCTGGTCGGAAGGCGCCAGAAGGAGATGAGAAACACCCTTTAACATTGCCATTTGCGCAGGCGCATCGGCGGCGGCGGGAGGCAGAGGCAGCGCATCGCAACGGCATGCCACCATGGTTCGGGCCGGCCATTGGCTGGCCACACGAATGCTTGGCATGGGGACATTCTTAGCATCGCTCTCGGCCCGCAACGTATTCACATTATCGGCAAATGTTTTGATGAGTTGATCTTGCGAGCTCATCATTTGCAAATGAATTTGATCATGGTGCGCACGGTCGGCGCGCATGAATACTGTGGCCACCACTAAGATCAGCAACCATAACCAACCCCGTTGCACCAAAAATCCGCGCTTCATAAACCATTCACGGGGTTGCAATAACCCGGGCGCTCCGGCAAAAAGTAAAAAAACCAGCGCCATGAAACTCCAGGTGGCGTCATTCACACATAAGCCTATCACCACGCCCAACAACAAATTACGCCCCATCAAATCTTGCCACAAACGCTTACTCTGGCTGATGGCCAACACCAACAACAGGGTCAGCACTGCAAGGCCTGTAATGACATCTGTGGTGGATAAGCTGTCATCCAATGAAGGGCCCCACAGAAGAGCGGCGGCACTTTGCACAGGGTTCTGCCAGAACCACACGTCGTGCCAACCCATGCGCATCACCAAGGTCAATATGACCGCCGCCGCAATGCCCACAAAAAATATTTTTTGTTGGCGCCGCTCCACGGGGGTTTTATGCCAGGCCCACAATAGGGACAGTGGGTAGGCCAAGCCCATGGGATGCAGGCTGACAGCAAAGGCACAGAGGGCCAATTGCGCAAAAAACCAACCACCCAAGGCAACGGGAGTTGCGCGGTACTCGCGATTAACCCATGCGCCCATAATAAAGGCAGCCAAGAGGCATACTCCGGGCGACAGGCTATCCAGTTGCGCAATAGTGATGGGGGAAATGAGCAAGAGGCCGGTGGCCAGTAGCGCCGCTTCACCTTGACCCTCTTCAGCACGCCAACGGTACAGCAGTTGTGCGCTTAGGATCATGAGCAGGATTGAAAACACTTTAATGGCCAATACATGGCCGGTCCACAGATACCCCACGGGCAACCACAGTAATGCGCGCCAATCAGGAATCCCTAAAGTCACCGCAGAATTGGCCACTTGATCTGCTATGGACCAATCCAGCAATAGCGCTTTGGCGCCACTCTCTTCTAGTCCCAAGGGGCCTTGTTGCATGATGAGTAGCGCGGCCAAGCCCCACAGTGCAAGGGCCAAAAGGCCCTGAATACGCTGCGGCATTTAGCGCAGCCCTGCTGTGAAATCCGCTAAGGCTTTGATTTCTTCGTTGCTCAGACGTGCGGCAATGTTGCGCATAATAGAATTGGGGTCGTTGTTGCGGGAGCCCTCTTTAAAATGTTGCAATTGCAGTTCGGTGTATTCCTGATATTGGCCGGATAAGCGTGGATAGAGGGCTGGCATTCCGCTGCCATTGGGGCCATGGCAGGCCGCACAGGCAGGCACACCGCGATCTAAATCACCCGCACGCCACAGATGTTCGCCATCACTCACCAATTTGCGGTCGTTAGAGAACGAGCGCTTGGGTGCTTGTGCGCCATACCATGCCGCCACATTGTGGATATCGTCATCACTCAACATAGCCACCACACCCGACATAATGGGATTGCTGCGCGCAGGGGGCGCACCATTAATGGACTTCATATTGGTGAGTTGCTTCACAATATAGTCTGGCAATTGAGCCGCCAAATGGGGTTGGGTTGGAATAGGGCTAACGCCATTTAAACCATGGCAGGCAAAGCAAATGGATTCGGCAATCACGCGGCCTTTTTTGGCATCACCCGTACGGGCCTGAGCCAGCGCGCTGACCGTTAACAGTAGCAGGAGAATGATGATGTTTTTCATTGCCTTGGTTCCTTAAAATAACTTTTGGCCGCCTATCCATCAGGCGCAATTGCTGATTATTCTATCAGAAGACACCCCCTTACGGAGGGACTTAGAATGCCGTTAGGTGGGCGTAGTGCAAGGCCATCCATTTAACGCCCGCGTCTCTAAAATTAACCTGTACTCGAGCATCCGTGCCGCGCCCCTCATACTGCAGCACCACGCCGGAGCCAAATTTACTGTGGCTCACGGATTGTCCAATAGAAAAGGGCACGGATTCGCTGCGCTTCATTTCAGGTTGGCGCTCTACAGGCGCGCTGCTGCGCGGTGCGTTGTAACGCTCAGTGTGTTTCGGCGCATAGGGCGCGGGTTCTGCGGAGAGGAACTTGCACAGAGCCTCTGGAATTTCATCAATAAAGCGTGAGCGCATGCCGTAGCGAATCTGCCCGTGCAACATGCGGTTCTCTGCGCGCGTTAGGGTGAGCTGTTTACGGGCGCGTGTCAGGGCCACATACATGAGGCGTCGTTCTTCCTCTACGCCATCGACTTCATTGAGTGAATTTTCGTGTGGGAACAAGCCCTCTTCCAGCCCGCAGACAAACACCGCTTTAAATTCTAAGCCTTTGGCCGAATGCACCGTCATGAGTTGCAAGGCGTCATCACCGGGGCCCGCTTCATGTTCACCCGCTTCAAGACTGGCATGCGAGAGAAAGGCCGCTAAGTCGCTAAGCTCTGTTTCATGCTCAAAGCCCGCGGCGGCGGACACCAACTCTTCCAAGTTCTCTACGCGGTCCGCTCCTTCGCGTTCCGTGCGGTAATGCGCTGTTAAGCCGCTCTCTTCTAACATCACCACCATCAGCTCTTCGAGGGGCACGGCATCGGCGGCGGTTTGCAAGCGCTCAATAATCTGCAAGAAGGTTTTAATACCCGCGCCAGCTTTTCCAGAAGGGGTCAGACCCCGTTGTGGGGTCTGACCCCCTAGCGCCACAGCCAACTGGTGCAGGCTGGTATTTGAAGCCACCGCAGCACTTTGCAAAATTTCTAGGGAGCGCGCACCGATGCCACGCGGTGGAAAGTTTACCACACGCAAAAAAGCACCATCGTCATCGGGGTTGGCGGCCAAGCGCAAATAGGCCAGCGCATGCTTCACTTCCATGCGCTCAAAAAAGCGCAGTCCGCCATACACGCGGTAGCCAATACCTGCGCCAAAGAGTGCGTGTTCTAAAACGCGCGATTGCGCGTTGGCGCGGTAGAGCAACGCCACATCCGTTAAGGCCATTCCCTCAGACTGCAAGGACTTCACTTGCTCCACCACAAAGCGCGCTTCGTCCAAATCGTTATAGGCTTCATAGATGCGAATGGGCTCGCCGGCGCCGGCTTCGGTCCACAGATTTTTGCCCATACGGCTTTGGTTATTGCGAATCAACGCATTCGCCGCATCCAGAATATTGCCGTAAGAGCGATAATTTTGCTCCAAGCGAATCACTTCTTTTAAACCATAATCGCGTTCAAAGTCGCGCATATTGCCCACTTCAGCGCCACGGAAGCCGTAAATCGACTGATCATCATCACCCACGGCAAACACCGCGCTTTGCGGCCCTGCCAATAACTTAAGCCACACATATTGCAAGCGGTTGGTGTCTTGAAACTCGTCCACCAAAACAAAAGAAAAGCGGCTGCGATAATGCTCGCGCAACAATTCGTTGGTTTGCAACAGCTCTACGCTGCGCAACAACAGCTCGGCAAAATCCACCACGCCTTCTTTTTGGCATTGCGCCTCATAGGCCCCATACACGTCGTGCAGTACTCGGCTCATGGCGTCATAGGGCTCTATGGCCGAGGGGCGCTGACCCTCTTCTTTATGGCCATTGATGTAATGCTGAACATTTTTAGGCGGGTAACGTTCGCTGTCCAAGTTCATGGCTTTCATGACGCGTTTAATGGCCGAGAGCTGATCGCCGCTATCTAAAATTTGAAATAAGGGGGGCAAGCGGGCTTCGCGATGGTGTGCGCGCAGCAGACGGTTGCATAACCCGTGAAAGGTGCCCACCCATAAGCCGCGGGTATTGATGGGGACCAAGGCCGAAAGCCGGGTCAGCATTTCGCGCGCGGCTTTGTTGGTAAAGGTAACCGCCAGCAACCCTTGTGGGCTGACCTGACCAGTTTGGATCAGCCAAGCCATGCGGGTGGTCAATACCCGGGTTTTTCCACTCCCTGCTCCCGCTAAAATGAGGGCGGATTGATGCGGCAGAGTCACGGCGGCGCGTTGCTCGGGGTTTAGGCCTTGAAGAAGATCGGATGCCATACATAAAACTCAAGTGGTAACTGTGCGATTATACGGGACAGGAGTCCCTGTTTTGGTGGCCTGTCGGGGTATAATTTCTCTTTTGCCCCGACGAGCAGCATTCATGGAATCACCATACAACCCCTCCGAAATCGAAGCGCGCCTGCAAGCTGAATGGGCTCATAACCGCACCTACCAAGCGCGTGAAGACCAAACCCGCCCCAAATACTTTTGCCTCTCCATGTTTCCCTACCCATCGGGCAAGCTGCACATGGGCCATGTGCGCAATTACACCATTGGCGATGTGCTGGCACGCAGCCACCGTATGAAGGGCTTTAATGTGCTGCAACCCATGGGTTGGGATGCCTTTGGCCTGCCCGCTGAAAACGCCGCCTTGCAACATCAGGTGCCCCCGGCTCAATGGACCTACCAAAACATCGACACCATGAAGGGTCAGCTTAAATCTTTGGGGTTGGCCATTGATTGGGACCGTGAATTGGCCACCTGTCGCCCCGACTATTACCGTTGGGAACAATGGCTCATTACGCGCCTGTTTAAAAAAGGCTTGCTGTACCAAAAAACCGGGACAGTAAATTGGGACCCCGTGGATCAAACTGTGTTGGCCAACGAACAGGTGATTGAAGGACGCGGTTGGCGTTCCGGCGCCTTGGTTGAGAAGCGCGAAATTCCCATGTACTACTTGCGCATTACCGCCTACGCAGAAGAGCTGCTGCAAGAATTGGACAACCTGCCCGGTTGGCCCGAGCAAGTGAAGACCATGCAACGCAATTGGATCGGTCGCTCGGAAGGGACGCGCATTGAATTTGCTTATGCCGCGGGTGATGGGCACCTCACCGTATTCACCACCCGTGCCGACACACTGTATGGCGCCACCTATGTGGCCGTGGCTGCAGAGCACCCCTTGGCCCTTCACGCCGCACAAAACCAACCCGCGTTGCACGCTTTTATTGAAGAGTGTCGTCGCGGCGGTGTGGCTGAGGCCGATGTGGCCACGCAAGAGAAGCGCGGCATGGACACCGGCGCCAAGGTCATTCACCCGTTAACCGGTGACCTGCTGCCCGTATGGGTGGCCAATTATGTGCTGATGGGTTATGGCGAAGGCGCTGTCATGGCCGTACCCGCACACGATGAGCGCGATTTTGAATTTGCTCTGCGCTACAAACTGCCCATCACCTCTGTAATCCACCCGGTGGAGGGCCCGTTAACCCTGCCGCTGACAGAAGCTTTTACCGAAGACGGCGTGCTGTTTAACTCAGAAGACTTTTCTGGGCGTCATTCGGCCGAAGCGCGCATAAAAATGGGCGCTGTACTGCAAGCCCTTAACAGCGGCGGGCCTCAAGTACAGTATCGATTGCGTGATTGGGGTATTTCTCGGCAGCGTTATTGGGGCTGCCCTATCCCCATTATTCATTGCGCCAAATGTGGGGCAGTGCCGGTGCCCGATGACGATTTGCCTGTGGTGTTGCCCGAGCAAGTGGTGATGGACGGCGTGGGTTCTCCGCTGAAACGCGACGATGCTTTCTCGGCCACCCAATGCCCCACTTGTGGCGGTGCGGCGAAACGCGAAACCGACACCATGGATACCTTCGTAGAATCGTCTTGGTATTACGCCCGCTACGCCTGCCCCGACCTCACCACCGCTATGCTGGATGAGCGCGCCAATTACTGGTTGCCGGTGGACCAATATATTGGCGGCATTGAGCATGCTATTTTGCATTTACTCTACGCGCGCTTTTTTAATAAACTCATGCGCGATGTGGGCCTGATTAAACATAGCGAGCCTTTTGTACATTTGCTGACGCAAGGCATGGTATTAAAAGATGGTTCGAAGATGTCCAAATCGAAGGGCAACACGGTTGATCCGCAGGCCCTCATCGACCAATATGGAGCGGACACCGCGCGCTTCTTCATCATCTTCACCAGTCCTCCTGATCAATCGCTGGAATGGTCGGATGCGGGCGTGCAAGGGGCGTATCGCTTCTTACGTCGCGTTTGGGCTCTGGCCACAGATTTTAAAATGCGCCGCAGTACGGGCGCCTTAAACTTAACCACGCCGTCGCCCGCCTTGCGCTTTGAAGTGCATTCATTGTTGCGCCAAGCCAATTACGATCTGGACAAACAACAATTTAACACCGTGGCATCAGCGGGCATGAAGTTGCTCAACGCCCTAGAAAAAGCGGCGGGGTCGGACGACGACTTGGTGAATGAAGGGTTATCCATTCTGCTGCGCCTGTTGGCCCCCATTACGCCCCATCTGTGCGAAACCCTATGGCGCGACTTGGGCTTTGGTGCCAGCTTACTAGACGCCCCTTGGCCTGAACCCGATGCGGGGGCCTTGGTGCGTGATGAAATTGAACTGGTGCTGCAAGTGAATGGCAAATTGCGTGGTGCCATGACGGTGAGTACTGATTTGCCCAAAGAACACATTGAAGCCTTGGCATTGGCGCATCCATCACTGGAAAAGCACTTGGCCGGACAAACCATCCGCAAAGTAGTGGTGGTGCCGGGGCGCTTAGTGAATGTGGTAGTCTAAACCATGATCAATCGTCGCTTTTTTTTACTCAGCGCCGCCGCCAGCACCTTATTGATGGGCTGCGGCTTTCAACTGCGCGGCGCGCCGAAGCTGTCGTTTAATCGTGTTTATCTGAGCGGCAGCATAAGCCCCGACCTTATGAGGGTTATACGAAAGGCTTTTAATACAGATACGGGCTTGGTTGTTGTATCTGCACCCGAACAAGCAGAAGTGGTGGTCACGCTGTCTGACCTGGTGCGCGACAAACAAACCCTAACCCTCAACACGCAAGGCCTGGTGTCGCAATATCTGCTCAGTCTGCGCATGAGTTTTCGGGCTTCAGATGTCGCTGGAAACGAACTGCTGGAACCCTCTTCTGCGGCCGTAACGCGTCTGTTTAACTACAGCGATGCGCAAATTTTAGCCAAGCAACAAGAAGAGGCCGATCTTTATCGTAATATGCAGAATGAGCTGGTACTGCAAATGTTGCGTCGCCTTTCGGCCATTAAGATTCATCCCACGGACAAACCCTAGCCCTTATGCGTCTGGATTCCGAACGGCTGGAAGCCGCGCTTAAAAAAGAACTGCAGCCGCTCTATATCTTATTGGGAGAGGAGCCCTTGTTGGCCTTTGAGGCGCAAGACCTCATTAACCGCAGCGCACGTGAGCGCGGATACACCACGCGTGAAGTGCTGACGGTGGAATCGGGTTTTGATTGGAATGAATTAACGCTGGCGGCCAACAGCAGCTCGCTCTTTGGCGACAAAAAAATCCTTGAGTTGCGCATCCCCACCGGCAAGCCCGGCGTTGAGGGGGCTCGTCGTTTAGAAGCGCTGGCGCAACGCCTGCCCGATGATGCAGTCACTGTGGTCAGCTTGCCCGGATTGGATTATGACAGTCAGAAAAGTGTTTGGTTTGGCGCACTAGAATCTGCCGGGGTTTTGGTCCATGCCGCTCCCGTAGGACGCGCCCAATTGGTGCCCTGGTTAACCGGTCGGCTGCGACGTCAGCAACAAGAAGCGGCGCCTGAAACGCTAGAATTTATTGCGGACCGCGTGGAAGGCAATTTATTGGCGGCTTTTCAGGAAGTGCAGAAGTTGGCCTGGTTGTTTCCTGCCGGCCCCCTGCCCGATGAAGGGGTACGCAACGCTGTCATGGATGTGGCGCGCTACGATGTATTCAATCTTTCCATAGGGCTTTTGAAACGCGATCTGGTGCTCTATGCGCGCACCTTGCGTGGTTTGCGATCAGAGGGCGAGGCCTTACCCTTGGTGCTATGGGCAGTCACTGAAGAATTGCGTGTCTTGGCCCGTTTGGTAGAAGCGCGCGACAAAGGGCAGGCCCTGGCTAGCACCCTGCGTGACGCGCGCGTCAGGGGTCCACGCGGACCGTTGTTAGAAGGCATCGTGCCCCGTTGCTCTGGTGCGTTACTGGCCAGCGCCCTGGTTGCGGCGGCGCAGGTGGATCGTCAAGTGAAAGGGCTTGAGCCCGGCGACCCTTGGGATGGCCTACTGGAATTGGGCCTGAATTTTCTGCGTGGCGTGCGCATGCCCGCTCCCGCTCGGCAAAATCGGGGTCAGACCCCTGCTATATACAATGGGGGTCTGACCCCTATAACATCACACCTATGAGTACATTCAATCTAAAAGCGCATATGGAAACTTTGGGGCAGCAAGCGCGCCTAGCGTCCGTTGCCATGGCGCGGGCCAACACAGAGACCAAAAACAATGCGCTTTATGCAGCGGCTGCAGCCTTGCGCCGCGCTCAAGCAGCACTGCTGACTGCTAACCAAAAAGATCTGGACGCCGCACGCGCCAGCGGTGCTGATGACGCTTTTCTGGATCGACTTACACTGAGCGCCAAAAGCATTGAAGCCATGGCCGCGGGTTTGGAACAAGTGGCCAGCCTACCCGACCCCATTGGCGTGATTACCGATTTACAGCACCGCCCTTCCGGTATTGAAGTGGGCCGCATGCGCGTGCCTTTGGGTGTGGTGGCTATTATTTACGAATCACGTCCTAATGTCACCGCAGATGCCGCCGCGCTTTGTCTTAAGTCGGGCAACGCCTGCATTTTGCGTGGCGGGTCTGAGTCGGTTTTATCCAACCAAGTGATTGCGCACGCCATGCACGAAGGGCTAAAAGCCGCGGGCCTGCCCGCTCAGGCTGTGCAGGTATTGGATATTACCGATCGCGCTGCGGTGGGCGAACTGATTACGCTAAAACAATATGTGGATGTGATTGTGCCGCGCGGTGGAAAAAGCCTGATTGAGCGCATCTCAAAAGAGGCTCGCATTCCCATGATTAAACATTTGGATGGCATCTGCCACACGTTCATTGATGCCAGCGCTGATGTGGATATGGCGATTGCCGTATCCGACAACGCCAAGACACAACGTTATGGCACCTGCAACACCATGGAGACGCTGCTGGTGCATCGCGACATAGCCGCAGCGGTATTGCCGCGCTTATGTGCGTTGTATGCGCAAAAGGGCGTAGCCTTGCGTGGTGATGAGGCCACCCGTGTTTTGGTGCCCGGCATTGCCCCCGCCAGCGAAGAAGATTGGTCCACGGAATATTTGGCGCCCATTTTATCCATTCGCATTGTGGATTCACTGGATGAGGCCATGGATCATATTGCCCGCTTTGGATCGCAACATACGGACGCCATCATCACCCAAGACCGACAACATGCAGATCGTTTTTTACGTGAGGTGGATTCCAGTTCGGTGATGGTCAATGCCTCCACGCGTTTTGCCGATGGTTTTGAATATGGCTTGGGCGCTGAAATTGGCATTTCCACGGATAAACTGCATGCGCGCGGCCCGGTGGGGCTGGAAGGGCTGACCAGTCAAAAATATGTGGTGCTGGGTAACGGCCAGATCCGTACCGAATGATTGCAGCAGGACCGATCGGTATTGTAGGAGGCACCTTCGACCCCATTCACGCAGGTCACCTGAATATGGCCCGCGAAGCCTTGCGCCAACTGGGCTTAGAGCGGGTGTTGCTGATCCCCGCGGGTGCACCGTGGCAGCGCATTCCCCAAGCGTCGGCCCAAGACCGCCTGTCTATGACATTGGCGGCCGTGAATCACTCCAACATCTTGCGCGTGGATGATCGCGAAGTACGCCGGGCCAGCCCCACTTATACCATCGATACCTTATTGGAATTGCGCAGCGAATATGGCACACAACGACCCCTGTGGCTTATTTTAGGCGCCGATACCTTTCTGAATTTGCCCACCTGGCGCCGTTGGCAAGAATTATTGCTGCACGCCCACATTGCAGTGGCCTGCCGCCCCGGTTATTCCCTAACCGATGGCAATATGGCTCCTTCATTAAAGCGCGAATTGGTTCAACGGGGCACCAGTGCGGCGCAAGTGCGTGGACCCGCCGGCGCCATCGTCACCTTGGATATTCCTCCTATGGAAGTGTCGTCCACAGATATTCGTGCCGCTATTGCAGAGCACCGTCCCGCGGGGGATTTGCTCCCCCCGCCCGTCTTAGACTATATTGAATCTCATCAGCTGTACCAAACAGGAGGCTCATGAATCCCCAACAAATGAAGAATGAAGCTGTTTTGGCCCTTGAAGACATCAAGGCGCGTGATATTGAGGTGCTGGACGTGAATCGCATGACCTCGTTATGTGATTACATGATTATTGCCAGCGCCGAATCAACCCGCCAAACCAAGGCTTTGGCGCGCAACGTTGAAAATCATTTGCGCGAAAAAGGCGTCGCCATCCAGGGGGTTGAAGGCGAACGGGGTGGCGAATGGATTTTGGTGGACTTAGGGCCGGTAGTGGTTCATATCATGCAACCGGCGGTGCGTGAATACTACAACCTATCCGAACTCTGGGGCGGTACCATCCGCCCACCGCAGCACCTCTTAGCGCACAGCTAAACTGTGAAGCTGAGCCTGCTTGCCCTTGGGCACCGCATGCCCTCTTGGGTACGTGATGTCACTGACGAGTATGCGCAGCGTCTACCGCGTGAAACTCCGCTGGAACTGGTAGAACTTAAACCGGAAGCGCGCGTATCAGGCCGCACCACTGAACAAATCCTAGAAGCAGAAAGCCGGCGCGTGCTGGCCTTGTTGCAATCCGATGATCTGGTCATCGTATTGGATGAGCGTGGCGACCTGTGGCGCACGCAAGACTTAGCCAATGTCATTAGTACGGCACAACGTGAAGGACAAGATCTGGTATTCATCATTGGCAGCGCCGATGGATTGCATGATGCGCTGCGTGCCCGCGCGAATAAGATTTTTGCTCTATCGCGCTTAACTTTACCCCACGGCATGGCGCGTGCCATCCTTACCGAACAACTGTATCGGGCTTGCTCTTTGTTAAAAGGGCACCCTTACCACCGCGAGTAAATGTGCTGATGATTTATCTGGCCTCAGGAAGCCCACGCCGTCGCGAGCTGCTGAATCAAATGGGCGTGGCCCATGAAGTACTGATGCCCGTCCATGGCGGCGAGGCGGTGGATGAAACCCCGCACGCGGGAGAAAATCCTGAAGCCTACGCGCTGCGCGTGGCGCGGGAAAAAGCCGAAGCCGGTTGGGCGCGTTTGTTGGCATGCGGCCTAAGCGTGCATCCCGTATTGGCCGCCGACACCACCGTGGCTGTGGACGAAATCATTTTGGGTAAACCGGTGGACGCTGCTGAAGCGGCGCGCTTCCTGCGCTTACTCTCCGGTCGTGAACATCGGGTGATTAGCGCCGTGGTCCTCAAAGAGGGTGCGCGCAGCGCGCAGCGCACCTCCATCACGCGAGTGTGGTTTAATCACCTATCCGATGCGGATGTAGAACATTACATCGCCACCCATGAATATTGCGACAAAGCGGGCGGTTATGCCCTGCAAGGCCATGCCGGCGGGTTTATTACCCGCATTGAGGGCAGCCCCAGTGGTGTTATGGGTCTACCACTTTTTGAAACCGCACAACTTCTTCAACTTTTTGAAACAGGTGCCCCGTGATCAACCAGATATTAGTCAACATGACCCCCCAGGAAACCCGGGTAGCGATTTTAGAATTGGGTGTGGCTCAAGAGATTCATGTGGAACGCGCCAAGGCGCGCGGCCTGGTGGGCAACATTTATTGGGGCCGCGTGGCACGCGTACTGCCCGGCATGCAATCGGCGTTTATCGATTTGGGTTTGGAGCGCGCGGCTTTTTTGCACGTGGCCGATATTTGGTCAGCACGCAACACCGACGAGCACATTAAACCCATTGAAAAACTGCTCTCTGATGGCCAGCCCTTATTGGTGCAAGTGATTAAGGACCCCATTGGCACCAAAGGTGCGCGACTGTCCACGCAAATTAGTATTGCCGGACGCTTTTTGGTCTATCTTCCCCAAGAAAGCCATATTGGCGTATCCCAGCGCATTGAAAGTGAAGAAGAACGAAATCAGTTGCGCGATCGTTTTCAGAACTTGCTGCCTCCCAACACTGCCGGTGGGTTTATTGTACGAACCGTGGCCGAAACCACCTCGGATAAAGAGCTGATTAAGGACTGCGAGTATTTAACCCAACTGTGGATGGATGTGAGCGCTGCCCAGCGTAACGCTGCAGCACCCTCTTTGCTGCATCAAGATTTAAGCTTGGCCCAACGCGCCATTCGCGATTTGGTCACCGAAGACACCGACCGCGTGATGGTGGATTCGCGGGAAACATTTCAGAAACTATTGGATTTCGCCACTCACTATTGCCCTCAAGCAGTGCCCTCCTTAGAACATTACAGCGGTGCGCGCCCCCTATTTGACATGTTTGGCGTGGAAGAAGAAATTGAAAAAGCTTTGGCAAGACGCGTGGATTTAAAATCGGGCGGCTATCTGATCATTGACCAAACCGAAGCCATGACCACCATCGATGTCAACACCGGTGGTTTTGTTGGGGTGCGTAATTTTGATGACACGGTTTTCAAAACCAACTTAGAAGCCGCCCAAGCCATTGCGCGGCAATTGCGGTTACGCAACCTGGGCGGCATTATTATTGCCGACTTTATCGACATGGACAATGAAGAACATCGTACGGCAGTGTTGACTGAATTTCGCAAAGCCTTGGCACGAGACCGCACGCGTATGACGGCCAGCGACTTTACTTCTTTGGGATTGGTAGAAATTACGCGCAAGCGCACACGGGAAAGCTTGGCGCATGTGTTGTGTGAAACCTGTCCCACCTGCAAAGGACGCGCGCAACTCAAAACACCGCAAACGGTATGCTACGAAATTTTACGAGAAATCGTCCGCGCTGCACGGCAATTTGAGGCACGCGAATACCGCATTATCGCCAGCCAACCGGTGATTGATTTGTTTTTAGATGAAGAGTCACAGGGGTTGGCCGGCGTCAGTGACTTTATTGGCAAGCCGATCAGCCTGCAAGTGGAAACCGCCTCCAACCAGGAGCAGTACGACGTTATTTTGGTGTAGTTACATCAAGCGCTGCGTCAGCATTTCTAAACCTCCGACGATAATCGTCAGCGATAGCTGAAAAATCACCACTAAAATAACCGGTGTTAAATCCACCGTGCCCAACATGGGTACAATGCGCCGCAAGGGACGCAAGAAGGGCCGCGTCAGCGCGTCGGCCGCGGCCATCATGGGGCTTAACGGGTTAACCCAACTCAACACCGCCAACACAAATACTGCCGCCATTAAAATGTATAGAATGTGGCGCAGCAACTCCACCGCACCCATGGCAAACACCCAAGGCGCAAATAAGTAGGCTTCAGAGGGCCTAACCATACCAAATACGGTGAGGTTAAGAAGCAGCAACAGGCATTGCAATATCCAGGCCCAAACTAAGGGGGACAGATCTATGCCACGCACACCTGGAATAACGCGTCGCATGCCGCGAACGGCAAACTCACTGAGGCTAATGGCAAATTCGCTTACCGGGTTGCGCCACGGGGCGTTAAATAATTGCAACAGAAAGCGCAGCAACGCAGCGAATGTAAAGAGCCCAATAACCGTTTCCAGTAACGAATGCATAATATCCACAGCCGATCTCCTAATTAATCTTGACCCAGGGATTGCCCCAACTCATAAGAGCGCCGCGCGGCAGCCGCTGCGGCGTCTTTTAAAATATCAGCAAACCCTGATTGTTCTAACACCGCCAGCGCGGCTTCCGTAGTACCCCCTTTAGAGGTTACTTTTTGTCGCAACTCAAGGGGCGAATCTTCGCTGCCCGCAGCCAGCAGTGCCGCACCTTTCACGGTGTTTAATGCCAAGGTGCGCGCTGCATCGGCATCCAGTCCCAATTTTTGAGCGGCCCGTTGCAAGGCTTCTATAAAATAAAACACATACGCCGGACCACTGCCTGAAATCGCCGTTACCGCATCCAGTTGTTCTTCGCGCTCCACCCATACCGCAGTGCCCACCGCACGCATTAACGACTGCGCATGCACACGATCATCAGGGGACACCCCTGGCATGGCATAAAGGCCTGTGGTTCCCTGCTGAATCAGCGCCGGGGTATTGGGCATGGCGCGCACAATATTGGTGTGCCCTTTTAACCAGCGCGACAAGGCGGTGGTGGTAATGCCTGCAGCAATGCTAATGACACGCAAGCTGGTATCTAGAGCAGGCAAGGCGCGCGTCACGGCGGCCAATTGCTGCGGCTTAACCGCCAACACCAAGGTACCCGCATCCGCCAGCGCAGGGGCGGCTTCTGTGTAAACCTTAACACCCCAAGTACCCTGCAGTTTGGCGCCCGCGCTGGCATCAATTTCTACCACCCCAATTTGACTCACGGGTTGGCCATGGGCCAATAAACCTCCTATTAATGCTGAGGCCATGTTGCCTCCACCCACAAATACAATACTCATATCGCGCGCTCCCGTGCCCCAAAAATGGCTGTACCCATCCTGACTATTGTAGAGCCTTCTTGCAAAGCCGCAGCAAAGTCTTGCGACATCCCCATGGATAAGGTGTCCAATCCAGTCCCTCCTGCGTTCAGCGTGTCCTGTAAATGGCGCAGGGCAGCGAAGGGTTTGCGCTGCGCCTCAAGGTCCGCGCTGGGTTCTGGAATGGCCATCAAGCCGCGCAGTCGAACGCCTTGCAAGGCGCGCACAGCCTGCGCCACCTCACCCACCTCTTGGGGCACCAAACCCGATTTGCTGACCTCTCCACTAATATTCACTTGTAAACAAATGTTAAGTGGCGGGAGGCCGGCTTCCATGCGCGCCTGCGACAGACGTTCGGCAATTTTTAAACGGTCTACGCTGTGCACCCAATTAAAGTGCAGTGCCACAGATTTGGTTTTATTGCTCTGCAAGGGGCCAATAAAGTGCCATTGCAGCGTCAAATCGGCCAGGGCCAATTGTTTTTCTAAGGCCTCTTGTAGGTAATTTTCGCCAAAATCCCGTTGCCCTGCTTGTGCCAGCGTGCGAATGGCGGCGGCACTCTGCCCTTTGCTCACCGCCAGTATGGTTACCGCACGACCAGGGGCGGCTTCTTGCACCTGTTGTGTAACGCGCTGTAACGCAAGGAGGAGTGACATTTTAATGGGACCAACCGGTCGGGACAAAACACGATGGTATATCATATGGCAATTAATCTGCTCATTTTAAGGCACCCCATGGCTGGACTTACGGCAAATACACCCTGGCCCACAGAAATAACCCTACACCAGGCCTCACGACGTCTGGATGTGACTTTTGACGACGGTCGAAGCTATCAGTTTCCCATTGAGTACCTGCGCGTCTATTCTCCCTCGGCGGAAGTGATTGGGCATGGGCCGGGGCAAGAAGTGTTGCAAACCGGCAAGCGCTTGGTGGGCATTGAGGAGTTATTGCCCGTGGGCACCTATGCCGTGCAAATTCGCTTTAGTGATGGCCATGACACCGGCATATTCTCGTGGGACTACCTTAAAGAATTGGGCGTTAACCAAGATGAAAACTGGGCCCGCTACCTTAACCGCATAGAAGCCGCAGGCGCCAGCCGCGACACTCATTAACATTATGGCCGATACTCATTTTGGTTTTACACAAGTAGACGAGCGCGAGAAAGCCGCCAAAGTTGCGGCGGTGTTTGATTCTGTGGCCTCGCGCTACGACATCATGAACGACTTCATGTCTTTGGGCATGCATCGATTGTGGAAGCGCTTCACACTTACGGTGGCTCATGCACGCCCCGGCGAGCACATATTGGATCTGGCATCGGGTAGTGGAGATTTGGCGCGCGGCTTTGCCAAGCAAGTGGGCGACAGCGGCCAAGTGGTCATGACCGATATTAACTTTGCCATGCTTTCACGTGGACGCAACCGTTTGCTCGATGAGGGCGTTTCCTTGCCTGCCGCTCTGTGCGATGCGGAAAGCTTGCCTTTTCCCGACAACAGTTTTGATTGCGTATCCTTGGCTTTCGGTTTGCGCAATATGACCCATAAAGAACGCGCGCTATCTGAAATGCAGCGCGTATTAAAACCCGGGGGCCGTGCTCTGGTTCTGGAATTTTCTCGCATCTGGGAACCACTGCGCCCGCTCTACGATGCCTATTCTTTTAACGTCATCCCAAAGGTGGGTAAATGGGTGGCTCATGATGAAGCCAGCTATCAATACTTGGCAGAATCCATTCGCATGCACCCCGACCAAGAAACGCTTAAATCTATGATGGAAGCGGCCGGCCTTGAATCTGTTAACTGGTTTAATCTGAGTGCCGGAGTGGTGGCCCTGCATCGTGGCTATAAATTTTAATAAGGCTAACGCGTGAATCCCTTTCCTGAACGTTCTTGTCCAGCCCCTGTTTTAAAGATTCTCACTCAGGGGTTGCGTGCCCTGTTCTCCACAGCACCTTGGGCGGCATTGCGGCTACAACCTTTTGCCGGTCAGCAGGTGGCGCTGCATTTGGCTGGCTTTATTGTTCCTTTAGTCATAGAAGAGGATGGGGTATTGGCTTTGGCACCCACAGCGGACGCTGGCACCGATCTGACCATTCGCATTCCACTCAATGCCCTACCCTTATTCAGAAGCGATGAGGCGGCGGCCTTGCGTTTAATTCACATGGAAGGCAACTCAGGTCTGGCGCAGGAAGTAGGCTACTTGGCCAAGCATTTCCGTCCCGACTTAGAAGAATTACTCAGCCGCGTGATGGGCGACATTGCAGCGCATCGCGTGGCCGGCGCATTCCGAGCGGGGGGCGCTTGGGCGCTGGACACGGCGCAACGCTTCAATGCCGCGTTTTCTGAATACGCCACCGAAGAAGCGCGTTGGACAGCCAGTCACACAAGCCTTGATCAATTTTCATTGGACGTCACGCAATTAAAGGACGCTCTCGAGCGCCTTGAGCGGCGTGTGGCGGGGTTATCTTAATGCGCTTGTTACGTGTGTTGCGAATTGTTTCTATATTCATCAGTCACGGGTTAGATGAATTTGTTTTTTACCACCCCAAGCAAGCCACGGCGCGTGCTGTGTCTCGTCATCTATTTTTTTGGCGTCGCTTTAATGAGCCCCGTGCGGTTCGTTTGCGCAAAGCCTTAGAATCCTTGGGTCCTATTTTTGTAAAGTTTGGCCAAGCGCTCTCCACGCGTCGCGATTTAATTCCCTTAGATATTGCGGATCAATTGGCGCTTCTGCAAGACCAAGTACCTCCTTTTCCTGGCCTTCTGGCGCGTGCCATGCTGGAAGACATTTATGGCAAGCCCTTGGGCGACGTATTTGCTTCTTTCGAAACCGAGCCCGTGGCCAGCGCCTCGGTGGCACAAGTGCATTTTGCCGTATTGAAGAATGGCCGTGAGGCAGCGGTTAAAATTTTACGCCCCAACGTACACCGCAACATCGCACGGGATGTGGCGCTTCTCTACACCTTGGCACGACTCGTTCAACGTTGGTTTCCTGAAGCACGCCGATTGCACCCGGTGGAAGTGGTGGCTGAATTTGAAAAGCATTTGGCTGATGAACTGGACCTCATGGTAGAGGCCTCTAATGCCAGCCAGTTGCGTCGCAATTTTGAAGACCAACGCTTGCTGATTATTCCGGAAGTGTTTTGGGATTACTGCGATGTGTCGGTGATGGTGATGGAGCGCATGCATGGCACCCCCATCAGTCAGGTGGATAAACTGCGCGGCATGGGTGTAGATATTCCCAAACTGGCGCGCGACGGCGTTGAAATTTTCTTTACCCAAGTGTTTCGCGATGGCTTCTTTCATGCCGACATGCACCCAGGAAACATTCAAGTGGCCGCCGATGGCCGTTACATTGGTCTGGATTTTGGCATCATCGGAACCCTTGGCAACAGTGATAAAAGTTATTTGGCGCAAAATTTCTTGGCTTTTTTTCAGCGCGACTATCACCGTGTGGCCATGGCACACATCGAGGCGGGTTGGGTTCCCGCCGATACACGCGCCGATGAATTTGAATCGGCCATTCGCTCGGTGTGTGAGCCAATTTTTGACAAACCCTTGAGTGAGATTTCTTTTGGCAAAGTATTGCTGCGCCTGTTTCAGGTATCGCGCCGCTTCAACATGGAAATTCAGCCGCAACTGGTGATGTTGCAAAAAACATTGCTGAATGTGGAGGGTTTGGGTCGCGATCTTGACCCCCAGCTGGACTTGTGGAAAACCGCTAAGCCGTATTTAGAACGTTGGATGAATGAACAAGTGGGTTGGCGCGGCCTGCTGCGCTCGTTGCGCAATGAAGGTGGTCAGTGGGTTACATTAATGCCTGAGTTGCCGCGCTTAATTCATAAAGCGCTTAGCGCGCCCCCTGCTTCAATGTTGCAGGCTGAAATATCTGAGCTGCGCGCGCAACAGCGCACGCTGTCCCGCTGGCTGACTGCAGTATTGGTAACGTTGGGGTTGTTGGTGGGGGTAGAGCTGGCGTTCTTGATGCTCTCGTCTTAGTGAGCGCTGCCCAAATAGGCGTCGCGCACCTTAGGATCATTGCGTAATTGTTCGGCCGGGCCATGCACCGCGATGTGGCCATTTTCAAGCACATAGCCATAATCGGCCACTGCCAAAGCGGCGGCGGCAAACTGTTCCACCAGCAGCATGGTCATGCCCTGCGCTTTAAGGCGGCCAATAATCTGAAACACTTCCTCCACCAAAATAGGCGCCAAACCCATGGAGGGCTCATCCAACAGCAGCACCTCTGGGTTTAACATTAACGCACGCGCCATGGCCAACATTTGCTGCTCGCCGCCAGAGAGCGTGCCCGCCAATTGATGTTGTCGTTCGCGCAAACGTGGAAAAAGATCCAGTGAGCGATCCATGTCTCCTTCAATATCACCCCGCGCACGACTGCTCCCGATGGTGAGGCGCGTAAAAGCCCCCAGCAATAGATTGTCACGCACCGTTTGCGCAGGAAACACACGCCGCCCTTCTGGTGAATGAGCCAAACCACGGCGCGTAATGCGGTGCGCGGGCAGGCCCGTAATGGATTGGCCGCCCAACATCACAGTGCCTGCGGTTGGTTTTAGCATGCCGCTTAGGGCGCGCATGGTGGTGCTCTTACCCGCGCCATTGGAACCGATTAAGGTGACCACTTGCCCCTTGGGCACCGACAGCGAAATGCCATGCAATACTTGCACTTGTCCGTACGCGGCTTTGAGATCTTTTACTTGCAACATAATCTGTCTCCTGGGCTATTAGGCGGGCTGACCGCCTAGGTAAGCCTCAATCACTTTGGGATTGGACTGCACTTCAGCGGGCCGACCTTCGGCAATTTTTTGACCAAAATCCAACACCGATACGGTATCTGAAATGCCCATCACCACGTCCATGTGATGCTCGATCAACACAATGGTAATACCGTGCTCACGAATTTTTTCAATAATCACGATGAGATCTTTGATCTCGGGTGAGGTTAACCCTGCGGCGGGCTCATCGAGCAGCAGCAATGTTGGGTTAAGGCCTAGGGCGCGGCCAATTTCCAGCAAGCGTTGCCGCCCATAGGGCAGATTGCGTGCCTCTTCGTTAATGAACGCTTCTAGCCCCACAAAGCGCAAAATACTGGCCGCACGGCTGCGCGCCGCGGCTTCCTCACGCTGATAGCGTGGCGTGTTGAGCAGCACATCCAACAAATTGGATTGGTAAGTATGGTGCAATCCCACCAAGACATTTTCAAGAGCGGTCATCTCGCCAAACAGTTGCAAGTTTTGAAAGGTGCGCGCAATGCCTTGCAGGGCAATACTGGAAGGGGTCTGACCCGAAATGGCTTGTCCGTTAAAGTGCACCGCGCCACTGGTGGGCGTATAGATACCGGTCAGCACATTCATCATGGTGGACTTGCCCGAACCATTGGGACCAATTAAGCCATGAATAGAGCCTTGTGCGATGGTAATGTCCACATTGTTCAAGGCTTTCAAGCCACCAAACTGCATGAGGATTTGCTTGGCCTCTAACATCTTGCCGCCGCGCTGCTGAGCGTGATCAGGTGTGGCCCATGCGTTAGCCGCAGAATTACTGACCACCACTGCTGCGCGCGCCACCCATTGCGGTTTGAAATGTCCCACCATGCTGCGCACCCACCCCACAATGCCCTCTTGCAAGTAATACACCACAAACAAAATCAAGAAACCGAAAATGGTAATGCGCCAGTTGGTCATTTCTTGCAGGGTATAGGCGCTGGTGAGTAGAGCCGCTGCGGCCAACACAGGCACCACCAAAGGTTTTAAGGACCGCTTGCCACTGACAAAATGTCGAACCATATAAAAAGCCATGCCGGCCCCTGCCACCAAGGCCAAGTCGCGGAATAATTCGATATCGTCCAGCATATTGGGCAGCAGCACCACGATGGCGGCTCCCAGTACGGGGCCAATGCGTGTTTTGCGTCCGCCCATGATAATGGCCAGCAAGAACAACACCGTGAGCTCAAAGTTAAAGGTGTTGGGGGCAATGTACAGCTCGTTAAAGGTAAAGAGCCCGCCTGCCAACCCAGCCAGGCCTGCGCTGATAGCAAAGGCGAATACTTTATAGCGGTATACGCTCACCCCCATACAATCAGAAGCTACGGGGCTGCCGCGCAAGGCCTCGAAGGCGCGTCCCAAATGGGATTTTAAAATGCGATTCACCATCAGCATGGCCATGAGAAAAACGACCATGACGAAATAGTAGTAATGCTGTTCTTGCAATACCCAGCCAAATAGAATGGGCTTTTTGATGGTGATGCCCAAAGGCCCGTTGGTGAGGAAATCCATTTCGTTAATCAGAATTTGCGCAATGGTTCCGAAGGCCAATGTCACCATGGCCAAATAAGGTCCAGTGACGCGCAGCGCAGGCAAGGCCAATATCAAGCCAAAGAATGCTGTGGTAAAAATACTGGCAGGTACTGCAAAGTAAAAGGGGACGCCCAACTTCCAATTCAAAATTCCGGCCGTGTAAGCGCCAATTCCAAATAACGCCGAATGCGCCAACGACACTTCGCCGGTATAGCCCACCACAATATCCAACCCAAACAACAGCACGGCGTAAATGGCAATCAACACCACCTGGTGAATGTAGTACTCGTTGTGAATGACTTGGGGCAGTAACGCCAACAGCGCAATAGCGCCTATGGTTAAAAGAATACGAAACGGTTTCATCTGACCTATACCTTTTTGATGGCTTTTTTACCAAACAAGCCACTGGGCTTGATGGCCAGAACCAGCAACAGCAATACCAAGCCGGGCACATCCTTGTAGCCCGTTGAAATGTAGAAGCCCGTGGTGGTCTCGGCGATACCCAACAGCAGACCGCCCACAATAACGCCCATGCCCGAAGTTAAGCCACCAATAATAGCCACGGCAAATGCTTTTAATCCCAGCACGGCTCCCATGGAGGCGCCGGTTAAGGTAATGGGGGCAATCAGCACACCAGCAAAGGCCGCTGACATGGAAGACAGTGCGTACGAAAAGGTAATCACCAATCCGGTATTAATTCCCATTAAGCCTGCCGCATCGCGATCGCTGGCGGTGGCCACTACGGCTTTGCCATAAATAGTGCGGCGATTAAACAATTCCACCAATACCATCATCAGAATGGCGCCGCCTACCACCAACAACTCCATGGGCAACACATTGGCGCCGAAAATATGGAGCGGTTCAGTGGGCAGCGGCGAAGGAAAAGGCAGGTCGTCACGGCCCCAAAGATTTTCTGCGGTGTTGCGAAAAATAATACCCAACGCGATGGTGGACATAATCCAACCGAATTCAGATTTTGTTTTGATGGCTGGGCGCACACCAATAAATTCTACAACCACACCTTGAAACGCACCGATTAACAATACCAGTGGCACCATCAACCAATAATTAACATAGGGCCCACCCATGATGCTACCGGAAAGGCTTAAGCCCGCCATGGCCCCCAACATGAGCGCATCACCCTGACCAAAGTTAAGGGTACCGGAAGTGGCGAATGTGGATTGATAACCGAAGGCAATGACAGCATAGATCATACCCAACGCAATACCACTGAGTAATAGCTGCAGCAGAATATCCATGATTAAACCTAAGCCGAATGGGGTTTAATAAAAAACGCGCCCCAATGTGAGTTGGGGCGCGTTGGTTTTACTTACTTAATATGAACGGGGTTTTTCTTATCTTCATCGTAGGCATACACCACATGACCGCCCTTCACTTCACCTATCACCGGAACATTGGGCGCAATGGCTTCGTGGTTATCATGCGTGTAAGGGTGGTCGTAACTGGTCACCACCCCATCCACTTTCTTATTCAAGTTTTCTAATGCCGCACGAATTTTAGCGCCGTCAGTGCTGCCTGCTTGATTAATAGCCGCGGCCAGCAAGTACACCGAGTCATACCCTTGCGCTGCAGATACCGGCGAAGGAATGCGACCGTTTGCTGGATTGTAGGCTTTTAAATACGCATCAATGAATGCCTTGCGTTTGGGGGTATTGGGTTCTTGAATAAAGGTTTGCGGCATGCGCGCGCCTTCACTATTAGCCCCAGCATTATCAATAAAGTTACCCATTGAAAGCGTCCAGCTGCCCACCATGGGGACTTTCCAACCCAGCTTGGCCATACCGTTGGCTATTTGTGCTAACTCAGGACCAATGGCGTAGGTCAGGATAATCTGTGCGCCCGCCTCTTTGGCCTTCAACAATTGCGAGGTCATGTCGGTATCTTTAATGTTGAATTTTTCTACCGCCACCGCTGTAACGCCACGTGATGCCAATGCCTTTTCCAAATCTTCACGGCCTAGTTGGCCGTAATTGGTGGAGTCGGCCAAGATAGCCACCTTGGTAAATTTACGCTTCACAATGGCTTCTTCCACAATCATGGCAGATTGAATGGTGTCGTTGGCGGAGGTGCGGAAAATGTAGTTATCGGCAAATTCAGGGGGCAGGAATTGCTTGGTAACGGCTGAGCCAGTGGACACATTATTCAAAACAGGAATTTTGGCTTCTTGATAAAAACGTTGCGAGGCCAAAGACACGCCGGTATTAATGAAGCCCAAATCGGCCACTACTTTTTCTTTGTTCACCAATTCTTGTGCAATTTGTACGCCGCGTTCGTTCTTGGCTTCGTCGTCACGTTCAATTAATTGGATGGGGCGGCCCAATACACCACCCGCTTTGTTAATTTCATCCGCAGCAAGCCTGACACCATCGCGCATGGAAATGCCCATTGGGGAGGAGCCGCCGGTAAAGGGTCCGGATAAACCTATTTTAATGGGGTCGGCGGCAGCGGCAGATAACGAAAAAGCGACCAATGCAGTCATTAGCAGTGGAGTGGCCCACTTTGGAAACAGATTGCGCATGCTATTCTCCTATGGATTGGGGATACCACTTTTATGGTATGTGGTTTATTGCATTCCGATTCTACCACGACATTTCGGGATGAAAATATTTCCCGAACATTAAGACAGTGGCGCTATTTATGCGCGAAAATGATGCGCATGCACAAATTGTTCAAAGGCCACCTCAACATGATCTACGAATTGGGAAGTCGCAAGCCCATTATTGCGCCAACTGCCTATATTGCCCCCGGCGCGATTTTGGTGGGGGAGGTTATTTTAGGGTCTGAGTCCTCCGTATGGTGCAATGCAGTAATTCGGGCGGACAACACCAAGGTCACCATTGGTGCGCGCTGCAATATTCAAGATGGTGCCGTGCTGCATGTGGATCCGGGTGTGCCCATGGCTTTGGCTGATGGTGTAAGCGTGGGCCATTTGGCCATGTTGCATGGCTGCACTGTGGGCGAGAACAGCTTGATTGGCATTAAGGCGGTGGTGCTGAACCACGCTGTGATTGGCAGTAATTGCCTGATTGGCGCCAACGCCCTCATCACTGAGGGTAAGATTATTCCTGAGGGTTCCTTGGTAATGGGCAGCCCCGGTCGCGTGGTGCGCGCCCTTACCACAGAAGAAATAGAGGGTCTGAAGGGCAATGCGGAAAGCTATGTGCGCCGCAGCAAATTATTCCGGGCTGAGTTACACCTCTCCTCTGACCCTCCTGACGCCTAATCTCCCACATGCAAAAACACAGCACGGTGATGATTGATGGGCCGATTGGTCAGCTGGAAACGGTTGTTACCCTCCCCACAGGTGAGGCGCGCGGTATTGCCTTGGTGGCTCATCCGCACCCCCTGTTTGGCGGCACGCTGGATAACAAAGTGGCGCAAACATTGGCCAATACCTTTAGCGCTTTGGGATGCGTCAGCTTTCGGATGAATTTTCGTGGTGTGGGGGCTTCAGAGGGCGTGCATGACGAGGGGGTTGGCGAAACCGAAGATTGGTTGGCGGTGCACGAATATGCCAGAAGCTTCTACCCACAATTGCCTACTTTTTTGGCCGGATTTTCTTTTGGTGCCTTTGTCATGAGCCAAGTGGCGCAGCGCATCACGGTAGAAAAATTAGTACTGGTGGGGCCTGCTGTCATTAACTTTCCCTTCGGCCCTGTGGCCCCCAATACTTTGGTGATTCAAGGTGAGTTGGATGATGTGATTCCTTTGGCTGATGTGTTGCGTTGGGCCACGCCGCAAGACTTGCCCATTGTGGTCGTGCCCGGTGCGGATCATTTTTTTCATCGGCGCTTGCACCTGATTCGCGACTGGGTCACCTTGGCCTGTGGTATTTAAATTTTTGGAGTATTTATGTCGTACCCTTTATTAAAAGCCTTGCACATTATGTTTATGGTGACTTGGTTTGCTGGATTATTTTACCTGCCCCGTTTGTATGTGTATCACGCCATGGCCGCAGATGATGCGGCCGGTTGTGCGCGTTTTAAAATCATGGAACGCAAATTATTTTGGGGCATTATGACGCCGGGCGCCATTCTGACCATTCTTTTCGGAATAGCCATGGTGCTGCAATTGGACGTTATGGGCAAATGGTTGCACGTTAAAATCATGCTGGTGGTGGTGCTGGTGATTTATCATATCTGGTGTGGGAAAATACTGAAAAACTTTAAACTGGATTGCAATACACATAGCCATGTGTGGTATCGCTGGTTTAATGAATTGCCCGTGCTTATCCTTATTCCCGTCGTTCTGTTAGCCGTACTAAAACCCTTTTGAAAACCACTCATCATTTTTTTGCACCCTGCCCGCGCGGGCTGGAAACGGTGCTTGCCGAAGAGCTTACAGAGCTGGGTGCCCTGTCGGTTGTGGCGGGTGATGCGGGCGTGGCCTTTGAAGGTGATGCCGCCTTAGCCATGAACGCTAACTTGGAATCGCGTATCGCCAGTCGCATTTTATGGCGCGTGGCCACAGGTCCTTATCATAACGAACAGGTCATCTATGAAGCGGCCCTGGCGTTGCCGTGGTCCGAGTGGATGGATGTGGAACAGACCATCATGGTGGAGACCAATGCGCGACGCTGTCCGCTGCGCAGTCTGGATTTTGTGACTTTGCGTGTAAAAGACGCGGTCTGTGACCATTTTCGCAATCATGTGGGCAGCCGGCCTTCGGTGGATTCGCGCACACCAGACATTCGTATTTCAATATTTTTAGATGAATACCATTTCTTTCTTTACCTCGATACCTCAGGTGATGCTTTATTTCGGCGTGGCGAACGTGTGGAATCGGGTGAAGCCCCTTTGAAAAAAAACTTAGCGGCCGGCATTTTGCGTATTGCAGGCTGGCGTCCGGGCATTCCGTTGTTAGATCCTTTTTGTGGTGCCGGGACCTTTTTATGGGAAGCCGCGGAATGGTCGCTTAACCGTGCCGCGGGGCTTAACCGTCAGTTCGGTTTTGAGCATCTAAAGGGCTGGGATCTTAGTGCATGGCCCGCCATTAAAGCGGCAGCTGAAGCGCGTGCGGAACCCGCACGTCCCTTGCCCTTATGGGGCTTTGATTTAAAGGGGGACGCCTTAGTGGCCGCCGAGGCCAACTTTGAGGCAGCCGATTTGGTGGGCTGCGCCCAATGGAAGCAAGTGAATATGCTGGAATCTTCCCCCCCTGCGCCTGAAGGCTACTTAATCACCAACCCCCCCTATGGGGTCCGGTTGGGTGAGCAAGCGGAACTGGCGGAGCTCTACCCCAAATTAGGCGATACCCTTAAAAAACGCTATGCCGGTTGGACCGCTTGGTTTTTAAGTGCCGATATGCAATTACCCAAAGGCATTCGCCTAAAAGTGTCACGCCGCACCCCCTTGTTTAATGGCGCACTGGAATGCCGTTTGTTTGAAATCAAGCTGGTTTCGGGATCTAACCGCTAATCTTTGAAAAGGTGCTGTAACATAGGCGTCACATCAAACGAGTATAAGGTTTCGTCATGGAACCGTCATATACTTCACCCCCCACCCCACCCACGGAGGCTTATTTGGGAGCCAACATTTTGGTGGTTGAGGACGAGAGCGCGATTCAAGAACTTATCGCCCTCAATCTTCAGCAAGCCGGGCATGAACCGAAGTTGGCCTCAGATGGCGCCGAGGCCTTGGAATCCGTACGCGAATCCTTGCCCGACCTGGTATTGGTGGATTGGATGTTGCCCACCATGAGCGGCATTGATCTGGTGAAGCGCTTGCGCGCCAATGAGCGCACCCGCACCGTGCCCATCATCATGCTCACGGCTCGCGCGGATGAATCAGATAAGCTTTTGGGGCTAGAGTCCGGCGCCGACGACTACATCACCAAACCTTTTTCCATTAAAGAATTAAATGCCCGCATCAAGGCTGTGCTGCGCCGGCGCGCACCCCAAATGACGGAAGATCGCGTGGTCTTTAAAGCCCTTTCCCTAGACCCCGGCACCCATCGGGCCAGTGCCAACGGCCAGGAGATCGATCTGGGGCCCACAGAATTCAAGTTGCTGCATTTCTTTATGACCCACCCCGAGCGGGTGTATTCTCGCACCCAGATTTTGGATCAGGTGTGGGGAGACCATGTCTTCATTGAAGAGCGGACGGTAGACGTGCACATTCGTCGCCTGCGCTCAGCCCTAGAGCCCAGCAATACCGACCATCTGCTGCAAACCGTACGCGGCTCTGGGTATCGTCTCACTGCAATCGCCTGACCCCCTTCGACTCTGGTACTCTATTTTGGGGTCAGACCCCGTAGGGGGTCAGACCCCCTACGGGGTCTGACCCCTAACCTGCCTAACCTGCTAACCAGGTTTTACATATATGAAGAATTTCTTAAGATACGTCTTGGGCGGCTTGCTCAGCGCATTGACGGTCAGCTTCTTGATGTGGGCCATCTTAGGCCCTCTATGGGGGCTGGTCACACTCTGCGCCTTCTTTGCAGCAGTGGCTGCACGTGATGCCTGGCAATTACAAGAACTGAACCGCTGGCTGCGTCGCCAGGAATTGGGCAGCATGCCCCACCCCACCGGTGCCTGGGGGCTGGTCTTTAGCCAGCTGTTTCGCTTAGAAAAACATACGGCACAAACGCAGAACAAGTTAAGAGAGGCCCTAGAACGCTTTCAGCAGGCGGGAATCGTCTTGCCCAATGGGGTGGTGGTGATCGATGCGTCCGACCGCATTCAATGGTGCAACCCCAGCGCCGAAACTCATTTCGGCATTGACCTTAAACAAGACCGCGAACAGAGCTTGACGTACCTTGTTCGTCGCCCAGAGTTTGTTGAGTATTTGGCACAAACACAGCATGACGACCCGCTCATTTTGCGGCGCATGCAGGGTACGTCTTTGTCTTTGTCCATTCAAATGGTGCCCTACAGCAACAATCAACGGCTGTTGGTAAGCTACGATATTACCCAAGTAGAAAAAGACGAACGTGTACGTCAGGACTTTGTGGCCAATGTATCCCACGAACTGCGCACGCCCATTACCGTAGTGGGCGGGTTCATCGAAACCTTATTGGAAGGCGAAACCCTCGAGCCTGCCCTGTTGCGTCGGGTGCTGGGTACCATGCAATCGCAAACTCAGCGCATGCAAAACTTGGTGGAGGAATTGCTGTCCCTCTCACGTTTGGAGGGGCAACATACCCCCGCACCCGAAACGCCCGTTGCCGCAGATCTGCTGATGCGCCAACTGGTGCAAATGGCTGAACAACTGAGCAAGGGCCGACATGAAGTGCGCGGCATTCTAAAAACACCGGACATCATACTGGGTGCGGATAATGAATTGCTGAGCGCTTTTGGTAATTTGGTGACCAATGCCGTGCGCTATACGCCTGAAGGTGGCAAAATTACATTACAGTGGGAATTAGAGCGCGGTGAAGGTGTTTTTTCTGTTCAGGATACAGGCATCGGCATTGCAAGCGAGCATATTCCACGCTTAACTGAGCGCTTTTACCGTGTGGATCTTGCGCGCTCCCGTGAGACGGGAGGAACCGGATTGGGGTTGGCCATCGTGAAACAAGTCCTACTGCATCACGATGCCAGGCTAGAAGTTTCTAGCCAACCCGGCCAGGGCAGTATATTTTCGGTAAGAATGCCTGTGGCACGCGTCATTGCGGCAACCCACACTCAATCAGCACTTAACCTTTAACTTTTTAAGACCACATATGCCCATTCAAGAAATTGAAATCATCAATAAACTAGGCCTTCATGCCCGCGCTTCCGCCAAACTCACTCAGGTGGCTTCCAGCTTTCCCTGCGACGTGACGGTGGCCCGCAATGGGCGCAAAGTGAATGCCAAAAGCATTATGGGTGTGATGATGCTGGCTGCTACTCGTGGCAGCACCATTACCTTAGAAACCTCAGGACCAGAAGCGGATAAAGCCATGGCTGCCATGGTCGCACTTATCAACAATCGTTTTGATGAGGCCGAATAGTCTATGAGTTTTGTTATTCATGGTATTGCGGTGGCCAGTGGCATTGCCATTGGTCGCGCACACCTGTTTGCACAGACCTCACTGGACGTGACTCACTATGCTGTTGCCGAAAACAAATTGGATGCAGAAGTGGAGCGCTTCAATGCCGCCATCGCCACGGTGCGCAATGAGCTGCAAGACCTAGAAGGCCAAATTCCCGCAGGTTCACCGCCTGAATTTGCTGCGTTCTTACAATTGCACTTAATGATTCTCAACGACGTCACTCTGGCCTCCGTGCCCGCCCAGCTCATTCATCAACAAGGGTGCAATGCGGAATGGGCCCTTAAACAGCAAATGGACTTGCTTATTGAGCAGTTTGAGGAAATTGAAGACAGCTACCTACGCGAACGCAAACAGGATGTCATGCAAGTGGTAGAGCGCGTACTAAAAGCGCTGATGGGTCAGCCGGTAGCATCGGCCTCTTCATTAAAACCATCTGAAGACAGCATCTTGGTGGCGCACGACTTAAGCCCTGCCGACATGATGGTGTTTAAGAACCAATCTTTTCACGCCTTCATTACCGACATGGGTGGCGCTACTTCCCATACGGCCATTTTGGCGCGCAGCTTAGGCATTCCATCCGTTGTGGCTTTGCATCACGCTTGGGCCATGATTCGCGAAGATGAACCCATCATTGTGGATGGCATGGCAGGCGTTGTTATCGTTAATCCCGATAAATTGGTACTCTCTGAATATCGCCTGCGCCAAGAACAATGGAACCTTGAGCGGCAAAAACTGAAGCGTCTGCGCACCACACCGGCCAATACTTTGGATGGTACACCCATCGAATTATGGGCCAATATTGAATTGCCCGATGATGTGGAAGCGGTTAAAAAAAGCGGTGCCACAGGAATTGGTTTGTTCCGCAGTGAATTTCTCTTCATGAACCGCAGCGATACACCGGGTGAGGAAGAGCAGTTTAACGCCTACCGCCGTGTGGCTACGGCACTGCGCGGCCAGCCCATTACCATTCGCACGCTGGATATTGGTGCGGATAAACCCGTGGATTCAACACCCACCGCGCATTCACTCAACCCCGCATTAGGCTTGCGTGCTATTCGCTATTGCCTCACTGAACCGCGTTTGTTCAATACACAACTGCGGGCCATTCTGAGGGCCTCTCATTTTGGTCATGTGCAGTTGCTCATTCCCATGCTGAGCAGTGGCACGGAAATCAATCAAGTGCTAACCCTTATTGAACAGGCCAAAGCCGAACTGCGCTCGGAAGGTATTCCATTTAACGAATCGATTCCGGTGGGAGGCATGATTGAAATTCCGGCTTCCGCATTGGCCCTTCCGGTATTTATTGGTAAATTGGATTTTCTATCGATTGGGACCAATGACTTAATACAGTACACGCTGGCCATTGATCGCTCCGATGATGCGGTGGCTCATCTCTACAACCCCGCTCATCCGGCGGTGCTGTACTTGGTAGCGCATACCATCCGCACGGCACAAAAGGCCGGTATACCGGTGGCGGTGTGTGGTGAAATGGCGGGGGATGTGGCCTTTACACGTTTGCTGCTGGGATTTGGTTTGCGAGAGTTTTCTATGCATCCGGCGCACTTGCCCGCGATCAAACAAGTTATTTTAAAAACCAGCATTCCGGATTTGCAAACACTGGTTAAGAAAATATTAAACACATACGATCCAGAAAAACTAACAGCGTTAATTGAACGCCTTAATCAATAGCATCCACGCCATACTGCTCTCGATAGGCCGCCACCGCTTGTGCATGCGCTGCCAACTCAGTATGCCCGGACAAGAAACGCATCAAGTCATTCAGGCTGGCAATACTCAATACCGGAATACCGAATTGCGCTGTCACTTCTTGGGTGGCAGAAAGCGTGCCATTGCCGCGCTCCATCCGGTCCAAGGCCGTGACCACCGCCACCGGCTGTGCCCCTACGGATGTTAATAAGGCCACCGACTCGCGCACGGAGGTTCCTGCCGAAATAACATCGTCCACAATCAGCGCACGACCCAAAGGGGGGGCGCCCACCAACATACCGCCTTCACCATGATCTTTGGCTTCTTTGCGGTTGTAGCAAAAAGGAATGTCGCGACCGCGCTCTGCCATGGCCATGGCAATACCAGCTACCAACGGGATGCCCTTGTAGGCTGGGCCAAACAAAAAATCGAAGGACGGCGCGGTGGCCTCAATGGCATCGGCATAAAACTTGGAGAGCTGACGCAAGGCTGCACCGGTGCTAAATAGCCCGGCGTTAAAAAAATAAGGACTCAGCCTTCCAGCCTTGGTTTTAAACTCACCGAAGCGAATCACCTGTTGCTGAACTGCGAATGCCACAAAACGCGTTTGAAAGTCGGCCATAGTCTCTGATGTGAGTCAGTGCGGAATCAGGATAACATATCGCATGCTCATGGACCGCCTGCGCCTTATCTTAACCCCCTTCTTCTCCCGTCGTTTGGGCGTGGTCTTGCTATTGGGTTTCTCGTCGGGTTTACCGCTGGCCCTCACGGGCAGCACGCTGCAAGCTTGGATGGCCACAGAAAATGTGGATATTCGCACCATCGGCCTGTTTACCTTAGCCGGCATTCCCTATACCTGGAAGTTTTTATGGTCTCCTTTCATGGACCGTTTTGTAATGCCCTTTCTGGGGCGTCGTCGGGGTTGGATGCTGGTTACGCAATTGGCTCTTATGGGCAGCGTAGCGGCACTAGGGTCCTTATCCGCCACAGGGTCTGTGGGATGGTTGGCCTGGATGGCCATTGGCGTGGCTTTTTTATCCGCCTCGCAAGATATTGTAATTGACGCTTATCGCACCGACTTACTGCTCGCTGATGAGCGCGGTTTGGGCTCTGGGTTGGCGGTATTGGGCTATCGCATCGGCATGCTGGTATCCGGTGCGTTGGCGCTATTGATGGCTTCTGTTTGGGGTTGGTCCACTACCTACATGGTGATGGCGGCCTTCATGGGCGTGGGGCTTATGGCCACCTTATTGGGCCCCGAACCCACCGTGCACAGCGCACCGCCCCCCACGCTTAAGCAGGCGGTGTTGCTACCCCTTAAGGATTTTCTATCGCGCTCCCAGGCTGGCCCCTTATTGGCCCTGATTGTTCTCTACAAATTGGGAGACGCCTTTGCCGGAGCGCTGACCACTGCTTTTTTAATTAAAGGCGTTGGGTTTAGCATTGTTGAAGTGGGGACAGTAAACAAAGGGGTGGGGCTATTGGCCACCTTAAGCGGCGCGTTGGTGGGGGGGTTGGTCATGACGCGCTGGCGGCTTTATTACGCATTGCTGTGGTTTGGTCTGCTGCAAGGATTGGCTGCATTGGGTTACGCATTGCTGGCGACAGAAGGACAAAATCTATCCCTTATGGTGCTGAGTGTGTTTTTAGAAAACTTTACCTCGGGCATGGGTACGGCTGCCTTTACCGCATTGCTCATGGCGCTGTGCAACCCGCGCTTTACGGCTACGCAATTCGCCTTGCTTTCAGCGCTCTCGGCTGTGGGGCGCGTGTATGTGGGTCCGCTCTCTGGGGTATTGGTAACGGGGTTGGGCTGGGGCGGATTCTTTTTGTTTTCGGTGGCCGCCTCACTGCCCGGCGTGTGGTTGGTGTGGCGCTTGCGGTTGCTTCTGCTGGCGCTCTAATGGGGTGGGGGTGGGGTCTGACCCCTATAGGGGTCAGACCCCTATTTTCATTTTCCTCTAAGCGCTAACGCGATAGACCGCCAAACTGCCCAATAAATTAGGCAGCGCATGAATGGGTTTTCCATTGCTGATGACGATTCGTTGCAATACGCGCGCGCCAACACGCTGGCAGAGCGCTTCAAAATCATGCAGGGTGCACAGATGCACGTTGGGCGTGTTGTACCACTCATAGGGCATATCTGACGATTTGGGCATCACCCCCGCCAGCACCTGCAAACGATTTTTCCAATAGCCAAAATTAGGGAAGGTGACGATACATTCACGCCCCACGCGCAACATATCGCGCAACAGAGGCTCTGTATGTTTCATGGCTTGCAGCGTTTGCGACAAAATGACGGTATCGAATGAGTGTTCATCAAAACCTGAAAGGCCCGCTTCTAAGTTCATTTGAATCACGTTAATCCCATTACCGATAGAGGCCACCACGCCGGCGGGTTCGATTTCAATGCCGTAACCCGTCACGCCCAAGTTGTCTTGCAAATGACGCAGCAACACGCCATCACCGCAACCCAAATCCAACACACGCGTGCCCGGGGCCACCAATTCTGAAATGGCTTTTAGGTCGGCGCGCATTAAGCGTTTACCTCTTGCGCCACTCGGTTAAGGTAGGTTCTGACCACAGAAAAATAATGCTCATTTTCCATTAAGAACGCATCATGCCCCTGAGTGGATTCAATTTCGGCGTAAGTCACCGGCAAGGCGTTGTCGAGCAATGATTTAACAATTTCTTTCGAACGTGCCGGTGAAAAGCGCCAATCGGTGGTGAAAGACACCACCAGCGTAGCGGCTTTTGTTTTGGCCATGGCCGCTGATAAATTTCCAGCGCTACTGGCGGCAGGGTCGAAGTAATCCAACGCCTTGGTCATAATGAGGTAAGTGTTGGCATCAAAGCGTTCAGTAAATTTATCCCCTTGATAACGCAAATACGATTCAATTTCAAATTCCACTTCCAGGGAAAATTTATGCTTGCCCGCCAACAGCTCGCGGCCAAATTTTTCCATCATGGCGTCGTCACTAAGATACGTAATGTGCCCCAGCATGCGCGCCAAGCGCAGTCCATGAAAAGGAATCACGCCATGCGCGTAATAATCCCCTCCATGAAAATCGGGATCAGTGGTAATAGCCTGGCGAGCCACTTCATTAAAGCCAATATTTTGTGCGGACAGTTTGGGCGCTGCGGCAATCACCACCGCATGACGCAAGCGTGCGGGATACGTGAGCGCCCATTGCAGGGCTTGCATGGCCCCCAGACTGCCGCCCATAACGGCTGCAAAACAGTCGATGTTCAAATGATCGGCTAAGCGCGCTTGCGCATGCACCCAATCCTCCACGGTGACAAAAGGGAAGCTGGCGCCATAGGGCTTGCCGGTGCGCGCGTTAATGCTGGCAGGGCCCGTGGAGCCATTGCACCCACCTAAGTTATTAACCCCCACCACAAAAAAACGATTGGTATCCACGGGCTTACCCGGCCCCACCATGTTGTTCCACCAACCCGCCGTGCGCGCGTCTCCGCCATATGTGCCGGCCACATGATGCGTGCCGGAGAGTGCATGACAAATCAGAATGGCGTTAGAGCGATTGGTGTTGAGCGTGCCGTAGGTTTCGTATACCAAATCAAACTCGGGCAGTTCAGCGCCTGATGACAAGACCAGCGCTTGATTAAAATGCGCAGTGAGGGGGGTTACATCGCCCACGGAGCGGGCCTTAGCATTCATCAGGGCGCCAATTTCTTTTTAAGGATGTCATTAAGCTGAATGGGGTTGGCGCGACCGCCACTGGCCTTCATGGCGCGGCCTACAAAGAAGCCAAACACTTTGTCTTTACCCGAACGGTATTCGGCTACCTGCACCGCATTTTCGGCAATCAACTGATCCACGATTTTTTCTAAGGCCCCGTCATCAGAAATTTGCCGCAATCCTTTGGCTTCAATAATGGCATCGGCTTCTCCGCCCTCTTGCCAAAGCGCTTCAAACACCTCTTTGGCGGTCTTACCGGAGATGGTGCCATCCTGAATGCGAACCAGCAAGCCTGACAGTTGGCCTGGAGTAATACGGCTGTGCTCTACTTCAAGATTTTCACGATGTAAGGCAGCGCTTAATTCACCGCACAGCCAGTTGGCACAGAGTTTGGGATCAAGATAGAGCGCTTCGGGGTCTGACCCCGAAGCTCTTGACCCCAATTTTGGATTTTGCAACAAGGCCTCAAAATATTGCGCCAGGGGGCGGCTGGCGGTAATAACACCAGCGTCATACGCCGACAAGCCTAAGACAGATTGAAAACGTTGCGCCATAGCATCGGGCAATTCAGGCAAAGCGGCACGTACCCGTTCCACCCACTGCGCATCAATCACCAAGGGCAGCAAATCAGGATCGGGGAAATAACGGTAATCCTGCGCGTCTTCCTTAGAGCGCATGGGTCGCGTTTCATCGCGATCGGCATCATAAAGCCGCGTTTCTTGCACCACTGTACCGCCCTCTTCAATCAGGGCAATCTGACGACGCACTTCAAACTCGATGGCTTTTTCCATGAATCGGAAAGAATTCAAATTTTTAATTTCGCAACGGGTGCCATATTCTTTTTGACCGCGTGGGCGCACCGATACATTGGCATCGCAGCGAAATGATCCTTCTTGCATGTTGCCATCGCAAATGCCAATCCACATCACCAAACGATGCAGGGCACGGGCATAGGCCACTGCTTCAGCAGCGCTGCGCATATCAGGCTCGGTTACGATTTCCAGAAGCGGTGTACCGGCGCGGTTTAAATCAATGCCCGATAACCCATGAAAATCTTCATGCAATGACTTGCCGGCGTCTTCTTCCAAATGGGCGCGCGTAAGTTGAATGCTGCGCTCAACACCCTCTAGAGTAACGCGCACGGCGCCACCCAACACCACCGGAATTTCGTACTGACTAATTTGGTAACCCTTGGGCAAGTCGGGGTAGAAATAATTTTTACGTGCAAAAATAGAGCGCGCTGCCACGGTGGCCCCCACTGCCAAACCAAAACGAATGGCATGTTCTACGGCAGCGCGGTTCATGACGGGCAGTACACCGGGTAAGGCAATATCCACGGCGCTGGCCTGCGCATTGGGCTGTGCACCAAAGGCCGTTGAGGCGCCGGAAAATATTTTAGACAGGGTGCGCAACTGGGTATGCGTTTCAAGTCCGATGACGGTTTCCCATTCCATGGCGCTTTTCCTATGCCTTCGCCAAAGCGGGAGACTGTGCATGCCAGTCGGTGGCCTGCTGATATTGATGCGCAATGTTAAGCAAATGCGCTTCGCTAAAATAATCGCCAATCAACTGCAAGCCTACAGGGCGCTGTTGTGCGCCAAACCCCACTGGAATTGACAGACCGGGTAAGCCGGCTAAGTTCACACTAATGGTAAAGATGTCGGATAAATACATTTGAATGGGGTCGCTGGTTTTTTCGCCTATGTTAAATGCGACCGTAGGGGATGAAGGCCCCATGATGACATCGCAGCGCGTAAAGGCTTGTTGAAAATCGTCTAGTATAAGACGGCGCACGCGTTGCGCCTGTAAATAATAGGCGTCGTAGTAACCCTTGGACAACACATAGGTGCCGGTAAGAATGCGTCGCTTCACTTCTGGGCCAAACCCTTCGGCGCGTGAGCGCTCGTAGAGGTCCGTAAGGTCGCCATAATCTTTAGCGCGATAACCATAACGCACCCCATCAAAACGCGATAGATTGCTGGAGGCTTCGGCGGGAGCCAATACATAATAAACCGGGACCGATAGCTTGGTGTTGGGCAAACTGATATCCACCCGCGTGGCGCCCAAGCGTTCGTATTCTTTGAGTGCGGCCTCAATGGCGTTGGCCACATCTGCGCTCACGCCGTCGCTAAAATATTCACGTGGCAAACCAATGCGCAAACCTGCCAAGGGTTTATCCAGACCTGCGGTAAAGTCTTCCGCGGGGCGCTCTAGGCAGGTGGAGTCGCGCGCATCAAAGCCCACCATGGTGTTGAGTACCAAGGCCAAATCTTCTGCGCTGGGGGCCAACACCCCGCCTTGATCCAGGCTTGAGGCGTAGGCAATCATGCCATAGCGCGACACCCGCCCATAGGTCGGTTTAATGCCACTAATCCCACAAAGAGAGGCGGGTTGGCGAATGGAGCCGCCCGTATCCGTGCCAGTGGCTGCAGGGGTTAAACGTGCAGCAACCGCGGCAGCGGAGCCACCGGAACTGCCGCCGGGTACTGCGGCAAGATCCCAAGGGTTTTTTACGGGCCCAAAGTATGAGGTTTCGTTGCTGGAGCCCATGGCAAATTCATCCATATTGGTTTTACCCAATAGAGGGGAACCCGCCGCGTGAAATTGTTCAATCACATGGGCATCGTAGGGCGCGACAAAATTGGACAGCATCTTTGACCCGCAAGTGGTGAGCCACCCATTGGCGCAAAAAATATCTTTATGCGCTATGGGGATACCGGTCAGGGGGCCCGTGTCGCCCTGCGCAATACGGACATCAGCCGCATCGGCGGCGGCCAAGGTGCGTGGTGCATCGAGCGTAATGAAACTGTTAAGTTGGGGGTCCATGCGGGCAATACGGTCCAAGTAGCTTTGCGCCAACTCACGACTGGAGAGGGTTTTGGCGCGCAACGCGGCGGCCAGCTGACGCAAGGAGGTGTGGGCTAAATTCATGGCTTATTCCACAACCCGCGGAACCAAATAAAGCCCGTTTTCCACTTGTGGGGCAATGGCTTGAAAATCCGCCCGGCGGTCGGTTTCAGTGACCCGATCTTCGCGCAGACGCAGTTGCAGATGCGGGGATTGGGCCAAAGGTTCAATCCCCTGGGTGTCCACTGCCTGCAATTCTTCAATCAGGTGCAAAATGCCGGTTAATTGGCTCTTCAGCGCATCCCCCGCAGCGGGGTCTAGGCGAAGCCGGGCCAAGCGTGCCAGACGGGCTAAATCGCTGTCGGAAAGACTCACAAGCAAAGCTCCTTATATGGCTTAGCCAAGATTAATAGCGTATTATTGAATGTTCTGGAACATGTCATTTAGGGATAGCGTTATGTTTGAATTTCTGCGCGGTTATTTCTCCACCGACCTCGCCATCGACCTTGGCACGGCCAATACCCTCATCTACTCACGGGGTAAGGGTATCGTCCTAAACGAACCTTCCGTGGTGGCCCTCCGTCAGGACGGGGAAACCCATGGCAAGAAGGTCATTCAAGCCGTAGGTCTGGCCGCCAAGGCCATGTTGGGCCGCACCCCCGGCAACATTACGGCCATTCGGCCCATGAAAGACGGCGTGATCGCTGATTTTACCATCACCGAGCAGATGCTGAAATATTTCATTAAACAAGTACATGAATCGCGCCTACTGTCCCCTAGTCCACGCATCATTATTTGCGTACCCTGTGGTTCTACCCAAGTAGAGCGCCGCGCCATTCGCGAATCTGCCTTAGGCGCCGGGGCGCGTCAGGTATTCCTAATTCTGGAACCCGTGGCTGCGGCCATTGGGGCCAACTTGCCCGTGGCTGAAGCCACGGGATCTATGGTGGTGGATATTGGCGGTGGGACAACCGAAGTGGGTGTTATGTCCTTGGGCGGTTTGGTTTATGCCGCCTCGGTTCGCACCGGCGGCGACAAATTTGATGAAGCCATTATCAATTACATTCGCCGTAATTACGGCATGCTGATTGGCGAGACCACTGCCGAACAAATCAAAAAACAAATTGGCTCTGCCTTTCCCGGTTCCGAAGTGCGCGAGATGGAAGTGAAGGGTCGCAACTTGGCTGAGGGCGTGCCGCGCACCTTTACCATTTCCAGTAACGAAATTTTAGAAGCCCTTACCGATCCGCTGAATTCCATTATTGGTACGGTGCATTCTGTGTTGGAACAAACCCCTCCTGAATTGGGTGCCGACATCTCCGAGCGGGGGATGGTGCTCACCGGTGGCGGTGCGTTGCTGCGCGACATCGACCGTCTGCTTATGGAAGAAACCGGCTTGCCCGTGCTGATTGCCGAAGACCCACTGACCTGCGTGGTGCGCGGTTGCGGTCGCGCACTAGAAGAAATAGACCGCTTGGGCATGGTGTTTACTTCAGACTAACCCAACCACGCGCTTAGCTTACCCCTTAACCTCTTCGGCGCCTGAATAACATGAGTACACGCGCGCCCAATCTGTTTTCGCGAGGGCCTTCCCTGTGGGCCCGCCAAGTGTTTTATTGTGCCTTGGCAATTGCCTGCATCACCGTGGATTTCCGTTTTCATCAGTTGGATGCACTGCGCAGCACAGTGTCCATATTGCTTGAACCTTTGCAGGAAGTGGCCAATATTCCCGGATATATAACCCAGAAACTGTCAGAACTTTTTGAATCTCAACGTGGCTTGCGCGAAGAAAACGCCGCACTGCGTTTACAACTGATGCAGCAAGCCAATCTGGCGCAACAAAGCCAATTCATCAAACAAGATTTCAACAATCTGCGCGCCTTAATGGAAATGCGCCCACCCTACTCCACCCATCAAATCGTGGCTGAAATCATTGGCATGTCACGCAATCCGTTTGTACAAAAAATGATTATTGGCCGTGGCTTGAGCGAAGATATAAAACCCGGTTCGCCGGTTATTTCTACGGCCGGCTTAGTAGGGCAAGTAACGCGCGTAAGCCCGCTAAGCAGCGAAGTCACGCTGATTACCGATAAAAACCAAGCGCTGCCGGTAATGGTGCTGCGCAATGGTTTGCGCGCCATCGCTTACGGCACGGGTGAAAACGGCGCGCTCTCTTTACCCTACGTTCCCGTGGGGGCCGATCTGCAAGTGGGCGATGCGCTGGTCACTTCTGGTTTAGACGGTATTTACCCAGCAGGGCTGTCGGTGGCCACACTCATGACTGTAGAACGCGATCAATCTTCTGCCTTTACCCATGTGTCCTGCGTGCCGAATGCCGCTGTATCCAGCACACGTTATGTGTTGGTGTTAGACCCCAGAGAGCCCCTCGCGGTGGATATTGATCGACTGAATAACGCCACTGCAGTAACGCCCACAGCGCGCGCTCTTAAAAAGCTTAAGGGGCGCCCATGATTGCCGCCCCGCACGCGTCACAGGTTTTAAGGCGGCCTGCCAGCTTGCGCGGTGTGGTGCTGTCTTTTGTAGTAGGCTTTATTTTGATGATGTTGCCTTGGCATGGCTGGGGTCTTTTATTACGCCCTGAGTTTATGGTACTGCTGCTGGTTTACTGGACTATCCGCGAACCCAAACTTATGGGAGGTTGGATCGCTTTTGTAATTGGCATTTTGGCAGACGTAAGCGACAGCAGTACCTTAGGCGTCCACGCGCTGGGTTACTCTGTGGTTTATTTCTTAGCCAGCACGTACCGCCCACGCATTTTGTCTTTTTACGCCGCCAATCAAGCTGCGCATATTTTTCCCATTCTGTTGGCCAGCCAAATCGTCACCGCCGTGGTGGCGTTGATATTGAATCAACCTCTGCCCTTATGGCTGTGGTGGCTGCAAAGCCCCATTACTGCGCTGCTGTGGTTGGCACTGCCCTACTTACTGGAGCGCCAGCTGCTCAATGATTCTTCGTCTCAGGTGACATGAAGCGGTATCGGCCTTTGCGCAACCCACAAGAGGAGCGTTGGCAATTTCGCCTACGCGTGAAGGTGTTGGGTATTCTGATTGTTGCTCTATGCACCGTACTGCTGTTGCGTCTGGTATGGCTACAAGTGGTTTCACATCAGTACTACCACACCTTGGCTGAAGCCAACCGCATTGGTATTGTGCCCATCGTGCCTAATCGCGGTTTAATTTTAGACCGCAATGGCGTGGTGATGGCGGAAAATAATTCCACATACACCTTAGAAATTACACCCAGTCAAAGCGGTGATGTGGACACTGTTATCGATGAACTGGGTTCGGTAATCGCCATCAGCCCAACGGACCGCAAACTGTTTCACAAGCTGATGAACGAAACCCATGGTATTGCACCGGTGGCGATTAGAAGCCGTTTAACAGAAATAGAAATTGCGCGTTTTTCTGTTAACCGTTTTCGTTTTCCCGGCATGGAAATTCAGGCGCGCCTCATACGCAACTATCCGTTGGGCGAAAGCGCTTCTCATCTGGTGGGTTACATTGGCCGTATCACACAAGCCGATGAAGACCGTCTGGATGACAATGACTTAAGTGCGGCGTATCGCGGTACCAATCACATCGGCAAGCAAGGCATTGAGGCGCGCTACGAACAGGAACTGCATGGTGTTACGGGGGCCGAGCAAGTAGAAACCGATGCAGGGGGCCATGGTGTGCGCTCTTTGGCGCGCACTGAACCCATGGCCGGCAACGATCTCTTCCTAACCATTGATGCCCCCTTGCAGCGCGCTGCCGAACATGCTTTTGGAAATTTTCGTGGCGCTTTGGTGGCCATTGATCCTACCACTGGGGAAATACTGGCCTTCGTCAGCCTGCCTGGATTTGATCCCAACTTGTTTGTGGAAGGCATTGACCAAGGCAATTGGGATGCGCTCAACAATTCGCCGGATAAACCCCTTAACAATCGCGCTCTGCGCGGTCAATATCCACCCGGCTCCACCATTAAACCATTAATGGCTTTGGCGGCCCTCACCACAGGGGTACGCAGCACCAGTTTCAAAATTTCTGATCCCGGTTACTTTGCTTTTCCTGGTAGTACGCATCATTACCGCGATTGGCGTGAGCATGGTCATGGCATGGTAGACATGCACCTGTCCATTATTCAATCCTGCGACACTTACTATTACAGTCTGGCCAATGACATGGGTATTGATGCCATGCATGATTTCTTTACTCTTTTCGGCTTTGGGCAAAAAACTGGTATTGATATGGATGGTGAAGCGCTCGGACTGTATCCTTCCCCCCAATGGAAGCAAGCGCGCTTCCATCAAGATTGGTATGGTGGCGAAACCGTGATCAGCGGAATTGGGCAAGGCTATGTATTGGCCACCCCCTTACAACTGGCACAAGCCATGGCCACTCTTGCCAATAACGGTGTGATGATGCGCCCGCACCTGGTTCGCGCCATTCGTGAGCGCGCTACAGGCGTTATGCGCACCACACCACTAGAGGCTGTGCGCACATTGCCCTTGCGCCAAGAAGACATGGATTTTGTGCGCGATGCCATGGTGGATGTATTAAAGCCTGGTGGCACAGCCGCGCAAGCCGGCGCGGGCGCCACTTATGCTATAGCCGGAAAAACAGGCACTGCGCAAGTAGTGGGCATTAAACAAGGCGAGAAATATAACGAAGCACACACGCAAGAACGCAACCGCGATCATGCGTTGTTTGTGGCGTTTGCCCCTGCCGATAAGCCACGCATTGCGCTGGCCGTATTGGTAGAAAACGGTGGCCACGGGGCCTCTGTTGCCGCCCCTATTGCGCGTCAGGTATTGGACTTCTACTTGCTGGGCAAGGGAGTAAAAGGCGTGAAAGATGATGGAGGGGATGATGTTAACGATTAAAGCATTGCGCGCGCGCTTGTTGGCCCCCCTGGACCCCACTCTATTTAACGCCAGCGCATTGCTGATGGCCATGGGGTTGGTGGTGCTCTACAGCGCCACCGGATCCGATTTGGCAAAAGTGGTGAGTCAGGTGCGCAATTTGGGTTTTGCTTTTGTCGCCATGTGGGTGATTGCCGTAATCCCTCCGCATAAAATTCAACGTTTGGTGTTTCCGGTTTTTGGTGTGGCTCTGATCGCCTTGGTGGCAGTGGCATTATTTGGCGAAGTCAGTCACGGGGCACGACGCTGGTTGGCTTTAGGGCCGATACGCATTCAACCCTCTGAATTAATGAAAATTGCCTTGCCCCTGGCGTTGGCGGGTTACTTTGAATGGCGCGGTCGCGATTTACATTGGGCCGATTTTTTAGTCGCTGGTTTAATATTATTAGTACCGGTAGCCTTAGTGGCACGTCAGCCCGATTTGGGCACCGCGCTCTTGATCGCCTCTTCTGGGTTTTATGTCTTATATTTTGCCGGTCTTTCTTGGCGCGTCATTAGCGGCTTGGTGCTGGCCGTGTTAAGCGCCTTGCCTTTGGTGTGGCATTTTTTGCACGACTACCAGAAAAAACGCATCCTGACGCTTATCGACCCCACGCAGGACCCCTTGGGTGCGGGCTACCACACCTTGCAATCCATGATCGCCTTGGGCTCTGGCGGCATCTTTGGCAAAGGCTGGCTGCAAGGCACGCAATCTCATTTGGATTTTTTACCCGAGCACAGCACTGACTTTATATTTGCTGTGTTTGGTGAAGAGTTTGGCCTACTGGGCGAATTGATATTTTTGGCTTTGATGGGCGTCATCATTGCGCGTGGTTTTTTTATTGCCACCGAAGGCTCCACTCCCTTTGCCCGCCTGTTGGCCGGCTCGCTGGCCATGACTTTATTCACCTACACCTTCGTCAACGTGGGAATGGTCAGTGGTATTCTGCCTGTGGTGGGCGTGCCTCTGCCCTACTTAAGCTATGGTGGCACCTCACTGGTTACCTTGTTTATTAGTATTGGCTTACTGATGAGCGTGCATCACCACCGTCGGTTGGTAAAACAATAATGTCTTTTCGTTTATTATATTTAATCACGCTGCTCTTACTGCCCTTTGTATTGACGGGTTGTGGCACGCTGTTTCGCAGCAACAGTGCACCCACCAGCAACGCAGGCCATGGCGGTTATTATTTGGATGACGGTCCGGGCGAGTCACCCCCTGAGCACCTAGAACAAATCCCCGATGCAGTGCCACGTGCGGAACCGCTGCATAAATTTGCCAACAAGCCCTACACCGCCATGGGCCAGGTGTACACCCCCGACTTATCAGGAAAACCCTACATGGCGCGCGGCATCGCCTCTTGGTATGGCAAGCGCTATCACAACCAAAAAACCTCCAGCGGCGAGTTCTACGACATGTACGGCATGACCGGCGCCCACCCCACGCTGCCCATCCCCTGTTACGTGCGGGTTACCAATTTAACCAACCACAAATCAGTAGTGATCCGTATTAATGATCGCGGCCCATTTCGCTCCAATCGAATTATTGATTTGAGTTACACCGCCGCCTGGAAATTGGGTTATGCAAATGCAGGCAGCGCCGAAGTTGAGGTGCAGCAGCTGTTTCCAAAATGAAGCAAGAGTATAATGGTTTTTTTTCTGGTGCATTGACAATCATGATTCGTCTTTTTTCTGTTTTAGTATTGCTGTGTAGCTTAAGCGTTCAAGCCGAGCCCGCAGCCGCCCCTACGGCTTCCGCAAATAAGGCAGCTCCCCTCACCGCGCCCTATGTGGCGGCACGCTCGTATTACCTATTAGAAGCAGAAAGCGGTCAGCCGCTGGCCGCTCTTAACGCGGACCAACGGATAGAGCCGGCTTCACTCACCAAACTCATGTCGGCGTATTTGGTATTTCAAGCCATTCGCAATAAAAAGTTATCCGTCACGCAAGCTGTTCCCGTTTCACAACGGGCCTGGAAGGCGGAAGGTTCGCGCATGTTCATCGAACCACAAAAGCCCGTTAGCGTGGACGAGTTATTGCACGGCATGATTATTCAGTCAGGCAATGACGCCACCACGGCATTGGCTGAAGCGGTGTCGGGCTCGGAAGAAGGATTTGCGCAGCTGATGAACAAAACAGGTGCGGATATGGGTTTAACGGGTACTCACTTTGTAAACGCCACCGGTCTTCCCGATCCTCAGCATTACACCACCGCACAAGACCTTAGCATTATTGCCAGCGCCATCATTCGCGATTTTCCCGAATACTTCCCACTCTATTCCATTAAAGAGTATCGCTACAACAACATCACGCAACCCAACCGCAACCGCTTGCTGTGGATGGATGCCACAGTGGATGGTATGAAAACCGGGCACACCAACAGCGCTGGCTTTTGTCTAATCAGCACCGCACATCGTGGCGAGCGGCGCATACTGTCGGTGGTATTGGGTACGGCCAGCGACAACGCTCGAACGGTGGAAAGTCAAAAATTATTAAACTGGGGTTTCCAAACGTTTGAATCAGAAAAACTGTTCGCCAAATCTACCGCCATTAAAACTCTTGAAGTATTTAAAGGCAACGGCCGCGAAGTAAAGGCCGGTTTTTATCAAGACATCTGGATGACGCATCCGGTTGGTGAAACCGCACATTTCAAACAATCCCTCACCACCATGCAACCCGTGGTGGCGCCCATTGCCGCAGGACAAAAATTAGGCTCATTGCAAGTCTCTTATGACGGCCACGTCATTGCCACCCATGATCTGCTGGCGCTGGAGGATATTCCTTTGGGTAATTTCTTTACTCGCGCCTGGGATTCGGTACGGTTGCTAATGAAATGAGCAACGTTTATTTAAATGGTCAGTTTATGCCACTGGAAGAAGCGCGCGTTCCTGTTATGGATCGCGGTTTTATTTTTGGTGATGGGGTGTATGAAGTTATTCCCGTCTACGCCCATCAGCCCTTAGGGTTAGAGCGTCACTTGGCTCGTTTAGACCGCACTTGTGCCGGCGTGCGCATAAAAAATCCATACACTCTGTTGGAGTGGCGCGATTTGCTGTCCCGCCTCATTGCCAATGAGCCTGCAAAGGATCAATCGCTCTACATTCACATCACGCGGGGCGTGGCTCCGCGCGACCACGCTTTTCCTGCCAACGTGTCGCCCACAGTGTTTGCCATGGCCAAACCCATGCCCCCTGTACCCGCCGCTTGGCTTACCCAGGGTGTTAAAGCCATTACCCATGCGGATTTTCGTTGGCTGAAGTGCGATCTTAAAACCACTGCTTTGCTGGCCAATATCTTATTGCGTCAATTGGCCGTGGATGCCGGGGCCACAGAATGCCTGCTGCTTCGGGATGGCTTTCTCACGGAGGGGGCCGCCAGCAATACGCTGGTGGTGGTGGATGGACTGCTGTTGGCGCCACCGCGCAATCATTTGCTGCTGCCGGGCATTACCTATGACTTGGTATTGGAGTTGGCTACAGAAAAGGGGGTGCCCTTTGCCGAGCGCCCTGTGAGCGAAGCGGAATTGCGTCGCGCCTCTGAAGTCATGATGACCTCCAGCACCCGTGAGATCGTCCCCATTACCTTGCTTGATCATGTGGCCGTAGGATGCGGCCAACCAGGACCGGTATTCAAACACCTGCTGGCTCTTTATCAAGAACTAAAGCCGTCATGACCGATCTGCCTATTGAGGCCGGGAGTGAGGATATTTTCGACTTTCCCTGCGACTTTCCCATTAAGATTATGGGTCGCACAGTGGACAACTTCGCTCAAACCGTGATGGAAATTATCTTGCGTCATGCCCCCGATTTTAACCCCGCTCATATGGAAATGCGTGCCAGCAGCGGCGGGAAATATCTCAGCGTAACCTGCACCATTCGCGCTGTATCACGCGCCCAACTTGATGACCTATATCGCAACTTATCCGGCCACCCCATGGTGGTGATGGTGCTGTGAACGCGATTGTGCACCACAGCCTTCAGGCCATTACTGTGCGCCGAATGCCCGGGCTCTCGGAATACGAGGCCACATGGCAGGCCATGAAAGAATTCACACAGGCACGCCAAAACGATACGCCCGATGAAATTTGGTTGCTGCAACATCCTCCTGTGTATACCTTGGGACAAGCCGGTGATGCGTCCCATCGGTTAACAGATAATGGCATTCCCATGGTTAAGGTGGATCGCGGCGGACAGATTACCTATCATGGCCCCGGCCAACTGGTGGCCTATCTGCTCATTGACCTGCGGCGGCGCGGCATTACCGTGAAGGGCTTGGTTCGGTTGATGGAGCAAACCTTGCTGGATGTATTGGCCGCCCATGGCGTACGGGGTGAATTGCAAAACGGCGCACCAGGCGTGTATGTGCAAGGGTCTAAGGTGGCCGCCTTGGGTTTACGCGTACAAAAAGGGTGCAGCACCCATGGCCTCTCTTTAAACGTTAATATGGATTTAAGACCCTTTGCCAACATCAACCCTTGCGGCTACGCCGACCTGCCGGTAACGCAAACCCAATCTTTAGGCATCTGTGATACTCTGGAAGAATTGCAAACTCAATTAACAGATCACTTAACCATCCGTCTTAACGGGCAAGCCCACGACTTATGAACACAAAAGAAAAAGGTGCGCTTAAAACCGCACGTATCCCAATTAAAGTTGTGGCGCAGGAGCGTCTGCCCAAGCCCGATTGGATCCGTGTGCGTACCGCCAGCGGTCCGCGCTTTAATGAAATTAAAGGCATTCTGCGTGATGCAAAATTGCATTCTGTGTGTGAAGAGGCCTCATGCCCCAACATTGGCGAATGTTTTAGTAATGGCACCGCTACTTTTATGATTATGGGCGATCGCTGCACCCGCCGCTGCCCCTTCTGTGATGTGGGTCATGGCTTGCCCGACCCGCTCAACGCAAATGAACCGCGCGATTTGGCCGCCAGCATTGCCAAAATGAAATTGCGCTATGTGGTGGTGACCAGTGTGGATCGTGATGATTTGCGCGATGGTGGCGCTGGTCATTTTGTGGAATGCATTGGCGAAATAAGACAGCAATCCCCGTACACAAAAATTGAAGTATTGGTTCCCGACTTTAGAGGCCGCCTGGATGTGGCTCTCAATATTTTATCGGAAGCTTTGCCCGACGTGATGAATCATAATTTAGAAACTGTGCCGCGTTTATACAAGCAAGCGCGGCCTGGCGCGGATTACGCCCATTCGCTCTTGCTGCTTAAGCGCTTTAAAGAATCCCATCCCGGTGTATCTACCAAATCCGGGCTGATGGTGGGGTTAGGGGAAACGGACGAGGAGATTTTATCGGTGATGCGTGATTTGCGTGCCCATCATGTGGAGATGCTCACCATCGGCCAATACTTGCAGCCCACCGCACATCATTTGCCCGTGTTGCGTTACGTAGAACCGGCGCGTTTTGTGCAATTTGAAGAAGAAGCGCGAGCTATGGGGTTTTTACATGCAGCCTGTGGGGCCATGGTGCGTTCTAGTTATCACGCGGACCAGCAAGCGCATGCGGCAGGCGTGACAAGCGATTAAGACCTGCCGGGTTTTTAAGGCTGGTAGCGCCGCGCTATCAGCACCACATTGTTGCCGCCAAACCCAAATGAATTGCTCATCACCACGTCTAACGTTTTTAACGTGCGCGCACCTTCGCTAACATAATCCAAATCACACTCGGGGTCAGGTTGCATCAAATGTGCTGTGGGGGGCACGATGCGCGTATTCAAGGTGCCCAATAACGCTACCATTTCTACGGCCCCTGTGGCGCCCATTAAATGCCCATGCAAGGCTTTGGTGGCGCTAATGGGAATATGTTTGGCAGTCTCACCAAACATCGCTTTAATGGCGCGTGTTTCTACCGCATCGCCCACCAAGGTTCCGGTGCCATGTGCGTTAATGTGATGCACTTGATCGGGGTTAAGCCTTGCTTGATTAAGGGCTTGTCGCATGGCGCGCACTTGGCCATCCACATCGGGCTGCGTAATATGCGTGGCGTCCGTAGTGTTACCGTAACCCACCAGCTCTGCCAAAATAGTGGCACCACGCGCACGGGCCGAAGACTCGTCCTCCAAAATCAATGCAGCAGCGCCTTCACCTAAAATAAATCCGCTGCGATCTTTTGAAAAAGGGCGACAGGATGTTTCAGGATGCTGTGCGTCGGCCTTGGCCAAGGTTTGCAACGATTCCCAGGCTTTCATTGCCCCCTGTGTGAGCATTGCCTCTGCTCCCCCGGCTACGGCGTAACGAATGCGTCCCGATTGAATGGCCAAAAATGCTTCGCCAATAGCCACTGCAGATGATGAGCAGGCAGATGAATAAGTAGTGCTGGGTCCGCGAATTTTATATTCCATGCCAATTTGCCCTGTGGACGCATTGGCCATGAGCATCACGATGGTGGTGGGGCGTGGTCGCGCTGCATTGTTGAGCAATGATTCGACGTACGCCGCTTCCAGTGTGGTGGCTCCACCCATGCCGGTACCCCAAAATATGCCGCACTCCAACCCTATGTCCTCGGCGAAATTTAAACCCGCCTGCGCGATGGCTTCGCTGGTGGCCCATAAGGACATTTGAGCCACACGGTCTAACATGAGACGACGTAATTTTGAAAAGCGGTTCTCGAGAGGAGTGAGGACCGGTGCGGCCAGAGGCGATACGAGATTTTTGATCCAAGGGGACACTAGGGGGCGAATACCCGAATGGCCCTGATTGAGTAATTCAACGAGAGTTACTGCATCAGCGCCCAATGGCGTCAGTGCCCCCACTCCGGTAACGACAACGCGCGCCATTGTTACTGGGGCGGCATTCCTGCGTTAAGGTCAATGCCTTGTGCCGCTGCCACCACGTCCACCTCGCGGGCAATGTCGCCCACCGTTTTAACGGTAACAGGTTCGCCGCTCATTTTGAGTTCAAATTTATCTTCCAACATGAACATAAATTCTACGGTGGCTAGGGAATCAACACCCAATTCTTCAAGTTTTGAATCGGGGTGCACTTGCTCAGCGGTCAGTCCAAACTCTTCCACCAGCATTTTTTGAATTACGGGCAATGATGTTGTCATATTATTAACGCTACCCCACCAAGCGAAGATGTTTTGCTTGGGGGACCGATGCACCTAAGGCTTGATGCTTAATAAAGCCTAGGGTTTCTCGGGCCACGCGTTCCTTTTGAAAATCCATAGTAATAATGTGGTAACAATTATCCAACAGCACTTTTTTGATCTGTGTGGATGAAATGCTTTCTTCGATGATTTGCGCATTGCGAGGACTGGCCAAATCATCTTCAATAGCATGCATTATAAGCGTTGGCGCTGAAATTTTATGCAAATTTTTGCGCACCTCTTTCATTAATCGCTCCGATTCTAATACGCCCGTCAGCGGGGAGTAGTTAGAACCCAATGCAGAATTACCGCGTTCGTCCATCTGGCGCGCCACCCATTGGCGAATGCGCTCATCTTTAAGGCCGTAGGGCGGCTTTTCCGCCAGCGACATCATGAATCGTAACGGAGTGTAATAACCAATGAATTTGAAGTAGCGCATCCAGGTAACATTCCACCCATCATAGCGCAGAGGGGCTGAGTACAGGCAGAGTGCATGGATGTCAGGGCTGCGCTTAGCGCCCAACTGTAGCGACAGATTGGCCCCAATACACAGACCGCCCACGCTCACATGATCGTGCTCGCGTTTTAAAGCATCAAACTGCGCCTCGACTTGCTCTACCCAGTGATGCCAAGGTGTGGTTTCGCTGGGCACCGCTTCATTAAAGACAGAATAGCCGCGAATATTGGGAATATGGACGGTATACCCCCCTTGCACATTAAGCTTACGGCCAATGTACTGCATCTGTTGGGGGGTTCCGTAAAGCCCGTGCAGCAGCAATACAGCACCCGGTCCTTTACCCATCATGTGGATACTATCGACGGCTATTACTCCTATTCACCTGAGATATTATAACATGCGTCATATTTTGTTACATTTTGCATGGGGTCTGACCCCTATCTCTAATGCTCTGATATTCAAACGTTAAAACGGAAATGCATCACATCACCGTCCTGCACGCGGTATTCCTTACCCTCTAGGCGAAGCTTGCCATTTTCTTTCGCGCCTTGTTCGCCCTTACAGGCAATAAAATCTTCAAATGCAATGACTTCCGCGCGAATAAAACCACGTTCAAAATCGTTGTGAATCACCGCCGCGGCGCGCGGTGCGGTATCGCCCACGTGAATTGTCCAGGCACGCACCTCTTTAACACCCGCGGTGAAGTAGGTTTCAAGACCCAACAAACGGTAGGCCGCACGAATGAGTCGATCAAGCCCGGGTTCGGTTAACCCCATGTCGGTTAGAAACATGGTGCGGTCTTCATCGGTTAAGTCGGACATTTGCGCCTCAATGGCAGCGCAAATAGCCACCACCGGTGCGCCCTCGGCACGTGCGTGAGCCTCAACTTGCTGTAATAAAGGATTATCGGTAAAACCCCCTTCCAATACGTTGGCCACATATAAGGTGGGTTTGGCGGTGATTAAACAGACAGGTTTAATCAATGCCATTTGATCGTCATCTAAGCTCATGGCGCGCACGGGTTTGCCTTGATCCAACTGGGCTTGCACGCGCTCCAACAAAGCCAATAACACAATGGCGTCTTTATCGCCGGCGCGGGCAATTTTTTGCGTGCGATGTATGGCTTTTTCTACGGTGGACAGATCGGCCAGCGCCAGTTCCGTGTTGATGGTTTCAATGTCATCCACCGGGTTTACACGCCCCGCCACATGAATCACATTGGCATCCTCAAAACAACGCACCACATGCACAATGGCATCGGTTTCACGAATATTGGCCAAAAACTGATTGCCCAACCCTTCGCCTTTAGAAGCTCCGGCCACCAATCCTGCGATGTCCACAAACTCAGTGACGGCCGGTACCACGCGCTCGGGCTGCACAATTTCTGATAAAGCGGTCAAACGTGGGTCGGGCACTTCCACTACCCCCACATTGGGCTCGATGGTGCAGAAGGGGTAATTCTCTGCCGCAATTCCCGCTCGGGTTAAAGCGTTAAAAAGGGTGGATTTTCCTACATTCGGTAGGCCAACAATACCGCATTTAAGACTCATTATTTAATCTTCACAATAAAAGTGGGTTGTTTTGGGGTCAGACCCCTGGGGGGGTCTGACCCCTAATTGGCTGTATGCAGCTTTAACAGCGCCGCGTTCATTTCACCCGCACCAATGAGTGGAAACACTTCTTCAGCACGATCGAGTGCGGTATCAATAGATTCTTGCTCATCACGCGTGGCACGACGCAATACATAATCAGCCACAGGAAGCCGCTCACCCGGGTGGCCAATGCCCACACGCATGCGCCAATAGTCGGGAGAGCCTAATGCTGCAGTTGTATCTTTAAGGCCGTTATGACCGGCAGAGCCGCCCGCTTTTTTAAGCTTCACCACACCCGGCTCTAAATCCAACTCATCGTGCACCAGCAAAATTTCTGATGGCACCATTTGATAGAAACGCGCCATGGCTGCAACGGCACGACCGCTTTCGTTCATAAAAGTGGAGGGTTTTAACAACCACAAATCGCCGCTTGGTAAGGAGATGCGCGCCACATCTCCGTGGAAACGCGACTCCCTATGCCAAGACCCGCCATGGGCATGGGCCACGCGGTTCACAAACCAAAAGCCGGCATTGTGTCGTGTTTGTTCGTATTCGGGGCCAGGATTACCGAGGCCCACCATCAATCGCAGTGCTGACATGGGTTCGGCTCAGGTTAGGCCAACACCGACCGCTGCAGCAACGGCCGGCGTTGGTAGAGATTTATTTCTTGTTGCTGTCCTTGCCGCCATCCTTGCCCGCATCTTCAGTGGCAGGCGCTTTCTGATTGGCTGCAGGCACATCTGCCACAGACACCGCAGGCGCATCTGCATCTTCTTCAGCACGCGCAGCGCGTGGCAGAACAGCTGCGGCAACAGGAGGGTTATCCCCCTTAATCACGGCGGCAAATTCAATTCCAGCCACCACAACAACGCCCGATAAATGCAACGGATGGCCAAGAGCCAGATCTTTCAAGTCCACTTCAATAAACTCAGGCAAATCTTTAGGCAGACACACAATCTCAACTTCATTGAGAATATGGCTGATAATGGCGCCCGATTGTTTAACCCCCGGTGAGATATCACCATTGATAAAGTGCAATGGCACTTTCATGTGAATCTTCTGGTTAGCGTCTACGCGCTGAAAATCCACATGCAACACGATTTGGCGGAAGGGGTGCATTTGCACATCGCGCAACAGTGCTTGCTGATCATTGCCGTCCATTTTGATGGTCAGAATAGAGGCGTGAAACGATTCTTGACGCAACTTATGGTACAACTCATTGTGATCGAGCTCGATGGCCAACGCGTCTTTGCCAGCACCGTATAAAATGCCGGGAACACGTCCCTTGATACGCAGGCGGCGGCTCGCTCCGGTGCCCTGTACGTTTCGTTCTGTAACATTAATTTCCATGATTTTTCCTAATTAACAATTAATAAAACCCGCCGTCCGCGACCAGACAACGAGGTGCTGCAAAACTATTCCATAAACAAAGAGCTGACCGAATCAGCATCGCTAATGCGACGCATGGTTTCTGCCATTAAACCCGCAATACTCAATTGCCGAATACGCGGGCTGGCCGCCGCTTCGGCAGATAACGGAATGGTGTCGGTTACCACCAGTTCATCTAAGGCTGAGGCTGTGATTCGCGCCACCGCACTTCCGGATAACACCGGGTGCGTAATGTACGCCAATACTTTTTCAGCGCCGTGTGACTTTAATGCCGCAGCTGCTTCGCACAACGTGTTGGCGGTATCCACCATGTCATCCATGATCAGGCAAGTTCGCCCCGCCACATCGCCAATCACATTCATCACTTGCGCCACATTGGGTTTAGGGCGGCGTTTATCGATAATGACCAAATCGGCTTCTAGGCGTTTGGCCATGGCACGAGCGCGCACCACCCCTCCCACATCAGGAGAAACCACGGTCAGGTTTTGATGCCCCGTGCGCCACACATCCCCCAACAATACGGGTGTGGAATACACGTTATCCACGGGAATATCAAAAAACCCTTGAATCTGATCGGAGTGCAGGTCCATGGTCAAAACCCGATTCACGCCCGCACCTTGCAACATGTTGGCCACTACCTTGGCCGAAATCGCCACCCGCGCTGAACGGGGTCGGCGATCTTGACGGGCATAGCCAAAATACGGAATGGCTGCCGTAATGCGTGCGGCGGAAGAGCGCCGCAGGGCATCGCACATCACCATCACCTCCATTAAGTGATCATTGGTGGGGGCGCAGGTGGATTGCAAAATAAAGCAATCTCGACCGCGCACGTTTTCCATAATCTCCACCATCACTTCACCGTCACTAAAACGGCCCACAGTGGCCCGTCCTACGGCAATATTCAGATGTGACGCCACCTCGCTGGCCAACTTGGGGTTGGCGGAACCGGTGAACACCATCAGGTTGTCAGAAGACATGGAACTCCTGGTTTGTTAATCGCCTTCAATACTGGCAGGGGAGGTAGGGATCGAACCTACGAATGCCGGAATCAAAATCCGGTGCCTTACCACTTGGCGACTCCCCTACGACCCTTAATCCCGCAGCGGATGGTGGTTTATCCCGCGGGCAATAAAACCTTTGCAGTCCATTGGAATTTGTCGCAAGGCAATCTGCGCATCAGATTCCCGCTCAAACGGCACAAAACAACAAGCGCCTGAACCTGTCATTTGAGCCGGGCCCAGGCGATTCAGGGCATCAAGCAGTCGGGCTACCTGCGGATAACGGCGACAGACCACGGGTTGGAGGTCATTTCGCCCAAATTCCATTGAAAAGTCGCACATTTTGACCGGGATCGAACTCCTTGTCAAATCAGGGGCTTCGAAGATTTCACGGGTGGAAACGTTGATTTGAGGGTCTACCACCAGGTACCAAGGGGTTGGCAGAACCATGGGGGTTAAAATTTCGCCCACTCCTTCGGCAAATGCGGCGCTTCCTGCCACAAAAACCGGTACGTCGGCACCTAAGGTCGCGGCCAACGCCAAAAGCGCTTGGCGGGGCCAAGAAAGACCCCATAATTTATTTAAAATCAATAAGGTAGTGGCGGCATCCGAGCTGCCACCGCCCAAACCCCCGCCCAAGGGAATGCGTTTATTTAATCCAATCACCACGCCTTGCTCACAGTCACTGGCACGCTGCAAGGCGTGCGCTGCCTTTAAGCATAAGTCCTCTTCCGGCGTAATGCCCACCAAGGGCGCGCGCTGCGTAATGCGGCCGTCCTGGGTGGCTACAAAATCCAAGGTATCGCCATAATCGATAAAAGTGAAGACCGTTTGCAACGTGTGATAACCATCCGCGCGGCGCCCTGTAACGTGCAAAAACAAATTGAGCTTGGCAGGGGCTGGGGCACCTAAGATGGCGCCGTTCATGGGGTAGCACCCTGCACATTCCAGCGGTCTATGATTATACGAATGGTGAGAGAGCCTCGTTGCAGCTGCAATGAGCCCGGCAGTTGTTGGTCCCCTACGTGGCGCCAAGCCCCATACTCTATACGCCAATCCGCTTGGGTCAACGTGAGCAATTCACCTTTTTCGTTGCGCACCATTACAGCCGGTTCCATAAGTGGAACATCCGCAGGAGCCGCTTGCCCCACAACCCACCAAGGCAGACCGTCCAAGGGCAAGGCATAGCCCAATATTTTTTGCGTGAGCTGCTGTGGATTGGCGGCGCTAAACTCCTGATGATCGGCCGTGATCAACTGCACGCGCTGTGCCGAATGGTCCAAGGTGGCTACGGTATTTCCTAAGGGCGAGAGCAATTCCACATGTTGCTCTGTGGTGTTGCCCTGCCATTCAATTTTGCCACTATCACTGCTCTCATTTTGTCGCACAGCGATGCGGCCTGAAAACGCCACCTGGGCAAACTCACCGTGACCCACCGATTGGTCTGCCGGAACATTGTTTATGGGAATAAGTGCGCAACCGCCTAGGACTATTGACGATAACAATACGGCGCGCAGAACGGCGTGCATAAGCGTTACGGCACGAAACGGTGCATGGTGGCGCGCAACACTTCGTTATCGGGATTTATTTTAAGGCTCTCTTCCCAAGCATTGCGTGCCGCACGCTGATCGCCCGACTTCCACAAGACTTCACCCAAATGCGCGGCAATTTCAGGGTCTTCTTGCAAACTGTAGGCCTGCTTTAAAAATTTAATGGATTCGGGCATTTGTCCCATACGAAATTCTACCCATCCCAAACTGTCCAAAATAAACGGATCGCTGGGCGACAAGGACAATGCTTTTTGTATCAGTGCCAAGGCTTCATCTAAACGAACTGCGCGATCGGCAAAGCTGTAACCCAAGGCGTTATAAGCGTGTGCGTAATCAGGGCGCAACGCAATCACTTGACGTAAGTCTTGCTCCACCACATCTAATTTATCGAGCTTTTCTGCCACGATGGCACGCTCATACAGTAAATCAGCGGAATCGGGTGTGCTGCGCAAGGCCTCCGTCAATACGGTGTAGGCTCCGCTAAAGTCACCCGCTTCACGTCGCATTTGTTCATTGGCCAGCACTTTTATTAATTTTTGTTCCGGTGTTTTATCTTCCGTGGCTTGCAGCAATTCAAGCCCTTTTTGTAAACCGCTCACGTGTGCTGTCATCAGCGCCAGCCTAATGCGCGCCACATTCAGCTGCTCGCCCGCAGCCACCGCACCATACCATTGCGCCGCACGGGCCCATTGTTTTTGTTCTTCTGCTGCTTGTCCTAAATAAAAGCGCACCAAGTCTTGATCGTGAAAACCGTTATCCAATGCCTTTTGCAACAAAGGTTCGGCACTGGCCAAATCTTTTAATTGAATAGTGAGCAGTGCCACTGCAAAAGCGATATCGGGATTATCGGGCGCCGATTCCAGAATGACGTTGAACTGTTGGCGCGCCAAGACGTATTCTTTACTTTCCACCAGATCACGCGCATACAACAAACGCACATCACGCGCCTGTGGATACTGATTTAAAAAATCCAGATAAAATGCACGCGCCAAAACCGGGTCGCGTTCTTGCAAAAGACGCGCTTCTAATAAAGCAGCCGGTTCCCAGCCCGGGCGCAGCTCAAGGGCGCGGCGCGCGGCCTTGAGGGCGCGGTCACTACTTCCTGCAATATAGGCAGCCGATGCCACCAAATAATGGGCTTCGGGCAATTGCGGATAAGGTTTGGCCAATTCTTCAGCCAACACCAAACCCGCCGCGTGGTCGGTCAGCTGCGCAAACACCGCGCTTAAGGTACGAAAATCATCGCCCACATCGGTTTTATTGCTCGCCAAAAGATGGGTCAATGTTTCGCGCACGTCCGTGGATTGCCCTGCCCCCATCATAATAGAGGCCAATAACTCGCGTGCTTCTGCGGAATGAGGCTCGTATTGTATCCACACATTAATGGCTTCAATGGCTTCGCGGGGTTGGTGAGCGTAGAGCGCAATTTCCGCGGCACGCTGTGCGATGCGCGGGTCATGAGTGGTGCGCAACAATTCCATATAGGTTTTAACCGACAGATTTAAGTGATCACGCTGCACCGCTACTTCGCCCAACAGTAATTGATACATTAGGCGTGGGGTAAGCTCTTGATTGGGTAGCTCCGAACTTTGAGCGGCAAATGCAACCAGCGCTAAAGCCAGCGCTACTCGGCGAAAAAATAAACACATGGGATAGGCGCCTTAATTAAGCAGACTGTCGTTTTTGCTGCATGAGATGTTGATATTTAACCTGCAATTGCTCTGCTGTTTCAGCGCGCTGCGGGTTAAACGGAATACAATCTACCGGACAGACTTCACGGCATTGCGGCACATCGTAATGGCCTACGCATTCGGTACAGAGGTCAGGATTGATTTCATAAATCTCAGAGCCCTGCGCGATCGCATCGTTGGGACATTCAGGCTCGCACACATCGCAGTTGATGCATTCATCGGTAATCATTAGCGCCATAACATCACTGCCTTGAAAGAGAGTCTTGCACTTGCTGTTGCAACGCAATCAGCACATGAGGGCTTACAAATTGCGCCACATCACCACCTAGGGTGGCAATTTCACGAACAATGGTGGAAGAAATAAACATATATTGATCGGATGGCGTCAGGAATAAGGTTTCGACATCGGGATGAAGCTTGCGGTTCATTCCGGCCATCTGAAATTCAAAATCAAAATCTGAGACGGCGCGCAGGCCACGCAAAATCACATTGGCCTCATTGTCTTTCAAGAAATCCGCCAATAATCCAGAAAACCCAGCCACTTTTACGTTGTCATAGCCTTTAAACGCTTCTTGTGCCATGGCCACGCGCTCTTGCATGGTAAAAAGTGGGCGTTTATTGCGACTATCGGCCACCGCCACCACCACCTCATTGAACAGACGCGCGGCACGACGAACCAAGTCCTCATGCCCCAAGGTTAGGGGGTCGAAGGTTCCTGCGTACACAACCTTTGTTTTCATGGGGCGAATCCTTCCACCGGTTCAAGAAGCTGGTGACTTACCCGGCCTGCCCGGGACGACCGTATCACCATCCAAAGGGGTGATTCTGACACACCCTCAGAACTTTCACAGTAAACCACCCCGCCGGGGGCCAAGCACGGACGCACTGCTTGCAGCCACTCCATGAGACCGCCTTCAGCAAAGGGTGGGTCCAGAAACACCACATCAAAGCGCCGTGTTTCCCCCTTTAACCAAGCCCCCGCCTCCGCTGTAACCACTTCCGCCCCCACAGCCTTAAGACGCTGTGCGTTTTCTCGCAAATTTTGGGTGGTCTGGGCATTGCTGTCCACCAGCACCACGTGAACCGCCCCACGGGACAAGGCTTCAAAACCCAGCGCCCCACTGCCGGCAAACAAATCGAGGCAGGTTAATTCAGGCAAGGTTTGCCCCAGCCAATTAAATAGGGTTTCGCGCACCCGGTTGGGCGTGGGACGAAGCCCTGGCGCCTCATGAAACGTAATGTTTCGGCCTCGCCATACGCCCCCGATGATGCGAATCTGACCGGTCATTCCCTTTCCTTGGTTGTCATGGGTTAAAATCTACTCTCGTTCCCGCATCCTCAAGAGTGTCATTGTCCGATGTTTGGCATCTTCACGAAATCCCCCAAACCCCCAGCCGCCAGCACAGCATCCGCCGCGGGCTGGGTGCATCGCCTGCGCAGCGGATTGAGCCACAGCCGCAAAAAACTACAAGACAGCTTAAAAGGCCTATTTGGTGCGCCGCTAGACGACGCTTGGTTTGAAGCCTTAGAGGATGCCTTAATTTCAGCGGATGTGGGGGTTAAAACCAGCAGCGCACTCATTGCTCAATTGCGCCTAGCCGCCAAGGAGCAGTCTATTCAGGAGGCTTCGGCCCTCAGACCTTTGCTAAAAGAGGCTTTGGTGCACCTTTTAACCCCGATGCAACGCACGTTGAGTCCGCAAGGTCATCAGCCTTACGTTATTTTGTTTGTGGGCGTGAATGGGGCAGGCAAAACCACCACCATTGGCAAACTGGCCCAGCACCTCATAAACCAGGGCCATTCTGTATTACTGGCCGCAGGCGACACCTTTCGTGCTGCCGCTGTGGCGCAGCTGGTGGAATGGGGTGAGCGCAATCAAGTCACGGTGATTACCCAAGAAAAGGGGGATTCGGCTGCGGTTATTTTTGATGCCATCGCAGCGGCCCGTGCGCGCGGCATTGATGTGGTGTTGGCGGACACGGCGGGACGTTTACCCACCCAATTGCACTTAATGGAAGAAATCCGCAAGGTGAAGCGGGTTATTACCAAAGCGGATGCTACGGCGCCACACGAAGTGTTGTTGGTGTTAGATGCCAACACCGGACAAAATGCCTTGGCCCAGGTAAACGCTTTTGATGAGGCCTTACAGCTGACCGGACTGGTGGTGACCAAATTAGACGGCACAGCGCGGGGCGGTGTGTTGGCGGCTATAGCCGGTGAGCGCCCGGTACCTGTATATTTTGTGGGAGTGGGTGAGGCGCTGGCCGATCTCCATCCTTTTAACGCGCAAGATTTTGTGGACGCCCTCATCGAATGATTCGTCTGGATGCCGTTGTTAAACGCTACCCCGATGGCCATGAGGCCTTAAGTGGGGTGAGTTTAGATATTGAAGCCGGTGAGATGGTATTTGTCACCGGACACTCGGGTGCTGGAAAAAGCACGCTGCTCAAACTGATGGCGGGCATTGAACGACCGAGCTCAGGGGCGGTGTTGCTTAATGGTCAAAACTTGCGTCAGCTGAGCAATACGGCTTTGGCTCGCTTGCGTCAAAATATTGGTCTGGTGTTTCAAGATCATCGCCTGCTGTTTGATCGCAACGTCTGGCAGAACGTCGCATTGCCCCTAACCTTGGCTGGGAGTTATGGCGATGATATGAAGCGCCGCGTGGGGGCCGCCCTAGAAAAAGTCGGTCTCAGCGATAAGGCGCTAGCCAACCCCGTTACGCTCTCCGGCGGTGAGCAGCAACGGGTCTGTATTGCACGCGCCATTGTAAACCGCCCCCGTTTGGTGCTGGCCGACGAACCCACAGGGGGGCTAGATCCGCACTACGCACGCATTATTTTGGATATTTTTCGCTCTTTTCATCAAGCCGGCGTCACGCTGGTCATCGCAAGTCATGATGAAGTGGCCTTATCGCATTACGCCACTCGTATTCTCCATCTGGAGGACGGACGCTTGGGTGGCGACTCTGAAACCAATTCCGCGGAGTTTGCCACATGATGTCTTGGTTTATTCAGCATGGCCGGGCCTTGCGCAACGCCCTCACGCGGCTGTCCCGCTCTCCCGTGGGAAGCTTGTTGGCCATCTTGGTGATTGGCGCCACCCTCTGCCTGCCCGTGGGGCTGTACCACGCCATTAATGAAGCCGGAACTCTGGGGCGCAGCGTGCTGCATGAGCCTCATATCACGATATTCATGGCCCAGGACGCCGACTTGATAACGGTTCGCAGCACCTGGGACTCCTTGCAAGCCCAGCGCGGCGTGCAGTCTGTGCGCTACATTTCCAGTGAGGAGGCTTTGGCTGAAATGAAGGCTGCACCCGGTTTGGCAGAGGCCCTTAGCGTGTTGGATAAAAACCCATTGCCCCATACTTTCGTGGTGACGGCCAAAAGCGCTGACCCCAACCAACTAGAGGCTTTGCGTCAAGAGTTCTCGGGCTGGGCCAAAGTGGAACGGGTGCAATTGGATAGCGAATGGGCACACCGTTTAGCGGCCTTGCTGGTCTTTGGTCAACACTTGGTGATGGGCGTGGCACTGGTGATGGGCTTGGCCTTATGGGCCGTTATTGTGAATACCGTTCGGCTGCAAATATTATCAGCGCGGGATGAGCTGGAGGTGTCGCACCTTATGGGGGCCACCCGCACCACCATTCGCCGCCCCTTTTTGTACTTTGGTTTTCTACAAGGTCTTTTGGGAGCCGCTGCAGCCTTAGGCCTTGCAACCCTAGGTATTCACCTTTTAAACGGCCTATTGACAGACCTAACCCCTCTTTTTGGTCTTGATTTTCACTTGCAGCCCTTTGCCCTTAAAGAGCTTCTGCTCTGCGAAGCGATTACAGGAATTCTCGGTTGGATAGCCGCTTACGTGTCAGTAACCGCTTACTTACCACGGTCCCGTTAAAGATTTTTTTCTGAACTATTGAGAGAATTGGCACTCCAATCTTTAGAGTGCTAAAATAAAATCTCTTGTTAGGGAGTAGAAGAATGATGGATGGAATTAGCCTGCCCTTGCCCGTTCTGGCCAATGCCAGCAGCTTGGAGCATTACATTCAAACCGTTTCCCGCTTTCCCATGCTTACCGCTGAGGAAGAGTTGGACTTGGGCCGTCGCCTGCGCGATCACAACGACCTTGAAGCCGCGCAACGCATGATTCTCTCTCATCTGCGGTTGGTGGTCTCCACCGCCCGTCAGTACAGCGGCTATGGCCTTCCTCAGGCAGACCTTATTCAAGAAGGCAATGTGGGTCTCATGAAAGCCGTGCGGCGCTTCGACCCCGAACGCGGTGTGCGTCTGGTGTCTTACGCCCTGCATTGGATTAAGGCCGAAATACACGAATATGTGCTGCGCAACTGGCGCTTGGTCAAAATTGCCACCACCAAAGCCCAGCGCAAGCTGTTTTTTGGTCTGCGCAGTCACAAAACAGGCTTTGCCTCCTTAACCCCGCGCGAAACCCTAGAAGTGGCGCGCCAATTGGGGGTGCGTCCGGAGGATGTCAGCGAAATGGAAATGCGCTTAGGAGGTCAGGACATCTCCTTACAACCCATTAACGATGAAGACGAGAATTGGGTCAGCCCGATCGCCTACTTAAGCGATGAGGGCGCCGAACCCGCCCAACAGCTACAGGCTCTTCAAGAAGAGCGCTTGAGTACTGAGGGCCTACGCCAGGCATTGGTGAGCCTTGATGAGCGCAGCCGCCGCATTATTACCGCGCGCTGGCTACAAGGCGAGAGCGCTGCGGCCACTTTGCATGAACTATCTGCCGAATTGGGCGTTTCAGCAGAACGCGTCCGTCAAATTGAAGCCCGCGCCTTACAAAAACTACGTGCCGCCATTGAATCTACGGCATGAGCCACTACCAATGCATTGTTAAAAACGTCCGCTGTGCGGTTCGCTTGGGTGTTTACGATTTTGAAAAAATAGCGCCCCAAGAGGTTTTGGTGTCCGTCATTCTGCACGTTCCCTTTGGTGCCATGCGCCGCATCCGATCCTTGCACGACACAGTGGATTACGAACCCATTTACCGCTTCATTGAAAGCTGGTCTGCCCGCGACCATGTGGAGCTTATTGAAGACCTGCTGCACGAATTGGTGGGCCATTGCTTTGACGATGCACGGGTAGCCTCTGTTGAAGCCTCTATTCGCAAAACCACTATTTTTGATTACGCTGATGAAGTGGGGGTAGGCCTTGTTACCACCCGTGCCGATTGGGCCGCATTGATCGCTCAGCGCGACGAGCTATAGACTGCAGAAGGTCAACGTAAAAGGAATATCGGTGTTGCACAGGCGCCCTTTTGTTGCTTCGCCCACTTCCAGAAAACGAATGTTCAGTAAATACTTATTGGCGCTAATTTCAGGCACACATATCGCACCCTCGTCTAGCGACACACGCAGCAAGCGCACCTCAGGCCCTACTTTTCCATGTTGAAACACACCGCGTGCGGCCAAGTATTTTTGCGCCTTACCGCTGTCTTGCAACAAGGTCAGCTGAACGCGCAGCGCACGGTAGGTGGAGAGCATGGGCTCAACCCAATTATTTAAATCTTGACGACGCACGGCGCAACTACGCGATAACCAAAAATGGTAACTCGGTAAATCGAAATCACACAGTCCACCAGGTACAGCCGCGCGCTGTTTAATGGACATGAGCCATTCGTGATTGCGCAGATGCTCGCCAAACTTTCCTTTGGTGCCATGCAAATCCTGCGCAGCGGATTGAATATCAGCCAGAGCTTTTTCTAGGGGCTCCTGTGCCACTGCCGCGTTTTCTCGCAGCGGAGTTAGTGCCAAACGCTGCCGCTCCAGGGCCACCAGCAAATCCGATTTCACATCAGAGCGCGCAGTAATGTCTAAAATTTCAAACAACGCCATGAGCGCGGCGTGATGATCACGGTAATCTTCTAATTCGATAAAGTGAAAGGTGCGACGAAACAAATCCCGCAGGCGCAGGAGGATTCGGATTTGCTCGCTGAGAGGGTAATCGTAGCTAATCACCTAATCGCACTCTGGTTTTGGTCATTTTGGTTAATTTTGGGGTCAGACCCCACCCGGGGTCTGACCCCATTTACACACTGGCCATGGTGCGGTATTGGCGATCCAGTTGGCGGACCACTGTTTCAAGACTGGCCAAATCAGCATTGTTCTCGATGACATCATCGGCCACACGCAGGCGTGTTTTGCGATCGGTTTGTGCGGCCATAATGGCGCGCACAGCAGTGGGAGTCATGCCGGCACGGATTGAAGCGCGCTTAATTTGATTCTCTTCTTCGCAATCCACCACCAGAACGCGCGACAGTATTGGACGATAGCTGCCCACTTCAATCAGAAGCGGTACCACCAACAACACATAGGGCTCGGTGGCGGCCTCCAGCGCAGCCATCACGGCGTCTTGAATGCGGCCATGCATGATGGCTTCCAATTGTTTGCGGGCGGGCGGATGGTTAAAGACGCGCTCGCGCATGACGGTTCGGCTAAGGCTGCCGTCTTCATTAATAAAGTCATCGCCAAATTTTTCGCGAATGGCGGGGATGGCCGCACCGCCGGGGCCGGTCAGTTGACGAGAAATAGCATCGGTATCCACCACACCTGCCCCCAAGGCGGCAAAGAGTGCCGCTACTGTGGACTTTCCTGAGCCGATTCCACCCGTTACTCCAACGATAAATTTATTCACCACAGACCTCCTTTGCGCATAAGCATAGCACCATATCCAGCCGCTGCAATGAACGGCCCGAAGGGAATCGGGGTGGCCAAGACTTGGCCGCGGCGCCACAACCAAAAGCCGCCCACCAGCACACCGCTTAGGGAGGCTATGAGCAATATGGAGGGCAATGCCTGCCAACCCAACCAAGCTCCCAAAGCCGCCATCAGCTTAAAGTCACCAAACCCCATGCCTTCGCGACGCGTTAACCACCAATACACCCAGTACAGCGCCCATAAAAAACCATAGCCTGCTACAGCACCCCACAGCGCACTGTGCAGATCGGTAAATCCTCCCACAGAATTAACCAGTAGGCCCGCCCAAATTAGCGGCAATGTTATTCGGTCGGGCAAGAGCTGACTTTTTAAATCGATTAACACCAAGGCCTGCAGGGCCCATAGCAGTGACAAAGCGCATAGAGTTAAAGATTGGGGACCCATAAAAGCCACCAACAGCGCCGACAATACTGCGCTGATCAGGGCAACTGAAGGATATTGTGTCGGGCGATTGAGCCAATGCCCCACTAGGGCGCCCAGTACTGCGGCCAGGACCACCCAAAACCAAAGGGGGTTGATCATTGTCAAAAACCTCCATCCACGGCACGTTGTTCCAACACGGGTTGCAAGGTCACGCGCGCCACCCTCACCATACGGTCCTGAGTTTGAACAATTTCCACCGGATAGCCGTCAATTTTAAGCGCCATACCAGGCTCTGGGATATCTTCGAAAGTTTCTAAAATTAAGCCGTTGAGGGTGCGCGGGCCATCCAGGCGAAAATGCGTACCCAGTTTGCGATTTAAATCGCGCAAGGGACAGACCCCTTCCACCAGCACTACACCCTCAGACTCGGGCGTGAAGTAATCTTGGTGATGTGGTGTTTGGCCGCTAAATTCACCGACAATTTCTTCCAGAATATCTTCCACGGTAACCAAGCCCAATAGCTCACCATATTCATCTACCACCAAAGCAATTTTACGGCGGTTCTCTTGAAAATTTTGCAATTGTGTAAGCAATGGCGTGCCCTCAGGAATGAAATAGGCAGGCTTCATAATGGCTTTCAGGGTGTCGTAGGTCAGCTCGCCTGAATGCGCTTGGTTGAACACTTTGCGCACATGCACAATGCCCACCACTTGATCGGGGTCGCCGGTATAAACCAACTGCAAAGTATGGTTAGAAGTGGCCAATTGATTTTGGATCTCTTCAATAGGCGCCTCTAAATCAATGCCTTCAATTTGGCTGCGCGGGGTCATCACGTCATCTACGGTGACATCTTTTAGGCCAAACAAGTTGAGTAAAATATTATGGTGCTTGGCGGGAATAAAATTACCCCCCTCCAGAACCAAGATGCGCAATTCTTCCAAGGACAGCGTGGGGTTGAGTCCATCCGTTTTGGGCTGCAAGCGCGTAATCCACAACAGCCCTTTCACAAATAAATTAATGAACCAAATAATGGGATAGAGCACCCGCAACAACGGCGTGAGGACGTAACTGACGTTGAGGGCAATTTTTTCTGAATAAGCAGCGCCCAACACCTTGGGTGTAATTTCGGCAAAAATTAAAATCACCACCGTGACAAATACAGTGCTGAGAGTGAGCGCCATTTCGCCAGCGCCCAGCAAACGCACCGCCACCACCGTCACCAGCGCGGCGGCGGCGGCGTTGATAAAGTTGTTGCCCAGTAATAGCACCCCCAGTAAGCGATCGGTATGCGCCAGCAAACGCGCAGTGAGTCGCGCACCGCGATGCCCTTGCGATACCAAATGTTTTAGACGAAAACGATTGAGCGCCATCATGCTGGTCTCGGCCATAGAAAAAAAGCCAGACAGCACCAGCAATACGGCCAAGATGGCCAGCAATGCGCCTAAGGAGAGATCATTCACGATAGAGGGTGTTCACGAGTATCACGAACGGTGCAGAATCACTTCCAATACAAACTTACTGCCCACATAAGCGACCAACAGCATAGCGAACCCAACCAAGGCCCAACGGGCCGCACGGCGGCCGCGCAGACCCCAAATATGGCGCCCAGCCAGCAAGCCTGCGTAGATAAACCAAGCGATGAATGAGAACAAAACCTTATGATTAAAGACCAGTGGTTTGCCAAATAATTCTTCGGAAAAGAAAACACCGCTGGCCAAGGTGGCGGTGAGCAGCAAGAAACCCACCAAAATCATTTGAAATAAGAGTGAGTCCATGGCCACCAAAGATGGCCAAAGACCTGCCTGCAAAACTTGGTGGTTATGCAGCCGCCGTTCGATGACCCCCATCAGAATGGCTTGCAAGGCGGCGATGGCAAATAAGCTATAGGCCATGAGCGACACCACCAAATGCACCTTAAACGCCAAAAGTCCGCTGTAAGACACCGGTTTATCAGATGGCAACACCAGAGGCACCAACACCACGGCGGCGGAGAGCATAAGAATGAGGGGCTGTAACACCCCCATACGGTGACGGAAGCTGACCAACCAATACATGGCCACGGTAATAGCCGCAATTAAGGACACCGCATGTCCTAAGGACAAATCGAGCTGGTCCCCGACGAAAATGGCTTGCTGTAACAATAGCCCATGGATTACCAAAGCACCCAAAATTAATGCCTGAAGCAGGTGCTCTAGCAGTATCGGCACGGCCGTTGCGCGACTTCGCAAGCGAAACATACCAAAACCCAGCAAAAGATAGAGGGCGGCAGTGATAAAATAGAGGCGGACATCGACCATAATGAGGCTAGTTTACCATCTCAACCCCCAAGGAACAGCACGCTCTATGTTGGACAACCTAACCGAACGCCTGTCGGGCGTCATTAAGACCCTGCGCGGCCAATCCAGGCTGACGGAATCAAACATTCAAGACGCCCTGCGCGAAGTGCGCATCGCCCTCTTAGAGGCCGATGTGGCCCTGCCGGTGGTGAAAGACTTTATTCAAGCGGTACGCGACCAAGCCTTGGGACAATCGGTGATGCAAAGCCTCACCCCCGGCCAAGCCCTGGTGGGGGTGGTGCATCAAGAACTGACGCGCTTAATGGGGCAGGACAGCGCGGCACTCAATTTTGCTACGGTGCCGCCGGCGATTTTTTTAATGGCGGGTTTGCAAGGTTCTGGTAAAACCACCTCCTCGGGTAAATTGGCCAAACTGCTGCACGAGCAGCACAAGAAAAAAGTGCTGCTGGTGAGTTGTGATATCTATCGCCCCGCAGCCATTGAGCAGCTGCGCATCTTGGCAGAATCTGTAGGAGTGGATTTTTTTCCCTCCGAGTCTAACCAACAGCCGGTCGCCATTGCGTTGGCGGCCGTAGACTACGCCCGCCGTCATTTTCATGATGTGTTGATTGTGGATACAGCCGGTCGCCTGGCCATTGACGAAACTTTGATGGCAGAAATTAAGGCGCTGCATGCAGCATTGAGCCCCATCGAAACCTTATTTGTGGTGGATGCCATGCAAGGCCAAGATGCGGTGAACACCGCACGCGCCTTTGGTGAAGCGCTGCCCTTAACCGGCGTGGTGCTCACCAAGCTTGATGGTGATGCACGGGGGGGTGCCGCACTGTCTGTACGTCAGGTAACGGGGCGACCCATTAAGTTTGTGGGTGTGGGTGAAAAATTAAACGGCCTGGAGCCCTTCCATCCCGAGCGCATGGCCTCACGCATTCTGGGCATGGGCGATGTGCTGTCGTTAATTGAAGAAGCGCATCGCAATGTGGACCATGCGGAAGCACAAAAACTGGCCACTAAAATTAAAAAGGGTCAGGGATTCGATTTAGAAGATTTTAAAATGCAGCTGGTGCAGATGAAAAACTCCGGTGGCGTGGCCGCCATGATGGATAAATTGCCAGCGCAACTGACGCGCGGCTTACCCGCCAAAGGCGGCGTGGATGATCGCAGCATTGCGCGTCTGGAAGGCATCATTAATTCCATGACGCCTCAAGAGCGTCGCTTTCCAGATTTGTTAAAAGCCTCACGCAAGCGTCGCATTGCAGCGGGTGCGGGTGTACCGGTGCAAGAAATTAATAAACTGCTAACGCAATTTGAACAGATGCAAAAAATGATGAAGATGATGGCGAAGGGAGGGATGGCCAAGATGATGCGCAGCATGAAGGGCATGATGCCCGGGCTTCATTAATCACGTTTGCGAAAGACGGTTTCCTGACCTTCTAATAATTTGCGAATATTGCTGTGATGGTGCGCCAACAAAATAAGCGCCATGATGAGCACGGTCAGTTTTAATTGCAAACTCTGTAAAAACACCCAGCCCAGTAGGGGCGCTGACACCGATGAGGCGAGTGCGGAGAGTGATGAAATGCGTGTAACTCCCACCACCGACAGCCAAACAATGGCCACGCACAGCCCCAGCACTGGACTTAAGGCCAACAATACCCCTAAGGCCGTGGCCACCCCTTTGCCCCCCTTAAAGCCAAAAAAGATGGGATAGCCATGGCCCAAGAAAACCGCCAAGGCCGCCACCATAATGCATTCCACGGGTGCCCCCATGGGTAGCGCCACGCTAGTGGTCAGCCACACCGCCAGCCAACCTTTCAGCGCATCACCCAACAACACCAAAGCGGCGGCCAAGCGACTGCTGCCACGCAGCATGTTGGTGGCTCCCGGATTTTTTGAACCGAAGGTGCGTGGATCAGGCAAGTGCATGAGGCGACTGACGACCACCGCAAAAGACACGGACCCCAAAAGATAAGCAGCCATCGCCACCAGAATAATTGCAATCATAGGAGGAAAGTATAAACGGAATCAGCCACGGGGGTGGTGGCGTTCGTGCAGTTGGCGCAGGCGCTCACGCGCCACATGGGTGTAAATTTGCGTGGTGGAAATGTCCGCATGCCCCAACAGCAATTGCACCACACGCAAATCGGCACCGTGATTGACCAAGTGGGTGGCAAAGGCGTGGCGCAAGGTGTGCGGCGATAAACTGCCTTTCAATGCCGCTTTTTTAGCATAGCGGCGCACCACGTACCAAAACGCTTGACGGCTCATGGGGGCCTTGCGACGCGTCACAAACAACGCTTCATGAGGGTACCCATCCATAAGATTGACGCGTGCGCTGGTTAAGTAACGTTGCAACCAATCCAATGCGGTTTCACCGATGGGCACTAAACGTTCTTTGTTGCCCTTCCCCACCACTTGCACCACGCCGCTGTCTTGCGATACTTGCGCCATGCGCAACCCCACCAATTCCGATACACGCAGCCCACTGGCATAGAGCATCTCCAACATGGTGCGATCGCGCAACCCTAAGTCTGTGTTGGTATCGGGCGCTGCCAAGAGCGCTTCTACATCCGCTTCAGATAGGTTAGTGGGCAAGGTGCGCGGTAGGCGGGGAGAATCAATACGCAGCGTGGGGTCGACACTCATGCGCCCTTCACGCAGCGCATGCTGATAAAAACGCCGCAGTGCTGAAAGCGCGCGACCGGCACTACGGGTTTTGAGATGACGAACGGTGTAGAGGTGGGCCAACCATGATTGGATGAAGGCTCCGTCTACTTGGTAAAAGCTGGGAGCCTTCTCTTGAAGGCTCAACCAATCAGAAAACTGCGCCAGATCGCGGCGGTAACTCTCAAGGGTATTGCGCGACAGCCCATATTCCAGCCATAGGCTGTCGCAAAAACGATCGAGAATCTCGCGCTCGGCGGGATTGATGGTTTACTCGGCGGCGGGTTCTGCTGCGGCTGCGGCAACGGCTGCAGGAGCCACGGCACGGGCCACCAGTTTTTCGCGAATCCGTGCAGATTTACCCGAACGATCACGAAGGTAATACAGCTTGGCACGACGCACATCACCACGACGCTTAATTTCGATACTGGCAATTAAGGGTGAGTAGGATTGAAAGGTGCGCTCAACGCCTTCGCCGGAAGACACTTTGCGAACGATGAACGATGAATTCAGTCCGCGATTGCGCTTTGCAATCACCACGCCTTCAAAGGCCTGAACCCGTTTGCGTTCACCTTCCACTACATTAACGTTGACCACTACCGTATCGCCCGGGGCGAAGGCGGGAATGGTTTTGCCCAGACGGGCGATTTCTTCTTTTTCCAGTTGCGCAATGATATCCATGATCTATTCCTTTACAGTGAGCTCGGCTTTGAACTCGTCCAACAGTTTTTGATCTTCCCCGGAAAGAGGTTGGCGTGCCAACATATCCGGACGTTTTTGCCAGGTCATACCCAGTGCTTGCTTACGACGCCACCGCATAATGTCGGCATGATGCCCCGACATTAAAACCGCTGGCACTGGCATTCCCTCATACACCTCAGGTCGGGTGAAATGGGGCGTGTCCAGCATTCCGTCAACAAAAGATTCTTGTTCTACGGATTGCGCGTCGCCCAATACGCCGGGCAACTGCCGCAACACTGCATCCATCAGAACCATGGCTGGGAGTTCGCCTCCAGACAGCACATAATCACCAATTGAAATTTCTTCATCCACTTCCATTTCGAGTAAGCGTTGATCCACCCCCTCGTAACGCCCGGCCAATAAAATAAGGCCGGGTTGGGCTGCATAATCCATTACGCGTTGGTGGGTGAGCGGTTTTCCTTGTGGGCTTAAATACACCACCTGTGTTCGCTCAATGCCCAACGTTTGCTGGTGTTCGCGCGCGGCTTTTAGGGCCAACGCCAACGGATGTACCAGCATCACCATTCCAGGTCCGCCCCCATACGGGCGATCATCCACGGTCCGGTAATTATCGGTGGTGAAATCACGTGGATTCCACACCGTGAAATTCCACAATTGCTGTTCCAGCGCTCGACGCGTCACCCCATGTTGGGTGAGGGCATCGAACATGGGCGGAAACAGCGAGACCACATCAAAGGCATACGCCATTAGTAATCTAGACCCCAATCCACAACCACTTGCCCCTGCGCCACGCTCACCGACTGCAACACCCCCTCCACATAAGGAATCAGGGTTTTGCCTTGCGGCCCCTCTACCACCATGACATCATTGGCGCCGGTTTCAATCATTTCAGTGACTCGCCCCACAACCTCATTTTGCAGGTTACGCACTTCTAACCCCACAAGATCGGACCAATACACTTCGTTTTCATCAGGCTCAGGCAGCTCGTCGCGCGGTATGGCGATATCGCTTCCTCGTAATGCATTCATCACTTCGCGGTCCGTGATGCCCTCTAAGCGGGCAATTAACGAACCACTGTGAATGCGGCATTCGGCCACAGCATATTCTTTGAGGTCGGACCCATGGCCCAACCACCAACGCGGATAATCCGCTAAGCCATCAAGCGCCTCGGTGAAGGTTTGCACATGAAACCCACCGCGCACGCCGTACGGGGCGGCGACCCGCCCCATCACCACCCACTTAGGCAGCGGGCGCTCCCTTGGGGGCACGTTTGATGAGCTTCTCTACGGCGTCAGACGCTTGTGCGCCACGACTTTTCCAAAATTCTACGCGGGCCAAATCCAGACGGAAGCCATCGGCATCATCTGGGCGAACGGGGTTGTAAAAACCCAAGCGTTCAATAAAACGGCCATCGCGGCGATTACGGGAATCGGCTACCACCACATTGTAAAACGGGCGGTTACGAGCACCACCACGGGACAGTCGGATCACAACCATGTTTCTCAACCTTTATCATTTAGCCCCGGGGAAATCCTGAGGCGGAAAAAGCCGATGATTATAGCTCGGATCACCCTAAATAATCAAGGGATTGGTGGTGGGGGTCAGACCCCATGGGGGGTCTGACCCCAAATCTGTGTCTAGCCCTGTGCCACAGGTCGCTCGGGGCTGCTGCACCATTCGCTCCAAGAGCCCGCATAGAGCCGCGCTCCAGGTAAACCCGCCAACTCTAGGGCCAACAGGTTATGGCAGGCGGTCACCCCAGAACCACAATGACTGACCAAGGCGGAGGGTTTTAGTCCCTGTAATAAGGCTTCAAACTCTTGGCGCAACCGCTGGGAGGGCTTAAAATATCCGTCTGGACCCAAATTATCCTTAAAAAACCGATTGATAGCGCCGGGAATATGGCCACCTACGGGGTCGATGGTTTCGTTTTCGCCACGGAATCGGTCCGGCGCCCGGGCGTCCACCAGTCGCACAGTGGGGTTATTAAGGTGTGCCAGAACAAATTGGACATCCACGGTGACGTTTGGGGTCAGACCCCACTCTAAGGCAGGCTTGGCGCCCGGACTGTTTATCCCAGCCTCAAGGGTGCCGCCTGTGGCCTGCCAAGCCGGTAAACCGCCATCTAAAATGGCCGCGTCGTCGTGGCCCATCCAGCGCAATAACCACCATAAACGGGCGGCAAAAGGGCCTCCCATATCATCGTAGGCCACCACGGTTGAATCTCGATCAATGCCTGCAGCCCCCAAGGTGGCTGCCAAGGCCTCCGGCGTGGGTAAGGGGTGGCGGCCATTGGTGCCCGTCATGGGCCCGGACAGATCGTGATCTAGGTGCATAAAAATGGCGCCCGGAATATGTCCCTCTTTATAGAGACGCGCTCCAGCACTAGGGTCTTGCAAGGAATGCCGACAATCCACCACCACATATTCTTTTAAATGCAAGGCCAATTGCTGAGGCGATACTAAAGCGTGATGAGTCATAAACCCTCCGGTTGAAATGGCACTCGACGTACAAGAAGCGAAGCGCTGGCCCCCGACACCATGACCACAGCAACACCCAACCATGCCCACGGGGTAATCCATTCACTAAAAAACAAAATGCCCCAAAGACTTGAAAACACAATGGCGCTATAGGCAAAATTAGCCACCAATAGGGTAGAGCCCATGCGATACGCACGCGTCATGGCCAACTGCCCTACGGTGGCCGACAAGGCCATGCCCACTAAGATGACGCTATTACTCAGCGTAATAGGGTGCATCGGTACAAACAAACAGTAAACGCCCAGTACCGCTGCGGAGAGCGCGGTGAAGTACAACACAATGCGCCATTCCGGCTCGCCTAACGCTCCCATGGTGCGCACATTTAAATACGCCACCCCCGCACCAAACCCGGACAGCAGTCCCATTAACCCTGCAAACCATTGGTCTGGACTGAAATGCGGCTTAAGCACCAAGATAATTCCCACAAAGCCACACAACAAGGCAATCAATAAAGGGGGGTTGAGTTTTTCTCGCGCCAACACGGTAATCAATAACGCCAAGAAAAGCGGTGAGGTGTAATTCAGCGTAATGGCTGTAGCCAGTGGCAACTGTGTGATGGCGTAGAAAAAAAGACAGAGTGAAATAAGACCTGAAATGCTGCGCGTGAGATGCAAACGCCAGTGCGCGGTACCGAGAGGCTGGCGCTGATAAAACGCCAAAACAATGAGGGGCAGCAAACTGATGAAAGAACGATAGAAGACCAGCTCAGCGGCTGAAAAATAGGGGGCGCCCAGTTTAACAAATAACCCCATGATGGAAAAACTGAACCCCGCCACCAACATCCAACCCGATTTTAAAGGAGGCAATGAAAACACTGCTATTACAGCGGGGGCAGCAGCAGCTCAACACTGCGACGCACAAACTCATGGAAATGCAACATGCCATCTTCCATGGGTGACTGATAGGGGCCTGCATCATCTAAGCCCCGCTCAATCAAAGCCCGGCGTCCGCGTGCCATGCGTTCGCAAATTTCGTCATCTTCTAACGCTGTTTCGAAATAGGCTTTTTGCTGCGCCTCTACATACTCGCGCTCGAAGAGTGCAATTTCTTCCGGGTAATAAAACTCGATAATATTGGTGCATTTTTCAGGTCCATCGGGCCACACTGTACTCACCACCAATACGTGGGGATACCATTCCACCATGATGTTGGGATAGATCACCATCCACACTGCGCCAAAAGGCGGATCTACATCACGGTTATAGCGACGCACCACCTCATGCCACTTTTCGTAGACGGGTGAACCGGCGCGGCGCAGATGTTCTTTTACGCCGACGGTTTGCACGCTGTGCCAATCACCCAACTCCCAACGCAGGTCATCGCAATTAACAAAGCCCGATAACCCGGGGTGGAATGGCACCACATGATAATCCTCCAAATACACTTCAATAAACGTTTTCCAATTGAAGTGATGGTGGGCGGTTTTGACGGAATCGAGCCTGTATCCTGAAAAATCAAGATCACGGGCGGCCATGCAGTTTTGTAAGTCGGTGGCAATGTTGCGCGGGCCATCAAAGAGCAACCCATTCCAACGCTTCAAGGGACTGCTGTCCAAATTCAAGCAGGGCTTGCCTGGAAAGTGCGGTGCACCAGCCAATTGGCCTTTTAAATCATAAGTCCAACGGTGCAGAGGGCAGACAATATTTTGCGTGTTGCCGCGCCCTTCCAACATAATGGCTTGGCGATGACGACACACATTAGAAAGCAACTCGATAGAACTGCCATTGTTGACCAACACTTGGCCATGGTCGCGCCAAAGCAATGAGTAATAGTCACCAGCATTGGGCACCATAAGCTCATGCCCCACGTAACGGGGACCCTGGGCGAAGAGAGTTTGAGCCTCAATGTCGGCAATGGCTGGATCGAAATACCAGCGAATAGGAAGTTGTGATTCAGCAGTGGCAAGCTGCGTGATAGAACCCAGATGAGTCATAGTGTCCACACCCTCCCGAAAACTACAAGAATGTAGGGGATTAACGTTTACTGCGTGAATCTATTAAAACTCACGGCCAAGAGCGGAATTTTAACCCGGGGGTTAAATGGGAGGCAAGTGATTTATAAGCATTTTCACTGAAGATTTGACCTGTACCCTGTGCCTTTGATACTGTTTCCATTGTATGGTCAAATCAAACGTAAAAACGCCAGAAAACTACGAGTCCGCTCTCAAAGAGCTGGAAGTGCTCTTGGTCGCCTTAGAAGGCGGGCAATTGCCTCTGGAAAAATCAATCGAGGCTTATGGTCGTGGCGCCGAACTGCTGCACTATTGCCAAGCGCAATTGGCGGATGCCCAACAACGCATCCAAGTCCTAGAAGGTGAAAAGCTTCAAGACTTTTCCGGAAATGACCAACCCGACTGATTTCAATCTTTGGTCGCACGACATTTGCAACAGCGTAGCGTCGTTTCTGGACCAACATTTACCCTCAGCACAGCTGCCTCCTCAGCGTTTGCATGAAGCCATGCGCTATGCCACTTTGCAAGGCGGAAAGCGCGTGCGGCCTTTATTGTGTTTTGCCGCTGGCGAACTGAGCCAAGCACCCGCTTCATCACTAACTGTAGTGGCATGCAGCGTCGAACTCATTCACGCCTATTCCCTGGTACACGATGATTTGCCGGCTATGGATAACGACGTACTGCGCCGTGGCAAGCCCACTTGCCATATTCAGTTTGGCGAAGCCGTGGCCATTCTAACGGGTGATGTTTTGCAGACACAGGCCTTTGAGTGGTTGTCGGATCCTTCGTTTTTTCCCAATCAACCTGAGCGGCAATTAGAACTGGTGCATCAGTTGTCTTACGCCAGCGGTGCGCAAGGCATGGCAGGCGGACAAGCCCTCGATCTTGAAAGCACCCAACAGCCGGTGTCATTGGCACAAATTAAATCCATGCATTTCAAGAAAACCGGCGCCCTGATTCGCGCTTCTCTGCTAATGGGGGCAGCCTGCGGCGACCCATTGCCGGTAGAACAGCAACGGGCTTTATGTGATTTTGCCGAAGCCTTGGGGTTGGCGTTTCAAGTGGTGGATGATTGCCTAGACGCTGAAATGGACACCGCTACTTTGGGTAAGACCGCCGGCAAAGACGCCGCAGCCAATAAAGCCACCACTGTGGGTATAATGGGGCTGTCAAAAGCGAAGGGTTTTGCTCAGGAGCTTCACGCAGCAGCACGTCAGGCTTTGGCTGTATTAGGGCCGCGCGCCGCGCGCCTTGAAGATTTGACCCATTTCATCATCAACCGCCGCAGTTAAGAGCCTCATCACATGTCCCACACTCCTCTGCTGGATCAGATTCAATGGCCGCACCAATTGCGCGCCCTGGATCGGCACGAGTTAGAGCCCTTGGCGGCAGAACTGCGCCAATTCATTATTGAATCAGTGGCTCGCACCGGCGGCCATCTGTCCAGCAATTTAGGCACGGTAGAATTGGCTATTGCCTTGCACTACACCTTCAATACCCCAGAGGATCGTTTGGTATGGGACGTGGGGCACCAAACCTATGCTCATAAAATTTTAACTGGTCGGCGCGAGGACATGGCGCGCTTGCGCATGAAAGGCGGGTTATCTGGGTTTCCGCGTCGTTCTGAAAGTGAATATGACGCCTTTGGTACGGCGCATTCCAGCACTTCTATTAGTGCCACGTTGGGCATGGCTACTACTTTTAAACACACTGACCCCGAGCGGCGTGCGGTGGCGGTTATTGGTGACGGCGCGCTTACAGGCGGCATGGCTTTCGAAGCCATGAACAACGCCAGCAATACAGGCGCCAATGTGTTGGTTGTTTTAAATGACAATGAAATGTCGATTTCACACCCTGTGGGAGCGCTGAGAAATCATCTGGCACGCATCATGTCGGGTCGGGTGTACAACAGCGTGCGGCGTGGTAGTGAAAAAGTATTGGGCGTGGCGCCACCGATTTTAGAATTTGCTAAGCGTTGGGAAGAACACATGAAGGGCATGGTGAATCCACCCTCCACTTTGTTTGAAGAATTTGGCTTTAATTACATCGGACCTATTGATGGCCATGACCTCAATACGCTGGTTTCTACATTAAGCAACGTGCGCCGCTTAAAAGGTCCGCAATTTCTCCATGTGGTGACGCGCAAAGGACACGGCTACGCACCTGCGGAGGCCGACCCCATCTTATATCACGGCGTATCGCCCTTCGACCCTAAGGTGGGCATTGTTCTTAAAGCGGCCCCAGCAAAACCCAGTTACGCACAGGTATTTGGCGATTGGCTATGCGCTATGGCTGCAGCAGATAAACGTTTGGTGGCTATTACCCCGGCCATGTGCGAAGGCTCGGGTATGGTTAAGTTTTCCGAGCTCTATCCTGATCGCTACTTTGACGTGGGTATTGCCGAACAACATGCTCTTACATTTGCAGCCGGATTGGCCTGCGAAGGACTGAAGCCTGTGGTGGCCATCTATTCCACCTTCTTACAGCGTGCCTACGACCAACTGATTCACGATGTGGTGTTGCAAAATTTGCCTGTAGTACTGGCCATCGACCGCGCAGGCTTGGTGGGCGCCGATGGAGCCACCCATGCAGGCAGTTTTGATTTGTCCTACCTACGCTGTTTGCCCAACATGACCATCATGGCCCCGGCGGATGAAAACGAATGCCATCAAATGCTGACCACCGCTTTTGGGATTAATGGCCCGAGCGCCGTTCGTTATCCACGCGGGAACGGACCTGGGGTTTCCATTGTCCAACAGCTTGACGCACTGCCTGTGGGCAAAGCCGAAGTGCGGCGCCAAGGCCGCGCTGTTGCAATTCTGGCTTTTGGTGCACCACTTAGCGCCGCTTTAGAGGTTGGCGAGGCGCTAAACGCCACGGTGGTGAACATGCGTTTTGTGAAGCCCTTGGATGACGCATTGGTGATTCAATTGGCGCTTAGTCACGATTTACTGGTGACAGTGGAAGAAAATACCATTCAAGGGGGAGCAGGTAGTGCGGTGGCAGAATTGTTAGCGCGCGAAATGCTGAGCGTGCCATTATTGCAGCTGGGCCTGCCCGATCGCTTTGTGGACCAAGGCGAACCCGCCCGCCTATTAGCCGAATGCGGTTTAGATGCGGCTGGTATTCGCCGCTCCATCGAAGAACGGAAAATTTTTGCATCAGGCTTTCGCAATAGCGTAAGCCAAGCCTAAACCTTACAACTTTAATTCATTCCACAGGAGTTATCATGAACGCACCCGGCCCACAGAATCCCATTCCGGATGTACAGGCTACCCCCGATACGCGCAAAATTGCTATTAATCGCGTAGGGATTAAGGGCATTCGCCACCCCATACGGGTATCCGACCGCGCTGCAGGCGGCGCGCAGAGCACTATCGCTACTTTTAATATGTATGTTCAGTTGCCGCAAGATTTTAAAGGCACGCACATGTCGCGCTTTGTAGAAATTCTTAATCGCGAAGAGCGGGAAATTTCTGTGGAATCTTTTGGTGCCATGCTATCTGAAATGATGGAACGCCTAGAAGCGCGCATGGGTAACATTGAAATGAGTTTTCCCTATTTCATCAACAAGTCCGCACCGGTCTCCGGGGTGAAGTCTCTCATTGATTACGATGTCACTTTTGTGGGTGAAATTATTGATGGCGTACAAACGTTCACTGTTAAGGTGTTGGTCCCTGTAACCAGCCTATGCCCATGCTCAAAAGGTATCTCCGATTATGGCGCACATAATCAGCGCTCTCACATCACCATTACCGCGCGCGTCAATGCGTTTATCTGGATTGAAGAAATCATTCGCATTGCAGAAGAATCGGCTTCTTGCGAATTATTTGGCTTGCTGAAACGTCCTGATGAAAAGTGGGTTACCGAGCGCGCTTACGATAATCCCAAATTCGTGGAAGATATGGTACGCGATGTGGCGCATAAGCTTAACCTAGAACCGCGCATTGATGCCTACATAGTGGAGTCAGAAAACTTTGAATCCATTCACAACCATTCTGCCTACGCCCTCATTGAGCGCAACAAACTCACCGAGCCAATGGCCTAGTTAACGGGGCTTGGCAGAAGAATCGCGCAAGGTCACCGCGCGATTAAACACCGGTTGCCCGGCGTTGGAGTCGCGGCTATCTACAGCAAAATACCCATTACGCTCAAACTGAATAGGCTCGCCCACTTGCGCTGAAAGCAGTGCCGACTCTACCCGGCATTCCTTACGTGCTTCAATAGAATTGGCATTCAGCACCGTTTGATAATTCTCCACGCTGGCTGGATTAGCGTGCGTGAAGAGGCGGTCATACAAACGCACTTCAGCCGTTTGCGAATGGTCCACCGACAACCAATGAATATTGCCCTTCACCTTGTGAGCGTCCGCCCCGGGTGTGCCGCTGCGTGTATCGGGCAAATAATCAGCGTGGACGACGGTCACTTGTCCCGCAGCATCCGTTTCAAAGCTGGTGCATTTTATAATGTATGCGTAGCGCAGTCGCACCTCGCCACCGGGTGTTAAGCGGAAGAACCCTTTGGTGGGTTCTGCCATAAAATCCTCACGTTCAATCACCAATTCTTTTGCAAAAGGAATGGTACGCTTGCCCCATTCTGGATGCTGTGGATGATTGGGCGCTTCGCATTCTTCCGTTTTACCATCAGGATAATTGTCGATGGTAAGGCGCACAGGGTCTAATACCGCCACGCGCCGCAAGGCGCGTTCGTTAAGATCAGTGCGCAAGCAATCTTCCAGCACCGACACATCAATCAAACTATCGGCTTTCGAAACACCAATCCGATCGCAAAAAAGGCGGATGGCTTGTGGCGTGTAACCGCGCCGACGCAATCCCACCAACGTGGGCATACGCGGGTCATCCCAGCCAGACACTGTGCCTTGCGTAACAAGCTCGAGCAACAAACGCTTGCTCATTAACGTGTAGGTCAGGTTGAGCCTAGAAAATTCATACTGATAGGGGCGTGAGGGTACCGCTGTGTTCTCTACCACCCAATCATAGAGCGGACGATGATCCTCAAACTCTAGCGTGCAAATAGAATGGGTAATATGTTCTTCGGCATCTGAGATGGCGTGGGCATAATCGTACATGGGGTAAATACACCAAGTATTGCCCGTGCGCCAATGTGGAACGTGACGAATACGATAAATGGCAGGGTCGCGCAAGTTCATATTGGGCGAGGCCATATCAATTTTTAGACGCAATACATGCTGGCCATCGGCAAACTCGCCGGCGCGCATGCGGTGGAAAAGATCAGTGCTTTCTGCGCTGGAGCGCTCGCGGAAGGGGCTGTTTTTTCCAGGTTCCGTTAGCGTGCCTCGGTGGCTGCGAATGTCTTCGGCGCTTAAGCTGTCCACATACGCTTTACCTGCTTTTATGAGTTGCTCGGCATAGGCGTAGCATTTTTCAAAATGATCAGAGGCGTAATAGAGGTGATTGCCCCAGTCAAAGCCCAACCAGTGCACTGTATCGAGAATGGAATCCACATATTCCGTATCTTCCTTAGCCGGGTTGGTGTCGTCAAAGCGCATATGGCACACGCCATTAAAGTCGCGCGCAATGCCGAAGTTGAGGCAAATGGATTTGGCATGCCCAATATGCAGGTAGCCATTGGGCTCGGGCGGAAAACGCGTGGCCACACGGTCGCCGTTTTTGGCTTGTGCCAAATCTTCAGCGACAATATTGCGGATAAAGTTGGCGGCAGGAATCGGGGTTGGATTGGACATTTCGGGGGTCACGGTGCCAAGGTTGTTTGTAACCTCATACTCTACCTTAAGCGGCTCTTATGTGACAGGGGTTGTGACAGGGAGGGGTCAGACCCCTAGGGGGGTCAGACCCCCCCAGGGGTCTGACCCCAAGTTCGGCTCCAAGATCGCGAATACGATAGAATAGAATCACCTGTATGGAGCGCCTGCCATGTCTGCAAAACCCTTCTTCCAAAACACCATTGCCATGGTGTATGACTTTGATGGCACTCTTTCGCCACAGCCCATGCAGGAATATACCGTTCTTCCCAAATTAGGCATTAAACCCAAGGACTTTTGGGGCCAGGTGGACCAGGAGTCCGCCGACACAGTCTCAGAAAAAATGTTGGTGTACATGCGCCTACTTTTGGAAGAAGCCCATTCCCGCAAAATCAATATCAGCCGCAGTGACTTTCAGGCCATGGGAAAAAATATTGAATATTTTCCTGGTGTACAGAGCTGGTTTTCTCGCATCAATGCCTACGTCAAGAAAAAAGGGGGCGGCCAGGTGGGCGTTCAACATTACATCATCTCGGCTGGCATGAAGGAAATACTTGAAGGCATCTCCATTCGCCGCTACTTTCAGCAAATTTATGCCTCTGAATATCATTTTAATTTTCAGGGCATCGCCACCTTTCCAAAATTGCTGATTACCGACACGACCAAAACGCAATATTTATTTCGCGTCAACAAGGGTAAGGAAACTTTAGAGCAATCCATTAACGAACATATGCCGGAAGGTGAGCGCCCCATCCCCTTTCACAATATGATCTATATTGGCGATGGCATGACCGACGTGCCCAGCATGGCCTTGACTAAAAAAAATGGCGGGCACCCCTTGGCGGTATATCCCCCACGCAACCGTCATGACCGCGACACCTGCATTGATTTGCTTGCAGCCAAGCGTGTTGATTTTATTGCCCCTGCCGATTACCGCGCGGAAAGCAAACTATCAAAGCGCGTTACGCTGCTGCTGGATTCTATTATTTCGGGTATTGCTTACCAGCGCGAAGTGTCCGCCTGTCACGGCGAACATGGCATTGACGGCGACCTACATGCCACTTAATGACGCACGCATTCTTTCTCTCTTAGGTGCTGACGCTGCAAAGATCCAATTGGAGTTGGTGGAGAGAATTGATTCTACCAATCAGCATCTTTTAATGCGGGCCGACCAAGGGGCGAAGAGCGGTCTTTGTTTGGTAGCACAACAACAAACAGCGGGGCGTGGGCGGCAGGGACGGCCCTGGTTGTCTGATGCCAAGGGTTCTCTTACTTTTTCTTTGCTGTGGCGTTTTAAGGGTGGCGTTGCACAATTGACGGGCTTGGCATTAGCGGTTTCGTTGGGTGTGACGCGCGCGCTGGAGGCACTACAGGTGGAGGGTGTCACGCTTAAGTGGCCCAACGACTTATTGCGTCATGGCCGTAAAATGGCTGGTGTGTTGGTCGAAATTTCTGATGCGGGTGACGGCACTGTGGGTGCTGTAATGGGGGTCGGCTTGAATGTGGTATTAAACGATGAGCTCTCCGATCGTTTACAGAACCCAGCCACCGACCTTGGTAACAGTATTGGGGTTAGTATTGGGGTCAGACCCCCCCAGGGGTCTGACCCCAATACTAACCCCAATACTGACCCCGTTGCTGACGCACCCGATCGTGAAGTGGTATTGGCCGCTATTGTGCATGAGCTTTTACCCCTGTTGCATCAATTTGCCATAACTGGATTTGGGCCTTTAAAAGATGAATGGATGTCGCGCAGCATTCACCAGCACCGCATGATCCAACTCACGCTCCCCGATGGGCGCATATCTACAGGGGAATCAGTAGGTGTTGATCATGATGGTGCGCTATTGCTTAAGCAAGGGGCTACCGTGCAACGCTTTTTATCTGGGGAAATCTCCTTGCGAGTGCTCTCATGAAATTGGCTTTAGACATTGGCAACAGTCGCACCAAGTGGGGCCTCTTCACCAGTGAGGGCTGGGTGGATAAGGGTGATTGGGAAACAACACAGTGGATGCAGCTCGCCTCACTGTTACAGCGGACACCCGCGCAGGTGATGGCGGCTCATGTGGCCGATCACGCAGTAAAGGCTGGCGTTACACAGTGCTGTGCTGCGGCGGGCGTGCCCCTTCAGTGGGTTAATCCAAACGCACCTACCCCCTTATTGCACAGCCACTACGACACAGCACAACTGGGCGCTGATCGCTGGGCTGCGCTGATCGGCGCACGCACCCTGACACAAAAAAATGCCGTGGTGGTCAATGCCGGCACTGCCACAACAGTGGATGCACTCAGCGCAGACGGTATATTTTTAGGGGGGTTTATATTGCCCGGCCTAACCTTAATGACGGCCGCTCTGGTTCAGGGCACTGCGCAGCTGCCGCACGACCGCGGTCAATTCACCGAACTGCCTCTTAATACTGTGGATGCCATGTCCAGTGGTGCTGTTTTGGCTACCTTGGGGGCCATTGAACGCTTGGCCGCTACACTGCATGAACGCACGCAACAACCGGTTATTTGCCTATTAAGCGGCGGGGCACAAGATGAACTCATTACACGCCTCAATCTTCCGGTGTTGGCGATACAGAATTTGGTTCTAGAGGGAGTGGTCCGCCTGATGGCGGATTAAATTCGAATGCGATGCAACAATGCGGTGGTGGAAAGTTGGTGCTCGAAGGGGATGGCCGCCACTTTACCCCCTCGAGCACGCACTTCTGCGGCACCCACGATTTGATCTAAGGGCCAATCGCCACCTTTTACCAAAATGTCCGGCAAGGATTCCAAGATACGTTGCAAGGGGGTGTCTTCATCAAACCAAGTCACCCCATCAACATCTGCCAACGCAGCCAATACGGCCATGCGGTCTTCTAAACTGTTAATGGGGCGATCATCGCCCTTACCCAAACGTTTTACGGAAGCATCCGTATTTACAGCCACCACCAGCGATGCACCCAAGGCGCGTGCTTGAGCCAAATAGGTGACATGGCCGCGATGAAGAATATCGAATACGCCATTGGTAAACACCAAAGGGCGCGGCAACTGGTGCACACGCTCTAACCACTGGCTTGGCGCAGCGATTTTATGTTCGAAAGCGGGTATCGCAAATGTCGTCACGATGACGCTTTAATTTACTTAATGGCTTGTGCAGGTGGCAATACTTCGCTTTGCGGCGCTGGCGCTTGAACCTCTACGGGCTTACCTGATTTTGCAGGAGCATCCGTTTTGGTTGCATCCGTACTGGGTGGTGCCGACTTTTCGTTGTCAGGAATATTGGGGATATATTCAAACACTTTTACCACACGACGCACACCGGAAGTGGTGCTGGTAATGGCGCTGGCTGCATCTGCTTCAGCATGAGTTTCTAAACCCATCAAATACACCACACCGGCTTCGGTGGTAATGCTAATTTGTACCGGCACAAACTGATTATTGGCTTCGGTGAGTAAGCGCGTACGTACTTTGGTGGTCGTGAATGCATCAGTAGCCCGTTCAGAAAACGAGCTGTTACCGGCAATGGTGACTTCATTAATAACCGAGCGAATATTGGGCACAGCTTGAACCACGGCTTCCACAGCCTTACGGGTGGCTTGATCTGGCGCTTCACCGGTTAAAAGTAAATTACGGTTAAAGCTGGTGGCGTTGACGTGTACCTTATCGCCAAACTTATCACTCACGGCATGATTGGCGCGCAGCTCAATGCCTTCATCTTCCAATTGCGCGCCCGACGTACGCCGGTCTGTAACGACCAAACCCGTTCCCACCATGCCGGTGGCAAACAATGGAAAGCATCCTTGCAAAAGAGGCAATGCGGCTACCATTAAGACCAATGGCAAAAGATTTTTTTTCATGGTTACTCAGCTCCTAATAAAACGCAATCGATGGCGTCGCACAAGCAATGCAGAACCAAAATATGCACTTCCTGAATGCGCGCCGTGACTTTTGAATTAACATTGATATGCACGTCATTGCCATCCAACAGTTCGGCCATTTGTCCGCCGCCATTACCCGTTAAGGCAACCACAGCCATTTCACGCTCGTGAGCGGCTTTAATGGCCTCAATCACATTAGCGGAATTACCACTGGTGGAAATGGCCAGCAACACATCACGACTATGACCTAAGCCACGCACCTGCTTGGAAAACACTTCGTTGTAATGGTAGTCATTGGCAATTGAAGTGAGTGTGGATGAGTCGGTAGTGAGCGCTATGGCCGCCAATGGCGGGCGCTCCATTTCAAAACGGTTGAGCAATTCTGCAGCGAAATGCTGCGCATCCGCAGCCGAGCCTCCATTGCCGCAGGCCATAATCTTCCCTTCGGCCAATAAGCATTGCACCATTCGCTCAGCAGCCATGGCGATGGGGGTGGCCAGTTCGCCGGCCAACGCCAGCTTAAGATTGGCACTTTCGTTAAAGTGCCCGGTTATGCGTCTAATAAGATCCATGGTGGCTATTGTATGACATTGATGCCCAATACGGCAAAAGCGCTTATAGCAGGATAATGTTTTTAAGCCATTGCAGGCCCTCTTCCTTACCCATTAACAGCACCGCATCAAAGCGACAGGCGGGAATAGAGCGAAATCTCTTCAAGTAAAAGCGTGCTGCTGCTACCAGACGGCGTTGTTTATGCCCATCAATGCTCTCCGCGGGCCCTCCTCTTAGGTCATTGTGGCGCAATCGAACCTCTACAAAAACCAGTGTTTTGTCCTCACGGGCAATTAAATCCACCTCCCCCCAACGGCAGGTAAAGTTATTAACTAAGATCACCAGGCCGCGCTCCTTTAAAAATTGAGCGGCCCTCTGCTCGGCCTGTCGACCGCGCCGGCCCGAGTCATTCACGGCCCACCCCTTGCGCCTATATGCCCTAAGCGTTGAGAATGGGGCTGTTCTAAGCGAGGCGTTGCGTTCATGTCCCACTCAATCGGCATTTTATTCATTGTGGCCACCCCCATTGGCAATCGGACTGATATCAGCGCGCGCGCCTTGGATACCCTGCGCACTGTAAGCTTGGTGGCTGCGGAAGACACCCGTAACTCAGGCGCTTTACTGCGCCATTACGGAATCGACACACCGCTCACCGCCCTGCACGACCATAATGAACGCAGTGCGGCACCGGCATTGATTCAAAAACTGCAATCGGGTTTATCTGTTGCGCTGGTCAGCGACGCCGGCACCCCAGGCATCAGCGACCCCGGAGCGCTATTGGTAGATGCCGCTCTGAATGCGGGCATTACCGTCACCCCCATCCCAGGACCCAGTGCCGTCACCACATTAATGTCAGCCTGTGGGTTTTTACAGAATTCCTTTTTGTTTGTGGGGTTTCTGCCCGCCAAGGCCTCAGCCCGTGCGCATGAATTACTGTCGTTAAAAACCCAAACGGCAACGCTGGTTTTTTATGAAGCGCCGCATCGTATTGTGGAATGTTTGAGCGCTTTTGGGGAAGCTTTTGGCTTAGAGCGGCGTTTGGTGATTGGGCGCGAACTGACCAAGGTGTTTGAAACCGTTCACCGCTGTACTTTGGGTGAAGCCCTACTGTGGATTGAAGAGGATCCCAACCATCAACGGGGGGAGTTTGTTTTGGCCATCGAGGGGGCGCCACCGCAGGAGGCACCGGATGTCAGTACGCATGATGTGCTGCTGCAAGATTTATTAGAAAAACTATCGGTGAGTGATGCGGTGCGCCTAGCCGTTAAAATTACCGGCGAGAATCGCAGTAAGCTGTATGCGCGGGCGCTAGAATTAACACCCAACAAAAACGATAATTAATCGCGAAAATTATTAAACTGTAAGGGCAGCTCTAACTTGCTGGATTTTATTAAGGCAATGGCTTCTTGCAAATTGTCGCGCTTAGGACCCGTTACGCGCACAGCATCCCCTTGAATACTGCCTTGCACCTTAAGCTTGCTCTCTTTTAAAATCTTAACAATCTTCTTCGCCAACTCCGTCTCAACCCCCACCTTTACGGTAATCAGTTGCTTCACTTTATCACCACCAATAGCTTCAGATTTTTTGGTGTCCAACGAACGAATGTCGATGCCGCGTTTAACAAGTTTCAAGTTTAAGATTTCTTTTATTTGCTCCAACTTAAAATCATCGTCGGCAAACACGGTAAGAGTAAACTCATTTTGCTCAACCCGCGCATCCGAGCCTTTAAAATCAAAACGGGTGCTCACCTCGCGATTGACTTGCTCCACCGCGTTACGCACTTCTTGCTTATCTACTTCGGACACAATATCAAAAGATGGCATAGTCCCAACCTCTTTTATTTACCACGCTTGGCACTGGACGCGCGCAGACGTGCGGCAATACGCAAGCGCAAAGCATTAAGCCTGATAAACCCTGCGGCATCGGACTGCTGATACGCGCCGCCATCGTCTTCAAAAGTGGAAATGTTGGCGTCAAACAGCGAATTGGTTTTGGAATCACGGCCCACCACGATCACATTGCCCTTATATAGCTTTAAGCGCACCCAACCGTTTACCACGTGCTGCGTGTCATCGATTAATTTTTGCAAAACCAAGCGCTCCGGGCTCCACCAGTAGCCGGTGTAGATCATGGACGCGTAACGCGGCATGAGGTCATCTTTTAAATGAGCCACTTCGCGATCTAGGGTAATGGATTCAATGGCGCGGTGCGCTTTTAACAAAATAGTGCCGCCTGGTGTTTCGTAACAGCCGCGGGATTTCATGCCCACGTAACGGTTCTCCACCAAGTCCAGACGACCGATGCCGTGCTTGCCGCCTAACCGATTGAGCTCGGTGAGGACTTGCGCGGGTGAAAGCGGTTTGCCGTTAAGCGATACCACATCCCCTTGAATAAATTCTAAATCCAAATATTCTGGCTTATCGGGCGCCGCTTCCGGAGACACCGTCCACAACCACATGTCTTCATCGGGTTCGTGGGCGGGGTCTTCTAATATTTTCCCTTCATAGGAAATGTGCAATAAGTTGGCATCCATACTGTAGGGACTGCCGCCCGATTTATGTTTCATGTCCACGGAAATGCCATGGGTTTCGGCATACGCCACCAATTTTTCACGGGAGGTGAGATCCCATTCGCGCCAGGGAGCGATGACTTTAATGCCAGGCTCTAGGGCGTAATAACCCAGCTCAAAACGCACTTGGTCATTGCCCTTTCCGGTGGCGCCATGCGATACCGCATCCGCACCCGTTTCACGTGCAATTTCAATTTGGCGCTTGGCAATTAAAGGGCGCGCAATACTGGTGCCCAATAAATACTCACCTTCATAAATGGCATTGGCACGGAACATAGGAAACACAAAGTCGCGCACAAATTCTTCGCGCAAATCGTCAATGTAAATTTGCTTAATGCCAAATTTTTCGGCTTTGATGCGTGCCGATTCCAGTTCGCCCCCCTGACCCACGTCAGCGGTAAATGTCACCACTTCACATTGGTAAGTGTCTTGCAGCCATTGCAAAATAACGGAAGTATCTAAACCACCGGAGTAGGCCAACACAACTTTCTTAATGTCGCTCATGAATCTATTTTTCCTTAAGGTTTGGCTACACGGCCCAAAATTAAATATTCCATCAATGCCTTCTGAGCATGCAGGCGATTTTCTGCTTCATCCCACACCACACTCTGAGGCCCTTCTAATACTTCTGCCGAAACCTCTTCACCGCGATGCGCAGGCAAACAATGCATGAAGAGCGCATTAGAGCGCGCCACCGCCATCATTTCTTCATCCACCTGAAAATCCACAAAGTCCACTTTGCGCTCATTGGTTTCCGCTTCAAATCCCATGCTGGTCCACACGTCGGTGGTAACCAAATCCGCGTTCTGTGCCGCCTTCATGGGGTCTTCGAAGGTGGTGAGATGCGCAAGCTCATCCGCGGTAATTAATTCAGTATTCAATGCATACCCTTCAGGGGATGACACGTTTAACTGGAAATCAAAAATGTGCGCCGCCTGCAACCAGGTGCTGCACATGTTGTTGCCATCGCCAATCCAGGCCACCGTTTTTCCGGTAATGGAGCCACGCCGTTCAATATAGGTAAAAACGTCAGCCAAAATTTGGCACGGATGATACTGATTGGTTAACCCGTTAATGACCGGTACGCGCGAGTAGGCCGCGAAGCGCTCAATGATAGATTGATCAAATGTGCGGATCATAACCAAATCCACCATGCGCGAAATAACCCGCGCCACATCTTCAATCGGCTCGCCGCGCCCCAATTGAGTGTCGGTGGTGGTGAGGTTAATAGAGGATCCGCCCAACTGGTGGATGCCTGCTTCAAAAGACACGCGTGTGCGGGTGCTTTGCTTTTCAAACACCATGGCCAGCATCCGATCTCCCAGGGGATGGTAGATGGCGTAGGCCTTAAACATGGCTTTGATGTGACGTGTGCGCTCAAACAAATACTCAAACTCTTCGCGCGTAAAATCTTTAAATTGTAAAAAGTGCTTCATGGTGCAGTACTCAAAAACGTTTTAATCAGGGGCGCCAAGCGCATCACAATTTGGTCGGCCTCACCATCGTTTAAAATAAGCGGGGGCAATAAACGCACCACGGTGTCGGCGGTGACGTTAATCAGCAGGCCCTTCTCTAAGGCCTGTTTCACCAATTCACCGCAGGGGCGCGCCAATTCAATACCCATCATGAGCCCTTGGCCACGAATAGCCATCACACCCGCCACGCCTGCCAGCGCTTCTGTGAAACCCGCGTGCAGCCGTTGCCCTTGGTGTTGCGCGTTTTCTAATAATTTTTCATCTTGCATGATGGAAAGCGTGGCCAATGCCGCGGCACAAACCAATGGGCCACCACCAAAGGTGGTGCCATGATTGCCCGGCTTAAACACATCACGAGCGGGACCGGCCGCCAAACAAGCGCCAATGGGGACGCCTGAACCCAATCCTTTGGCCAGCACCATGACATCAGGAACGATTTGGGCATGCTGTGTGGCAAACCAATACCCGGTGCGACCAATACCGGTTTGCACTTCATCCACCATGTACAACCAGTCGCGTTCGCGACACAGCTGCTGCAAACTGCGTTGGTATTCCACGTCGGCCACATTAATACCGCCCTCACCCTGAATCGGTTCGAGCAATACCGCCACAATATTGCGGTTATGTTCGGCCACGGCTTTTACTGCCGCCATGTCGTTGTAGGGAACCCGCACAAAACCCGCGAGCAGTGGCTCGAAGCCCGCTTGCGCCTTGCGACTACCAGTAGCAGAAAGCGTAGCGATGGTACGACCATGCCATGCCTTTTCCATGACCACGATCGTGGGGGTGTCGATGCCACGTTGATGACCGTACAGGCGCGCCAACTTAATAGCGGCCTCATTGGCCTCGGCACCGGAATTGCAAAAGAAAGCCTGATCCATACCCGCAAGCGCGCATAGGGCATCGGCCAATTCTTCTTGGTGCAGCACGCGATAAATGTTGGAGGTATGAATCAGTTGCCCTGCTTGCTGGGCGATCGCTTGTACCAAACGGGGATGAGCATGGCCCAACCCATTCACGGCAATTCCCGCCAAGGCATCCAAATATTGGCGGCCGTCTACATCCCATAACCAGACGCCTTCACCGCGCTCGAAGGCCACGGGTAACCGGTTATAGGTGTTCATGACATGGCTCATGGCTGCAATCCTAAGCGTAATGTGCTGCCTGCTCTAAAATGAAATCGGCGGCGATATTTCTATCGCCGCCGCCCGATCCTGCATTCTACTGTTTGCGTCCTGCTATTTGCGTCCTCGACACTAGGCGGCCATGCCCTTGACTGCCGCAGAGAGTCTGCTTTTGGTGCGGGATGCGGTATTCTTGTGGATAATTTTTTTATCCGCAATGCTATCAATAGTGCTAATGGACGCTTGAAAAACAGCCTGTGCGGCAGTCTTGTTTCCTTCGGCCACTGCTTTACGAACCTTCTTCACTGCGGTACGCAATGTGGAACGCAAAGACATGTTGTGGGCCCGTTGGGCTTGAGCCTGACGGGCACGTTTTTCAGCTTGGGCGGTATTGGCCATGGTAATGCTCCAGTTGCAAGAACCGCGGCTTCAATGCCGCAATTCCTTAAAGTTCTGTGGAAAACTGGGCATTCTAGGTGATTTCCTATCAAAAATCAATGGGCTCATCATTCCGCCCTCGAAGAGCCCAGGCGGGCTATGTTACCCTCTGTGACACTCATGAACCTCCTTAAAGCCCTTGCCCAAACCAGCAGCATGACGCTGCTCTCACGCATCCTCGGATTTATCCGGGATGCCTCTGTTGCCCACGTATTTGGGGCCGGCGGCCTGACCGATGCCTTTTTTGTGGCTTTTCGCATCCCCAACTTACTGCGTCGCCTGTTCGCGGAAGGGGCTTTTTCCCAAGCATTTGTCCCTATTTTGGCCGAAGCCAAGACCCGCTTAGGTGAGGAAGCGGCTCACCGCTTGGTGGACCATGTGGCCACTGCCTTGGCCTTGGTGGTGGCCCTAACATCCTTGCTGGGCGTGGTGTTTGCTCCTCAAGTGATCACTATTTCAGCCCCCGGTTTTGCCTCGGATCCTGATAAATTTGCCATTGCCTCAGACCTGTTGCGCGTTACTTTTCCTTATATTTTCTTTATTTCTATGGTGTCTTTGGCCGCCGGGGTGCTCAATACCTGGAACCGCTTCTGGGTACCCGCCTTTACCCCTGTATTGCTTAATGTCTCCTTTATTTTCTTTGCCCTCGTGGCAGCCCCCTGGTTTGACCGTCCCATCATGGCGTTGGCGTGGGGCGCTTTGGCGGGCGGTGTGCTGCAATTGCTGTTTCAAGTACCTTTTTTGCGCGGCATTCACATGTGGCCTCGTTTTCGCTGGAACCCCCGTGAACCGGGTCTGTTGCGGGTACTCAAACTGATGGGGCCCGCCGTGATTGGGGTGTCGGTAGGACAAATCAGCCTAGTGATCAGTACTATTTTTGCCTCTTATTTGCCCACAGGCAGTGTGTCTTGGTTGTTTTATGCAGACCGTTTGATGGAATTTCCTACCGGCTTACTGGGAGCGGCCTTGGGTACCATTTTGTTACCCAGTCTGGTCAGCCATCATGCGGCGGGCGATGAAAACCGCTATTCCGGCCTCTTGGATTGGGGCTTGCGCCTTACCTTGGTGCTGACCTTGCCTGCGGCGGTGGCTATGGCTGTGGCGGGTGTGCCGCTGGTTTCCACGCTGTTCTTCCGTGGCGCTTTTCAAGCCCATGATGTGCTGATGGTGCGCAATGCCTTAATGGCGTACAGCCTGGGTTTAACCGGCCTGATTGCCGTGAAGATTCTAGCCCCTGGTTTTTACGCCCGGCAAAACATCAAAACACCGGTAAAAATTGCCATTCTGGTATTGGCTGTAACACAGGTAATGAATGTGCTGTTCATGATTCCCTTTCAGCATGCGGGGTTGGCCTTGGCCACAGGATTGGGCGCCTGCCTGAACGCGGGGCTGCTCTACCACGGCCTGCGCAGTCGCAATTTATTTCAGCCACGCCCCGGTTGGGGCCGTTTCTTCATGCAGCTCTTGTTGGCGTTGCTTGTCATGGGGGCAGTGTTGTCCTTCTTTCAAGGAGAGGAAGGGCGTTGGCTGAAGGGGGATAGTTGGCAGCATTTGCTGTGGCTAACGCCTTTATTGCTGGGTGCTGGTTTTAGCTATCTGGCCACGCTCTGGCTGACTGGTGTGCGCTTGAGTGATTTCTCTAAGCGCGGCGCTTAGGGGTCAGACCCCATTTCTTGGGGTCAGACCCCGGGTGGGGTCTGACCCCTAGTTAATCCAGCGCTGCTTTTACCACCGCCTCTGTCAGGTGGGGGGCAAACATCTCAATAAAATCGAGGGTGTACTGCCGCAAAAATGCGCCACGGCGAATACCAATACGGGTGGTGCTGTTTTCAAACAGATGACTGACATCAATGGCGCGCAGTCCCGTATCGCGAATGGGATCGAAGGCCATGGCCGCGATAACGCCCACCCCCATGCCCAACTCCACATAGGTTTTAATCACGTCCGAATCCAATGCGGTCAGCACAACGTTGGGCTCTAGCCCCAAATGCTCGAAAGCCTGGTTGATTTTGGAGCGCCCCGTAAAGGCGAAGTCGTAGGTGATGAGCGGCAAGGCCGCTAATTCTTTTAAAGTGATTTTGCCGCGACTCAGTAAGGGGTGGTCAGGGCGCACAACAACACACCGATTCCATTCGTAGCAGGGCAATACTCGCAAATCCGCAAACTGATCCAAGCCCTCCGTGGCAATGGCCAAATCAGCGCGGCCGGCCACCACTTCCTCGGCCACCGTGATGGGATTACCCTGATGCAAGATAAGTTTTACCAAAGGGTAACGCTCTGCAAAGCGGGCAACCACCGCCGGCAACACATACCGCGCTTGGGTATGGGTAGTGGCAATGGTGAGGGCGCCAACGTTTTGATTGCTGAATTCCCGTCCTGCGTCTTTTAGATTCTTGGCCTCTAACAGCACGCGCTCAGCAATGATTAAAATACGACGTCCTGGTTCGGTAACGCCCACCACCCGCTTGCCATTGCGCACGAAAATGTCCACGCCCAGCTCATCCTCTAACAGGCGAATCTGCTTGCTGATGCCCGGCTGCGAAGTAAAAAGATTTTCTGCAGCCTGCGAGAAATTAAGCCCCGCTTGGGCCACTTCCACCAAATAACGCAGTTGTTGAAGCTTCATGGGATACGCCCTTTAGAACCAGAAGTTTTGTAAACAAAACACTATATTACTTAATATCACCGTAAAAATCTTACTGTCAGCCCCTTTGGGTACTGCAGCAACCTCCATGAGGCTGGCGGAACTGGCTGAATTTGCGGTAAAATTTCCTTTTTTCCGGGTCTGTTCATGCGCATCCACTTGGGAATCCCAGCTTCCGCTATAGGCCCCCTGGCTCTTACCATTGGCAATTTTGATGGCGTCCACCTGGGGCACCAAGCCATGTTGCACGCCCTATCTACAGCAGCGCAGCAGCTGGGCCTCCCCACGGCAGCAATGACCTTCGAGCCGCACCCCCGAGAATTTTTTTCACCACTTGATGCCCCCGCACGCCTCACCACCTTGCGAGAAAAGTTAGAGTTACTCGATAAAGCAGGTATAGATGAAGTGATTGTGCTGCGCTTTAACAAAGCCTTGGCCGATACATCCGCTGAAGTGTTCATCTCGCACCTCTTGGTAGAGCAGCTACAAACCCGTTGGCTGTTGGTGGGGGATGATTTCCGTTTTGGCGCACGACGCATGGGCCATTTCGAAACCTTACAACAGGCCGGCCTGGCACAGGGCTTCGATTGTTTTTCACTGTCCAGCATCCTGGTGGATGGGCAACGGGCTTCCAGCAGTGCTGTGCGCGAGGCCTTAATTGCCGGCCAACTCAAATTGGCCAGCAAGTTATTGGGCCGACCCTTTTCTATAACCGGTCGTGTTATTCCAGGCCAGCGCCTGGGCCGAACCTTAGGCTATCCCACCGCCAACTTGCGCTTGGGACGACGGATTGCGCCCCTGTCTGGCATCTTTGCTGTTACGGTGAAGGGTTTGGAGGACAAAGCGCTACCGGCGGTGGCCAGTTTGGGCACACGCCCCACCGTAACCTGCCAAGGCGAACCTTTGTTGGAAGTGCATTTATTTAATTTTAATTGCGACATTTATGGTGCACGTATTCACGTAGAATTTCATCATAAAATCAGAGATGAAGCACACTTTGATAGCCTTGATGTATTAACCCAACAGATCGCACACGACGCCGATGCCGCACGCGACTATTTTGACCAGCAACACTTGAGCGCCTCATGACTGATTTTAAGAAAACATTAAACTTACCCGAAACACCATTCCCCATGAGGGCTGATTTGGCCAAGCGCGAGCCTTTTTGGATTGCCTCTTGGCAGCAACAAAAACGCTATCAGCGTCTGCGCCAACATTGCGTGGGTCGGACGCGCTATGTGCTGCACGATGGCCCCCCTTATGCCAATGGCGACATTCACATTGGTCATGCGGTGAACAAGATTCTCAAAGACATGATTGTGAAAAGCAAAACCCTCTCTGGGTTTGACGCGCCTTACGTGCCGGGCTGGGATTGTCATGGCTTACCCATCGAACACCAAGTGGAAAAGCTGCATGGCAAACATATCGAGCCCGCGCACTTTCGCGCCCTTTGTCGCGAGTATGCAAAAACCCAAGTGGAGCGCCAGAAATTAGATTTTATTCGATTGGGTGTATTGGGTGATTGGGAAAACCCCTACCTCACCTTAAACCCTCAAACTGAAGCCGACATCGTGCGTGCCTTGGCCGGCATTTGGAAACGCGGTTATTTGGTACAAGGGCAAAAGCCTGTGAACTGGTGTTTGGATTGCGGCTCTGCCTTGGCCGAGGCCGAAGTGGAACATGAGGACCGTAAGTCCACTGCCATTGATGTGGCGTTTGCTGTTACCGATCGCGCCGCCTTAGCCAAGGCCTTCAACATCACCCTGGACAGCACAGAAGCCTTTGCCGTCATCTGGACCACCACCCCATGGACCTTACCCGCCAACCAAGCGGTGAGTGTGAATCCGGAATTGGATTACGTGTTGGTGCGCACCAGCAAAGGTCTGTTGATACTCGCGCAAGAATTGATGGAACAGAGCCTGACCCGCTATGGCCTAGAGCCCCAAGAAATATTGGCACACACCAAAGGCGCTGCACTGGAACATTTGGCCTTGCAGCATCCTTTTATTGATCGCCCCTCTCCCATGATTTGCGGAAATCACGTCACCACCGAAACCGGTACGGGTTTGGTGCATACGGCACCCGCCCATGGCGTGGACGATTACGTAGTGGGGCAACGCTACCACTTGGCGGTGGATAACCCCGTAGGGGGCAACGGTCAGTTTTATGAAAACACGCCTTTGGTGGGGGGTTTAAATGTGTGGAAAGCCAACCCCGTGGTGATTGAAGCATTGCGCGCACGCGGTCGTTTGCTGTGCGAAGCACAGATCACGCACAGCTATCCCCATTGCTGGCGCCATAAGTCGCCGATTATTTTTAGAGCCACACCGCAATGGTTTATTGCCATGGACGATGCGCCTCAAAATGGCAAGACGTTGCGCGACACGGCTTGCGCCGCTGTGGCGGAGACCACATTTTTCCCCGCCTGGGGGCAAGCGCGCCTTAAGGCCATGATTGAAAATCGCCCCGATTGGTGCGTGTCGCGTCAGCGCGCTTGGGGTGTGCCCATGCCCTTCTTCGTGCATCGAGAAACGGGAGCCCTGCATCCCAACACGGAAGCCTTCACAGAAACCATTGCGCAGCGCATTGAAATATCGGGGTTGGAAGCGTGGTTTGAATTAGATGCTGAAGAATTATTGGGCGATGACACCGCGCATTACCGCAAGCTTAGTGACACCTTGGATGTGTGGTTTGATTCTGGGACCACCCATGTCTCCGTATTACGTCGACGCAGTGATTTGCAGTATCCCGCTGATTTATATTTGGAGGGTTCGGATCAACATCGTGGTTGGTTTCAATCCTCATTGCTCACCGCCTGCGCATTAGATGGCCATGCCCCTTATAAGTCGTTACTCACCCACGGTTTTGTGGTGGATGGCACAGGGCGTAAGATGAGCAAGTCTTTAGGCAATGTTATTTTGCCGCAAAAAATCATGGACACCTTGGGCGCAGACAACTTGCGCTTATGGGTGGCCAGCACCGACTACTCTGGCGAACTCAATCTCTCTGATGAAATCTTAAAGCGTGTGGTGGAAGCCTATCGCCGCGTTCGCAATACGTTGCGCTTCTTGCTGGCGAACATTGCGGACTTTAACCCTCAGCAACATGCTCTACCACCTGAGCAATGGCTGGATATTGATCGCTACGCCTTGGCCCTGACACGAGAGTTTCAACAACAGGCTGTGGGTGATTATGAGCGCTTTGAATTTCATTTGGTGGCGCAGCGCCTACAGACTTTCTGCTCGGAAGATTTGGGTGGTTTTTATTTGGACATTCTAAAAGATCGCCTCTACACCGCAGGCGCCAGTTCTCACGCACGTCGTGCCGCACAAAATGCCCTATGGCACATCACGCAGAGCTTGGTGCGCTTGATGGCCCCCATCCTCACCTTTACCGCAGAAGAAGTGTGGGCTACTTTAAAAAACACCACACCCGAGCATGATGATTCCGTGTTCTTTCAAACCTGGCATGACTTGCCTACCGTGCCACAAGAAGTAGAGCGTGTAATCCACTGGAATCGCTTGCGCGCCCTGCGCACACAGGTACAAAAACGCTTAGAAGAGTTGCGCGCGGCGGGCGCCTTAGGTTCCTCATTGGCTGGTGAAGTGACGCTGTATGCCGAAGGATCAACGCTGGAATGGCTACACAGCTACAGCAACGATTTGCGCTTTGTGTTTATTACTTCTAGCGCCACTGTGGAAGACAGCGCTCAATGCACCATTCCTGGCGATGCGCTAAATGTTAACTTGGCCGCCGTAGGAGAAGCTGCAATGGAAGTATCTGTGGTAGTGGTGGCCACCAGTCACAGCAAATGCGAACGTTGCTGGCATTACCGCGCGGACGTTTATCACACAGGCGCTCATGCGGGTCTATGTGGTCGCTGCATCATCAATCTGGAAGGTGCTGGTGAGGCGCGTCATCATGCGTAATATTTTGCATTGGTGGGGTCTGGCTTTGCTAATCGCAGCGCTCGATCAACTCAGCAAGTTTTATATTAACGCCACACTCTCACCCACTGAGCCTATTGTTCTCACCGGCTGGTTTAATTTGGTGTTGGCCCATAACTCCGGCGCGGCCTTTAGTTTCTTGGCGCAAGCGGCGGGCTGGCAGCGCTATTTCTTTTCAGGCATTTCTCTCCTCGCTATTATATTTTTAACGCGTCTTATCCAACAACATACTAAAAATCGTCACTTTTGTTTTGGCCTTACTCTGATTATGGGCGGCGCTTTAGGCAACTTGATCGACCGTGTGGCACAAGGCACGGTGACCGATTTCATTCAATGGCATGTGAGCAGCTATTACTGGCCCGCATTCAATCTGGCCGATTCTGCTATTACCGTGGGCGCCGTGCTGTTGATATGGGATTCTTTAAAGGCGCGTTCATGACATTGCAGAATATTTCTATTGTGTTGGCCAACCCACGTGGCTTCTGTGCCGGGGTGGATCGCGCCATTGAGATTGTAGAGCGCGCCCTGGATCGCTTCGGCGCCCCCATTTATGTGCGTCACGAAGTTGTCCATAATCGTTTTGTGGTGGATAACTTGAAACGCAAAGGCGCAATATTTATTGACGAACTGAGCGAAGCCCCCAAAGGGGCCACCGTTATTTTTAGTGCGCATGGTGTGTCTTTGGCGGTGCGCGAAGAGGCCGCCCAACGCGGGCTTGAGATATTTGATGCCACTTGCCCCTTAGTCACCAAGGTGCACACAGAGGTGTCGCGCTTGCATGCAGCGGGTCGTGAAATTGTCATGATTGGTCACAGAGGTCACCCCGAGGTTGAGGGCACCTTAGGCCAAGCCCCCAATCGCATTTACCTGGTGGAAACACCAGAGGATGTTGCGCTGCTGGTTGTTCAGAACCCCGCGCAATTGGCGTACGTCACACAGACCACCCTCTCAGTGGATGACGCACAACGGGTGATCGCCGCATTACGTGCACGTTTTCCGGCTATCACGGGGCCACGCAAGGATGACATTTGTTACGCCACACAAAACCGCCAAGACGCCGTAAAAACATTAACCCTTGAGGCGGATTTGGTTATTGTGGTGGGTTCTCCCACCAGCTCCAACTCCAATCGACTGCGCGAAGTGGCCACCAACCGGGGTATTGATGCCTACATGGTGGACCGCGCTGACGATTTAAGAGCGGAATGGCTGTTGGGAAAGACCCGTATCGGTGTGACTGCGGGCGCTTCTGCTCCTGAAATACTGGTCTCTGAAGTCATTGCCCGCTTACAAGAAATGGGCGCTACCACTGTAGAAGAATTGGCAGGTACCCCTGAAAATGTCACGTTTCCATTGCCGCGCGCTTTAGGTGATTGAATTCAATTCTATTCAAGTCTATAGTGTTAAGTTATCAAAACTATAATTCAGGTACCTCATCATGATTATTGATAAAACGCCAGATCGAGCTGACACCATTAAGCTGTTGCGGCAATCGGACATTATTCCCACTCATCAACGTTTGGTGATCGCCCATGCCTTGTTTGCACGTCAGCAACATGTCTCTGCTGAACAATTACTGGACATGGTTAACCAATCCCACACTGAGGTTTCTAAGGCTACTGTCTACAACACCCTTAATTTGTTTGCTGAAAAGGGTTTGGTGCGAGAAGTAATCGTAGACCGCAATCGTGTGTTTTATGACACCCGCGTGAGTGCACATCATCATTTCTTCGACGTAGACTCCTGCACACTCACGGACATCGAGCCCCGTGTGATGCATGTGGATTATGTACCCCCTCTACCCGAAGGGACGATACAAGAAGGTGTGAGTATTGTGGTGCGCATTCGGCGTAACCACGCGCCTGCTTCTGCTGCTGCCTAATATTTTCTTAATTATTCAATTTTAAACATGGCACCGATCCTATTAATCGGTGGGAGCGGCTTTGTGGGCCGCGCACTCACCGCTCGCCTCATGGCCTTGGGCCATACGGTGCTTATTCCCAGCCGTCATGATGCGCCTGCTCGTGATGCTGCTGCATCCCAAAACCATTGGCTGAAGGGCGACATTCACAATCCTGATTTTTTGAATTTTTGCTGTGCCTCTGTAGGCCCTCAGGGAGTCGTGGTTAATTTGGTGGGGTTGCTGCACGATACACCGGGTGTTCCCTATGGCGCGCAGTTTAGGGCCGCTCATGTCACCTTGGTGCAGTCCATCATTGACGCTATGGAGCAACAAGGTCTGCGACGCTTACTGCACATGAGCGCCTTGGGCGCGAATAGCAGTGGGCCCTCCATGTATCAGCGCAGCAAAGGTGACGGAGAGGCGTTGGTGCGAAGCAGTGAATTGGATTGGACCATTTTTAGGCCCTCGGTTATTTTTGGCTTAGAAGATAATTTTATTAATCTGTTTGCCAAACTCTCTCGGTTTTTGCCTCTCGTCCCGCTGGCCAATGCGGATGCGCGCTTTCAGCCTGTCGCTGTGAACGATGTGGCAGAGGCCTTTGCGCGCTCCATCACCTTGCCTGATACGATCGGAAAAAGTTTTGATTTGGTGGGACCGCAAGCATACACATTGGGTCAATTGGTTCAATTATCCGGCAGGCGCATTGGTCACCAGCGGCGCATTATTCCTCTACCGGGTTGGGTGGGACAACTGCAAGCACGATTGTTTGAACTGATGCCCGGCACGCCCCTTATGTCGCGCGACAATATTGCCTCCATGCAGTTGGATAATGTTTTGCCTGTGGGGGGTGTTAACGCGTTAACGCAAGTATTTGGAATCACGCCTCAGTCACTAGAGTCTTTGGCCTAGTCAATGCTGATTTTAACCGGCAATAGGAAAATTGCCGGCAACCGCCTTCAACGGCTATAATTGCATCCCCATAGTGCTGATGTAGCTCAGTTGGTAGAGCAACTGATTCGTAATCAGTAGGTCGGACGTTCGATTCGTCTCATCAGCACCAATCAATTCTGAAGCGTCTATTTATGCAGGCGCTGGCGCAACGCTTCGCATGGATCAGGGCGCGGTTCTTCGGGGACATAAGCCACCACATCAAAAGCATTCTGCGGTTCAGCATCATGGTTCTGCGCGACCGTCGGTGATGTTTGATTAGACGATTGTGACTCTGACTCCAGCACGGCCACACTCACCACCACCGCATGAGGATCCATTTGATGCAACCACACGGGCACCGCCAAGTCATTGCGCAGATGCCCGTTACCGGCCAACAGCACCACGGGGCCATGGGTGCGTTGATGCAACGCCACCAACGTCTGAGCCATTTCATAATCACGCGCCCGTTGGGCATTCACCATGCTGGGCAGCAGATGTTCTGGCATTAAATTGCAGTGCCCCACACGCACTTCATTCAATAGGGCCTCTCTTTGCTCATTACTCCAAGCGCTGGGCTCATGGGGCGCTGAGCGTTCACCGCTCATAATTTGACCCAGCTCAGAGCGCGACAAATTTGCAGCGGCGAGTGGAATGCTTTGCGCCAATGCCCATGTGAAGACCGGTTCATAGAGCGGCCATTTCCAACCTTTAAAATCGAATTTCGCTTCTTCGGCAATACTGCGGGCTTGATTGGCGTCTGGTTGTTGATGCGCACTTTTCCAACTCGTGATAGCGCTATCTAATGCCGCTTGATTAAAAACATCCAACTGCTCCATAGCAATGGAAACTTTTCGTTGCGTTGTGAGTTGCTGCAGCCAAGAAAAGCGCAGCGCGTGGCCGGCTGCGTTGTCGTGCACTTCGCCCAACAAGATGTAATCTGCCGTGAGCGTTTGCTTGGGCAGCGGGTCATTGCTATCACTAAACACTTCAGGAGATGTGAGCGCCATCAGCGGAAACAGCAAGAGAAACAAAAATAATCGCCAATAGGGGTCAGACCCCATTAGGGGTCTGACCCCTATTTCAATTTTGGAGGGTGAATTATTCATAATGACGAAAATACCATGAAAAATACCCACTGGGGACAACAAGAACTTGCAGAATGCTGGATATAAAAAATAAGAGCAGCCTAAGCCGCTCTTATTTTATGCAACACGTTCTGTATCTTTAGAAACGATAGTTCATACCCAAAGATATCCCTTCAAGATGATTTCCACCCCAGCATTGCGGTGATGAATCTACACCACCAGACGCTGAGATTCCAGGACCCGCATCATGGCAGTCTGTTTGCACGCCATGACCACCAGCACCCAAGTCATAGTGGGCATTGCCATGGTTGACTGTAGCCGCAAAGTTGCCGTAGAAGGATAAGTTACGATCTACTTGATGTTGCAGCAACAAAGTGTACATATCGGCCGTACTGTTATTGGCTAAACTGGGGTCATAATTATGCTGCCCACCCGCATCCCCAGTGGGTAAATCTGCGTGACCCCAGCCAAAACTGACCTTATTGGCATAGGGTAAATCTTGCTGAATCATGAGCCAAGTGCCATCCCGCTGCCGCTCATTCTGGAAATTCAGGTACGTGGGGATTTTACGTGTCATATGTTCCCAGATACCACCCACCGTAGTACCAGTAGATTGGAAACGATACATTACGCCGATTTTGGTAGCTGCTTCATCACCAACATCATCAGCGATTGCGTTTAGCACATTAGCATCGGTAAGGGGGTTGCTAAGGCCAGAAGCTAAGCCTGCTGGTATACCCGGTAGAGAACCTGCCAAGCCTACGATATCGCTGCCGCGATTTACTTTTGTATGAAGCTCATAAGCAGCGGTTAAATACCAAGCTGTTTTATCGTCATAAACCAAGCTGGCGCTAAAGGCGTTGTTAAAGCCACCGTCGTTACAACCATCCGGTGAATTCTGACTCGATCCAATATTGCTGCCCGCTCCACCAATCAGGCCGCCGCTGCCAGGTACGTTTCCGCCCGCACAATTTGAACCGCCTTGCGGAATGGAACTGCTATCCTGCGAACGGTTCTGCCCGGGCGAGAAGAGCGCTGCAAAACTCAAGCCTTTGTAGTTGGGTGATTCATACCAAATGGAATGTTCAATAATGGTACCGAACTCAACACGATTGTCGCCGCCGGTATTACCCATAATCACATTCATGCTGCCCAGTTTTCCTGCAAACGGATCAAAGATTTGCGTAGAGAGCTGGTAGGGCGCAAAGGTTTTACCAACCTTAACCGCACCCCACTCTTTGCCACCAAAACCGATGTAGCTAGTACCCGTGGTCAAGGCGCCTGATGCTGTGCTGTTTTGTGCGGAATTGGTTTGACCTGTTCCCGCTACAGCGGATAGGGCGATATTGGTTTGCAATTGCCACAGGAACTGCGAATTATTCCAGCTGGCAATAGGTTGGAAGCCGCGCAACCCCACATAGGTTGAGTTGGTAGAAATGGCCGGCAACATACCCACTGTTGAAATGGGAGATGCCCCAGCATGGTTGGCATTTGGTCCTTGCACCATTCCCGGCAAACCATTGGTTACATCATCTGCCGATACATCCAACTGACCGTAGAGGGTAATACCGCCGCCGCTGGGCATGCCAAAGGTCAGGCTGTCATCACGCTCACGGTGCAAGAAGTTAGCGCTATCCACTACGCCTGGATTGGCTGCACCCGTGTGCATGTTCACCGTGCCAGGTTTGTAGCTATCGGGTTGCTGAGGAATTTGAATGCGCTCAAAGCTGGCGGTCACTTTTTTTGCATCTTCTGATGCAGTAGTAGCTTTTTGATCGGTTTTATCTTGCTTCTTGGAGAGATCATCCAATTTCTTATTGAGCATTTCCAGCTGAGCTTTCAGCGCTTTTATTTCGTCCTGCGTACCATCGGCATGAGCGGCCAATGGCAGAACAAGTGCGGAGCCCAGTGCAATTGCGGCCACCAGCGCCAGCGGTTTTAATTTCTTGTGAAACATTGTAGCTCTCCTCAGGTTATCGTGGTTTTCTTGCACTGCAACATGCAACCACTTGTTACATCGAGTTAAAAACATATCAATGGCGTCATAAAAATGCAATTAAATTTATATCTTTTTGTTGAACGGGGTTGATAGGCATCAAGCATTGGTTGTCAAAATTCCGCCTTTTGGGGTAGCCTTAACGATTCCCCATGCCGCGCGCCATTGTTCATGCCCTTTATTAGTCACAACCCCGCCACCGAAACGATTCTTGAACGCTTTGATAGCCTCGATAAAACTGCGCTGGCTGCACTTTTGTCACAAACCCATGCCGCCCAGCGAGAATGGCGTCACAGGCCTTTTGCGCAACGTGCTGCGCTGCTGCGTGCCTTAAACCACCTGTTGTTGGCGCAACAAGACCGCTTGGCAGCCTTAATTACCGAAGAGATGGGCAAACCCACCCGTGAGGCCCTCTCGGAAATTAAACGCTGTGCCGCCGTATGTCTTTATTACGCCACTGAGGGCGAGGCCTTTTTAACCCCGCAGCCCACAGCCTCCGATGAGTTACACCACAGCTACATTTCCTACCACCCCATCGGCGTGGTGCTGGGCGTTATGCCTTGGAACTTCCCGTTTTGGCAGGTGTTTCGCTTTGCTGTTCCAGCCCTCATGGCAGGCAATGGCGTGGCCATTAAGCATGCCCCCAACGTGCCGCGCTGTGCGGCGGCTATTGCGGAGGTTATGAGTTCAGCGGGCTTTCCCCCACACCTCATCACCAATCTCTACATAGAAGATGCGTTGGTGGCGGATGCCATCGCCAGTCCGCACGTGCAAGCCGTTACCCTTACGGGCTCTGGCCGCGCAGGGCGTGCTGTGGCGGCATTGAGTGGTGGCGCCTTGAAGAAATGCATTTTAGAGCTGGGGGGGTCAGACCCCTTTGTGGTGTTGGCGGATGCGGATTTAGAATGGGCCGCAGACCAAGCCATAACCTCTCGCTTTAGCAATTGCGGGCAAACCTGCATCGCCGCCAAACGGTTTATTCTGCTGCCCCAAATTACCGATGACTTTATTGCTTTATTGCAACAGAAGGTAGCCGCTTTGAAGGTGGGCAACCCGGCCGACCCGGGCGTTACCATTGGCCCTATGGCGCGCCAGGACTTGCGTGACAACTTGCAACGCCAAGTGGATCTGGCGCTGAGTGCCGGTGCCCACTGCTTAATGGGCGGCCATATGCTGCCCGGCCCTGGTTGGTTTTACGCGCCCACCCTATTAGATAACATCACCGAAAGCTCGCCGGCGTGGACAGAAGAATTGTTTGGTCCTGTGGCGCTCATCATTCGCGCACGCGATGAAATGGATGCCTTGCGTTTGGCCAATGACACGCCCTATGGATTGGGGTCTAGCGTATGGGGGCGGAATGCGGAACACGCCGAACAGTTTGCCGAAGGCATCGAAGCCGGCTGTACGTTTGTTAATGGCATGGTGCGCTCCGATCCACGTCTGCCCTTTGGGGGCACCAAGGCCTCAGGCTTTGGGCGCGAACTCTCCAGCCATGGCATTCGAGAATTCACCAACATCAAAACGGTTTGGGTGAAAAACGGATAGGGGTCAGACCCGGGGTGGGGTCAGACCCCTATTTTAGGAACAATTCATAGGCTGGGTTTTGGCTTTCATCCACCCAGGGGTAACCCAAACCGTTTAAAAATTTCTCAAAGGTCTTCTTGTCTTTGGGCGGCACTTGCAAGCCCACCAACACACGGCCGTAATCGGCCCCATGATTGCGGTAATGGAACAGGCTGATGTTCCAGCCGGCGTTCATACTGTCCAAGAAGCGCATCAAAGCTCCGGGACGCTCGGGAAACTCAAAGCGCACCACCATTTCATTTTGCGCTTGCGGGGCACGCCCACCCACCAAGTGGCGCACATGCAGCTTGGCCATTTCGTTGTCAGTTAAATCCAGCGCTTTAATACCGTGGCTTTTAAGGGTTTTCAGTAACGCGGTTTTTTCACGATCGTGCGCCACGGAAACACCCACAAACACCTGTGCCGCTTCGGCATCGGCGTAGCGGTAATTAAATTCGGTAATGCCGCGCTCGCCCAACAATTCGCAGAACTTGCGGAAACTGCCCGGTTTTTCTGGAATGGTGGCCGCGAACACTGCTTCACGGCGCTCTCCCAGTTCAGCACGCTCAGCAATAAAACGCAGCCGATCAAAATTCATGTTGGCGCCACACGCTATGGCCACCAAGGTTTTGCCTTTTAAGCGATCGCGCGCCACCACCTGCTTCATGCCCGCAATGGCCAAGGCACCAGCGGGCTCTAAAATGGCGCGGGTGTCATCAAACACGTCTTTAATGGCGGCACAGATGGCATCCGTATCCACGGTGACGATTTCATCCACCAAGGTTTTGCACAAACGAAAGGTTTCCACGCCCACTTCGCGCACCGCCACCCCATCGGCAAATAAGCCCACTTGCGGCAAACGCACGCGTCGTCCCGCAGCCAAAGACTGCTTCATGGCATCGGAATCTTGGGGTTGCACACCAATGATGCGAATCTCGGGGCGCAAGCGCTTTACATAAGCTGCGATACCTGAGATCAGCCCGCCTCCGCCCACTGCCACAAAAATGGCATCCATGGGTTCGGAGTACTGTCGCAAAATTTCCATGGCAATGGTGCCCTGGCCCGCAATCACGTCGGGGTCATCGTAGGGGTGCACAAAGGTGTAGCCCTTAACACGCGCTAGTTTCAGCGCAGCGTCATAAGCCTCAGAATAAGACACCCCTTCCAGCACCACCGTGGCACCGCGGGCTTGCACCGCTTCAATCTTGATGGAGGGCGTGGTGGTGGGCATCACAATAATGGCTTTGGCCTTCAAGCGCTGCGCGGATAGGGCCACGCCTTGGGCATGGTTACCGGCGGAGGCCGCGATCACGCCGCGTGATAATTCCGCCTTTGAAAGCTGGGCCATCTTGTTATAGGCGCCGCGCAGCTTAAAAGAGAAGACCGGCTGCATGTCCTCACGCTTTAAAAGCACGCGATTGCCGAGCCGAGCCGAAAGCCGTTGGGCCTCCTGCAGGGGGCTTTCGATGGCCACGTCGTACACGCGAGTGGCGTTGAGAATGCGTTCTAAATAGTCTATGGCCATTGGTTTTTCACTGTTTAAGTGATCAAGGGTAACAAACTTTTGCGCATTGACCAAAAACGGTTGAGACGGACTCCGCTTGGGGTTATGCTGAAACCCTATGGATAGGAATCATCATGACCCAAGATGAACTAAAACAAGCAGCGGCCAAGGCGGCCATGGCCTTCGTGGTGAAAGACGCCATCATCGGTGTGGGCACCGGCTCTACAGTCAATTTTTTTATTGCCGAGCTCGCCAAAATAAAGGGGCGCATTGAGGGTGCCGTGTCCAGTTCACAAGCCTCCACGGCACTCCTAAAAGCCGCCGGAATTCCGGTGGTGGACCTAAACAGCGTCAACGACTTGCCTGTGTATGTGGATGGAGCGGACGAAATTACCGAGCATTTTGCTATGATTAAGGGCGGGGGCGGTGCGCTGGCGCGCGAGAAAATCATCAGTGCCGTGGCGCGTCAGTTTGTCTGCATCGCGGACGAAAAAAAGCGTGTTCCCGTACTGGGGCAATTTCCGCTGCCCCTTGAAGTCATCCCCATGGCCAGCGGTTATGTGTCCCGTGAAGTGGTGCGATTGGGTGGCAAGCCTGTTTTACGCGCGGGCTTTACCACGGATAACGGAAATATTATTTTAGATATTCACAATTTAAGTATTATCAACCCAGTGGAAATGGAAACCCAGTTGTCGGCCATTACAGGGGTGGTGATGTGTGGCCTTTTTGCGCGCCGCCCAGCAGACGTATTGGTGATGGCCACTGCACAGGGCGTGCAGATTCTGCGTCGATAAAGGCATCAAATTGTCATAAGCCTATGATACGATCGACAGATACAAAAAATATTCGCAACTCCTGAGAGAGAACCGCCATGAGCTCAGAACATATCACCAAACAATTTGACGTAGAGCTTGAAACCGTTCGCGCCAAAGTACTCAAAATGGGCGGACTGGTAGAAGAGCAGATCGAGCATGCCGTAGAATCCTTGCATAAAGGGGATCTCGCGTTGGCCGACCATGTGATCTCCGAAGACCACCGCGTCAACGGCTTGGAAGTGGGCATCGATGAAGACTGCACGCGCATCATTGCGCGCCGCCAACCCACCGCCAGCGACTTGCGCTTGGTATTGGCTATTATTAAAACCATTACGGATTTGGAACGAATTGGCGACGAAGCAGAAAAAATCGCCCGTATGGCCAAAATGATTCACGATACCGACCGCCTGCAAACCACCCGCTCTGTGGATTTGCGCCACTGCGCTCAGTTGGCCAAGGACATGGTGGGCCGTTCATTAGATGCTTTTGCAAGGTTAGACGCCAACAGCGCCATGCAGGTGTTGCGTGACGATCAAAACGTGGATGAGTCTTTCCGTGGCATTTTGCGCCAGCTCATCACCTTTATGATGGAAGATCCACGCACCATTTCTAACTCCATTGAAATGCTGTTCGCTGCCAAAGCCATTGAGCGCATTGGTGATCACGCCAAGAACATGGCGGAATACGTCATCTTCTTAGTAAAGGGTAAAGATGTGCGCCATATCTCTATAGAACAGGTAGAGCAGGAAGTTATTTCGTAGGCGGCACGTAACCGGCGGCGGCATCAGCCCCGTTACCAAAGAAATGTGCTTCCAATTGCTGGGCCAAGTAGGCGCGTGCCTTGGCATCGGCCAAATTCAGCCGGTTTTCATTAATCAGCATGGTTTGGTGCTTAATCCAACCCTTCCACGCTTCTTCCGATACCTCGTTGTAAATGCGCACACCCAAGGGTCCGGGGTATGGCGCGTAGGCCAACCCAGGGGCCTCACGTTTTAACTTAATACATTGAACAGTTCTGCTCATTATTTGGCCTTGGTTGTAAGCTGTTTTACAAACACCTTGGAACGGCGTTGGTAGTTGTAGAGTTCCTGCTTTTTATGCGGCAACACTTCAATCGTGGTTTCTACAAAGCCGCGCTCTACAAACCATTGCCCGGTACGCGTACTGAGTAAAAATAATTTTTGAATGCCTTGGGCGTGCGCCTGTGCCTCCACATGGTGCAGCAGCGTATCGCCGCGGCCCATATTGCGGTACTCGGGGTTAATGGCCAAGCAGGCCAGCTCTGCGGAATCTTCTGCGGTAAAAGGGTAGAGTGCCACACAGCCAATAATCAGGCCATCATGCAGCAGCACCGAGAAGCGCCCAATTTCAGCTTCTAGCAGTTTGCGGTTGCGCTTTACCAGCACCCCATCCGCCTCCAAGGGCTCTAGCAGCGCCACCAGTCCGGGCACATCGGCCAGAGCGGCGGGCCGCAAGGTATCGTTGGTGTCGCGCGTCACCATGGTGCCAATGCCCTCGCGGGTGAAGAGTTCTTGCACCAAGGCGCCATCCACGTGGCGTGTAATCAGATGCACGCGTGGCACCTTGTTGCGACAGGCGCGCACGGCACAGGGCAAATAGAAGGCCACGTCTTCTGGTTGCGGCTGGCCGGTTTTTAATAAAGCCTCCGCTTCCGCAGCACTCAGCTCGGAAAGGGTTTCTCCTGCGGCATTTTGCACACCCGGGGTATCGGTGAGGAAAATGAGCTTTTCTGCACCCAAAGCAATGGCGGTAGCTGTAGCCACTTCTTCCACGGTAAGGTTAAAAATCTCTCCCGTGGGGGAGTAGCCCAAGGGCGGCAGCAAGACAATTTCTTTATCATCTAAACGGCGGCTAATGCCCACCGCATCAATTTTGCGCACCAAACCCGTGTGCTGAAAATCCACCCCATCCACCACGCCAATGGGGCGGGCGGTGACGAAGTTGCCACTGGCCACGCGAATGTCCGAGCCCGCCATGGGAGAATTGGCCACGCCCATGGACAGCAGCGCCTCAATTTCAAAGCTTAAGGTGGCGGCGGCTTCAATCACACAACTCAAAGCCATTGGGTCGGTAACACGCAGGCCTTTTATATATTGAGGCTTTACCCCCCGCGCGGTAAGGCGGGCCTCGGTTTGTGGCCGGGCGCCATGCACCAGCACCAAGCGCACACCTAGGCTTTCCAGCAAGTTGAGGTCATGGGTTAAGGCAATAAACTTACCATCGGCCACCACCTCGCCACCGAAGGCGATCACAAAGGTGCGATCGCGGAAGGCGTTGATGTAGGGCGCCGCGGAGCGGAACCAGTTTACGAAGGAGTCTGATTTGGTCATGAAGGGATTATAGCGGTTGCGTGGGCCCTGTTTCCACAAAATCACCCCAACGCCCCTGCAAGGTGGCCAGTAGGGCCATGGCGGCCGTTTCGGTGCGCAAAATGCGTGGTCCCAAGCGCAATGAAATGAAGCCCGCCGCCTGCGCGGCCGCCATCTCACCTTCAGTAAAGCCGCCCTCAGGCCCCACCAGCAATACCACTGGCCCCACAGGCGCGGTGAGTTGGTCCAAAGTGGTTTGAGCATGGGGTGCCAAAATAAGCTTCAGGCTATCGGCAGGCAATGTGGTGAGCCATTCTTGCAGCGGCGTTATTGCATCTACCGTAGGGACGCGATTGCGCCCCGATTGCTCACAGGCTGATATCACCACACGCTGCCAATGCTGCTCTCTTTTTTGAGCGCGCTCGGCGCTCAACCTCACCACGCTGCGCTCAGTACTAATGGGTGTGCAGCGGGCTACGCCCAGCTCCACTGATTTTTGAAATACCAAATCCATTTTTTCAGTCACGCAGAGAGCTTGCCCCAACCATACCCGCAATGTGGATTCGGCCTCACGCTCTGAGCGGGACACGCGCTGCACGTTGACCTCCCCGCCATTAATTTCAGTAATGCAGGCGCGCTCTTCCCCGCCCGTGCCATCAAATAAGATGATGTCTTCGCCCACCTTTAGGCGCAACACACGGCTAGCGTGATGGGCCACGGTGGCAGGCAAAGAGAAATGCGGATGGTCCGCCAAAGGGGTGTCGCAATAAAAGCGTGGAATAGCCATGGTTCGTTGTTTTGGGGTCAGACCCCGTACGGGGTCTGACCCCAAAATAACAGATGGCACCATGCTATCATGCGCGCATGCGCGATCAACTTATTCAAGTGGTTAAAACTGTCGCCCAGCAAGAGGTGATGCCGCGCTATTTGAAGGTGGCTCATGAACGAAAAAATGACGGCAGCTTATTTACCACCGCCGACTTAGCCGCCCAAGAAGCCTTGGTTACCGCCCTGAACGCCTTGCATCCTTGCCCCATCCTGGGCGAAGAAATGACAGAATCGCTGCAGCATTCCATATGGAACCAACATAGCGTGGATATTTGGTGCGTAGACCCCATCGATGGCACCTCCAACTTTGTGCACGGCATTCCCTACTTCGCCGTGTCCGTGGCGCTGATGCGTAACGGTCGGTCTATTTTGGGCGTGGTGTATGACCCCGTGTCTGATGAATGTTTTTCTGCAGAAAAAGCACAGGGTGCTTGGCTTAATGGGGTGCCATTGCCGATTGCTGAAACCGCGCCCACTTTGCAAGAGGCCATCGCGGGCGTTGATTTAAAACGTTTGCCTACTGCTCTGGCGCAGGCCTTAAGCGCCAATCCGCCCTACGCCTCACAGCGAAATTTTGGTGCCAGCACGCTTGAATGGTGCTATGTGGCCGCCGGGCGACTGAACGTGTATTTGCATGGTGGTCAAAAGCTATGGGATTACGCCGCAGGGTCTCTTATCTTAGAAGAATCGGGTGGGCATTACTGCAGTCTTGATGAGCAACCGTTTTGGGAAGGCCAACCCTGGGCTCGCTCGGTAATGGCCAGCCTTAACCCGGAACTGTTTAATCAATGGCGTGATTGGTTGCGCACGGCGCGCTAAACTTTCTTCTTAGGTGTGGGCTTATTTTGCGCCAACATACCCGGGGCCTCTTCCAATAAAAATTGTTTAAAGGCGCGCGCCACCGGGGACAGTCTTTTTTCTTGGTGATGCACCAAGTGCCAATCACGCACAATGGGCAACCCGGGAACAGGCAACACCACCAACCGGCCGGTTTCCAATTCTAAAGTTATGGTATGTTCGGACAAAAAAGCAATGCCCATGCCGGCGATGGCCGCTTGCTTAATGGTTTCATTGCTGCTCATTTCCATGCGCGGTTTAACCGACAGTGCATGGGAGGCTAAAAAGCGTTCCAATAGCTGACGTGTGCCCGAACCTTTTTCACGCAACAAGAAAGGCTCTTCCGCTACTTGCTCAAGGGTTAGCTTTTTAACCCCCACCAATGGGTGGTTGGGTGGCGCCACAATAAGATGTGAATTGCGCGCAAAAGATTCCGACACCACATCCAATCCCTCAGGGGGCTGACCCATAATCACCAAATCCACTTCATTGTTCACCAGTTGATGCACGATGCCATCGCGATTGCTCACCGATAACTTAAGCTGCACCGCAGGATGCAGCTCACAAAAACGGGCCAGTAGTGTGGGGGCAAAATATTTGGCGGTACTGATGATGGCAATGTCCAGGCGGCCACTAATCCCCTCGCGCAAACTCTCAATGGCTTCACGGGCCTCTTTCATTTGACGGGCTATAATGCGCGCATGCTCATGCAGGGCCACGCCTGCGTGGGTTAGGAAAATACGCTTGCCCATATGCTCAAAAAGCGGCAAACCCATCACTTCTTCCAATTGCTTCACTTGCATGGATACGGCAGGTTGCGTGAGGTGCAATTCCTCGCTGGCGCGTGAGAAGTTCAGCAGGCGGGCCACAGATTCAAAAATTTGCAGCTGACGAAAGGTGAAATGCATCGGTTATGCTCCCTTATAAGCCCATTTTATAAACTTTCATTGGTCTCACTATCTTTTCTTATGATACCCCACCTGTCTGACAAAAATAACTGTTGCCGTTGCCACGCGGGGGATGACCGTAGCGTGCGGCTGGGTGATAATTGTGACCCCCTTATTACATCAGTGCCAAAACAGTAGCCTCTATTTCTAGACTTTGTATTAATAATTTTGGATGTTACTGTTTTGTCACATTTTTTTATCTTTTAGGAGTGGGTTATGAGCATTCGTGTGGGTATTAATGGCTATGGCCGCATTGGTCGAAATGTGTTGCGCGCCCTATATGAGTCCGGACGCCGTGACATTCAAATTGTCGCCATCAACGATTTGGGCAATTCAGAAACCAATGCCCACCTCACCCGCTATGACACCACCCATGGCCGTTTTTCTGCGGAAGTGTTGGTGCAAGGCGATAACCTGGTGATTAATGGCGACGTGATTCGGGTGTTCTCGCAACGCAACCCCGCGGATATTCCTTGGGCCAGCGTGGGCGTGGATGTGGTGTTGGAATGTACCGGCCTTTTCACCACCAAGGAAAAAGCATCCGCCCATATTGCCGGTGGTGCCAAAAAAGTGCTGATCTCGGCTCCGGGCGGCAAAGACGTGGATGCCACTGTGGTGTATGGCGTGAATCACCACATATTAAATTCCACCATGACCGTGGTGTCTAACGCTTCTTGTACCACCAACTGTTTGGCCCCCTTGGTGAAACCATTGCATGAAAAAATTGGTTTGGTGAAAGGCATTATGACCACCATTCACTCTTACACCAATGACCAGGTGCTCACCGATGTGTACCACTCTGATCTGCGTCGTGCACGCTCTGCCACCATGTCCATGATCCCCACCAAGACGGGTGCGGCGGCGGCTGTGGGATTGGTGTTGCCCGAACTCAATGGCCGGTTGGACGGTTTTGCCGTACGCGTACCCACTATTAATGTATCGCTGGTGGACCTAACCTTTGAAGCCGCCCGCGCCACCACGGTGGACGAAGTGAATGCCATTATGAAGGCCGCTTCAGAAGGTGAGTTAAAAGGCGTGCTGAATGTGAACGCCGCACCCTTGGTATCCGTGGACTTTAACCATGACCCCGCATCCAGCACCTTTGATGCCGGACTCACTAAGGTATCCGGTGGCACCCTCGTGAAAGTATTGTCTTGGTACGACAACGAATGGGGCTTTAGCAACCGTATGTTGGATGTAACAGCCTTCTGGATGGCAGCGCAGTAAAACCCCTATTAATCCTCTTGTAAGGTGGCGGCATGAGCGTTATTCGAATGCAGGACCTAAACCTCACCGGTCAGCGTGTACTGATCCGAGTTGATTTTAATGTGCCCCTTAAGGCGGGGGTAATCAGCGACGACACCCGCATTCGCGCCAGCCTGCCCACCATTGAGTTGGCCGTGGCTGCTGGCGCGCAGGTGATGTTGATGTCTCATCTGGGTCGCCCCACAGAGGGGCAGTTTGATGCAGAAAGCTCACTGGCGCCCATTGCGAAACGTCTGTCTGAGCTGATGGGCAAGCCCGTACCCCTCATTCGCGATTGGCTGGATGGTAAAACCGTTGTGGCCCCGGGGGCTGTGGTGATGTTTGAAAACGTGCGCTTCAACGCAGGCGAAAAGAAGGATGATGATGCGCTATCGCGGCGCATGGCCGCCTTATGCGATGTGTTCGTCATGGATGCTTTTGGCACCGCGCACCGGGCCGAGGCCTCCACCCACGGCGTGGCACGCTACGCCCCCATTGCCTGTGCGGGACCGCTGCTGGCCGCCGAACTGGAAGCCTTGGGACGCGCCCTAAAAGAACCCAAGCGCCCTCTGGTGGCTATCGTGGCGGGCTCGAAAGTATCCACCAAGCTGACCGTACTGGGAAGCCTTTCTGAAAAAGTGGATCAGCTGATTGTGGGAGGAGGTATTGCCAACACCTTTTTATTGGCAGCCGGTAAAAAAATTGGCAAGTCTTTGGCCGAACCCGATTTGGTGGAAGAAGCGCGCCGCATTATTGCCGTGGCACAAGCCCGTGGTGGCGATGTCCCCATACCCGTGGATGTGGTGGTGGGCAAAGAGTTTTCAGAAAGCGCAACAGCTGTCACAAAATCTGTGGATGATGTGGAAGCCGACGATATGATTTTTGATATTGGACCTCAGACTGCTGCACGCTTGACTGAGATCTTAAAAAACGCCGGCACCATTGTGTGGAATGGTCCGGTGGGCGTATTTGAATTCGACCAATTTGGCGCCGGAACCAAAACCATTGCCATGGCCATCGCCGACTCTGCCGCATTCTCTATTGCCGGTGGGGGAGATACTCTGGCGGCTGTGGCCAAATACGGTATCGCCGACCGTGTGTCGTACATTTCCACCGGTGGCGGCGCTTTTCTTGAGTTTTTAGAAGGGCGCCCACTGCCTGCTGTGGTCATATTAGAATCTCGCAACACTTAACCCCTAACGCATTAGGAGCCTCCAAATGCCCCGTCGTACAAAAATTGTCGCCACTATTGGCCCCGCTTCTAGCAGCCCAGAAATTTTAGAAAAAATGATTCTGGCCGGTATGGATGTGGCTCGGCTTAATTTCTCGCATGGTACCGAGCAAGACCATCTGGACCGTGTGGACCTCATTCGATCCATCGCCAAAAAACTGGGGCGTACGGTGGGCATCTTAGGCGACCTTCAGGGCCCTAAGATTCGCGTGGGTAAATTCCGTGACTCTCGCATTACCCTTAAAGCCGGCGAGGCATTTATTCTGGATGCCGCCTGCAGCTTAGGCGACCAAGAGCGCGTGGGCCTTGATTACAAAGAATTGCCGCGTGACGTAAGCATGGGCGATGCGCTGTTGCTCGATGACGGCAAGATTGAATTGCGGGTGGAACGTGTGGAGGGCAACGAAGTGCATACCACGGTGGTGCAGGGCGGTGTACTGTCCAACAACAAGGGGATTAACCGTCGGGGCGGGGGCTTAACCGCACCGGCACTCACCGACAAAGATATTGAAGACATTAAGCTTGCGGCGCGCATGAAAGTGGATTACTTGGCCGTGTCCTTTCCGCGCTCTGGCGCTGATGTTCAATGGGCGCGCGACCTGCTGCATAAGGCCGGTGGCCACGCCCAAATTCAATCCAAGATTGAGCGTGCAGAAGCCATTGATGCCTTAGAAGATATTATTGCCGCCAGCGATTCCATTATGGTGGCCCGTGGTGATCTGGCTGTTGAAGTGGGCGATGCCGCAGTGCCCGCCATGCAAAAACGCATGATTCGTTTGGCACGCCAAATGAATAAGACCGTCATCACCGCCACGCAGATGATGGAATCTATGATTTCCAGCCCCGTGCCTACCCGCGCGGAAGTTTCTGATGTGGCCAATGCCGTATTGGATGGCAGCGACGCCGTGATGCTGTCCGCTGAGTCGGCTGCAGGCTCTTTCCCGGTGGAAGCCATTGCCGCCATGGCACGCGTCTGTACCGAGGCTGAGAAGGAAGACACCTTAGAGCTGATTGGCTTGCACGAATCGGACCGCATTGATCAAGTGGAAAAAGCAGTAGCACGCGCCGTCATTCACACGGCCCGTCATTTGGGCGTAAAAGCCATCGCAGCCCTCACGCAAAGCGGCACTACCGCATTATTGGTATCGCGCGCGGATGTAAATGTACCTATTTATGCCATGACCCCGGTGGAAGCCACGCAACGCAAGGTGACCTTGTTCCGCGGTGTGTATCCGGTGGATTTTCAGCATAAAACCGAAGGTGCTGCCGAAATTATCGCCATGGCTGAAGCGTGTTTGCTTGATTTAAAGGCGGTTAAAAAGGGCGACCTTATTTTGCTGACCATTGGCGAACCGATCGGAACGCCCGGTGGCACCAACACCATGAAAATTATTCGCATCGGCGATCACGATTAAGGGTTTTTCATGAGCCTTGTTTTGCAAACCACCATTACCTCATTGCCTTTGATTGCGCGCGGCAAAGTGCGCGATATTTATGCGGTGGGTGATGCGCACTTGCTGATGGTGACCACCGATCGCTTATCGGCCTTCGATGTGGTGTTCCCCACGGCCATTCCCAATAAGGGAAAGATTCTTAATGACATGACCCATTTTTGGTTTAAGCATTTTGCATCGTTGGTGCCCAATCACTTAAGCGGTATCTCACCAGAGAGCGTGGTGGCTGCCCATGAACGCAATCAAGTGGCCGGCCGCTCTGTGGTGGCCAAGCGCCTGAAAGCCTTACCCCTAGAAGCCGTGGTACGGGGTTATCTGGAAGGCTCCGGTTGGAAAGAATATCAACACAGTCAATCCGTCTGCGGCATTGCCTTGCCCGCCGGTTTGCAACGCGCCTCTAAATTACCCGCCCCCATCTTCACGCCTGCCACCAAAGCGGACGTGGGCGATCATGATGAAAACATCGACTTTGCTCGCACTGTTTCATTAATTGGCGAGGACATGGCCTGCCAAGTGCGCGATACGGCCATACGCCTATACCAAAGCGCAGCGGACTACGCCTTAACGCGCGGCATTATTATTGCCGATACTAAATTTGAATTTGGGTTGGATGAGAACGGCATTCTCACCTTAATGGATGAAGTGCTGACCCCGGACTCTTCACGCTTCTGGCCCTTGGATCATTACCAAGCGGGGGTTAGCCCGGAGAGTTTTGACAAGCAATTCGTGCGCAATTATTTGGAATCCATTCATTGGAACAAGAGGCCGCCTGCCCCTGAGTTGCCTACTGAGATTGCTGAAGGCACAGGCGCCAAATATGAAGAAGCGTTGCGCAGGCTTACGGCCTAAATCATTTTTAGGATGGCAGTCCATTCTTTTTCCATGACCGGCGTAATGGATAGCCGGTTGCCACGCGCCAGTAATTTCATCTCACTTAACGCTGGACGCTCTCGCAACTCCGCCAAAGAGATGAGACGCGTTTTTTTAAGCGCTTTAATCTCCACATTAAACCAACGTGGTGATTCCCGCGTGGCCTTAGGGTCAAAATATTTGGATGTTGCATCGAACTGGGTTTCATCGGGAATGGCCAGGCCACTTACTTCCGCAATCCCCACAATGCCAGGCTCTGCACAGGTGGAGTGGTAGAACAGCACACCATCCTTCTTTTTCATATCCCGCATCATGAAGTTGCGCGCTTGGTAATTGCGCACACCAAACCACGGCACGCGCTTGCCAGGCATTCTCAGCACGTCATCAATGCTCACTTCCGATGGTTCGGATTTCATTAGCCAGTAGGCCATGGTATGGGGATCCCCCGTGGGTGCCGTCCGGCTGGCATCTTGAACCCAGGCCTCAAAGGTGGTTACCAACCGAGCGCATCAGGCGCTTCCCTTAGGACGCGCACAACAGCGCTCATAGGGTTAATAACCGGGTTAGATGATTATCGGTTCAAAGAATTAAAACCGTAACGAACACCCCAGGGGAAATCTAAAAAAGGTTTTCTTGATCAAAGAAGCAACGATCCAACCGCTTCTCCATGTCTTTAATCTTACGCTTAATATCGTCCACATCCCAGCTGCTGGCTGATTTATATTCCATCATTTCATACACTGCACCAAGCCCTGCCAATACCGCTGCACGCTCAGGCCCCACACCATCGGCCTGACTCTTCACTTCTCGCATGCGTCGATCTAAGTCCTGGGCAGCTTCTTGCAACAACGCTTGTTTGTCGGGTGCGGCTGAAATGCGATAGTTCCGGTCCAAAACCGTAAGTTCCATGGCTACTGATTCCACAACGTCCACAGGTTTGGATTTGCTCATGATTATTCCGGCACCTCGCTGGCCAGCTGCTGCAAACGGTGGCGCGCCTCTTCCATTTTGGCGGCCATAATATTCATTTCTTCCTCTTTAGCCAGCAGCTCTTGGCGTAAGCGCAAGTTTTCAACTCGCAATTGATCGCATTGGCTAATTACGCGCTCAATCTTCTGTTCCAAACTGGCAAAATGTTTGTCCATGCCATCAATATAAGACCATGGGCTTTGTGGCGTCAATGCTTCTCTGATCTTTACTTTTTTTACCCATTGGTTACAATGGACGCAGCTAATGTGAATGGTTCACATTGGGGTGCTTGGGCGTTGTTCTTCCGCCCAAGTTAAACGGGAAACAGGTTTGATGCCTGTGCTGCCCCCGCAACGGTAAGTCCTGATCACTTTGTCATTACAGTCACTAGGTCGGAAGGTTAACGCCCACGGCCCGGGAAGACGACAAAGGTTTTCGGATGAGCCCGGATACCGGCCCCACGCTACAAGTCGCCAAATCCTTTGGCGCGCTGGAAATACTGCGGGGTAGCAGTATTCGGGCAAGCGCTCGTGAATACGGTCGCTTGATTTTTTTGGTTTTCCTGGAAATATCCCTAGTGTTTCCCTGTCTATTACAGGGAGATTATTTTGAACATTCGTCATTACTTGGCTATTTTTGCCAATGCATTACCACTTTTCCTAAGTTTTATGTCGGCGCCCACTTCTGCCGCGGAACCCACAGATTCTGCTGCCGCCTTGCCGCTTATTACCGTATCGGCTTCACGCTTCGATGAATCGCTTGGGCAGACGCTGCCACAAACCACACTCATTACCCACACTGCAATCGAAAAAAGTGGTTTAACCGATGTTTCTCAAATTTTACAAAAACTGGGTAATGTGCCCACGCGCATTAACCTAACGGGCGCTCAGGATTTATCCATAGATTTACGGGGCTATGGCGCCACCAGTGACAACAATGTGGTTATTCTTCTGGATGGGGTTCGCTTATCTGAAATTGAGCAAGCCACTGCGCGCGTTTCCATGATTCCAGTAGAAACCATTGATCACATTGAAATTATTCGCGGTGGTTCTAGCGTACTTTATGGCGAAGGTGCAACAAGCGGCGTGATTAACATCGTAAGCCGAAAACGTTTAGACGATCTGGCTACGGTGTCTGCAGGCTTGGGCAGCTTTTCCACGCAGGAAAGCAGCGCTTATGTTTCAAAACAAAATGGGGCAGTCTCTATTGCCGCTTACGGAAAAACGCTGAACACCGATAACTATCGCCAGAACAATCAGGCGCAAATACGCTCCGGTGGCGCAGCGGTGCAATATCAGCCGCAACCCAATACTCTTTTGGGCATGCGCCTTTACACCGACCAAGAGGCCACTCATTTGCCCGGACCATTAACACTGGCTCAGTTTCAACAGAACCCACAACAGTCCATTAACCCCAACGATTATGGCACCACCAGCGGCAACACCGTCACCCTATTCGGCTCTACGCTGATTCAAAACACCGAGTTGGCGGTGGACATTAACGCGCGCAACAAACAGGCCAACAGCGTTCTGCCCAGTCTTGGGGGCAGCACAAACAGTTCAGCCCATTACTTTGGTGTTTCACCGCGGGCCAAAATTCATGATTTGTTAGTCGCGGGAAATGATTTGTCCTTCGGCATGGATCTTTCACGTTGGGACCGTACCTACTCGTCAATCTACCCCGCCTATCCCGCCTTTTCTACCATTGATGAATCCCTTGTTCAAAACAGTCTTGCCGCCTATTTTAGAGACGATTGGACGCTTAGCCCCAGCAATCGCCTCACAATGGGCGCTCGCCTGGAAAACATCCAAAAGGAAGTGGTTCACTTTAACGGGGCGGGAGCCAGCCCCAACACACGTAACGCCTTAAGTGCTGTTGAGCTTCAATACACCCATTCATGGAGCAGTACTATGGAGGCCTATGCGCGCACAGGTCAAAGCTATCGAGTGCCCAATATTGATGACTTGCGTGGTGCGGCCGCCAGCTTGTTGCCGCAAACCGCCCTAGACTTCGAATTGGGGCTGAGCTTTCAGCGTTTGTCTCCCAGCAACGCCACATTGCGTGTTTTTAGAAGCGATATTCACAACGAATTGGCCTACGACCCCGTTCAATATACCAATGTTAATTTAGCGCCCACGCAGCGCGAGGGGGTGGAGTTGGAAGGGCGCTATCAAGCGGCATCAGGCATTGCCTTACGAGGGTCTTTGCAAGTGATTCGTGCCTTGTTTAGTCAAGGAGCCTATGCCGGCAATCGCGTCCCGCTGGTTCCCTCGTTTAACGCTCAATCGGGTATCGAATGGGAGGTCACCCCCAATCAGAGTGTGGACTTGTCTGCGCGATTGGTGGGTCCACAATATGTGGACTCTGACTTTACCAACACGCTGGCACAAATTCCCTTCTTCTGGACCGCAGACTTGCGCTACTCCAATAAGCTCTCGGCGCACTGGAGCATATCTATGTCTCTTAACAATCTTTTAGACAGGAAGTATTACGATTACGCGAATAGTTACAGCGGGTACTACCCCTCACCCGGCCGCAATGGTGAAGTGCAATTAAAATATCACTTCTGAACGTAAGCCTCTGGATGGCTTCGTAGGCGCAGTACCGTAATCACCGTGTGAAGCAACATGGCCGGCGCCATCCAGAAAAAGAAAGATTGCACAGTTTCAGGCAACCATGTCACCAGATAAATCCACAAACCCATGGGGCTGATGACGCCCTGTGGGTTCATCAGCAGATAAAAGCCGCCACTGGCAAAAAATTCAGCGGCCAAAATGCTGGTGAGGCTTAAAGCAAAGTAAGGCAATGTGGACCAACGGGGGGTATAGAGACTGGCAAAACGGCGTCCGGCCCACCACAGCACACTGTAAGCGGGCACCATAAACAGGTAGGCGGGAACAAAAGTCGCCTCCGTAACGCCACCCCAAGTCATGGCCACAAAATCAATGGTGGCCACCAACAGCAGGCCCGCTACCAGGAAAGTAGGCCGGCTCAGGTAAAACCCACCCAAGAAGAAAGCGGCCCATGTGGCGGGAGGCAGGTGCAACTGAGTGGCAAAATGCTGACTATGCGTGACGATGACCAGCACCGCAAGCACGGCGCCTAGGGCAAACAACTGTAGTTTGGAAAGCTTCATATTGGTTTTTCTAAGGGAGGGGTTGCTATTGATTGGAATAGTACCAGATTCCTTAAAATTCCTCCGGGTTTGGTACGGTATACTATTCCCCTCACTGTAAGGATGACTCTGCGTGACATCAGCGAAAAAAACCATTCATAGCGCCGTACTCTACCGCCGTCTGCTGCGCTACGTGCTTCCCTACCGCTGGGAGTTTGTGGGTGCCATTGTGGCCATGGTGATTACCGCCGCCACAGAACCCCTTCTGCCGGCCCTATTAAAACCCCTGTTGGACATGAGCTTTGTGCACAAAGACCCGCTCTGGATTCAGTGGGTTCCGGTCATGCTGATGGGCATGTTTATAGTCCGTGGCATTGCCAACTTTATCTCAAAGTTCGCCATGAATTGGGTGGGCAATAAAGTGGTGATGGATTTGCGCGGCGAAATGTTTCAACGTCTGTTGCAAATGCCCGTGCGCTATTACGACGAACGTCCGGGTGGGGTGATTATCTCTAAGCTGTTGTTTGATGCCGGGCAAGTCATGACAGCGGCCACCACGGTCATTACCAATTTGGTCACCGACACCTTTGTGGTGATGGGGTTGCTGGGTTGGTTGGTATACCTCAATTGGCAACTGACCAGTATTACCTTACTGGCGGCACCTCCCATTGCATGGATCATGAAAAAATTCAACGCGCGCTTGCGCAGCGTCAGTCGCGACGGCATGGTGGCCATGGGTGCCATCACCACCGTATTGGATGAGTCCATTAATTGCCAACGGGTGATTAAAGTGTTTGGCGGTGCTGAAGTAGAAACCGAACGCTTTCATCAGGCCAGCAACCGCGTACGCCGCATCAGCATGAAGCAAGCGGCAGCCGGTGCTGCCAATGTGCCCTTGGTGCAGTTTTTTGCCGCTCTCTCGGTGGCGGCTATTATTTGGTTGGCCACACGCCAGGCCAACGCGGATGAAACCACGGTGGGTGGATTTGTCTCTTTCATCACCGCCATGATTATGTTGTTGGCCCCGCTTAAGCGCCTCTCTGACATCAGCGAATCATTGCAGCGCGGCTTAGCCGCTTCAGAGAGCGTGTTTGATTTAATCGACCAAAAACCCGAAGAAGATCACGGCACGGTAGTGGTAGAGCGCGCGCATGGTGAATTGCAATTCGATCAGGTTTCGTTTTCTTATCCCAGCGGCAACCGCCCCGCCCTTGAAAATTTTAACCTGCTGATTCAACCCGGTGAAACCGTGGCCTTGGTGGGACAATCGGGCAGCGGTAAAACCACGCTGGCCAATCTCATTCCGCGCTTTTATCACCCCACTGCGGGCGCTATTCGCCTGGACGGCCATACGCTAGAATCTATGACGTTGGGTAGCCTGCGCGCCAACATCGCCTTGGTTAGTCAAGAAGTGGTGTTGTTCAACGACACCGTGGCGCATAACATTGCCTACGGCCCCTTGCGCAGTATTTCTATGGACCGCATTCGCGATGCTGCTCGTGCTGCTCATGCGCTGGATTTTATCGAGCAACTGCCTGATGGTTTTAATACTTTGGTGGGCGAGAACGGGGCTCGGCTTTCAGGTGGGCAGCGTCAACGCATTGCCATTGCGCGCGCCCTGTTAAAAAACGCGCCGATTTTAATTTTAGATGAAGCCACTTCGGCCCTAGACAGCGAATCGGAGCGCTCAGTGCAAGCCGCACTGGATGCGCTTATGAAAGGACGCACCACCTTAGTGATTGCGCACCGCCTATCCACTATCGAAAACGCAGATCGCATTGTGGTGCTACATGAAGGAAGAATTGTAGAAATGGGCACCCACAGCGAACTGCTGACTCGCAACGGACAATACGCCCGCCTACATCAAATGCAGCCGCTTAGCGCCATTTAAGCCACAGTTTGGCGTAACGGTAAAATGTAGCATGAGCATTGGTGACCGCAAGCAATAGCCCCTGACCGCCATCTAAAAAACTTCGTCGCAAAATATAGGTTCTAAAAAAAGCCCATAGCCCATGCCCTGTAGCCCCCCATAAGCTGGCGCTTTCGCCGCGCACATAGGATTGCTCGGCACCTAAGGTGGAATAGCGATTGGCTTTGCCAATGGCCTCTTCCAAACTGGTGTAGGTGTCATGTTGCAAAGGGCTGTGCAAGGTTTCCACGGCCCCATCGGTGAGCAAGCGTTCATGCACCAGATCATCAGAAAAACGTGCAGAGCCACGCCGGAACAGGCGCGTCACATAATCAGGCCACCAACCGCCATGACGCAACACGCGCCCACAATACCTTGAAGCACGCGGGATGCGGAAGGCGTTGGCAGCAGGAAACTTCATCACCGCTTCAATCTCGGTGCGCAATTCTGGACTTACGGTTTCATCCGCATCTAAAGACAGCACCCAATCCCCACAGGCCAAATCAATGGCACGATTTTTTTGTGGGCCAAAGCCTGGCCAGTCGAAGGCTTCTTCCACACGGGCCCCTAGAGCGCGTGCTTTTTTAACGGTGGCATCGGTACTGCCGCCATCCAAAACAATGCGTTCGTCAGCCCAGGCCACGGAAGCCAAACAGGCTTCGATAGCCCGTTCTTCGTTGCGCGCAATTATCACCACTGAAAGTGTCATAGGTAATGGCTCCGATACCAAGAAACAAATTGTTGTATCCCGACTTCCAATGAAGTTTGCGGCAACGCACCCACTGCTTCTGTAAGGCGTATGCCGTCGGCAAAAGTGGCTTCCACATCGCCCGCTTGCATGGGCATGAGCTCTTGAATAGCCGCGCAGCCCAAATGCCGCTCCAATGTTTTAATCAGCACGCCCAAGGCCACGGGTTGTTGGTTACCGATATTATAAATCCGCCATGGGGCGTTACTGCTGGCCGCGTCCGGTGCCGCGCGATTATATTCTGTGTTGGCGGTGGCGGGCTTTGTTAGCACGCGCACAATGCCCTCCACAATATCCTCCACATAGGTAAAGTCGCGCTGCATATGACCTTGGTTAAACACCGCAATGGGCTCGCCGGCCAAAATGGCGCGGGTAAATTTAAAGTACGCCATGTCGGGTCGGCCCCACGGACCGTATACGGTAAAGAAGCGCAACCCGGTGGTGGGGATATTAAACAAATGACTGTAGGCATGGGCCATCAGTTCGTTGGATTTTTTGGTGGCGGCATATAGGCTGGCGGGGTGATCCACCGCATCTCCCTCGCTCCAAGGCATATGGGTGTTGGTGCCGTATACGCTGGAAGAGCTGGCGTACACCAAGTGCTCCAAAGAGCTGTAGCGCGCCCCTTCTAAGATATTTAAAAACCCCGTGACATTAGAATTAATGTACGCGTGGGGGTTTTGCAAGGAATAGCGCACACCTGCTTGAGCCCCCAGATGCACCACATGGGTAAACCCCGCGCGCGCGAAGAGTGCTGTGATTGCCGCGCTATCCGCCAGGTCCAGCCGTTCAAAGCGAAAGCCCGGCTGACCCTGCAACTGTTTTAAGCGCGCTTCTTTTAGTGCCACGGCGTAATAATCGTTGAGATTATCAATACCCACTACAGAATGGCCCTGGGCCAAAAGGCGCCGCGCCACGTAAAAACCTATAAAGCCTGCTGCCCCAGTAATAAGAATTTTCATGGGGAAATTTTAGCATGGCATACCCGCAGGTAGCCGCAAACCGCTGCACAGCCTAGAATGGCGGGATGCGCCGAATTTTAATCATCAAAACCTCCTCCTTGGGGGATGTGGTTCACGCTTTGCCCGCCGTGACGGACATTGCCCATCATTGCCCCGACATCACCATCGATTGGTTGGTGGAAGAACCTTTCGCAGCCATTCCTCGCCTGCACCCTGCCGTGTGCCGCATTATTCCCGTGGCCACACGCCGTTGGCGTCATCGGCCATGGGCGCGCACCACACGTCAGGACCTCCTGGAATTGCATAAAGCCTTACACGTTCACCATTACGATCTCACGCTGGATTTACAAGGACTGATTAAAAGCGCACTGCTGTCTTGGTTAACACCCGCACATCGCGTGGGGTTGAGTTGGTCCAGTGCCCGCGAACCCTTGGCCACCTTGGCGTACCAAGAAAAATTTGTAGTGCCTTGGCATTTGCATGCGGTAGAACGCAACCGCTTACTGGCTGCACAGGCCTTGGGTTACACACCCGATGCCACTGTGCGTTATGGAATTACCTCTCCGCTCTCAGCGCCCCAATGGGCACCCAGCCATGGGTATGCAGTGCTGTTGCATGCCAGCAGTCGCGCAAAAAAAGAATGGCCGGAGAATCATTGGGTTGAATTAGGTCATCAACTAAACGCTCGTGGGTTGCGCGCTATTTTGCCTGGCGGCAATCGTGTGGAGCGCGAGCGCGCGCTTCGTCTGGCAGAAAAAATACCACAGGCGCAGGCCGCCCCCGCGATGGATTTGGCTCAAGTTGCAGCCCTACTGGCTCACGCACAGGCGGTGGTGGGTGTGGATACGGGTCTTACGCATTTGGCCACGGCCTTTAATCGCCCGGTGGTGGCCATTTATACCGCTACCGATCCACAGGCCACAGGGGTGTACGGCAGTGCTTGGGCGGTAAATTGTGGCGGCAAGGGCTTAATACCCACCGTATCAGAAGTCATGCAAGCCCTACCATGTTGACTACCTTACGCCGCTACAGTGCTTTGCTGGTTGTGCTGCTGCCCTTTGCATTTTTGCGCCTGCTCTGGCGCAGCCGGCTTGATGCGCGCTATCGTCAACATTGGGCCGAACGGCTGGGTTATTACCCCCTACATCCACAAAAACCCATCATTTGGTTGCATGCTGTATCGGTGGGCGAAACACGTGCTGCTACTATTTTGGTGCCCCTGCTGCGCACCCATTACCCGCAGCATCAACTGCTTATCACGCACATGACCCCCACAGGACGCGCCACCTCGCCTGAATTGAATGGGGATGTATTGCGCGCCTATTTACCCTATGATCTGCCTTCTGCAGTGGCGCGTTTTTTGGCGCATTTCAAACCAGCGTTGGGGTTGCTGCTTGAAACCGAACTCTGGCCCCACCTCATCGCCGCATGCCGCAACGCTCAAGTTCCTCTGCTGCTGGTCAACGCGCGCTTATCTGAAAAATCGGCTGCGGGTTATCGTCGCCATCAACCCTTGGCAGGCAACACCTTGCGTGGTCTGTCTTTAATTGCCGCGCAAACCTTTAACGATGCGCAGCGCATTAAGGATTTGGGTGCGCAAGATGTGGTGGTGTCGGGAAATTTAAAATTTGACGCACCCACTCCCAGCGCCAACCCCACCGATTTACCTTGTTGGAGCATCACGCGACCGGTATGGATGGCCGCCAGCACGCGTCCCGGCGAAGAGGCGCTGTTGCTAAACCTGCTGCCACGCTTAAATATTCCCAATGCCTTACTGGTATTGGTGCCACGCCACCCACAACGCTTTGCTGAAGTGGCCGCCTTGCTACAAGCCCACGGTATTGACTTTGTGCGTCGCTCGGAAGGACGTCCTGTCCCCGATAATGTGCCGGTACTATTGGGCGACAGCATGGGTGAAATGTCCGCTTACTATCAATCCGTGGATGTGGCTGTTATTGGTGGCAGTTTGCTGCCCTTTGGCGGACAAAACTTAATCGAAGCCACCGCCGTGGGTTGCCCTGCCATCGTGGGCCCGCACACTTATAATTTTCATGATGCCGCCGATTTTGCCGTGGCGGCGGGGGCCGCTGTGCGTGTATTGCAGCCCAATGAATTGCTGACCGTACTGCCGGACCTATTGGGCAATCATGAGCTGCGCCAACGCATGGGCGATGCGGGCCGTCACTTCACGCTAGCCCATCGCGGTGCGGCACAAAATATTCTCACCCTCATTCAACGCTTTCTCCCTGTACGTCATGAGTAAAGCCTTTACGCGCGAATCCGATGGCGAGGATGATGATGAACTGCAGAGCGCGCCCAGCCTGCCCGCGGGTGCACCCAACTACATTACACCCGCCGGTTATGCCCATCTGAGGGCTGAGTTTGAACAACTGTTGCGCGTGGAGCGCCCCAAAACGGTGGAAATCGTATCCTGGGCGGCTTCTAATGGCGATCGCTCAGAAAATGGTGATTACATTTATGGCAAGCGCCGCTTGCGCGAAATCGACCGACGTCTGCGTTTTTTAACCAAACGCCTAGAAGCGGCACAAGTGGTGGACCCCCTGCAGCAAAAAGGCAATGGCCAAATATTTTTTGGGGCTACGGTGGTGTTGCGGGATGAAGAGGATGCGTTACAGACCTATCGCATTGTGGGAGTAGATGAAACGGATTTTGCGCGCGGTTGGATTAGTTGGGTTTCGCCCATTGCGCGCGCATTGCTCAAAGCGCGCGAGGGCGACACGGTAAAGTTTCAAAGCCCAGCCGGCATCCGTCAGGTAGAAATTGAATCAGTGGAATACCGCGTGGAGTAATCCTGCGCGTTAGGTTGATTGCATTAAAACGTAAAGCGTTCCGGTTGTGCGGCATTGTGCAAAGGAGGCACCACGGTCTCAAACAACACCTGCGCGGGTGTTGACAGACCATCCACGCTTTTCACCCAGCGCGTGGCTTTCATGGCTGGGGCATCGCCCACAATGGCGATTAAGCGCCCACCGGGAGCCAGTAAATCAAAAAAGGCTTGAGGAACAGTTGGCAAGGAGCCTGTAATAACAATGGCATCCCATAGCTGTTCCGACATCCAGCCCCGTGCGGCATCCGCCACTTCCACGGTTACACTCTTGTAAGACGACAGTTTTTGCTTGGCGGCGGCGGCCAAATCGGGATGAATTTCGATGGTGGTGACGCAATGCGCCAAACGGCTCATGAGCGCTGCCATGTAACCGCTGCCCGTACCCACTTCTAGCACCCAATCCGTAGGTTGCAGGTGTAATTCTTGAATCAATCGGGCCTCTAGCTTAGGCGAGAGCATATGCTCGCCATGCTCAAGGGGCAGTTCCATGTCCACAAAAGCCAGGCTTCGCCATGGGGAGGGTACAAAATCTTCGCGGCGCACCGTGTAGAGCAAATCCAGAATGGTGGTGTTGAGCACGTCCCAGGGACGAATTTGCTGTTCTACCATGTTAAAACGGGCTTGTTCGATGTTCATGAATGCCACTCCAGAAGCCTTAGGTGTCGGAGGCACTAGTTTACCAAATTCTGCACGGCTCCCATAGCCTCTCAAAGGGCAAAATGACCCTTGTTCTTGATCAAGTCTTAACGCTCATGGACGTTCACCCGGTTCTATAATCAGGGTAAACTGATGCGACTCTGTAATTAACGTCTACTGCGCTCAGTTCTGGACAAAAACCCTAAATAGAGAGAGGCCCTTAAAATGAAAAGATTAATGAGTACCCTATATTTCTGGGTATTGCTGGGCATTTTTGCCGGCGGCCTATACGGCTATTTGGACCCTAAAGACGCAGTGGCCTTAAAGCCCTTTGGGGATGGCTTTATTGCGCTCGTTAAAATGATGATTGGTCCGGTGATTTTCTGTACCGTGGTACTGGGCATTGCCGGCGCTGGTGACATGAAAAAAGTGGGGCGCGTGGGCGGCAAGGCGCTGATTTATTTTGAAGTAGTATCCACCTTCGCGCTGCTGATTGGTTTGGTAGTCATGAACACCATTAAACCGGGCAAGGGTTTTAACATCGACCCTGCCACGCTAGACCCCAAAGCGGTAGCCTCCTACGCCAAAGCCGCCTCCGATCAAACGGTGGCCGATTACATTCTGCACATTATTCCCAAAACATTATTGGATGCCTTTACCAATAGTGGTGATTTGCTGCAAATTTTATTGGTGGCTATTTTGTTTGGCTGGTCCTTGGGCCGCATGGGCAATACCGGGGAATACATACACCGTTTCATTAATGAAATTTCACGGGCTTTCTTCAGTATGATGAATGGCATCATGAAGCTGGCACCCATTGGGGCTGGCGGCGCCATGGCCTTCACCATTGGTAAATATGGTGTGGCTGCCCTAGGCCCCTTAATGTCATTGATGGCCGTGTTCTATCTCACCTGCCTCATTTTCATTATTGTCGTATTGGGTGCCATTTGCGCCGTAACCGGTTTCAATATTTTCCGTTTCTTAAATTACATTAAAGCGGAGTTGCTGACCGTGCTGGGCACCTCTTCTTCAGAGGCGGCGTTGGTGCCGTTAATGCAAAAACTAGAAAATGCGGGTTGCCCTAAAGCCGTGGTGGGATTGGTGGTTCCTTCCGGTTATTCGTTTAATCTGGATGGCACCAACATCTACCTCACCATGGCCTCCTTATTTGTGGCGCAAGCGCTCAATATTGATCTGTCCTTAGAACAACAACTCACTTTGCTGTTTGTGGCCATGCTCACGTCTAAAGGCGCATCCGGCGTTACGGGCGCGGGGTTCATTACCCTAGCCGCCACCTTGGCCGTAGTACCCAGCGTACCCGTGGCGGGGCTGGCGCTTATTTTAGGGATTGATCGCTTCATGTCTGAAGCGCGCGCTATTACCAACTTCATTGGTAACAGCGTGGCCTCCGTGGTGATATCCCGTTGGGAAAAAGAGCTGGATTACGAAAAACTAAACAAGGCCTTAAAGGGCTGATTGTCGGAGTGTGTTGGAATGAATGCTAACCCTAAATTTCTTGCTGAAACGGCTCATGTAGATGAAGCCTCCGTGGCTCCGTTGCCCCAGTCCCGTAAAATTTACGTGGAGGGCTCGCGCGCCGATATCCAAGTGCCCATGCGAGAAATTAGTCAGTCGGATACCCCCGCCACCATGGGTGCTGAAACCAATCCGCCTCTTACGGTGTACGACACCTCCGGCCCCTACACCGATCCAGCGGCGCTCATCGACATTCGCGCA